>Ga0194122_10005055_pt1 | contig 12461 bp, 9 predicted proteins | sample TA2MahCa10mmetaG_FD_155487 | JGI IMG/M metagenome (GOLD analysis project Ga0194122, IMG submission 155487) | Freshwater microbial communities from Lake Tanganyika, Tanzania - TA2015021 Mahale Deep Cast 10m | ecosystem: Environmental > Aquatic > Freshwater > Lake | place: Tanzania: Lake...
GCATCTGCCCGCCCACCGTCCGCGACACACAGTGGTACACCGCCCCCTCCACCTTGATCCGCCCCTTGCGCATGCCCCCACCCTGCCCACCCACCCACCCCCAGTCAACTACAATAAACCTGTCACCATATATTAAGCGGGTATGTTGGGTGGGGGCGGGGTTGGTGACGGTGGGGTGTCCTGGGGCGGCACTGCCGGAGAACGCGGCCCGGTTGGATGCGGTGATGGTTTCGGTGGTGGCCTCGCCATCGGATCTGGCAGGATTCCTTTCCGATCCGCGGGTAAATGCGCTGTGCCTGGGGCCGGGGCTGGGAGTCGATCGGGCGGAGGATTTGCTGCCGGTGGCGCTGGAATGGGGGGCGCAACGGTTCTGGATGCCGATGCGCTGACGGCCTTCGCAGGGGAATCCGGCGCGAGGGCTGTCCTACTGCTCCACAAAAGGTGCCTGCTCACTCCGCACGAAGGGGGGGGGCGACGGTTGTTTCCGGATCTGCTCCCCGTCGAACGGGAACTGCGTCAGGAGAGAGGACGCCAGAACCCCTCCGAGGCGAGGCCGCACGGACGGCCGCACGTCGTGCGGGATGCACCGTGTTGCTGAAGGGGCCGGTTTCCTGGAGCGCTCCGGCGGATGGGGCGCCCGAACGGATCGAGGCCCCTGCGGACGGTTCGGCCGGTTGGCTCGCCACCGCCGGGTCGGGTGATGTGTTGGCGGGTTTTTGCGCCGGTCTGATGGCTCGCGGGATGTCGCCCTCGTCCGCCGCCGGAACCGCGGTGCGCTGGCATTTCGAGTGCGGCCGCCTCGCGGGCCCGGGCTTGATCGCCGAGGACCTGCCCGAGGTGCTGCCCCGGTGCTCCGGCGTCTTCTCCGCCGTCCATCGCTGGCGGCCTCACCTGTCGGTGGTCGTGATGGCGGCGATCCCCACGCCAAACCACCTGGAGCCCATCCCGGCTCCCACGAGGGACCCGGACCGGCCGGGCAAGGGGCAGCCGCCTGACGCTGCGAGGGGAGGATCCCTGAAAGAGGATCCGGACGAAATCCTGCATCCAATTCGCCGGCCATGGCGGATAGCATGGTTGAAACTCAGGTGCGCCCCGTGCAACCCCGCCCCAAACCGCAGACGACCCTCCCGTTCCCGGGCTGGGCCACGCTGCGCCCGGGCCCGATGGATGGCCTCGATGCCGGCGAGGATGCCCGTCTGATCGCCCAGGTGGCCGATGGGCAGGCGGGAGCCCTGGCGGAGCTTTATCGGCGGCGCGGCGGGGCCCTCCTGCGATTCATCCAGCGGATCCTCGGCGATGCGCCGGATGCCGAGGAGATCCTTCAGGATGCCTTGGTCGCCATCTGGCGCAGGGCAGGGCGATACGATGCGGCCAAGGCGAGCCCGCTCGGCTGGATGATGATGATCGCCCGAGGCCTGGCCCTCGACCGCCTGCGGCAACGTTCCCGACGCGCGGCCGGCATGGATCGCCTGCGCTCGGCCGAGGCGTCCGATTCCCCCGCAGCGGATCCCGACACCACATCGTTCGGGGCCGATCCCGACGACCGGCACCACCGCCTCGGCAATGCCCTCGGGTCGCTGCCCGAGGCCCAGCGCCGGGCCATCGAACTGGCTTTCTATCGCGGATGCACCCAGGAGGAGATCGCCCGGACCACCGGAGAGCCCCTCGGCACCATCAAGGCCCGAATCCGGCGCGGGATGATCGCCCTGCGCCTCCGACTCCAGACCCGACATGACTGACCCCAATCCCAGCGCCCAGACCGCCTCCGAGGAGCAGGCGAGCCTGTACATCCTGGACCTTCTCGACGCCGCCGAACGGCAGGCCTTCGAGCAACGGCTCCGTCGGGATGCCGACCTGCGCGGCCTGGTCCACGGATTCCAGTCGGCTCTCGAGGCGGAGGTCTTCGCCGAGCCGGCGCCGGCCGCGCCCGCCCGGTTATGGGGCAAGATCCTCGAGCGCACGCGCATGGATGGCGCCCAGGTGCTGATGTTCCCGGAGTCCCTGCGCCGTTGGATGCCCCGGTTGGCTGCCATGGCCGCCTGTCTCGCCCTTGGAGCGTTCCTGCAGTCGTTGTCGAACCCCGGCGGTGGTTGGACGGCCCAGGTTCGACGAATGACCGGGTCCTCGCCGGCCTTCCCCGGCGCCCCGTCAACCGCCGACCGCTCCGGCTCGGCGGGCGTCGTATTGCCGGCCGCCGACGAGTTGGTTCCGCCGGGCCAGAACCCGCTGGGATCCGGACCGGGCAGGCCGGCGCCTTCGCCGGATGCCGACGCACCGTCGACGGGCGACCGTGACGAGGCCTTGGTGGCCGAGAACGCCGCGCTTCAGGGGAAGGTGCGAGGCCTCACCGCGCAGGTCGCCGAGCTGAGCCAGCAGGTGCAGCAATGGAGCCTGATTCCCTCGGGAGTGAGCCGCCTCCATGTGTTTCCGCTCGGCCAGCCGGGTGTCGCGGCCCTGATCCCCGCGGCGGGACCCGATGGCGTGGGTCGGACCAACAGCCTGGCCGAATCCCTGGCGCGGTTGGCGGGCGAGCGCATGGCTGCGGTGCTCGGCGGTCCGACCGGGACGGGATCCTTGCCCGAGGTGGCCAGTTTCCGTCAGGCCGGTGCGGCCAATCCGCCGCCGGGATCGGGCCTGCTCGCCGCCGTCGAACCGGTGGGCAAGGTCGCCCTCGTGCCCGCCCAGCCGGGGTCACCCGAATCGGCCGTGGCCTCGGTGGGTGGCCCGGCGGCCGGCCTAAACAGCGGCCTAAACAGTGCCGTAGTCTCGGGTGCCGTCGCCGGCTCCGGGCCCGGTCTGGCCTCGGTGGCCATGGCAGACCCGTCGGCGGGCCGGGTGGCCTTCACCGCCCAACCGCCCGTCAACCCGCCGGCTCCCATCGTGTTCAGCGCCCCGGATTCCGGCATCCACGCGGTCGCCGTTCCAACGGCCCCGCCCGGCGGCCAGTACCAGTTGTGGAACCGCGGTGCCGACGGCACGGTCTCCAGTCTTGGAGTGCTCACCCCGTCGGGCAGCCCGGTGTCGGTCGTGACCTTCGAGCGCGGTTCGGTCGATGGGCTCTTCATGTCCCTCGAGCCGGTCGGCGGATCGTTCCAGCCCACCGGCCCGGTGGTCGGAAGCCCGCAGACTCCCGGGATCAACCCGGTGTTGCCCGGTCTCGGGAAGCCATGAACCCGCCTGCGAACGATCCCCCGCTGCCCCAAGGACGTCTCCGCCATTCGTTTCAACGATCCCGTCCAACCATCCCTTCCAACGATCCACTCCACTCCATGCATCCCATGAAAACACTCCGTTCCTCGCTGGCGGCGCTCGTGGCCGCGGTCGCGGGCCTGGTGGCCGTCCAGCCCGTCCAGCCGGTCCTCGCGCAGTCGTCCAACCCGGGTTCGACCTCGGCGCGCATCTCCGGCATCCGCTCCGTGCACACCAATCTGGTGGTCACCGTCCAGGTGCCCTCCGGCGTGCGGCGCATCACCCTCGAATCGCGCGCGCGCCTCGGCGGCGGCACGTGGAAACCGCGCGCGGTGCTCAATCCCACCAACGATCCCGGTGAGGTCACGATGACCGTTGCCGCCGTCGAGGCCACCGAGGTCCTGCGCGTCGTGACCGACGACGTCCAGTCGCTTGGCGTGCCGGCCGGGTTCTTCCAGGGCAGCGACAAGGTCGCTCCACAGGTCAGTCCCTCCCAACCCTCGTCGTCGGGCGGCGGCGGTGCGCCGGTGCCCGAGGTCTCGGCACCGGGACTCAACCTCGCCGACCGGACGTCGGTCGCCGCCAACACGGTCCAGGAGTCCGACATCTGGAAGTTCGCCGGCAACACCCTCTACTTCTTCAACCAGCAGCGGGGGTTGCAGGTCATCGATGTCACCCGCCCGGGCAGCCCGGTGCTCCGCGGCCTCCTGCCGCTCATCGCCCGGGGCGAGCAGCTCTACGTGCTGCCGGCCAAGGATCATGCCGGCGATTGGCTGGCGCTGTTGACCCAGCCCGAGTGCCGCTGGGACGCCACGGAGGTCGTCCTCGTGCAATCCTCCCCGACCGGTCCGCGCGCGTCGGCCACCGTGTCCCTCCCGGGCTATCCGGTCGAAAGCCGGTTGGTTGGCAACGTACTGGTGGTCGCCAGCCAGGGCTGGACCAACCGCCCGGTCTCGGCCGCGGAGCCGCAGGGCGCCAGCGTCTCCGAGTCGCTCACCTGGGTCAGCGCCGTCGACCTGGCCGAGCCGGCCAGGCCGGCCATCCGTTCGGTCGTCGCATCCAAGGCGGTGGCCCAGGCCATCCACGCCACCGACCGGCACCTCTTCGTGGCGACGACGCAGGATCCCGGCGGCACGGTCGACCCGGCCAACCCCAAGGAGTACCTCCCGCCGACCTACCGGGTGAACGTCTTCGACCTCACCGATCCGTCCGGCACCATCCGGCCCGCCGGAGGCTTCCCAACCGCCGGCCGCATCGCCGACAAGTTCAAGTTCGGCGTCTCCGGCGACGTGGTCACCGTGGTCTCGCAGATCGACGCCCGCTGGCGCTCGAGCGGCGCGGTCGATCCGTCCGTGGTCGCCCTCGAGACCTTTTCGCTCCGGGACCCCCTGAAGCCCGTGCGGTTGGCCCGGCTGAACCTCGTCACCAACGAGTCGGTCTTCGCCACGCGGTACGACGGCGACCGCGCCTACGTGGTGACCTTCCGGCGCGTGGACCCGCTTTGGATCGTGGACCTGTCCGACCCTGCGAGGCCCGCCATCCGCGGCGAGCTGGAGGTGCCTGGATGGTCCACCTACATCGAGCCCATGGGCGACCGGTTGATCGCCATGGGCGTGGAGGAGGGCAGGGCGGCGGTCTCGTTGTTCGACGTCTCGAAGGCCGAGTCTCCGAGGCTGGCGGCCAAGGTGTTTCTCGGTGACGGGTGGTCCTGGAGCGAGGCCAATGCCGATGAGAAGGCCTTCAAGGTGTTCCCGGAGGCCGGTCTGGTGCTGCTCCCCTGGCACGGGCGTCAGGGCACCAACGGTTGGTTCCAAGGGGTGCAGTTGCTCGAGTTCACCCAGGAGTCGCTCAAGCTCCGGGGCACCATCGACCATGCTTCGGCGGCCCGTCGGGCGGTGTTGCGGGAAGACCATGTGCTGAGCCTTTCGGGCGGTGAGCTCGTCTCGGCCACGGTGGCCGACCGGGATCGCCCCCAGGTGCAGGCCGTGCTCGGGCTCTCCGAGGCGGTCGACCAACTCTTCGTCCTCGGCGACCGGCTGGTGCAGGTCTCCAACGGGACCTGGGACATGGCCCTCCAGGCCCAGGGCGCGCCCAGGTTGCGGATCAGTCCGGTGTCCGATCCCGATGCGACCCTCGCCTCGCTGACGCTGACGAATCTCCCGGTGGTGGGAGCCGACCTTCGGGATGGCCTGCTGTACCTGCTCCATCGCGGGCCGGACACCTCGAAGATCCAGAACCCCGGCACCACCAACGAGGTGTGGACCAAGCTGCCGGGCGAGACCCTGATGCAGGTGGTCTCGGTCGCGGGGGATCGGCTCGAGTTGGTGGGACGGTCGGTCCCGACCCGGGTGTCGGCCGCCGGATGGGGACGTTATGCCGCCCATTGGCCGACCCCCCGGTCCCTGGTCTGGGCGCCGGAGTCGGGATCTTTCTGGCCGATCTGGATGCGGGGCGGGGCGATGATCGGCGGCGACGCGCTGGTCACCCCCGGCCGCGGGGTTTGGTTCGGCTGGGGCGACACGCGCTGGCTGGCCGTCGATGTGACCCGCCGCGAGGCCCCGGTGTTCGTGGGCGAGTATCCGGTGGGTGATGGCGGTTCGCTGAGCCCGTTGTCGGTCCGCGGGGGCAAGGTGTTCGCTTCGGTGGCACGCTACCGCTGGGTCCCGGCCGCCACCAACAAGCCGCCGGCGACCAACGATCTGCCCTGGTGGGAGATGCAGGGAAGCTGGGTGACCGACCATTCGCTGCGGGTGCTCGATGCGGCCGATGCGTCGGAGCCGGTGCTTCGGGATCCGGTGCCGCTGCCTGGTCAGCTCCAGGGCGTGACCCACGGCGGCGCGGTGATCCACTGCCGGGTCGAGACCAGCGACGCCAAGGGGTTGACGTCGGTGGCCCTCCAGTCGCTCGGGTATGACGGCATCGCGGCCCGTCGCATCGCCGAGCGGGAACTGCCGGAGCTGGGGGCTCGTCCGCTCGCGGTGCTGCCCGATGGCCGGATCGCCGTGACGGTCGCCTCGGGGGCGGCGCTAGAGACCTGGGCGCTCGATGCGTCCGGAGCCCTGGTGACCGTGGCGCCGGCCTTCAAGCTGGGGGCTTCGGTCACGCAGTTCTTCGCCTTCGACGGCCTGCTGCTCGGGGAAGGCGACGGGTCGCTGGTGCTGGTCGGAGCCGACCCTTCGGCACCGCTCGCGGTGCTCGCCCGCGGGGAGCGCCCGTGCAGCCTGTGGCTCACAGGCGCCAACCTGTGCGCGCCGGTCCGTTCGGGCGTCTGGGTGGCCCGCGGTGTCTCGGGGGCCTGGTGGTTGCCCTTCGGAAGCCCGTGAGCCCGACGGGTCGCCGCCGAGACACCCCCGGGTGTCGATGCCGTTCGGCCTTCCTGGGAACCGGCCGGCTCCCGGGAAGGCAAGGGCGCCGGACCCGCAGCTCGACGCCTCCCGGGGCATCCCGGGGGTCTTGCCAAAGCCGCGATCCGGAGCACTTGACGGGACCATCATCGAGTCTGGCCCTCACCCCGGCGGCACGGCCGTGTCTTCCGACAGGAAATCCTTGACGGATTCGGCGCTCCGGATCGAATAGGCAAACCAACCCCGGAGTGCCTGCGGCGACCTGCCAGCTACCGAGGACCCGCGGACACCCTTCCAATCCCATGAATCACCCCACCCAGCGCGGCTTCGACCGGCGTGCTGCCGCCTTCACCCTCATCGAGTTGCTGGTGGTCATCGCCATCATCGCGATCCTGGCAGGCATGCTCCTGCCGGCCCTGGCCAAGGCCAAGGAGAAGGCCATCACCATCCAGTGCCAGAACAACGTCAAGCAGATCACCCTGGCCTCCCACATGTACATTGGCGACTCGCAGGATTTCCTGCCGGAGCCGAACTGGAATTCCCCATGGCTTCGCAAGGGATGGCTCTACGACGCCTCGCTGGGTTCCCCGCCCGACATCACCACGGCGCGCTGGAGCACCAACCAGGCCAGGGCGTATGAGACGGGCCTGCTCTATGCCTACATCGGTAGCCCGGCGGTCTTCCGTTGCCCGGCCGATCGAACCAACAAGCCGGCGTGGCGCCAGCGCTCCCAGAAGATGTCGAGCTACCTCATGAATGGCGCGGTCTGCGGCTTCGGCGGGATTTCGCCGGGCTCGTACAAGTCCTCCCAGTTCGACCCGAACGCCATCATCCTGTGGCAGGGTCTTGAGACGAACCCGGGCGACTTCAATGACGGATCCAGCGGGCCGTCCGAGGGCATCACCCGGTTGCATACCCAAGGCACGACCGTCGGCGTGGTGGATGGTCACACCGAGTACCTCAAGACCCGGATGTTCTACGCCGAGGGCAACATCCCGGGCAAGAATCGCCTCTGGTGCAACCCCGCCACCCCCAACGGTCGTTGACACCGGGCCCATGGCCCCCTTGAACCGAAGAACCTTGTCCCGATGATTCCAAATCCCCGCGCCCTCCTTTCCCTCGTGCTCCTCGTCTCGCTGGCCGTGGCCTGCACGAAGGAGGATCCCGCCGCCGCCCTCGAGAAGTCGGCCGCCGAACTCGAGAAGGCCCCGGCGGCTCCGGCCGAGGGCGATGCCCCGCCCGGACCGGCGCCCGCCGCCCAGGTGAAGCAGGCCGTCGCCGACCTCAAGGCTGGCAAGATGGAGGATGCCGTCAACCGCCTGCAGTTGCTGCGCGCCCAGCCGGCGATGTCGCCCGAGCAGCGCATGGCCCTGCAGGACAGCATCGCCTCGGTGATGCAGGAGATCTACGCCATGGCGCAGAATGGCGACGCCCGGGCCAAGGCCGCGGTCGCCCAGTACGAGCGCCTTCAGACGGCCCGTTGATCTCCCGGGGGGATGGCCTCGGACTCCCGGGCCAGACCCCTCGGGTGGGTGCCTCCGTCTTGCCAGGTGCCTGACGTTGGTCCCATGACTCAATCGACCTCACCATCAACCCCGCGACGATCCGGCCGCGGGATCTTGGCGTGTGCGATGATCCTCCTCCTCGCCGGAACCGCGTGCGTTCCCCGCAGCCACGGTCCGGGCGGCCCGTCATCGCCGTCATCGTCGGCGTCATCGGAACCGGTCCGGCATGGCGAGGTCGCCCCGGCGGGATCCAGCCCATCGCCTTGCCCCGAAGCCAGGTCCTGGTTTGCTCCCAGTCCGGTGCTCGACGGGGTGATCGCGCCGGGCGAATGGTCTGGGGCCACCGAGATCGTCGGCGTCGTCGACTGGGTGCCCGAGTTCTCGCCGGTGCGCGACCCGGCCGACCTCGCCGTGCGGATCCGGGTCCAGCATGACCGGCTCTGGCTCCATTTCGCCTTCGAGGTCACCGACGATGTCCTTTATGGCGTGGCGACCCCGCGATGGCTCCCCCCGGAGAACCCGCGCGCCCACGAGTTCAGTCGCGAGGGGTTCCCATGGTTCGGCGACGGCCTCGAGGTGCTCGTCGACGCGCGAAATCGTCGGCGGGACCCCTCGGGGGTCGATGGCGATGGAGGCTCCTGGCAGATGGTGTGCAACGCGACCAAGTCGCGTCTCGGCGGCATCGGCGTGGGAGGGTTGATGGAGGGTGAGCCCAGGTCGTCGCCCGCCGCGTGGGAGACCTATCGCCGGTGGATCGACGCCGGTGACCAGCGCGCGGTCGTGCGACGGCGCGCCGATGGCCGGGGCTACACCGTCGAGTGGTCGGTGCGCTTCGACCCCTGTCTCGAGGTGGCTCCCGGGCGGTGCTATTCGCCGGATTCTGGCGAGGTGGTCGTGGGCCTGAATCTGGCGGTGGGCGATCTCGACCTGCCGGCCGATGGCGCGGGCAATTTCGGCGGGTTCCGCCATGAGCAATGGTGGGCTGGCCGCCGGCATACCCGCACGCAGCGGGACAATTTCGGCAGCCTGCGACTGATGGGACTGGCGCGTCGCCCCGCATCCGGGGTCGTGGACTGAGCGCTGGAAACCCCGGAGGGGTCCCCGTTTTCGGCGCCGAGGCCCTCGACCCGGAGTCCCGGTCGCCTTCGGCGGGACGAACGACGCCTCTTCCGGCAATCCGATATCCGGGCTCGCTTCGTGGCCACGATTGGCCGTAGTTTTCTTCCATGATCCCCGGGTTCCGACGTGCCTCACCGACCCCGACCCGAATCCCCGCCTGGGCCGCCCCGCTCGTCGCCGGCTGCCTCGCTGGCGGATCCCTGCTGGCGGCATCGCCGGGCGACTGGCCGGCCTGGCGCGGGGCGTCGGCCACGGGTTCGGTGGATGGCGAGGGGTATCCGGAACGCTGGTCGGCCCAGGCCGTCGCGTGGAAGGTGGCGCTTCCCGGCAAGGGTACCTCGACCCCCGTGGTCAGCGGCGGGCGCATCTTCCTGACGTCGCCCTCGGGTGGCCAGGATGCGTTCCTGGCCTACGACCTCCAGGGGCGCAAGCTCTGGGAGACCCCGCTCGGACCCCTCTCCGGCCCGCGCCACCGAACGCTGGCCTCCAGCTGCAACGCCTCGCCGGCCACCGACGGCAAGGCCGTGTACGCACAGTTCCGCAGCGGGCATTTCGCCGCCGTGGACCTGGAGGGCCGGGTGCTCTGGAAGCATCAGCTCACCGAACGCTTCGGACCCGAGAAGCTCTACTGGGACAGCGGGGCCTCGCCGCTGATCGCCGGGGACCTGGTCGTGATCACCCGCCTGCATGACGGCGAGTCGTGGGTGGCCGCCTTCGATCGCAGGACCGGCGGCCTCCGCTGGAAGGTGGAACGGCGTTCCAAGGCACCGGCCGAGAACAACAACGGCTACGCCACTCCGCTCCTGGTCGGGTCCTCCGGCCGTCCGTCGGTGCTGGTCTGGGGCGCGGATCATGTCACCAGCCACGACCTGGAGGATGGCCGGGTGCTCTGGACGGCCGATGGGTTCAATCCCGCCGGGACGGCCAACTGGCCCGCCATCGCCTCGCCGGTGGTCGAGGGGGACATGGTGCTCCTGCCGGTGGGTCGCGACGACCGCCCGGGACAGGCCAACCTGTACGGCTTGAAGCTTGCGGGCGCCGAGGGTGCCGCCGCCCCGAGGAAGGTCTGGGAACGCCACGATGTGGGCGTGTTCGTGACCGCCCCGGCCGTCTCGGGCGGCCGGGCCTACCTGCTGCGGCATCGCGGCGAGGTGGCCTGCGTGGACCCGGCCACCGGAACGATCCACTGGACGGCCGCCTTTCCCAAGGCCAGCGCCCCATACTACGCCTCGCCGGTGGTGGCCGGCGGGGTCCTGTATGCGGCCCGTGAGGACGGCGTGGTGTTCGCCGCCCGGGTGGGCCGGGAGTTCCGCCTGCTGTCCGAGAATCCCATGGGCGAGCGGATCATCGCCAGCCCGGTGCCGGCCGCCGGCCGCCTGATCCTGCGGGGCGACGAGCACCTCTTCTGCATTGCCGGGTCCCCGCGTTGACCCGATCCGCGGAGAGTTCCACCCACTCCAACCCTCCCCTCCCTTGAATCCCTGTCCGCCAACCGAATCACCCCGCGCCGTCTCCGGCCGCCGAGGCTTCACCCTCATCGAACTCCTGGTGGTCATCGCCATCATCGCCATCCTGGCGGGCATGCTCCTGCCGGCGCTCAGCCGGGCCAAGCAGCGCGGTGCGTCGGTGGTGTGCCTGAACAACCTCAAGCAGATGGGCCTGGGGTTCTTCATGTACCTCAACGACACGGGCAAGACCTTCCCGGTGGCCTACACGCCGGCGAAGTTCTGGATGGCGGTGCTGCGGACCAACAACGTGCCCTCGGACAAGATCCGCATTTGCCCGACGGCCCCGGTCCCGGCCAACCGCAACCAGACCGGCGAGGCCATGGGCACGGCGACCCTTGCCTGGTACGGCCCGGTCCGCACCCCGGTCCAGTGGAACACCGGCTTCGAGAGCAGCTACGGCATGAACGGCTGGCAGTATTCGCCGGAGGGCGAGGGAGCCATCGATGCCACCAAGGCCTTCGCGAGGGAGAGCAGCTACGAGGTCCCGGTCACCACGCCCATCTTCGGCGACAGCAACTGGGCCGACTCATGGCCGCTGGCCACCGACCGGGCGGCGCGAAACCTCGCATCCGGCGGCAATGAGGCGATGATGCAGCGCTTCTGCATCTCGAGGCACGGGTCGTTCTTCCGTGGCACGGTGCCCGTGACGGCCGGGGCGAAGCTGCCGGGGGCGGTCAACTTCGTCATGGTCGACGGCCACGTGGAGGCCGTGCTGCTGGACCGCCTCTGGAGCCTGACCTGGCACCGGGGATACCAACCGCGCGACCAGCGTCCCTGACGGACTTCGCACCCGCCGATGTCCGGCGGGGCCCCTGGGGCTGTGGGATGCCTCCGAGGCCGGGGCCCTTGGGTTCACCGGCCCCGGTTCACGGACCTTGGTCGAGGGGACCCCGGTTCAGGGGCTGCGGGGCACGACGCGGTAGAAGCGCCGGGTCGAGGAGGCCGCGTCGGTATCCACCTGCAGCATCGACTGGCCATTCATCTGGACCCGGCCAATCCGACGCCAGGTGGTCATGTCCTCCGAGACTTCGAGATCCATGACCATACCAGCCTCGCCACCCACCACCACCAGCTTGGCATTCCCCTGGGGCGTGGTCTCCAGGGCGGTCAGCCTTGGGCGGGAGATCGTCATACCGGGCGCGGCCACCTGGGGCGTCAGGCCACCCGCCCGTCGGTTCTGGCCGTCGAACGAACCGAGGCCTGCGATCAAGGCGGGATCCCGGACGGTGACCTCGGCCTTGAGGGTGCGGATCCGGTCGTCGGGGAAGGGGCCCCAGCGCAGGATGCCCGACTGGGCGTCCCACCGGCCCTCGTCGGAGGCGGCCGCGACGGACGCCCCGGGACCGAGGCGGACCTCGAGGGCGTGGCAGCGCGTGTTCTCCGCGGGACCGACATGGACGACGAGGCTCACCCGGGATGCCTCCATGGGCCGCACGTCGAGCAGCAGGTAGGAGTCGGTCAACCGCCCGGGCGTGCCGTTGGGACCCGGCGTCGTCGCCGCTGGGCCCACCGCGCCCGGCAGGCCGTCGATCCGGTCGGCGGTACCGGGACGGGTCGCCTCGGCCTCCATCCAACCCATCGGCAGGCCCTGCGACGGATCGGACTGGTAGGCTCCCCCGGAGCGCCACAGAAACCCGGCCCGGGTGAGGTGCCCGATCGGCACGACGCCCGCCCCGGGGTCACCCCAGGCCACGCCATGACGCCAGTGCTTGGCGTAGCCCATCCATTCGTCGTCCGAGATCCGCCGGTCGGCCGGGTTGTGGTCGGCCGGGTGCAGGTCGGCCGGGCGCAGGGGG
>Ga0194122_10005060_pt1 | contig 12453 bp, 8 predicted proteins | sample TA2MahCa10mmetaG_FD_155487 | JGI IMG/M metagenome (GOLD analysis project Ga0194122, IMG submission 155487) | Freshwater microbial communities from Lake Tanganyika, Tanzania - TA2015021 Mahale Deep Cast 10m | ecosystem: Environmental > Aquatic > Freshwater > Lake | place: Tanzania: Lake...
TGAGTCGACAGAAAATGACTTTTGAATCTTCTGATAAGTATGGACTTTAATAGAAGTCTCATTTGTAGAAATTGGTAAAAGAGGAAAAGCCTTGTCGACAATCACGTGGGTGACTTTAGCCCCTTTGGCTTTTTGTATCTTTCCTTCGCACATCAAAAAAGAACTCTTAAATAGAGTGTCTTTAAATTGCTGGTAGACAGAGTTCCATACTACAAGGTTCATGAATCCAAATTCATCTTCTAATGTAATAAATAGTACTCCGTTGGCTGTCGGGGGCATTTGGCGTGACACGACAAGCCCTGCCACGGTGACTTGAGAGCCGTGGGGTTTTTGTGACAACTCTTTAAAGCTTGTAACGTTTTTGAGTTTGAATTCTTTTCTTAAAAAGTCCATCGGATGACAAAAGAGTGAGACTCCAAAAGTATCGTAGTCGAGGGCAATCCTCTCCCAGTTTTCCTCTTCGGGGAGAATGGTTTGGTCTTTCTCAGACCAAAGAAGAGGGCTATCTTGGAGTTGAAGAGCCTGGATTTTCCAAAGGGCTTCCCTTCTTGCTAAACCTAAAGAATTAAAAGCATCACTGCTTGCTAAATGAAAGAGTTCCCGCTTTGTCAGAACATTGGGTAAAAGCTTTTCTTGGAGTTTTTGTAAGAAATCTTCAAAATTTTTAAACGGTTTATTGAGTCTTTCAATCGCTTCACCCGTCTTTTTTTGAAGGGATTGGATCTCTCTGAAACCTAGCCTCATCTGATTGGGAGCTTCGAGAGTATTGTCGTATCGGCTAAAACTCACATCGATTGGAAGTGTTTTAACTCCATGGCGTTGGGCATCGTGGATGAGAGTATGGCTTTGATAAAAGCCCATGGGTTGAGAGTTAAGAAGGGCTGTCAGGTACACATCGGGGTAATAAAACTTTAAAAAGGCCGTGGCATAAGCTAATAGGGCAAATGAGGCCGCATGAGATTCGGGAAAACCATATTCTGCAAAGCCCTCGATCTGTTTAAAAACTTGAGCAGCATAGTCTTCAGATAGGCCATTTTTGATGAGTCCTTCTTTAAATCGGAGTGCAATTTCTGAAAGGGTCTTTTGATCTCTTCGCCAAGTTCCCATGGCCCTTCGTAAAGTATCAGCCTCACCACCTGTAAAACCTGCGACCTCCATCGCCATTTTCATGATCTGCTCTTGAAAGATAGGGACTCCATAGGTTTTCTTTAAGATGCTTTCAAGTTTGGGGTGAGGGTATTCGATCTTTTCTAAGCCTTGCCGTCGTTTTAAGTAAGGGTGAACCATCTCGCCTTGAATGGGGCCAGGCCGAACGATTGAGATTTCAACGACGAGATCAAAAAAGTTTCTAGGCTTTAGTCGTGGCAGCATATTCATTTGAGCGCGAGATTCGATTTGAAAGACTCCGATCGTATCGCCCCTTGAGATGGCTTCATACACTTTTGGATCTTCAGCAGGAAGTGTGGCAAGGGTGTAATCCTTACCATAAACGCTTTTTAAATATTCAAAGGATTTTCGAATGCAGGTTAAAATGCCAAGTCCCAAAATATCCACTCGAGTAAAACCCAAAGCATCGAGGTCATTTTTATCCCACTGAACCACGGTTCTTCCTTCCATGGCAGCGCTTTCTATGGGAATACTTCGTGTGAGTTTGTCTTGAGAGAGAACAAAACCTCCCACATGAGTACCTAAGTGTCTTGGAAAGGTCAGAATCGATGAAACAATAGAAAAAAACTGTTTAAGAAGTCGTTTAGGGATATCTGGAGCGACCGCTTCAAATTCCTCTATTGGAATTTCTGAAAGGCATCGTTTGTGGCTTAGAGAAAGCAGTCGCTCTGTGGTTAAAAGGGGAAAGTCAAAAGCCTTTGCCACCTCTCTTAAGGCCGACTTTCGGCGAAAACAGATATGGGTCGCTGTAATCGCAGCCCTGTCTCGGCCATAGCGTTCATAGATAAACTGAATGACCTCTTCTCTGCGCTGATGTTCAAAATCGATATCAATATCGGGGGGCTCTTTTCTTTCTCTTGAGATAAAACGTTCGAAAAGGAGATCCATTCTAACAGGATCGATGGCAGTAATCCCTAAAACGAAACAAACAATGGAGTTCGCTGCCGAACCTCGGCCTTGGTAGAGGATATTTCGGGATCTCGCAAATTGAACAATATCCCAGATCGTTAAGAAGTAGTCGCTGTAAGAGAGTTCTCGAATGAGGGAAAGTTCATGCTGGATCTGCTTTTGGACCCTATCTGGAATACCTTCAGGGTATCTTTCTCTTGCTCCTTCAAAGACGAGCTTTCTTAAGTAAGAATCCCCCGTCTCTTCAGCAGGAAGCCATTCCGTAGGATAACGATAGTGAAGTTCTTTTAGTGAAAAATGACAACGCTCGGCGACTTCGATCGTTTGAGAGATCCAGTCGGGGTGATGAGAAAAAATTTGTTTTAGATCGTGGAGAGATTTTAAGTGCCGTTCCAGATTGGGGAGGAGTTTAAATCCTGCGGTGTTAAGTTTCTCTGTGTGCTTGATACAGGTGAGAACATCTTGCAAAGGTTTTCGATGAGGGTGATGAAAAAGGGGCCTGTTGCTAGCAACTACAGGGAGTTGATATTTTTGCGAAAAGGTTTCTGCCCACATGAGGGAGGGACTTCCGTCATGAAAGTAGCTTGCCATGAGGTAGAGGCGATCTCTAAAGATCTCTTTCAGTTGAGGAAGAAGCGGATTGTCTTCTTGGGTTACCGGGAAAATAACTAAAAGATTAGAAAAAAGAAACGAGGCAATGTCGGGAGTCTTTTTCTGGTGAATGAGAGTTAAAAGTTCGCAGAGATTCCCATAGCCATTTCGGTTTTGACAAAGAAGAATCATAGGGGAGTTAGAAATATTAATTTCAGAACCAATGATGAGATTGAGTCCTAGTTTCTCGGCAGCTAAATGAGCACGAGAAGCTCCATAAACACCATTGATATCGGTCAAGGCCATTCCCTGGTAACCTAAGAGATGAGTTTGTTCTATGAGCTCTTCTGGGTGAGAGCCCCCTTCTAAAAAAGAATAATTACTTTTGACGTTGAGTTCACAGAATTGAAGTGAACTAGTCGAACGTTCCGTGAGCATACCAAGCCTTTTCTTCGAGATCCCAATAGAGCCAGAGACGGCTACCTTGAGGGGGAATTGCGATAAAATATTTACGAATACCGTGCGAACTCCACCACTCCGTCATGAGATTTTCGGAAGCGATAAGTTTCCAGGAATTTAAAGGGTGACAGAGTTTTGGCGGAGTAAATAAAAAGAGAGGACGATGAGGTGTGGAGTGTGAACTTTCCTTCTCCTGTGGGGGCCAAGTTGTCGCCCAAGACTTTTCAGGGAGATAGCTTTCTTTCAATAATGGAAAACCTACTTGAGTGTCTCCGAATTTAGCACGAAGTCGAGTTAAGTATTGAGACAAATCGGAGAAGAGACTCTCTCCTGTTTCAAAAAGAGAGAGTTGTCCTGGAGTATAGGGAACGGTGTCAGTAATAGAGACCTCTAAAGATTGCAGCGGAGAATCCCAATTGAGATCGCTTAAAAGTTCTCGTAAAAGTTTTAACAAGATTTCACTGCTCTGTGTGGGGTCAGAGAGAGAATACTGTTTTTGGAGTTTGTTTCTGGACTCTAAATGAAAATTGAGCTCCAATGACTTCACCATTTGAGCCCGACCTATCAATCGAGATTCAACCCGTTTTAAAACGGGTGGGAGTTCATGAAGAAGAGATTCTAAGGAAGTAAGCTCTTCAGTCTCGATTCTTTCTTGGATGAGTCCTTCAGGAACAAACGTAGGAAGAATAAGTTCTCGGTTTCCTAAAACCCAATCTAAAAGAATGACCCCCATCTTTCCAAAACGCCTTCCGATAGCAGTCGCGCTAAGGTGTGTGAAGTCGGTAATCGTTTTTAAACCTACCCGTTTCATGAAGCGAATAAGATCGGTTCTCTCCTTCTTCTCCTCTTCAAGTTTCTGCGGATCCCCTATAAATTCAAGGCGAGAGATATCGAGATTTAAAAGTGGGGAGGTGCTTTTTCCAGGAAGAAGAAAGACTTCGGGGCGAGTGTTTAGGGCTTGGGCCCATTCGGGTCTATCGGTCATCACAAAGTGGCTATTGAGTGAAAAAGTTTCTGAAAGCTGCATTGCTTTTAAGAAGAGGTTCTCTTCGCCTTTGAAAAGTTTAATTGTGGGTTCGATATCTAAGTAGAGTGAGTTTTTAATTAGGGATACTTTAGGCGTAAGCGACAATACGCTCTCTGTGAATGTGGGGGTTGTGGTTGGGAAAAATAAAATTCTCATGTTTTATAAAATAACGAACCTGTTACTTTGCCCTAGAGGGCAATGATGCCGAAATCTTTTTCTTGATCGTCCAGTGGGGAAGACTATGGTTACTTAGCACAAAAACTTTGCTTTTTTTTCGTTCTGCCCAGAGTTGAAGTTTTCTTAAACTTGCAGTGGGACAGGTTTTTGAGGGTCTTAAAAAAACAAAAGAGAAGAGCCCTGTTTGAATCGCTTCCAATCCTGTTTTCCAAACCTGGTCTGAAGTTTCAGTTTTCACTGTGAGAACTCTTGAAAGCGGAATGCCTAAAACTTTCAAAGCTGGGGGGTAGATCGTCCCCTCATCGGAGATAAAAATAAAATAGGGGGTTTGCCCTTCATAATGGGTAGGGGCAGGGGGATCCGCCTTCAGGGAAACTGATAAGCATTCAAACGCCAGATGGGTTTTGGATCCCCCCGGAAGGGATGTCACTTGGGCTACACCGTAAAAACTTTGTAGAGCCTCCGGGCTCATAAAATGGCTAGACAAAACGGGTCTCATATTGATACCATACAAGTGTATGGTTAATAGATCAACTAAAAATCCACAACTCACAGAGTCTCAAAATGCGGTTTTGCAGTTCATTCGGGAGTTTGTTCGAAGCCAAGGCATGGCCCCTTCTTATCGGGATATTCAGACCCACTTTGGTTACAAAGCGGTTGGGACCGTTCAGGACCATGTACGGGCTTTAATTGAAAAAGGCTACTTAGAAAAACCGAATCTTAAGAATCAGAAGCGACCTGCACGAGGACTTTTGCCCAAAGGGTTGAGCTTGAATGGGGTCAGAAAAATTCCGGTCTATGGAGAGATCGCTGCAGGAGGACCCAGAGCTGCGGAACAATTAGAATTAGGAGAAGTTGTAATCACTGAGGATCTTGTGAGAGGTGACTGTTTTGCTTTGCGAGTGGTTGGAGACAGTATGATCGATGTTGGGATTTATGAAGGAGATCATGTGATCGTAGAACAGGGCTCTCGAGTGAAAGAGGGGGATATTGTTGTGGCCCTTCTGGATGGCGAAACCACAGTGAAAAAATATTCTGTAAGAAACGGGGAAGTTCTTCTTATTCCAGAAAACAAACGCATGCACCCCATCCCGACTCAAGGAAAAAATCTTGAGATCCAAGGGCGTGTCGTAAGTCTTCAGCGCAAATTATAATACCTGCACCCTTTAATTTGGCTTTTTAAGAGGCTGGTCCAATATATTTTTTCTTAAATTGCAGAGATTTATAGAGGACCAAGGTTACAAGATTTGATAAGTTTTCTTGGAGTTTCATTTGATAATTCACCTCATCGTCAAACGGCCAATAAATTGCGCGCCTTAAACCAACCTCATGGCCGTTTGAACCTCTTAAAAAGCCAAATTAAAGGGTGCAGGTATCTTTGAGTGGGCTTTTTAAGAGGCTGGTCCAATATATTTTTTCTTAAATTGCAGAGGACGGTCCTATTCAGACCATGTTTGTCGGAAGTCGTAAAGTGACCAATCTTAATTGCTTTGGTTCGGTCTACTAATAAAACATATTCTGAATTTCTAAGACGGTGATGATCGCCATATTAACGATTTCGTCCACGTCTGAAGAACGTTGAAGCACATTGATGGGTTTATTCATCCCAAGAAGGATGGGCCCAATCGCTTCTATCCCTGCCAGTCTTTGCATGAGCTTGTAGCAGATATTGGCCGACTGGAGATCGGGGAAGATTAAAACATTCGCTCCGCCTTTGATCTGACAAAAAGGAAAGGTCTCGTTAACAATATCGGGAACAATGGCCGTATCGGCTTGCATTTCCCCATCAATAATGATGTCCGGTCGACGGTGTCGAACAATCTCCGTCGCTTTTCTAACCTTTTCAGAATAGGGGTGAGTATTGCTTCCAAAATTACTAAACGAAAGCATTGCCACTTTAGGTTCAATATCGAAAAATCGTGCCTCTTCAGCACAGCAAATAGCGATGTCCGCTAAATGCTCGGCAGTGGGGTCGATATTGACGGTCGTATCCCCCATGAAAATAATCTTATCTTTAAAGAGCATCATATAGACGCCCGCAATCGTCATCCCTTCACGGGCTCCTACTGTTTGGAGAAATGGGCGAATGGTATCTGGATAGCTTTGTGTAGCGCCACTTAAGATCCCACTGGCATCTCCCTTTTTAACCATCATAGAGCCAAAATAGTTTTCATTTTTCATAAGTGAAAAACATTGTTCTTTGGTGAATCCTTTTCGTTGGCGTAAATGCCAAAACTCATTTGCATATGTCTCGCGTTTTTCTGCTGTTGAGGGCTGAATGATAGTGGCGGATTTGACAGCACTGAGTCCGAGTTGGTCAATAGTCTCTTTGATTCTTTGAACATTTCCAAGGAGGATGGGGTTTGCGATTCCTTCTTGAATAATTATTTCGCAAGCTCTTAAAATTTTGGGGTTGTATCCTTCTGGAAAAACGATCTTAGGAAGGTTTTCAAGCGAGTCACCCTCCGGGCGAACGATTTTATCCTTTATTGAGCGAACAAAACTTTGTCGAATGCCGAGCCGGTTTTCTAGCTGGGCACGATAAACATCAAGATCAAGTTGGGTCTGCGCAACTCCGGTTTTTATGGCTGCTTCTGCTACCGCAGGCGTGACCCAAAGAAGAACTCGTGAGTCAAAAGGCTTTGGAATAATGTATTCAGGGCCAAACTTAAAGCGCTTTCCTCCGTAGGCTTTAATCACTTGGTCTGTAACATCCTCTTTGGCAAGTTTTGCTAAGGCCTTTACAGCCGCAATTTTCATCTCTTCATTGATGGCCTTGGCTCTCACATCCAATGCCCCTCGAAAAATGAAGGGGAAGCCTAAAACATTGTTTACTTGATTGGGGAAGTCGGAGCGGCCGGTGGCCATAATGATGTCGTTTCGAACCGATAGAGCCTCAGGGTAGCTAATCTCAGGGTCGGGGTTGGCCATGGCAAAAACGATGGGATTTTTTGCCATTGAAGCGATCATGTCTTTGGTGACGGCCCCTGCAACGGAGACCCCGACAAAAACATCGGCTCCATCAAGAGCCTGAGCTAGAGTTCGAGTTTTAGAGCGTGTGGCAAAAAAGGCTTTATATTTATTCATCCCTTCTTCGCGCCCTTCGTAAATAACCCCCTTAGAATCGCACATGATGAGGTTTTCTTTTTTTACACCCAGCTCTAGATAAAGTTTAGCGCAAGAGATGGCCGCAGCTCCACCCCCACTAAAGACGATTTTCACCTGTTCGGCTTTTTTACCTGTTAATTCGAGCGCATTTAAGAAGGCCGCTCCTGAGATAATCGCCGTGCCATGTTGGTCGTCATGGAAAACGGGAATGTCCATCAGCTCTTTTAGTTGTTCTTCGATGTAAAAACACTCGGGAGCTTTGATGTCCTCTAAGTTAATTCCACCAAAAGTTGGGCCGAGGAGTTTCACGCAATTAATGAATTCATCCGGATTTTCTGTGGCGACTTCAATGTCAAAAACATCGATGTCGGCAAATTGTTTAAATAGAACCCCTTTTCCTTCCATGACCGGCTTGGCTGCTTGGGCACCTAAATTCCCTAGTCCCAGGACTGCCGTTCCGTTTGAAATAACAGCAACTAAATTTCCTTTGGTCGTGTACTTGTAAGCATCTGAGGGGGTTTTGGCGATTTCTATACAGGGTTGAGCCACCCCTGGTGAATAGGCAAGGGCCAAATCTCGAGAAGTTTTTACCGACTTAGTGCTGATGACTTCGATTTTACCCGGACGGCCTGAAGCGTGATAATCAAGGGCCTCTTTGCGATTGTCTTTTTTGGACTCTTTTTGAGGTTCTTTAGGTGTATTCATGGCCACAAATATAGACCAACCCGAGAAACCTGACTACTAAGGATTGAAGAAAAATTTAGCCCTGAGTTGAAAGATCGATGACTAGGCGCCCTTCATTATTTAAGGGTTGGTGGGTGTAAAAGGGATAGGAATCTTTAAGAAGCATTTCGATTGCAATGTCTCCCTCATCGATAGGAGGATAAACAATGACCTCTTTTACCAGAGTACTTCTTTGGGGTAATTTTTCTAACTGGGAGCGTGAGATCTGATTTTTTATGACCCCCTTGATCGAAATAATAATTCGGGCAGGTTCGAGAGTAAGTAGTTGTCCTTGATTTTCTACTTTTGAAGCTTTCTGATAGCGGACCTGAAATTTTGGAGCAACCGAGCCCACTGTCTGAGTCGTGGCATCTGAGAAATCAAAAACCCAACGTTCAAACCCTTTTTGTTTGTGGTTAAAAAACCTGAGAGCTTCCAGATTGGCCTTAATGGGCTTACCACCTTCAAAAACTCCATCGGTAAGGTAGCGGCGAGAAGCATCACGAGGAATGGTCATGGATGGGCCTACGGAGGCCATCAGATTTCCACTCACTAAGGCAAGTAAGAAAAGAAGTTTCATCATTAAAATACTAACACATGGGTAATTGTCGAAAAATCTTTTTTGCAAGGGCTGAGAGGGGTAATTGGGAAATCTGATCGGGAGTGAGCCATTTTCCGTCGATAGGCGATGGAATCTTTGAGGTGTGAATAAGATAAGGGGCTACTCGAATTTTATGGTGAGTTACCGAATGCTGCGCATGGTTAAGGGGAATATAATGAAAATCTTTTCCATATGTTTTTTCTAAAAACTTAACGGAGTCATTCCATTTTTGTTTGAGGGGTTTGTCCACCCTGGGAAACTCCCATAGACCATCCCACCATTGAGTTCCGATATTTTGTTTGAGCCAATAGAGATCTTTGCCCCGTAATGTCTTATGAAACACAGCGGCTAGCCAATGGACCTCTTGGCTAGGTTTGCGATTTTTTGGGATAGGTAGTTTTTGTTGTAAATTTTTTTTGAAAGCCACACAGCTTGGCTTGATAGGGCATTGATGGCAAAGAGGAGTCCCTTTTTTGCAAATTAACGATCCAAGTTCCATGAGTGCTTGGTTGTGGATTCTTGGAGATGTGGCTGTGTTTACCCATGTCTGTGCTTTCGACCAGAAAAATTTTTGGGCTTTGGAAGATTGTACGGACTCTTGAAAACCAAAATACCGGGCAAAGACCCTCTGGACATTCCCATCGACTAGGGCTTCGGGAAGATCAAAGGCGATGCTGAGAATAGCACCTGCTGTGTAGGGGCCAATGCCTGGGACTCTGAGAATCTCGTCTCGAGTTCTGGGAAATTCCCCACGCAGAGACAAGAGGTATTGAGCCCCTTTTCTTAAGTTTTTGGCTCGTCGGTAGTATCCGAGTCCCGACCAGAGTGTCAGAACCTCCTGCTCATCGGACTCGGCGAGGGATTTGAGCGAGGGGAATCTTTTTAAAAAACGAAGGTAGTAGGATATTACGGTCTCGACTTGGGTTTGTTGTAACATGATTTCCGATACCCAGATTCGGTAAGGATCATGATTTTCTCGCCAGGGTAACGGGCGAGCGATTTTTTGGTACCAGAGGTTAAGAGAGTCCATGTCCATTCGTTTATCGTTATCGAAGCACGTCTTTACTCTAATCCATTTTTACTAGGAATAATGCAAATCGGAACTGTCATCGTTGGCAGAAAGTAATAAGCCCTTTTGATGACGTCAAGTCAGCTGCCCCTAGATATGCTCGGGCCGCAGTACCCTTCTACTTAGTCGTTACATCTAAAAGCTCAACCGTAAAAACCAAAGTCGAATTGGGAGGAATGACTCCTCCGGCTCCTGCCGCCCCATAACCCATATCTGCAGGAATGACTAATTTGCGTTTTCCGCCTACTTTCATTCCTTCAACGCCGGTATCCCAACCTTTGATGACTTGGCCTTGACCTAGGTTGAAAGTAAATGGACGGCCCGCATCAAAAGACGAATCAAATTTAGTGCCGTTGGTCAAGCAGCCCGTGTAGTGAACCGTAACTACCGAACCCGATTTAGCCTCTTTGCCTTTTCCTTTGGCGAGATCTTTTTTGACTAAAGTCGTTACATCCTTTTCTTTTTTGCAAGTTTCAGCCTTCGAACCCACAGCCGAAAACATCGGACTTCCAAAAAAGGAAATAAAGAATAAAGCGATTGAGTAAGTGAAAAATGGATTGATCTTTAAGTTGGTTTTTTTCATAGGGCTATAATTATGCCCTTAATTCCAAGAGTCGTAAAGACTGGGTTTGTTTTTTCTTTTTTTTTAAAAAAGTTATCGCGATAACAGTTGATAAGGTTTGGCTCCAATTTTTAAGAATTTTGTTAAGGGTTATGAGATCCTAATCCTATCTTCTTTTTAAAAACAAATCCGTAACTCAGTTTTTCATCTCAAAAAGGGGTCAGGTATGTGTTTACGCCACTGGGGGCTATTTCTAGGCCTATTTTCTTTGTCAGCATCAGCTCTACAGATGAAGCTAAGCGAGTTTTCGATTCAACTTCCTGAGGATTGGCGGCTCCATCAACAGGCTAAAGATGGGGCGACTGAATTACTTGGGTTTGAAAATGGGGAACATTATCTTCAATTTTATGCGCGCTCGAAAATGGGTTTTCCTTCAGAGGACTTGTATGAATTGACCGATGCAAAAGTGGTGAAGCAATACATTTATCCTATTCAGACGGCTATAACATGGAAGTTTACGGAAACTTTAAAAGCTAGCGTTCCGGCAAGCCTAGGAAGTGGCGAGACTTCTCAGTTTTCCTACTTGATTATTTCCAAAGGTGGAACGGCACTCGAAACCGCTCAACACTTAAGAGATTTCATCTCTGGAATTCAAATTCTCATACCATCTAATCGATCACTCACGGGCCCCGAGTATACGGGGAAAAAATATTACCTAGGTTTTGGTGACTCCTTAATCGGCTTTATGGGCAATGAAGTCAAATATGACATTGCTCATACCCATGATATTTTTACAGCGGAGATTGGGGGGAGTTATATTGGAACTAAGGTTCATGGTACACAATCTGGCTACAACGAATTGTATAGAAAGTGGCAAGAGTTAAAGGGGGTCATGACCGATAAGGATATGTATGTACAGTACTCAAGTGGTCATGGAAGTCACACGGGTCTTGAGTTTGGTCCTAGCTATAATCAGATCCGCGATAATGCTCTCTCCTATCCTGCTAAAGAGGTCATTATTTTCACGATGGCCTGTTATTCTGGAAATCTTGTGAATTCTTTCAATGAGAAGAAACAGCTTTGGCAGGATTGGCCGTCACAGGGCAGAACCCTCATGGTGATGGCTTCGAGCCGAGCGAATGAAACTTCAAGCACAGGTCCTATTCACGATGCTGGGGAACCTACTGGCCCAAGTGGCAGTGCAGGCAGTGCCTTTGGCCATTCGCTCTGGAAGGCTCTTGTAGGAAATGCCGATGGGGCAGTCGATGGTATTAAAGACCATTTTCTTTCTCTTGAAGAGATTCGAGATTTTACGATAAAAAGAACTCAAGAAGTTGGCGGCCATACCCCAATGGTGACGGGAGCCTATAATGGAAATCTGTTGATGGTTAAGGTTCCTTCACATGAGTACTTGGCAGGTCTTATCGGTGGAACCGAGAGCCTTTCCGAGGATCAGATTATGGAAAAGATTCGGGAGTTAGATGCCCAGTGGCGTCTTAAGTAAACGAACCTTGCCGTTGTTCTTTTAGGTCGTTACTCTAGCTTTTAATCTCTAGGGGCTAGAAGATGCTTAAAAACAAAGTGTTCAAATCGGCGCTTATAGTCTTGGCGTTACTCTCTTTCCATCCTCAAGTCTCCTCAGCTCTTGCTTTGATTACCGGGCTTCTTTTTTCTCTTGTTCTCGGTAACCCCTATTTAGATTCTACTAGGAAACTGGCACCCAAACTTTTAGCTTGGAGTGTGATAGGGCTTGGGGCCGGAATGAACTTGAAGGTTGTTTTTCAAGTGGGCATGGCGGGAATAGGGTATACCGTCATTGGAATTTTTTTGACTCTTCTATTGGGGTGGATTCTTGGTAAATGGATCCAAACAGGGAGAGATTCCACTATTTTGATCAGCGTCGGCACTGCGATTTGTGGAGGGAGCGCTATTGCAGCAGTAGCGTCAGTTATTCAAGCAAAGTCACAAGATGTTTCTCTAAGCCTTGTAGTGGTTTTTTTTCTTAATGCTTCAGCCCTGATTCTTTTTCCTTGGCTAGGGCACCATTTTCATCTTTCTCA
>Ga0194122_10005069_pt1 | contig 12436 bp, 9 predicted proteins | sample TA2MahCa10mmetaG_FD_155487 | JGI IMG/M metagenome (GOLD analysis project Ga0194122, IMG submission 155487) | Freshwater microbial communities from Lake Tanganyika, Tanzania - TA2015021 Mahale Deep Cast 10m | ecosystem: Environmental > Aquatic > Freshwater > Lake | place: Tanzania: Lake...
CGAAGTTGCAACTGCAAGTGGAGGAACACCAGTAGCGAATATAGGAACCAACCAAACTTGGTTTATTGGGTCAATTGGGGGAAATTCATATTTTATGGATGCCAATTTAGGTCAATTCAGAATTTACAAATCATTAAGAACTACATCTGAAATTTTGGATGAATATAATAATACAAAATCTAGATACGGATTGTAATGGCAACAATGAATACGGTTATTGAAATACAAAAAACACCTTGTACAATCCACAGAAAAACTCTGTGGATTTTTTTTGGTTTTAAAAAAATAATACCACTTAAAATTCAAAATATTCGCAATATTTATATAAGTAAAATTATATAAATGGCAACAACTCCAATTTGGACCGGAACTAGTTCATTTGCTCCTGGGCAAACACCTTTTGGTTTTTATGATAATGATGCCCAATTTCAGGCAGATGCTAATAAAGTAGCAGCATTTTGTGCTAATAGAATGGGTTACCCTTTAGTAGATGTTGAATTACAATCGGGTTCATTTTTTACAGTTTTTGAAGAAGCAGTTACTACATATGGTAACGAAATGTATTTATTTCAAGTTAGAAATAATTTTTTAACATTTGAAGGTAATACAACTGGTTCTGTTAATTATGCTACCTCTTCATTCAATTATAATAATTCTGTAATTACTCCAAATTTAGGAAATATTGTTCGTTTAGCTGAAGACTATGCCTCAGAAGCAGAAGTTGGAGGTTATACAACTTATTATTCTGGATCTATTCAATTAACTGCCTCAGTTCAAACATATAATATGAATACTTGGGCAAGTTTATCAGCAAGTTTAAGTGCTGGAGATTCAATTGAAATTAAAAATATATTTTTTACCCCACCTCCTGAATCACTTTATTCAGTTTATGGTTTTGATAACTATTATCCCCAATTAGGAGGTGCTGCTGGTTTAGCTTCACCAGGTTTATTTGGTGGGGCAGGATATGGTGCTTATGGTGGTTTAGGAAATATGGCTACACTTTATCCTGTATATTGGGATTTAGAAAGAATTAATGAATTAAAAGCAAGTAATCAAGTTAGAGGAAGAGGATTTAGTTTTGAGTTAATTAATAATCAACTTAGAATTTTCCCAGTTCCTACAATTAATTTTCCTTTATTTTTTAATTATATTAAACGTTCAGAAAGAGGAAATCCAATTGTAACACCATATTCAGGCTCTAATTTAATATCAGATATGAGTAAAGTTCCTTATAATAATCCTGTTTATAGTTTTATTAATGCACCAGGTAGATATTGGATTTTTGAATATACATTAGCATTAGCAAAAGAACTTTTAGGATATGTTCGTGGCAAATACGGAACTGTACCTATTCCAGGAGCTGAAGTAACCTTAAATCAAGCAGAATTATTATCAGCGGCTACAGCTGAAAAAACAGCCTTAATTGAAAAATTAAGAACTGATTTAGATGAAGTAACACGTCAAAAACAACTTGAAAGGAGAGCAGCTGAAAATGTAGCAATGAAAACAACATTAAACGAAGTACCTTTACCCATTTATATAGGATAATATGGCAATGTTTGGTAGACAAAGGGACGTTAAGCTATTTAATAGCGTAAATCAAGAGTTGATTCATGATATTATTGAACAACTTATTGGTTACTATAAAGTAATTTTAAGAGATACTCCTTCTAATGTCTATGGTGAAGCACAAAATAAAACTTATTTAGGTCCTGTGTTATTACCTTGTTTATTAGTTAGAGGGGATACAACACAAGAAACTGATAATTTTGGTCCTGATACATTCCGTGAACTTGAAGTTAGACTTTGGAGAGATGATTGTATTAGTGCTAATGTTGTTCCAGAAATAGGTGATATTATACTTTGGAACAATTTATATTTTGAAGTTGATAATGTAAACGAAAATCAATTAGTAGTAGGCAAAGATCCAAGCTATCCATATAGCGAAGATGTAGTTGACTTTGGTGATAGTTTATCATTTATATTAACATGTCATACAACACGCCCAGAAATTCCAGGTATCGAAAAAACTAGATTATGATAAAATTAATAGATATATTAAAAGAAGAACCTTATATTGATCTTAGTAAATCAAAGGTAGGAACTACTAGTATTGATCCTGAAACAGGAACAAAAACTACATTATCAGACATTGATCCTGAAACAGGTAAATTAACTTGGAGCGTTGATTATGGTGTTAAACCTGAAGCAGTAATTACTAAACTAGAAGATATTATTAATTATCTTGGTGCTGCTGAAGAAGGTACTGAATTGTCTAAATTAAAAGGTATTTTATTATTATTAAGAAAAAAAGTTAAGAAACTTAAATAATGGAGTTTAAACCCACACCATATACTAAACAACAATTTCTAAGTAAGCTGGTTGTACCAAAAGATCCACATATTGGAAATCCAAATCAGATTGAAACTGAACTAAAACCAGGTCAACCTGAAATAAATCGTGCTTATCAAACATCTATGAAAGATGAAGATAAGGTAAAACCTATTGCTATTGGATTACAAGATATAGATGAAACTATTGCTTATTATTTTAAAAATGTTATTAATCCTACTGCACTTCAAAATAATAGACAAATTGAAGTACCTATAATTTATGGTTCGCCTGAAAAATGGAAAGCAGTACAAGCAGATGGTTACTATAGAGATGGTAATCAAGGTAAAATTATGGTTCCATTAATTATGTTTCAAAGAGAATCTATTACTAAAGATAGATCAATTGGAAATAAATTAGATGGTAATAAAGTAAGAAATTTTGAATATTTTGAAACACCTTACTCACCAAGAAATTTTTACGATAATTTTAAAGTTTTACAAAATCAAAAGAAACAAAAAGAATTTATATTGGGTATTATACCTGATTATTTAATTATTACATATAAAGTAATTGTTTGGACTGACTTTATTCAAGATCAGATGAATACTATTATAGAAGCGTTTGAATTTGCTTCTGATTCGTATTGGGGTGATCCTGAACGATTTATGTTTAGGGCTAGAATTGATGAATTTCCAACAATTACTAGCGTATCTGCTAATGCTGATAGAGCAAATAAAAGTGAATTTAATGTTAAAGTTAACGCATATATTATACCTTCAGGCATAAATGCTGCTTTAGCGGGCCCTAACCCAAAAGCATATAATATTACTAAAACTATCTTTAAAGAAAGAGTAACATAAATAAATTCCATTTAGAATTCATCATATTTATTATAGAATAATTCTAAATGAAATATTAATGGGATACATCAGTACTTCAGGCATAGCAAGTGGTAGTTTAATAGAAGCAGCTCATGTCTTACGCATAATAAACGCTTTAAATGGTGTTACTGGTTCTGATATACAAATAGGTTCTTCTTTAACTATATCTAGTTCAGGTAACCTTGTGTTAGCATCAGGTTCTATTGATCAAAATAATACAGCTCCAACAGCATTAGTATATGATACTGGTTCTGGTTTAGTATATTTTAGCACAACTACTCCTGGTGCCTCTGGTACTTCAGGTTCTTCAGGTACATCAGGTTCTTCAGGAACTTCAGGTTCTTCAGGTACATCAGGTACAAACGGTACTTCAGGTACAAACGGAACTTCAGGAACAAACGGAACTTCAGGTTCATCAGGTACATCAGGTACAAGTGGTTCAAGTGGTTCAAGTGGCACAAGTGGTTCTTCTGGAACCTCTGGTTCAAGTGGTACATCAGGTGCTACTGGTGGTACTGGAGCTGCTGGTTCAAGCGGTACAAGTGGTTCAAGCGGTACAAGTGGTGCTGCTGGAACTTCTCCATCATATTCTACTACCTCCACAATGGCAATTAACTTGTCATCTGTAACAGTTGGTAGTACTCTTGCAATAACAAATTTAGCTGCCTCTGGGTTAGCTTTTACAGTAGGTCAAGATATAGTAATTGCTTATGACCCTACAAACTTTATAGAAGGACGTGTTAGTAGCTATGCTGGTGGAACTACTATAAATGTATTAGTAGAAGTTGTTACAGGTACTACTTCACAATCAAGTTGGAGCGTAAACCTTTCAGGTAACTCAGGAACAAATGGTACATCAGGTACCTCTGGTTCTTCAGGAACTTCAGGTTCATCAGGTACATCAGGTACATCAGGTTCATCAGGAACAAGTGGATCTAGTGGTTCAAGTGGCACAAGTGGTGCTTCTGGAGCTTCTGGTTCAAGTGGAACATCAGGTACTTCTCCTGATGTAACTGGTGTTTCTACTGATTTTCTTAATTTATCAACAATCAATCCAGGTGATGATTTTGTAATAAGTCCTGTTCTTGATGTTGTTGTAGGAACAACAGTAATTGTTTCATATAATACTAGTAATTATCTTTTAGGTCAAGTAACAGCACTTAATCCTTTTGGACCAAATACAATAAGAATACTTACAACTAAAGTTGTTGGTACTCAAAGTGGAAATGGACCTTGGAATATTGGTATAGCAGGTCAAGATGGAACTAGTGGTTCAAGTGGTACAAGCGGTGCTGCTGGTACTTCAGGTTCAAGTGGTACATCAGGTACAAACGGAACAAGTGGTACAGATGGTTCATCTGGCACTTCAGGTTCATCAGGCACTTCAGGTTCATCAGGTACTTCAGGTGCTACAGGCGCTGCTGGTACTTCAGGTTCAAGTGGTACTTCAGGTGCTTCTGTTGGTGCTCCATTAATGTATCAAATTACTATTAATATGTTAGCAGGTGCTATTGATACAGGAGGTACTCCAATTCCTAGTGTATTAGGTCCTAATGGTGAAAGTAAAGCTACATTAGAAGGTCAAGGTTGGTCATTTAATTGTCCTACCGCTTCACAATTAACTGTTGGAAGACCATCTTCATTACGAGTTCAACCAGCAGTTAGTATTCAATCTCATGGCAATAATGCAGGAGTAGTAGCAACAAAAGCTCCTACTGGTATTAATACAGTAACATTTTCTGCACTACAAACAGTATCGGGCGGTAGTTATACTGAATTTAATATTTACTCAATAAGTAGTGGTAATACAGGATGTGCTTCATCAGGGGCAACTACAGTTGTAATTACTTTTGGAATTATAAGTTAAAAATATTTTTAATTAATAAAATAAAATGGCAGTATACGTACCAGATCTGTTAATAGTAGGAAAGATTAAATCAGGAGCAGGAAATCTTTCAGTATCCCAATCTTTTTCCTCAGGAAGTAGTCCTTATGATGGTGTTCCTTTAACTTATCTTGCTCAATTTACTATTACTCCCCAAGCAGCTACCTATCCAAATAATGTTTATAGTTCGACTGTATATACAGCTAATAATATTCAAACAGGATTTAAGTATGCTCTTACTTCAGGTAAAGTATATGATGTAGTAAGTGTTAGTGTGCATAGTAATACTAGTGCCTCTATTGGATTAAGAGATACAGATTTAAAGATATATACAAACTATCCTACTGATCCTGCTGACAACTCTCCTGAACAAGATTCAAATGGTATTTTATTTCCAGTAACTAGTGGTTCAGTAAAATTAGCAAACTTAACTAACTATCAAGGTGGATTTACAGCTTATAGTTATTGGGTTTCAGATTTATTAGGAGCATCAGTTACTAATATAAGTGTTTCAGGTAGTGGTGGAAGTGGTACTTCAGGTTCATCAGGAACATCAGGTTCTTCAGGTACATCGGGTTCAAGCGGTACCTCAGGTATAGATGGCACTTCAGGTTCATCAGGCACATCAGGTACAAACGGTACTTCAGGTACAAACGGTACATCAGGTACAAACGGTACATCAGGTACAGACGGTAGCTCAGGTTCAAGTGGTACATCAGGTACCTCAGGTTCAAATGGTACTTCAGGTTCAAGTGGTACCTCAGGTATAGATGGTAGTTCAGGTACTTCAGGCACAAACGGAACTTCAGGCTCATCTGGTACTTCAGGTGATTCTGGTACTTCAGGAACATCAGGTAGCTCAGGTTCAAGCGGTACCTCAGGTACCTCAGGTTCAAATGGTACCTCAGGTTCATCAGGTACCTCAGGTATAGATGGTAGTTCAGGTACTTCAGGTACAAGTGGAACTTCTGGTTCTAGTGGAACCAGTGGTATTGAAGGTGGTCAATTATTTACAGTAACTAGTGTAGGTTCAAATTATACTATTAGTGGATATGCTGGTAACTTTCCAACTCTTACTATAGTAAGGGGACAGTTGTATTACTTTAATGTAAGTGCTGTTTCAATAAGCCATCCGTTTGCTTTAAGATTATCATCAGGTGATACATCAGCTGTGCCGGGTACAACTAACAACGATCCTGTAAATGGAAAAGCTAACACTAGTGTTTTAATAATTTATAGAGTTCCAGCAGATGCTCCAAGCAGTATAGTATATCAATGTGTTCATCATGCTGGTATGATTGGTACTATTAACATAGTAAATCAAAATGGTTCTTCTGGTACTTCAGGATCTAGTGGCTCCTCTGGTACTAGTGGTTCAAGTGGCACTTCAGGTACTTCTGGAACTTCTGGTACTAATGGTACAAGTGGTTCAAGCGGTACAAGTGGTTCAAGTGGTGTTAGTGGATTAACAGGTACAAGTGGAACTTCAGGTTCTTCTGGAACTTCAGGTTCATCAGGTACCTCAGGTTCAAGCGGTACTTCAGGTACAAACGGCACAGATGGTAGCTCAGGAACATCAGGTTCATCAGGTACCTCAGGTTCAAGCGGTACTTCAGGTTCATCAGGTACCTCAGGTATAGATGGTACTTCAGGTTCATCAGGTACCTCAGGTATAGATGGTACCTCAGGTTCAAGCGGTACCTCAGGTACAAACGGTACCTCAGGTTCAAGTGGTACTTCAGGTACAGATGGTAGCTCAGGAACATCTGGTTCATCGGGCACATCAGGTTCATCTGGTACTTCAGGTTCAAGTGGTACCTCAGGTATAAATGGTACTTCAGGTTCATCAGGTACCTCAGGTATAGATGGTACTTCAGGTTCATCAGGCACATCAGGTTCATCAGGCACATCAGGTTCATCAGGAACTAATGGTAGCTCAGGAACTTCAGGTTCTTCAGGTACATCAGGTTCAGGATCTTCAGGTACCTCAGGTTCTTCAGGTACCTCAGGTTCATCAGGTGTAAGTGGAGATTTATATAGAACAACTTCAGTTACTAGTTTTACATTAGGTAATTCAGGTACAATAGTAGTAGGCACTGGTCTTGCTTATAGTCCAGCACAATCAATTATTATTGTTTTTGATACAACTAACTTTCAAGAATGTGAAGTAGTTACTTATAATTCAGGAAATGGTAATTTACAATTTGCTGCTCCAACAAGGACAGTAGGTTCAGGAACATATAGTTCTTGGACAATAAATTTAGATGGCGCTTCTGGTGGTGATGGTTCTTCAGGAACTAGCGGAAGCTCAGGAACATCAGGCTCTAACGGAAGCTCGGGAACAAGTGGTAGTTCGGGTTCTTCAGGAACTTCGGGTTCTTCAGGAACTGATGGTAGCTCAGGTTCTTCTGGAACTTCAGGTTCTTCAGGAAGCTCAGGAACATCAGGTTCATCAGGTTCATCTGGAACAAGCGGAAGCTCAGGTTCATCAGGAACATCAGGTTCATCAGGTTCATCTGGAACAAGTGGAAGCTCAGGTTCATCAGGAACATCAGGTTCATCAGGTACTTCGGGTTCATCTGGTACTTCAGGTTCAAGTGGTACTTCAGGTACAAACGGAACAAGTGGTACAGATGGTTCATCTGGTACTTCAGGTTCATCAGGAACTGATGGTAGCTCAGGTTCAAGCGGTACTTCAGGTTCAAGCGGTACTTCAGGTTCAAGCGGTACTTCAGGTAGCTCAGGTTCTAGCGGGACAAGTGGATCTTCAGGAACATCAGGTACAAATGGTAGCTCAGGAACTTCAGGTTCATCAGGAACTGATGGTAGCTCAGGTTCAAGTGGTACCTCAGGTTCTTCAGGTACCTCAGGTTCAAGCGGTTCATCAGGTACTTCAGGAAGCTCAGGTACTTCAGGTTCTTCAGGAACTGATGGTAGCTCAGGTTCATCAGGAACGTCTGGTTCATCAGGTACTTCAGGATCATCAGGAACATCAGGATCTAGTGGTACAAGTGGTTCCTCAGGAACATCAGGAACTAATGGTAGTTCAGGCACTTCAGGAAGCTCAGGTACTTCAGGTTCTTCAGGAACTGATGGTAGCTCAGGTTCATCAGGAACGTCTGGTTCATCAGGTACTTCAGGTTCAAGTGGTTCATCAGGTACTTCAGGTTCAAGTGGTTCATCAGGTACTTCAGGTTCTTCAGGAACTAATGGTAGCTCAGGAACTTCAGGTTCATCAGGAACTGATGGTAGCTCAGGTTCAAGCGGTACTTCAGGTAGCTCAGGTACTTCAGGTAGCTCAGGAACTTCAGGTTCTTCAGGTACCTCAGGTTCAAGCGGTTCATCAGGTACCTCAGGTTCAAGCGGTTCATCAGGTACTTCAGGTAGCTCAGGTACTTCAGGTAGCTCAGGAACTTCAGGTTCTTCAGGAACATCAGGTTCATCAGGTACATCAGGTTCTTCAGGTACATCAGGTTCAAGCGGTTCATCAGGTACCTCAGGTTCAAGCGGTTCATCAGGTACTTCAGGTAGCTCAGGTTCAAGCGGTACTTCAGGTTCATCAGGAACATCAGGTTCATCAGGTACATCAGGTTCTTCAGGTACATCAGGTTCAAGCGGTTTATCAGGTACTTCAGGTAGCTCAGGAACTTCAGGTAGCTCAGGAACTTCAGGTTCTTCAGGAACCTCAGGATCTAGTGGTACAAGTGGTTCATCTGGTACTTCAGGATCTTCGGGTACTTCAGTAACATTAAATGCATCAGCTAATCAAGTATTATTTGCTAGTGGTTCTCCATTACAAGCAAAAGGAGATGCTGGAATGACTTATGATGAAGCTAATGATACATTAACTGTAGGAACATTAAATGGTACTGTTAAAAACTTTAGAATTAGACACCAATCAAAAGAAGGATTTGATTTAATATATTCATCTCTTGAAGGTCCAGAAATTGGTGTATATATTAGAGGTAAAGCAGAACTTGATAGTGTAGTTGAATTACCTGATTATTGGATATGGCTAGTAGATGAATCAACAATTAGTGTTCAATTAACACCAATCGGAAATCCAATTATTCACTATGTAGTTGAAATTAAAAATAATAAAGTAATAATTAATAGTGCTACAGGAATAATAAATTGTTTCTACACAATATATGCTGAAAGAAAAGATGTTGATAAATTAATAGTTGAATATAGTCAATAAACAAATAAAAAATAATAACTTAAAACCCCTCGCAAGAGGGGTTTTTTATTCCAATTTTTTACGTATATTTATATTAAATATAGTTTTTATGATTAAACAGTATAAAACATCTACTTTTTCTATTCATCATGATCAAGAAATTGAACAGCAAAAAATTGCTGAAGTTAAAAAATCAGAAGAAAAAAAGAAAGAAATATCTAAACCTATTGAAGAAAAAAAGGAAGAAAAAACAGAACAACCTGTTACTCCTAAGTTTCAAAATAAATTATAAAGTTTTATTCTAAATTAGTTTTGATGAATATATTAGCCTCAACCAGTTTTATTGGTAATACTGGTTATGCAAACCATTCTAAATCATTTTTTACAGCATTAGATAAATTAACACCTGTAAAAGTTCGTAATTTTACTATTGGTGATTCATGGACAGGAATGAGTAATACTCCTCATGATGGAGAATATTACATGACTGACCAAATAAAGAAAATGTTGTTTCAACAAACACTTTGGACAGGTGAAGGAGATAACAAGCGTAGAGAGGATTTTTCAATGTATAGTTTTGAAAAAGATAAAGTATTTGATATTAATATTATATTAAATGAAACTGATCATTTTTATTTTTATGATAGCTATGGTAATTATAAAATAGCATACAACGTTTGGGAATCAACATTACAGCCACCTAACTATTTTAATCGTATAAAAGATTACTATCATGAATTATGGGTTCCTTCTCAATGGCAAAAAGATGTAACTATTGCTCAAGGTTATCCTGCTGATAAAATATTTATAATCCCTGAAGGTGTAGATATTAATACATTTAAACCATTAGATAATCCACAATATCCTGATAAATTCAGGTTTATGATTTTTGGTCGATGGGACTATAGAAAGTATATTAAAGAAACGATTGAGGCCTGGTTAAAGGCGTTTCCTCGAAATAAATATCCAGATGTTGAATTAGTATTATCAGTTGAAAATCCATTTAGTGTAGATGGAATGAAATCAACTGCTGAACGTTTACAGCGTTATGGATTACAAGATCCACGTATTAAAATTGTTAAATTTCCTCCACGCAATGAATATGTTAATTATCTTCAAAATGGACATGTGTTTTTAAGTTGCGCTCGTAGTGAAGGATGGAATTTACCTTTAATTGAGGCTTTATCTTGTGGAACACCAAGCATATATTCTAATTGTTCTGCTCAGCTTGAATTTACTAAAGGTGAAGGATTAGCAGTTAATGTATTAGGTGAAGAACCAGCATCTAAAGGTGATGGTAAATCATTTAGAAAAATGCCTGGTAATTATTATAAACCAGACTTTCAACATTTAGTTAAAACTATTAAAGATGCTTATGAAAATTATGAACATCATAAACAAGTAGCTTTACAAATGAGTGAAAGAATTAGACGTGATTTTACTTGGGAAAAACAAGCAGAGTTAGCCCACGATAGATTAAAAGTTATTTATAGTGAAAATTTTAAAGATGGTAAATTTATTAAAAAACAAACTCCAAAAATAGCTTGTAATTTTATAAATAAAGCTTTTGTTCAAGTAGAAAAATCAGATGAAGAATTAAAAGTAGAATTTTGGGATAAAAAAGAAGATAAATTAGTATTTGAAACAAAACTAAAAGAAGGACATTGGGCTGCTCCAAATAAAACATATTTTATTGATTGGAAAATTATAGTAAAAGATTTATCTAATGAGATAGTATTCCAACATGATTATAATTGTAGGAACAAACGCGTTTATATAGCGCTTGAGTCTAAATCTTTAGGTGATACTTTAGCATGGTTTCCACAATTAGAAGAATTTAGAAAAAAACATAATTGTAAACTTATAGTATCTACATTTTGGAACCATTTTTTTGAACCAAATTATCCAGAAATTGAATTTATTAAACCTGGAACATCTGTAAGTAATTTATATGCAATGTATAGAATAGGAATTTTTTATGGAAAAGATAATCAAATAGATTTAAATCATAATCCTGTAGATCCTAAATCACGTCCTTTACAAGCAACTACTACTGATATTTTAGGACTAGAATATAAAGAATTAATTCCTAAAGTAGTAAAACATTACGGTCCTAATAGATATGGTAAAAAGTATGTTTGTATTTCTCCCCATGCTTCAGCATCTGCTAAATATTGGCATAACGAACAGGGATGGCAAACTGTTATTAACTATATTAAAAATGTTTTAGGTTATGAAGTAGTAATGATATCAAAAGAAAAATATAATGATAATTGGGAAACATCTAAACTACCAGGTAATAAAATGTTTGAAGGTATTATTGATGCTACTGGTGATTTGCCAATAGAAGAAAGAATAATTGATTTATTAAATTGTGAATTTTTTATAGGTGTAAGTAGTGGATTAGCTTGGCTAGCCTGGGCTTTAGAAAAAAAAGTTGTAATGGTTTCTGGATTTACTACAGAATGGACAGAATTTGAAACTAATTGTGCACGAATTATTAATAAAAAAGTATGTAACTCTTGCTTTAATAATTTTAAGTTAGACGCTGGAGATTGGAATTGGTGCCCAGCTCATAAAGATACACCAAGACATTTTGAATGTACTAAACAAATCCCAGCATCCTGGGTAGTTAATGCTATTAATCAAATAAAAAATTAAATATTTATTGTAGAATAATTTTACAATAAATGGCAAAAAACATACGAATCATACCAGGTAATGGTTCTATTTATTTTATTCCTAATGATGGTACGGAAGCAAACGCTATGCAAATTCAACTTAGCGATACTTCTAATAATTTAAAAATCATTGATGGAGAAACTAATAAAGTATTTGCTTTTTTTGATAAAACTAATTTTCGTACAGAATTTTCTCAAAGTATTGCTATTTTTTCTACAGGTTCAAATCCACCAGCAGCTGTAGGAGGACTTTATTATAATACAACGGATAATAATATTTACAGATCTAATGGATCTACTTGGTTTGCTGCTGCTGGTTCTTCTGGTACCTCAGGTGCTACAGGTTCACCTGGAGGTCCTGGTACTCAAGGCAATAAAGGTGATCAAGGTAACAAAGGTGATACTGGCTCACCTGGAGGTCCTGGTACTCAAGGCAATAAAGGTGATCAAGGTAACAAAGGTGATACTGGCT
>Ga0194122_10005079_pt1 | contig 12426 bp, 10 predicted proteins | sample TA2MahCa10mmetaG_FD_155487 | JGI IMG/M metagenome (GOLD analysis project Ga0194122, IMG submission 155487) | Freshwater microbial communities from Lake Tanganyika, Tanzania - TA2015021 Mahale Deep Cast 10m | ecosystem: Environmental > Aquatic > Freshwater > Lake | place: Tanzania: Lake...
TGAGCGCGCCCTTGCCGCAGATTTCGAGGCTGCTGGCGCGCGTGTGACGGTGTTGGGTTCGTCACGAGTGGTACCAAATCCACTACTCCCATGGGATGCAAGACGCGCAATCCTGAGTTGCAACCCAGATGTTCTTCATGTTTGGATGCTGCATGCCGCAGCGCTTTGGTCGATGTGTCGCGTGAATGCTCGTGTTCGGCGGATTCCGTGTGTTTGGGGAGTTCGCGGTACGTTGTATTCTGGCGGAAGATCTGTGTCCATGCAGTTGGCTCGCGCCTGTGCGCGTGCTGCATCCGTGTACCCAAGTGCCATCATGTTTAATTCCGAGCACTCGCGTGCCGAGCACGCTCGAGCGGGGTTCTGTATGGAGCGCGCATCGGTCATTCATAACGGGATCGATGTTCCTTGTGAAGAGAACGTGGTTCAGTGGCGACAAGACATTCGCGCTAAATTGGGAGCTAGGGAAGACACACTCGTCTTTGTGCACGTCGCACGAGCACATCCTGATAAGGGGGTTGGAGACTTCGTACGGGCCGCCCAGCTCATCAATGGTCAATTGGGCAAACGAGCCGTGTTTGTCCGCGTTGGAAAGCCAGGGTGGGAGACCGGGCAACGAAGCATGGAAATCGCCCTGGAGCGATCACCGTTGGTGTTTCACGCAGGCGAGCAATACAACGCGAGACCATGGCTTGCGGCTGCTGATGTTTGCGTGATGTCTTCATTGAGCGAATCGTGTCCGAACGTCGTTCTGGAGGCGATGAGTGTTGGTACACCAGTGGTCGCCACAAACGTTGGGGACACCGTCCGACTCATGGGAGCCTGTGGGTGGGTGGTACAGCCGAGTTCGCCGCGCGCGTTGGCAGATGCAATGATCGCGGCCGCATCGCACCTAGCGAAGCCGGCGAATCGTGCACGCTTGTTTGCGGATTGCCGGACGGTGGTGGCCTCCCGCCACCGCCGCGAGGAGGTGGCTCAGCTTCAGCTTGATGTCTATCGGAGTGTCATCAGGCATTACGCGGCCGACGAATCACCAACCGGACGTCGCTGACGAGAAGGTCATCGTCCGGGAGGTGCTGAAAATCGGCGTGCAGTGCGGAGCGGGGTGTGACCAACGCCTCCCATCGGCGCTCAGTACATTCAAGGATTTCCCAACCTGCGTCAGCACACATGGCGCGTATCTCGGAGCACCGCAGTCGATTCGTGTAGAAGCCGCTCTGTGAAAAGAGCGGCGACTCCCATCGTTCATGGGAGATTCGCAAAGAGTTTAGTGCGCCGCCGAGATGGTCACGCAAATCGATTTGATGGCTGGAGACCCCGCCTGGTCGCTGGATTCGATAAAGCTGCCGCAGGGTTTCAAAGAACTCAGATCGCCTGACATGCTCAAGCACGGCATTAGAGAAGATCGCATCAACGGACTCGCCCGGCAGGGTTCTCAGCGCCGCAAGGCCAGCGCAGAGGTACGTCGCGCCCAGTCCGCGCAGCATCTCCTCTACGGTCGCTGCGCTGGCGGCTTGATGGTTTTCCAAGCCAGCCAGTCTTAGAGCACTCTGGTAGGACGCTACTTCTGATGTTGCGAATCTTCCGGCGTCTACGAGAGTGGTCTGCTGAACGGAATGGGCGCATGCCCAGATGGCAGTCGAAACGCTGTCGCCTGGGCCAAGTTCCAGCAAGGAATTCGGAATAGCATCAGCGTGGGCCGCGATCGAAGCCATATGCGACTTGAAAATGTCGCGCGAATAAGTCGCATCAATCATTTCCCCGTGGCGAAAGACGCCAACTTGTCGCCATACGTCATAGGGCACGGGGGCTTTTGAAAGTGCGATCTTCGCGATGATCTTGCCCCACCATGGAATATGTTGTGAAATGCTCATTTTTTACACTGCGAAGACTACCGCACCTGCGGTCAGGCCCCGTGGGCGCCAAGGGAATCGAGAAATGCCCGCGCTATCCGTGCAGCGCAGTATCGCTGCTCGGCGTAGTCCCGACATGCTGCTGCAATCCGAGTCGGATTGGCCCAGTTGAGTACGTCTAGCAATGCCGCAGCGAGCGCTCGCGAATCGTGCGATTGGACGATTCGCCCATGAACACCATCAACGATAGAGTCATGGCAGCCAACATTGTTGGTGGTCACAATCGGCCTGCCCGTGGCGAGGGCTTCCTGGATTGATCGTGGACGCCCTTCGCCATAGTACGTTGGCAAGGCAAACACGCTGCATTCACGGAGGAGCGGCCGGATGTCATCGACGTGACCTGCGTATTCGACGCCTGCATCCCCGCATCGCGCCAGAAACTCCTCCTTCGATGCTGCGCCTGCGCGGGACTCGAAGAAGCCCGCAATCACAAAACGAATATCAGGATTTCGGGAGCGAATCAGTTTGGCAGCATCGATGAATTCCCAAATTCCTTTCTCAACCACGAGCCGAGCAGTCATCAAAACCATCGGCTGCGATAGCGGGTGGGTCAATTCAAAGTGCGTGAGATCGACGCCTGAGCCTTCCGTGACAATAGGAACACCGGGAAGGTCGTCGGCAAACTGCTTGGAGAGAAAGTCCGCATCATCAGCATTCTGCGTTGCAACGTGCGTCGAAGCGCGCAGGCAGCGGACGAACAGTGGCCGTGCCAGCGTTCCCATGATGCGCTGGCGAAGTCCAGTTGGGCGAACCAGCCCACCGAGTCCTGCAAACAGGGACGCGCGTATGGCGCAATCAACCTTCGCGGCAACCGGCATCCCATACACGATGGGCTTCACGCCGTAAGCGATCGTGACATCCGGACGAATCTCCGATAGGACGTTGAGCAGCGCTCTGCGATAGGACACATCTGCAAACGGGTTGAGACCGGTTCGCTCAAGGCGAATGTCTCGGGATTCGGCGCCGAGATCTGCAAGAGCGGCCGTCAGTTTCGGGGTGAGTCCAGGTACGATAACGGTGGTTTGGTAGCCACGTGCAACGAGCTCCGAGATCAGCGATCCGCGGAACTGCAGCAGATAGCCAGCAAAGTGTGCAAGCAGGACGGCGCTCGGCGATGTCATTCGGGGTGCTGCGTAAGCCCAACTGCGCGTGCGTCAGGATCAAAGCCTCGGCGGGCAACACCAAACACCGAAGCATCATCCGGGACTGTCAGATCTTCGGCCATTCGGGCGCAGGCCGCAAAAGACCAACCGATGCGCCCGACATTCGCAAACATCCGACCGCCAAGGCTGAATGGGAATGAGGGTAATGGGATCTCGGCATAGCGGATCTTTGCCGCTGCCGCAATGCGGCGAACCATCTCGCGAAACGTCAGGTACTCTGCGCCGGGTACGTGGATTGGCTTCGGGGTTGGTGGCGAGCATGCAGCCGTTAGGATAACGCAAGCGAGATCGTCTACATGCACCGGAGCGCGCATTCCGGTACCACCACCCACGAGAGGAAGAATGTGTGCGATCGAAAGGCGCCGCGCAATGTGCGCAACGTTCTTGTCGCGGCCAGAGCCGTAGATCATGGTGGGACGGAGTATTCGTACGTTGCCTGTGGCGGCTGTGGCAATCGCCAACTCTGCCTCCCGCATTTCTCTGGACCACTGGGCGTCGCGCGGAAATTGTGAGTGTGCTTTCGTCGTCGCGCTGGCGCTACTGACAGCAGTGATGCCGACGCATTTCGGAGGCTTCCACGTTCTCATTGCAAGTGCGAATAAACGGAGTGGAGCGGCGCTGATGAGGAGGTCCCCAGGAGTCAACGCAAGTCTTTCCAATGCGCCTGTGGATCGAAGATCCATCGGTATGGCGGCCCCCAAAACCTTTCCCGCCCCCGTAGCGCCAGGCGTTCGCGACACCGCCACAATCGAAGCGCCGCTGATAAGCGCTGCGTTCGAGATGCTTACACCGAGTGGAGAAGATGCACCGATGATCACAACTCGCCGCCCCAAGAGGTTGTTCTTGGAGTGACTGCCCTCCGTGTCCGATGATGCTTCGATAGGCGCACGGCGCAAGATGTGGCAATGATATCTCGATTGTTCGTCTCGCTCATAGCCGCATCGATTCAAGTCGCCACTCTTCTCGACTTGGGAGCTGAGATGGCAGCCAAGCTGCAAACAGCATGGCTCGGCGTACACTGCGTGAGTGTGCGGGATTGCTGGCATCTTTGATCCGACGATGGCAATGGCAGATCCAGTGGCTGTCTTGGGCGAGATGGGCAATCGGATCGCTCATCGAGGCCCGGACGATCGCGGTGAGTGGTGGTCTTCCGCGTTGAAGGTCGGTTTGTCCCATCGGCGATTATCGATCCTTGATGTCACACAGGCGGGGCATCAGCCGATGGTCAGTTGGTGCGGCAATTGGGTCATTGCGTTCAATGGAGAGGTATACAACTTCGAGCAGCTGCGCTCGGAGGTTTCTGCCCGAGTGCAAGTCCCATGGCGCGGCCACAGTGACACCGAAGTCATTCTCGAGTGCATTGCCGATGAAGGCTTTGAGCGGGCGATAGCAAGATTTTCTGGGATGTTCTCGTTAGTTGCGCTCGATATTCGGAACCGACATCTTTGGCTCGCAACGGATCATGCTGGAAAGAAGCCGCTCTACTTTGGTTGGCTTGGCAAGCACTTTGTCTTTGCAAGCGAGTTGAAGGCAATCCGGGCAGTTGGTACACCGCTCGACATCGATCGTGCATCCGTGGCGCTCTTCATGAGGTATGGCTATATCCCAGCACCACACACGATCTATCGCACCATCCGTAAGATGACCCAGGGATCCTGCGCGCATCTGGACCTGTCGTGCTGCTCGATCGGTCAACCCTTGCAAACGACCGCATACTGGTCGATCGTGGATGTTGCGAAGCGCGGGTCGACAATGCCCGGCTCGGAACGACCTTCCCCGACAGTCATCGAGGGTGTGCTCGAAGCAGCAGTTCGACGGCGACTCGTGGCGGACGTCCCTGTGGGTGCGTTTTTGTCAGGCGGAATTGATAGTTCAGTGGTGAGTGCCCTTATGGCACGTAATTCAACCGGCCGGATTAGCACATTTTCGATCGGATTCAAGGATCGGAAGCTCGATGAATCCAAGTACGCGAGTTCGGTTGCTGCACATTTGGGCACGGATCACACCAGTTGCATGGTGTCAGACTCCGAAATGGTCAATGTGATCCCGAATCTCCCATGGATGTATGACGAGCCGTTTGCCGACTCAAGTCAGATTCCGACGTATTTGGTGAGTCGACTGGCGCGCTCGTGCGTCAAGGTGGCGTTGAGCGGGGATGGTGGCGATGAGTTATTCGGGGGATACACTCGCTACTCAGATGCTATTCGCGTTTGGCATGATCTCCAAAAAGTCCCGTATCCCGCCCGTCGCCTGGCAACGCTTCTCTTGAAGCAGGTCTCGCCTGCGATCGCCGCAGCTGACTCCGGTTTGGGGCTGTCGCGGAGAATATCACATCGTTTTGTCAAGGCCGCTCTTCATTCGCCAGACGGAATCTCAGAGTTGGTGAGTTGCCGTGCGTTCCAAGACTTGTACCGGCGAATGATGTCATCCTGGAGTACATCGCCCTTACTGCAGATTCCCTCCGAATCTGTTCATCAGGACCCGCTTTCCGACATCGGCTTGAACGTCGAGGAGGTTGGGCTTGAATCTTGGATGATGGCTGCGGACTTCCAGACATACCTGCCCGGCGACATTCTGGTGAAGGTGGATCGTGCGTCGATGGTGGAGTCACTGGAAGTGCGCTGCCCACTACTGGATCAGGAAATAGTGTCCTTCGCATGGTCGCTTGACATGAAGCATCGGATCAATGGGCGGAAGCTGAAGGTGGCGTTGCACGACTTGGCGCGAAAGTTGTTACCGCGCGAAGTCATCGACCGTCCCAAAATGGGATTTGGCGTGCCACTGGCGCGGTTGCTTCGGGGACCATTGAGGGAATGGATGTTGGATTCCCTCTCACGCGCCCGAATCGCAGACGCCGGTCTCTTGGATGCCAACAAGGTGACCTCTTGCGTCGCCCACCTGCTCAGCGGGCGCGATGAAGAGCAGTCTCGCGTATGGACTGCGCTGATGCTATCGGAGTGGTACAGGGCCACAGTCACAAACGAGAGGCACGGTTCGCGGTAGCCACTCATGCGCGTACCAGTTGGCAGTCACGGCGACGCAGTGGACCGACGGAAGACGAATTCATTGCACCCCCAGCGCCCACCGCAGGTTTTTAGGCTAAGTAACTCAAAGCCTCTTACGCGATAGAACTCGAAGACCGCCTCCGGGGATGCGACCTCAAAGGGATAGCCGCCGATCCAGTCGACTAGGTCATGCCAGTAGCTCATGCCTCGCTTGTCCTTCGCATATGCGCCGATGGCCTTGAAGTAGGCGCGCGGATTCCTTGTGCGCGCGGTCGTGGCCACAAACCTGAGTACCTCCAGGGGCCCCATGACGACAACCGTGTACGGTAACCGCAGTGGGCTCGGAAGACGATTATAGGTTCGCTTCAGCCATCGCCACCACTTGCTCACTTCCCTCTGATCGTTATAGATGGCGATGAACAGCAGTCCGCCCGGTGCGACCAGCGGAGAAACACTTCCGAGAGCATCCCACATCTTGCCTGTGTGATGAAGTACTCCCCACGAGTAGACGACGTCCCAAGTGCCAAGTGTGCGGAGGTAGTCCTCGTCGAGGACTGAACCAGTCTCAACCCTCCATTCGGCATCAGCCAGGTCGTTCATCTGCCGAAGGTGTTCGGTGCAGGCGACGGATTCGGGGTCGTAGTCGAATGAAAGTACGACGGCCCCCAGCTTGCGTGCAGCCAGGCTGAAGAGCCCACTGCCAGATCCGATATCGAGAAACCGTTTGCCTCGCAGGTCATCAACCCTGAGCATGTGCTGAAGCGATCTCGTTGCCTCCATGATCCGCGTGTCGCTCAGGTCACGGAGGAATCGCGCCCAATTGTTTCCGAACGCGAAACGGTCGCCGGAATTGAGTTCCTTGGTATGTTGCCCCTGCATGGCGACAGCCGATGCTAACAGCGGGGCGCGAACGATTGCGATGCGGGTTCCGGCATCGACTTGCCAGGCCGGCGGAATAACGGCCTCCCCATCTAGATTCGCTCCGAGCAATGGTCTGCATGCTGACTTGATGCACGTTGAAACTACACTAAGGTGGTCCAATTGGGTCTGAGAATTTCAGCCCATCGCGAACGATGGAGATCAGCTCATCGAATAACCACCGGGATGATCTCAGTTGCTCTGTTTCTACTTGCCGCCAAAGCTATAGCCGCGGGAAAGGAAATTGTTGTTGCGCAAGCATTCGGAACAAGCGCAGCTCTTGACGGATACCTTTTTGTCTTCACGCTCTACTCAGTGATCGGCTCAACGGGATATAGCGTGATGTATGCCGTGCTCGTCCCGCTAATCGCAGCAAAAAGTGCTTTTCCTCAAAGCAACCGACAGTTTCGTAGTGAGGCACTAGGCCTTGTTCTTGTTCTAGGTCTGGCGCTAGGAGTCCTGTCCGCCCTAGGAATCAATGCTTGGCTTACGCGTGGAAACTCCGGATTGTCAACGGAATGCACCGCGGCCGCACTCGGAGCAATCTGGCCGTTGTCAGTGACGGTACTCCTTGCGCTCCTCGCAGGCCTGATGTCGACATTCATTATGTCTGCGGGAGGTCACGCCAATACGCTCCTTGAGGCTGGCCCAGCGATCGGCATTGCCGTTGCGGTGATAGTTTGGCCTAATGCATCCGTCGGGCCTTTGGTATTCGGCACCATCGCGGGCTACTGCTTGCAACTGACTTGCCTTGCCTGGCTGCTGAGGGATAGCAGTTCTCTGTCTACGCCTGTTCTCCGGTTCAATTCTCCGCTATGGCGCGATTTGCAGTTGACGTCGGCGCTGGTGGTTCTTACTTGTCTCCTCACTGGACTTAGCGGCGCGCTGGATCTCTATTTTGCTGCTGATCTTGAGCAGGGGAGCATCGCTTCAATGGGTTACGCCAACCGGATCATGGCACTCTTTCTTGGATTGCTCGGGACCGCGGTTGGCAGGGCGGCGCTACCCACTCTCTCGTCAACATACGCAACCGAACCGGTGACTACCACAAGAGTGGCGATTCGATACACTTGGATCTTGGGTTTGGTGGGCAGTGCGACCCTCGTGCTAGTTGTGTTTGGTGCCCATCTAGTAGTCACGGTGCTATTTCAGCACGGAGCATTCTCCGACACGGATAGCAATAAGGTGTCGGATGTGTTGGTAGCTTCAGCATTCCAGCTGCCATTTTACGCAGCGGCGCTCATGACGTTGAGCCTTCTCACTACCGCTCGGCGTTATCTTGCGATACTGATCATTACTGCCATGGCTCTTGCGGCAAAGGTCGGAAGCGCATTCCTTCTTACCCGGCACTTTGGATTACAAGGTCTGATGGTGAGTAATGCAATCATGTATGCCATCTTACTTTTCAGTAGTTTGGTTGCGATCATTGCCATTCATCGGACGCAACCAAGTTTTCCGCGTTTGTAATCAGAGCCGAAATCAATGAATCCAATTGTCATTAGCTTGGCACGCACTCTCGCCAGATTGACACCCTCGTCTACCGCGCGCCTTTGGATGCTAAGGGCCTACTTCAAAGTGATTCAAGGCAAGCAGACCATCGCGGCGTGGGGCGGAGTTACTTACAGCCTTGACCTAAGCGAGACAATCGATGCATGTATTCAGGTGGGCGCATTTGAATGCGACGTCCAGCATGCGATTCGCGAACTCTACCAGCCAGGAACAATCGCGCTTGATATTGGCGCTAACGTTGGTGGACATTCGCTTCCGCTCGGGAAGATTGCTGGAAGTGGGGGCGCCGTGTACGCGTTTGAGCCGACCTCCTACGCCTTCGCCAAACTCGCAGCGAATATCGCTCTAAATCCGACCCTGAATGTCAGGGCATACCGGATCGCGCTCTCCGATAGAAACCAAAAGCATGTCGAAATCGATTTTCGATCAAGCTGGCGCACGGATGGGTCGCGAGCGGACGGCCTTTGCGTTGTCGACTTTGCGACGCTTGATGACTGGATGGTTGAGAACCGCGTCGGCGGACCAATCTCGTTCATCAAGATAGATGTCGATGGCAACGAATACCCAATATTCATCGGAGGTCGCGACACGTTGCTCCGTGATCGCCCAGTCATCGTGATGGAGGCAGTGAGCCCGCATTTTGACAGTGACGCTACCAATCCGATTCTTTGGCTATGGCGCCACGGTTGGAGTTTCTGTGCACTCAAGTCGAACAAGAAGTACGAAACAATAGATGAGATCAGATGCCAGCTTCCAGTCCACGACCCGGGGATGACGAAGTCGATCAATTTGATCGCTCGGCACGAATGCCAGAAGGGCGCCGAGAATGACCGTTGAGGCAGAGCCAGGTCCCATGCCAAGGGATAGGGATGAATGGCGTGAGAGGCTTGACCTCTCGAATTTCGTCAATTCCTACTATCAGTTTCGGGATATATCCCGATTGGTCAAGTCCGGCCGCATTTTGGTTGTTGGTCCAGGTCAAGGACTTGATACCGCGGTACTGAAGTGGCGAGGATACGAGGTGACAACGTTCGACATCGACAACACTTTCCGCCCGGATGTGTTGGGAAGCATCCACGACCTGTCGAATTTTGCTGACCAAAGCTTCGACTTCATCACTGCCTCCCATGTGCTTGAGCATCTCCCGATTCGATATCTCGACGATTGCCTAAAGGAGATGTCTCGTGTAGCGAAGTACGCGTTGATCTATCTGCCGGTGAATGGTCGGCATTTGCAAATTCGAGTGAAACCTGGCCTGAGGGGCTGGCACTGGTCTTGGGGATTCGACTTGATTAATTGGATGCGTCGGCCGAGCGGCGAGCAGTTGGAGTTCATGTCTGGCCAGCATTACTGGGAGGTTGGCCTGAGGGGCTTCACCATGCGGCGCATTATTCAGCGCATGAACAAGCGGTTTACGGTGGTTGATGCGTATCGCAATGTTGACTGGACACCAAGCATGAACTTCGTGCTCAAGTCGAACTACGCCAAATGAAGGCAGATTCCTGGCCATGAGATGCATCGTCTTTGACATTCACAGCGACCATCTGGACACGCTGTCGACAAGGTCGCATGAGGTGGTTTTCTTCAATCCGCTCATGTATCTGAATCGTGAGGCCTTGGCCCCGACAAGCGCGCTGGTTCAGTTGCACCGCAAGCAGGACCGCAAGACGCGTGAGTTTCTGCAGGCAGTGAAAGCGCAGTTGAAGGAAGGGAAGTTCGACGTCATCTGTGCGCACCAAAGTGTATTTCCACCAGAGTGGCTGATCGAGGAATGCCATGAGCAGCGTCGTGTGCTCGGGTGCTTTGACGATCCGCAAGCGACTTATACGCGCACGCTTCCATCCATTGTCGGTTACCACGGTGCGTATTACTGCAGTCCGAGCTATTCCGGCACACAATTGACGCGGGACGTTTTTCGGTCTTTCGGCATACTTCACACGCACTGGTTCCCTCTCAGTTACGCGAGATTCTCAGTAGATCATTGTCGCCAGGTGCTTGATAGTCTTGCTGTTCGATCCAATACGGTGGTCTATGTGGGAAAGTGCTACGGGAGCAAAGTTGATCGGCTTGCTCAGTTACATCGCCACTTCAGCAAGCAGTTAATCGTTCATGGAAAGGGATGGCCGCTGGGGGGTGGGGCCGGCTTCATCGCGCCGCTGCGAGGGCGAAAATTTTTCCCCCGGTTGGTCCGGCCGATCTCTGATGCACAACGGAAGACGCTCTATCTTTCGAGTCGGGTTGGCTTCAACCTGCACCTCGGAGATCAGGCTGAAACTGGGAACGTGCGCATGTACGAGACGACAGCACATGGCCTTGTCTTGCTCTGCGATAAGGCGTCGACAGGTGCACACGCTGGTATCTTTGAGCCTGATTCTGAGGCCTTGTTTTATGGCAGCATGGAAGAAGCTATTGAATTGGCCGAGAGGTGCATGGTCGATATGACACTTTCGCGACGGCTGGCGTCCGGTGGATTCGAACGTTGCAAGAGCCACTATGCATTCGATAAGGTGCTCGAAAATTTATTTTCCTGGGCGGCATCGATTCCAGTTGCGGACATCAGCCCGTAAACAGTTGGCTTCGAGGTGTAGCGGATCCGGTGTCTGAGAAGGATTGATGTGGGTATTCACGCGGCCTCCACGAGGAGTTCGCGCCGGTGCTGCGCGGGCGTTCGGTAGCCGATGCGCTCGATGATCCAGTAGTTGTTGAAGCGCTGCGCAAAGTCGCGCAGCGCCTGGTCGAGCTCTCCGACGGTGCGGAAGCGCCGCGGCCAGGGGAGTTGCTCCTTCAGGGTGCGGATGAAGCGATCGAAGCGGCCATTGTCCTCGGGCTGGCGGGCGAAGGAGGGGCTGGAAGCCATCCCGACGGTTCGGAGCTCGTCGGGCATCCTGCGTGTCTGCCGCGCATGGCGACTCGCGCGCGCCACCGTCTAGCGCCGCAAGGCTCGGGCAGATGGTACGCCGAGGATTCCCGCGAAGCGCGGCCCGAAGACCTTCCTCTCCGACGGGCCGGTCCTCGCCGAGATCCGCGCCGTCCTCGCATCCACGCTCTTCGTCGGCGAAGGCCACCGCAAGGTCTGGGCGCGGCTCCGCCAGGAGTGCGGCGTACGCACCGCGATGCACCGGGTCCTCAGGATCATGCGCGAGCACGGCATCCTCGCCTGCGACCGCCCGACCGGCGTGCGCGGACCCGACACCCACGACCGCACGATCACGACCAAGACTCCCGACGAGATGTGGGCCATCGACGCGACCGGATGCCTTACCGACGAGGGAAACGCTGCCGCCTTCGTCGTAGTCGACCACTGCACGGGCGAGTATCTCGGGGGGTGCGCCCCGCGCGGCGCGGCATGCGCCTCGAGGCCATCGAGTACCTGCGCGAGGCGATCAACTTCACGAAGGGGCGGTACGAGGACAAGATCGCGGAGGGCACGAAGCTCCGCCACGACCACGGCAGCCAGTTCATCTCGCACGCCTTCCAGGACGAGCTCAAGACCCTCGGCATCGAGTCGAGCCCGTCCTCCGTCCGCCAGCCCGAAGGCAACGGATGCGTCGAGCGATTCATACGGACCTTGAAGGCGCAGCTGCTCTGGCTGCACCAAATCCGCACCGTCGAGGAACTCAAGCAGGCGCTCCGGGACTTCGCGCCGCCGCTTCAACAACCACTGGATCATCGGGCGGATCGGCTATCGAGCGCCCGCAGCGCACCGACGCCCCCCTTTGCGGCAGGCCGCGTGAGTACCATCTTCAACTTGTCTCAGAAACTGGGTGCGGTACAGGTCTAAGAAATGCCTACTGCGATCGGAGAATCTACTGGCCAATTACCTGTTCTTATCGTGTGCGGGTACGCTGTGGCAGTAAACTTATATCTCATGTATGTTTCTTGGCGTAAGTCGCCACTGGGCGTGATAGCAGCGTTGGCGAT
>Ga0194122_10005081_pt1 | contig 12423 bp, 14 predicted proteins | sample TA2MahCa10mmetaG_FD_155487 | JGI IMG/M metagenome (GOLD analysis project Ga0194122, IMG submission 155487) | Freshwater microbial communities from Lake Tanganyika, Tanzania - TA2015021 Mahale Deep Cast 10m | ecosystem: Environmental > Aquatic > Freshwater > Lake | place: Tanzania: Lake...
GCGCCCGACACGCCGACGCTCAAATCCGCGTTCGGTTTGCCGCCGCCCTTGATCGCGTCGAGGAACGACTGCACGTGTTGCTGATCGAGATTCTCCCGCGCGCCTTCCGGCGCCAGCGGCTGCGGCGATGAGCCCTTGGCGCGCGGATAGTACACCGAATTCATCAAGTCCACACCGCCGTTGGCCGAATAGAGGTTCCAGAACTGCCCGTTCGCCGGCATCCCGTTGGGATGAAAGAATACCTGCGTATAACTCAGCTTCACGCCGTTCCGGTACTCATAACTCAGCGTGTAGCCATCCATGTTAGTCCGGCCCGGCGGGTCGTTCTGCCAGATCATCGTGCCGCCGAAGCCCGAGGCCATCTCCGGCCGGTCCTGCACCACCCAGTTACACACGTCCAGGTTGTGCACCGACATCTCCACCAGCACGTCGCCCGATTTCGATGCATCGAAGAACCACTCAGCCGAAGTCGCATCGTGCGCCAAGTCGTCGCCCAAGTGCCGTTGCGCCTTGATCATCACCACCTTGCCCGCCACGCCGTCGTGCACACGCTGCACGGTCTCGCGCAGGCGTTTGTTCGACCGCAACTGCTGTCCCACCTGAACCACCCGATCCGTCCCACGCGCCACGTGCACCAGTTCGGCAATCGACGATGGCGTGATGCCCACCGGCTTTTCGCAGTAAACGTGTTTCCCGGCGCGCAACGCGGCGATGGCCATCTCGACGTGCAGATGGCACGGCGTGGAGATATGCACGGCATCCACGTCGCGCCGCGTGATCGCCTCACGCCAGTCGCGCGTGGTGAATGGATTGTCGCGCGCCGCCACCGACGCGGCTTTGTCCAGCCGGTCGCCATTGGTGTCGCAGATCGCCGCCACGCGCATGCCCTGCGTGAGCATCACGCCGTTCTTCATTACGTGGCCGCCGCGGTTACCCACGCCGATCATAGCCACGCCCAGCGCTGAATTCTGCGCGGCGGTCAAGCGCGTGGGGGAAGCGAAAGGCGCAGTTGCGAGCGCGCCCACGAAGAAGTGCCGTCGGTGGAGCATCCGCTCCATTTTACTGTGTGAAGATGTCGGCGGCGGCGATGGGGTACGCAGCCGGTCGGAGGCGATCGAGTTGCTATCCCGGTACACGCGCGAACGGCGGTCGGCCAGCACCACCTTCACTGTCTGACGTTCGGCGTCTACCAGCCAGAAGTCGTGCCAGCCGTTGGCAAGGCACATCTGCTCGCGGTCCAGTATTTCCGACGGGGTGTTGGACGGCGACAGCACCTCGGTTACGATCGCCGGCACGCCCTGAAAATAGTCGTCATCGTCCGTCCGTTCCCACTCCGCGGGGCTGAAGACTGCCACATCCGCGATCCACACCTCATGCTCAGGCAACGGGCGAACTGGAAATTCCTTGTCAACGCGAGGTGCCATCGGATTCGCCGCTTCACTCAGCAACTGAAGCAGGCGCATTTGCGTTTTCGTATGTCGCTTCTTGACCGGAACGATCTCAACCAACTTCCCGTGATGCAGTTCCTGGCGAACGCCGCCCGGGGGCTGGGGCAGGCGAGCGAACTCGGCGACGCGAAGAAGGCCGATAGTGCCCACCATGCCTTCATCATAGCGGGCTTCGATATACCGGGGCAGCAGTGCAATGTGGACCAATTCCCGCTGCAACCTACTCAAGGCCATGGGCTCCGGCTTCGGCATCACCAGCCTTGCCAGCCTCCTGCAAGTTGCCCCGTCGAACAACCCGCTCGAACCCAAGGCGCCCCACTTCCCGGCCAAGGCGAAGCACGTCATCTATCTTTTCCTGAACGGCGGCGCGTCGCAGGTGGATACCTTCGACCCCAAGCCCCAACTCACCAAATTCCACGGCACGCTCGCGCCCGCCGGCAATCTCAAGACCGAACGCAAAACCGGGACGCTGCTGAAGTCGCCGTTTGAGTTCAAGTGCCACGGCCAAAGCGGCCTCGAACTAAGCGAGATCTTCCCGAAGCTCTCACGCTCGGCCGACGAGCTATGCGTGATCCGCTCGATGTACACCGAGCGGCCAAATCATGAACCGTCTCTGCTGATGCTGAACGCCGGGCACGTGCTGCCCGGCCATCCGTCGATGGGCCGTGGCTCACCTACGGCCTTGGCACGCTCAACCAGAACTTGCCAGGCTTCGTTGTCATGTGCCCCGGACTGCCGGTGATCGGTCCGCAACTTTGGACGTCGGCCTACTTGCCGTCCATCCATCAGGGCGTTCATCTCCCCAACAATGAGAAGGAGCCGGAGAAACTCATTCAACATCTCCGCAACCAGAAACTGGGCCCGGCGGAGCAGCGCAGGCAACTCGACCTGATGTCGGAGCTCAATCGCCTGCGCCTAGCGCGCGAAGGCGCAGATCCGCAACTGGAAGGCCGAATCCAAAGCATGGAAATCGCTTACCGCATGCAAAGCGAGCCGATGGACGCGTTGGACTTGAACAAGGAGCCGGAAGCCGTCCGCGCGCGCTAGGGCGAAGGCGACTTCAATTGAGGTTGCCTGATCGCCCGCCGTCTGGTGGAGCGCGGCGTGCGGATGGTGTAGGTCTACTATGGCAACTCGCAAACGTGGGACACGCACGACGATATTCTGCAACTCCGCAAACTCGCTGGCACGTCTGATTGAGGCATGGGTGCGCTGCTGGAAGATCTGAAAGCATCCCGCCTGCTCAAGGAGACCGTGGTGATCATCGGCGGCGAGTTTGGCCGCACACCGTCGGTGGAAGTCAGCGGCCTGGTACGCGTGCAAAACGGGCGCGGCCATAATAACCACGGTTTTTCCACCCTCGTCGCCGTTGGTGGCTTTAAAGGTGGCTTGGCCTACGGCTCTACGGACGACTTCGGTTTCAAGGCCGTGGAGAACCGCGTTCACCCCCACGATCTGCACGCCACGGTACTTCACCAACTGGGACTGGACCACAAAAAACTTACTTATCGGTAAAGCGGCCGTGATTTTCGCCTGACCGACGTTGCGGCGATGTAGTACGAGAGGTCCTCGCCTCATCCCGGTCGGTGTGCGATGATGGCAAAAGGTTAATTGGGCCGGTGAGTACTTGAACCCCGAAGGCATCAGTGTCTTTTTCCCCGCATACAACGATGCTCCCTCGCTTCCGGAACTGATCGGAAAGACGTTTTCGGTTCTTCGCGCGACGTCGCGCGGCCACGAAGTGATCGTGGTGAACGACGGGAGTCTGGACAACACTGGCGAAGTGCTGGAGCAGTTGCGCCAGCAATACGCGCCCCATATGCGCGTGATCACGCACGAGGTGAACCGCGGATACGGCCGCGCGTTGCGCAGCGGCTTTTTGGCGGCCACCCTCGACCTGGTGTTCTACACAGACGGTGATGGCCAGTACGATGTGGGCGAGTTGCCCAAACTGCTGGCGCTGATGACTCCCGCCGTCGGTTTGGTGAACGGCTTCAAGCTGGAACGGAACGACCCCTGGCACCGTATCTGGATCGGGAAGATCTACAACCAGTTCGCGCGATTCCTTTTCCGCATCCGGATTCGGGACGTCGACTGCGACTTTCGCCTGATTCGCCGCGCCATCGTGCAGGACGTGTACCTGACCTCCACCAGCGGCACCATCTGCGTGGAACTGGTACGCAAAATCGAAATGAGCGGTTGCGGTGTGTGCGAAGTGGGCGTGCATCACTACCCGCGCCTGCACGGCACGAGCCAGTTCTTCCGCTTCAGGTCTCTACTGAAGACACTGTGGCAGTTGATCAGGCTGTGGACGGACGTGGTGCTTCTGGGGCGGGGAAAGTGATGATGAAGGCGAAGACGCCCGTGCGGATTCCGCCGATCGATTTCGGAGCGTTGATTGACGATGCGGCGCCGTTTTGGCGGGAACGTTTGGAGGAGTTGTTCGCGCGCAAGCACTTTATTCTGGGGACCCAACTAGCCGCCTTTGAACAGGAGTGGGGAGAGTTTGTGGAGCCCGGCCGCGCTCGCGCAGTGGGCGTCGCCAACGGCACCGACGCGATTGAACTGGCGCTCCGCGACGCCGGCGTGAACAGCCCCAAGCAGGAAGTACTCACCACCGCGCTCACCGCTCCGTTTACCGGAATCGGCATTTGCGGCACTGGCGCGCAGATTCGGTTCTGCGACGTGGACCCGGACACGCTGCTGATGGATCCACGGGATGCCGAACGGCGCATCACTAAACGGACGGCGGCGATCGTACCCGTGCATCTGTATGGGCAAGCCTGCCACCTGAGCTTGCTGCGGACTCTGGCGAACAGAGCCGGCGCCGTGTTGATGCAGGATGCGGCCCAGGCGCATGGAGCTGCCCATGGCGGCAAGCCACTAACGCACTACGGGCCGTACGTTACGTACTCGTTCTATCCCACTAAAAATCTGGGTGCATTGGGTGATGGCGGCGCCATTGTCACGCCCGGCAAGGCGGTGGCGGATCGTCTGCGGCAATGGCGCGACGGCGGACGCAAGCCCGGCGGGCAAGTATCGTACTTTGTCGGCCGCAATTCGCGGCTCGATGAAATGCAATGCTGCTACCTGCGGGCGTTCCTCACGCGCCTGACCGATTGGACTGCGGACCGGCGCCGCTTGGCCGCGCGCTACGATGCGGCCCTGGCCGATTGCCCGGGCATCCGGCTGGTCAAGACGCACGAGTTCAGCGTGCGGCACCTCTATGTCATCCGCACCAAACGCCGCAACGCGCTCCGCGAGTTTCTCGCCGCGCGGGGCATCTTTGCCGGCATCCACTATCCGGTTCCGCTCCACCTGATGCCGGCGTTTGCCAGCGCCGGCCTCAAGCGCGGCAGCCTGCCGAACGCCGAACAGGCATCGCGTGAAGTACTCAGCCTTCCGCTCTATCCGCGCATGGCGGATTCCTTTGCCGACGAAACGGCCGGCGCCGTCCGGGCCTTCTTCAAACGTTAGGCCGCATCGCGGCTTACGGGCGGTAGCCGCCGCCCACCGCTTCCGGTTCTAGAGATTGTGCAAAAACGAACCCACTAGGGCCGTTCACACGAAACGCGAATTTTCCTATCCGCCGCGGCGCAAATCACTTATTTCAAAAAGTGAGTGCCACGGCGGCCTTGTTTTTGGCGCGCGTGTGCTACAAGAACGATGGCGTGGATAGCCGCAGGTCGCGCAGTGTGGCGGAGAAGGCCGAGTAGGTGTCTTCTTCGAGCGCAAACACGGCGTCAATCAGCGTCTCGTCGCCGGTGGGAAACTCATCCAGCCGTTCCACCCAGTTCCATGCCTTGCAGGTCAGCGGGAAGCGGTCCTGCTGCAGGAAGAATTTCAGATGGCGCTCTTTCATGATGGAGGGCGGCTGCCGCAGCGTCGCCCCGCGGACAGCCAGCACCGGCGTAGGATTACCGTAGCCGAACGGTCCGAGCGACAATACTTCGCGGCCGGTGGACGGTGTCAGTTCGCGCAGTTCCACTTCCGCGTCGATCCGGAAGTGCGGGCACAGTTCCTCGACGTCCAGCCGCTCGCGTGCATACGCGGCAAAGCGGTGCTTAAACTCCTCCAAGCGCGCGACATCCATCGTCAAGCCCGCCGCCTGGTGGTGGCCGCCGAACTTCACAAACAACTTCGGCATCGATTCGAGGGCCTCAAGCAGATGAAACGCGGGCACGCTCCGGCCCGAGCCGACCGCTTGCTGCTTCACCGGGTCGATCTCCAGCACAAACACCGGGCGATGGAAACGCTCCACCAGGCGGCTGGCGACAATGCCCGCCACGCCGTGGTGCCAGCCTTCGCCGGCGAACACCAGCGCGCGGCGCTCATCGTCCACGGGCCATTCTTCGGTTTCCTTCAGGGTGGCCGCCAGAATGTCGCGCTCCACTTCCTGGCGCTCTCTGTTGAACTCATCCAGCAGCATGCTCAGTTCGCGCGCGCGGTCGTGATCGGACGTAAGGAAAAGTTCGATGACGTTGCGCGCCGAATCCATGCGGCCCGTGGCGTTGATGCGCGGCGCCAAGCGAAACGCCACTTGCCCAGCGGTGGGGGCTTCGCCGGGTTGAAAGCCGGCGACGGTGAGCAGAGATTTCAGGCCGAGATTGTTCGTGTCGCCGAGGCCGCTCAATCCGTGCTTGACGATCACCCGGTTCTCGCCGGTGAGCGGCACCACGTCGGCCACGGTGGCAATCGCCACAACTTTCAGAAACGACTCGGTGAGCCGCTTCACGCGCCCCGCCGGCATCTCCATCAAACGCAGCAGCGCCTGCACCAGCTTGAAGGCCACGCCCGCGCCGCACAAGTTCTTTTCCGGATACTCGCAGCCCGGCTGATTCGGATTCAGCACGGCGTAAGCGGGCGGAATCTCTGCTTCGGGCAAGTGGTGATCGGTGACAATCACGTCCACACCCAACTCGCGCGCGTACTTCACCACCTCGTTGGCGCGGATGCCGGTGTCCACGCTCACAATCAGAGTCGTACCCTCCTGCGCCGCTTCATTGATCACTTCCGGACGTATCCCGTAGCCGTCCTTGAGGCGATGCGGCACATGAAAATTGGCATCGTTGCCCGCCATCTGCAGCACCTTCGAAAGCAGCACGATACTGGTGGTGCCGTCCACGTCGTAGTCGCCGTAGAGCAGAACTTTCTCGTTGCGGCGGACGGCCTGCAGCAACCGCCGCGCGGCCTGTTCCATGCCTTTCATCAAAAACGGATCGTGGAGCGAGTCAATCGAAGGGTGGAGAAACTGGTTGGCCGAGCCGGCGTCTGCATAGCCGCGATTGACCAGAATGCGTGCCGTGAGCGGCGCCAGATGCAGTTGCGCGGCCAGCCACTTGGCTTTGGCCGGATCGGCAACCGGGAGATTCCAGCGAGCCGGACGCCGCGTCATTTAGTTCTGCGAGAAGTAGCCGCCGCCCATCGAAGGTGGTTCTTCGCCGCCCATCTGAAAGATCTCGTCGAGTTCGTCGAGTACGTTGAGAAAGTCGTTGTACCAGGGCGCGGTGGCTTCATACATGTACGTCTGGCGGTCGAAATCGAACGAGAGTTCAATGTCGCTGGTGAAGCCCACGTAGCCCTTCAGCCGTTTGAGTTCGCGTTCGAGCTCACGGTGCCGGTCGCGCGGCAGGCCCGCGGCTTCGAGTTTTTCAAAGCCATCTTCGAGCACCTGCTCGGTCATCTCACGATAGTGATACACAACCAGCTTGACGCCGATCGACAGCGCCGTATCGAGAAATTCGCTGGGGTCGGGATGCCGTTCGGTGTCCCAGAGAATCGGCATCATCGTCTCGTCCACGCGCGAGCGCGAGTGGTACACCACGTAGGCGCCATCGCGGAGCAGGCGATCGATTTCTTTGCGGAGGTTGTCGAGGTCTTGTCTCATGGGCGCTGGGCGGTCACGAGGATATCATGTTGCGCGGCCAATTCCCTTGCCGCCGGTGTGATGATCGTTCGCGGACCGGTGAAGATCTTTTTGCCCGCGCGCATCGCATCGCGCACGTCGGCTTCGCAGACGAAGTCGGTGACTTTGACGGGCTCAGCCGCCGGGGCAGGGGACGGCGCGGGGGTTTCCAGGGCAGGCGCGGGTGTTGGAGCCGGGCAACCGCAGGATGACGCCGGAGCTTCTGCCGCGCCGCCGCGCTGGCCGAGGAAGCGATCGACCACGGTCGCGGCTACGGAAGGCGCCGGGCACGCCGCTCCTACGCCGCCGATGCCGCCGATGCCGCGCCGTGCGAGATACTTATCCACGGCCGACAACATCATCTGTGGCACATCGCCGCTGGGCGCTGTTTCAAAGGCCTCTTCCGGTTTACGAATCATGGTGGCTACCCGCCTCACATTCATCAAATGCTGCGGACCCAAATTGTCGCTCGTCGCGTTGCCGGCCATCGCGCCGCACCCCAACGTCATAGCGGGCGCGAGCGCCGTCGTAATTCCAGTCGAGCCATGCGGCGACGGTGTGTTCACCAGCACGCGGAAGCTGGGGATGCGCAATCCGTATTCACGAACCCGCGCGGGGTCGGTGGTATGAATCACACTGGTGTGGCCCAGTCCGCCGAACTTAAGCAGCGCCTGGCAGGCGCGCACCTGCGCTTCCCAGTCCGCCACAAACAGCAGCGAGAGCACCGGGCTCAGTTTCTCCATGGAGAGCGGATACTCTTTGCCCACGCCGCCGATGGGCGTCACCAGCACGCGCGTTTCCGGTGGCACGGCAAAGCCCGCCATCTGCGCGATCTTCGGCGCGGCTTGCCCCACGCAGTTCGCATTGATGCGCCAGTTGGGCGCAATCAACAGCTTAGCCACCGCGCGGCATTCGGTCTCGTTGCACAAGTACGCCTGCTGCCGCTTCAGTTCTTCCATCACCGCCTGCTTCGACGCTTCGAGCGCCACCAACGTCTGCTCGCTCGAACACAGCGTGCCGTAGTCGAAAGACTTGCCCTGCAGCACCTTCGCCACGGCCTCGCCGATATTCGCCGACGCATCCAGCAGCACCGGCACGTTGCCTGGGCCGACCCCATAAGCGGGCTTGCCGCTCGAATAGGCCGCCTTCACAATGCCCGCGCCGCCTGTGGCTACGATTACGCTCGTGCGGGGATGCCGCATCAGCGCGTCGGTGCCTTCCATGGTGGCGTTGTCGATGCACTGAATGATGTGTTCCGGTGCTCCGGCCGCGCGCGCGGCTTCATAGAGGACCCGCGCTGTCTCGCAGCTACAGGCCCGGGCGCGCGGATGCGGGCTCAGCACCACAGCATTGCCGGCTTTGAGCGCGATGATCGTCTTGTAGATCGCCGTGGACGTCGGGTTGGTCGTCGGCAGAATCGCCGCCACTACGCCAACCGGCACGCCGATCTCGATAACTTTCTTTTCAGTGTCTTCGCGCAGAATGCCCACGGTCTTCATGCCGCGCAGCGTGCGCGGCAGAATGTCACAGGTCAGCAGATTCTTCGCAGTCTTGTCCGGCGTGTTGCCGTAGCTGGTTTCTTCCACCGCGCGCTGAGCGAGATGCGCAGCCTTGGCGCGCGCCGCAGCCGCCATCGCTTCCACAATGGCGTCGAGCTGTTCCTGTTTGAAGGTGCGAAATTGCTGGAACGCCGCGTAGGCCTGTTCGACTTTGGCGCGGACTTCCTGAATGGAGACGAGGTCCGATTCCCGGAGCACGTGATTGGGCCCGCTCTACCCCACCGACTCTTTGGAGGCGGCTTTCTTCTTGCCGGGCAATACGCGTTCGGTGTCGCCGTGCGGGTTGGGGATTACATGCACGGCCACGAGTTCACCCACGCGTCGCGCCGCGGCTGCGCCAGCGTCAGTAGCGGCTTTCACCGCGCCGACATCGCCGCGCACAGTGACCGTGACGAACCCGGCGCCGATAAACTCTTTGCCTTCGAGGATCACGTTCGCTGTCTTGACCATCGCATCGGCGGCTTCAATGGCGCCGACCAGTCCCTTTGTTTCGACCATTCCGAGGGCTTCCATAGGTGCTTCCGTAGATCTTTAACGGTACCATACACAGTGCACCGTACAATAGAAGGCGAAGGACTCCCTCACCACACATGAAAGTATCCCGGAACCGGGCCGGTTCGTCGAAGAATGCCGTGCGTGCCATCAGGACCACGGTGCTGCCCAACGGCTTGCGCGTGATCACCGAGGCCATGGACCACGTACGCAGCGTGTCGCTCGGCATCTGGGTGGACTCGGGCTCGCGCCGGGAGACGCCGGCGGAAAGCGGCATCTCGCACTTCATCGAACATATGGTGTTCAAGGGCACGCCTACACGTTCGGCAGAAGAGATTGCCAAGAGCCTCGATTCTCTGGGCGGCAACCTCGATGCGTTCACTGGCAAGGAACTGGTGTGCTTCAACGTGAAGGTGCTCGACGAGCATTTGCCGGCCGCCTTCGACGTGCTCTCTGACATGATGCTGCGCCCCATGTTCCGCCCCGAGGACATTGAGAAAGAAAAAGGCGTGATCCTCGAAGAGATGAAGATGGAGGTGGACAACCCTGAGTATCTGGTCCACGAGACCTTCACCTCCAACTTCTGGCGGGGCCATCCGCTGGGGCAGTCGATCATCGGCAACAAGCAAACGGTGAAGTCCTTCGACGCGCGGACGGTACGCAACTTCTACCGCTCGGTCTACACGCCAGGGCAGATCATTGTGACTGCCGCGGGGCACTTGGAGCACCAGCAGGTGGTGGATATGGTGGCGGCCGAGTTTGCCTCGCTTCCCGCGCGTGTGCCACGCAAGCAGGCCGGCCCGCCGGAGCCGCAGGCGCGGATCGTATTGAAAGACAAGAAGTCGCTCGAGCAGGTGCATATGCTGGCGGGCGTGCCGGCCTATCCGGTGGCGCATCCGCAGCGCTTCAGCGCGTATGTAATGAACGCGCTGCTGGGCGGCAGCATGAGCTCGCGGCTGTTCCAGACGATTCGCGAGCAGCGCGGCTTGGCTTACGCGGTGTTCTCAGAGCTGAACGCCTATCGCGATTCCGGCGTGCTGTCGGTGTACGCCGGCACTTCGATCCAGTCGGTTCCGAAGGTGTTGGAGCTGGTGATCGAGGAGTTGCATCGGTTGAAGACCGAGCCCGTGCCACAGGAAGAACTGGACCGCGGCAAAAACCATTTAAAGGGTTCGGTGATGTTGGGCCTCGAATCCACATCCAGCCGCATGTCGAACCTCGCGCGCCAAGAGTTGTACTTCGGCCGCTTTGCAACGCTTGACGAGATTGTGGCGGAGATTGACGCGGTAACGGCGGAGTCGGTGCAGGCTACGGCCAACGAGTTGTTCCGGCCTGCCGCGATGGGCGTGACGGTGGTGGGACGGCTGAATGGCTTGCGCGTCGGCCGGAGCCAATTGGCCTGCTGACTTCGATGAAACGCGCCGCTCTCGCCGCCTTGCGTGCCGCGTGTGCCGCGTGTGCCGCCTGGGGCTATGACTTCACATCGTTCAAGCCACAAGGCTACGTGAGCGATTTTTCGCACGTGATCGACACTGCTTCAAAGCTGTAGATCGAGTGCTACTGCAAGGACCTTGAAGATCGAACCGGTGTGCAATTGGCGTTTGTCACGCTCCTCTCGCTTGAGAATTAGCCCGTGGCCGACGTGGCCAACGCGCTCTATCGCGCCTGGGGCATCGGACAAAAGAAGTCGAACGAAGGCGCGCTGCTGTTGCTGGCTCGGCGCGAGCGCAAGAGCCGCCTCGAAATCGGCCACGGGCTTGAGCCGATTCTGCCGGACGGTTTCAGTGGCTCCGTTCTGCGTGAGATGCGCCCGGCGTTGCGCGAGAATCACTAAGGCGACGCGATGATTGCGGCCGCGCGTACCATCGGCGACAAGGTGCTGGCGGCCAAAGGCGTGAGCGGCGCCGCGCCGATCCGCACCAGCCGCCCACGCGCTACTGAGCCGGCGATCCCGGTGGAGATGATTGTCTTCGTCGGCTTTGTGCTGCTGATGTTCTATCTCAACAGCCGGACCGCGTCCAAGCGCCGCTACCGCCGCGGCGGAGGAGGTGGCGTGATTCCCATCTTCTTCCCGCCAGCTTTCCAGGCCATTATCCACGCGGCGGCAGTTTTTGGGGGATGAACGATTCCGGAGGAGGCTTTGGCGGTTTTGGCGGCGGCGACTCCGGCGGCGGCGGCGCATCGAGCGACTGGTAGTGACGACATGAACAAGGAAGTACAACTCAAACAGTTCACCGAGCGGTTCACAAAAGCGTTTGGCGCGAACGCCGTGGCGCTGATTCTCTACGGGTCGGCCGCGGGCGCCGAGTTCAACGAACACTACTCGGATTTCAATCTCCTGTGCGTGCTCGGCCGCGTGGGGCCGGATGAACTGGCGGCGTCCGAAGCTCTGTTTCATTGGTGGATGGAGCGCTAGAACCCCGCGCCGGTGTTGATGACCGAGGTCGAAGTGGCCGGCTCCACCGACTGCTTTCCCATCAAATACACGGACATGCAGTCGCGCCGCCGGGTACTCCACGGCAAGGATGTCATCGACGGGCGAGTGGTGGACCGCTCGTTCTATCGCGCGCAGGTGGAGTACGAACTCCGCACCAAATTGCTTGGCCTGCGGCAGAAGGCCGCGGGCGTGCTTCATGACAAAAAGCTCCTCGTGCAGTTGATGGCCGATTCGGTGTCGACGCTTCTCGTGCTGGCGCGGCACGGGCTGCTGCTGGCTGGCCACGAAGGCGGCCTCTCGCGGCGCGAAACGGTGCGGCTCGCGGCCACGCACTTCGGCGTGGAACCCGCGGCGTTTGAACCGTTGCTGGATGTGCGCGAGGAGAAAACCAAGGCGTCGGCCATTGACGCGGCCGGGGTCTTTGCGCGATACCTAACAGGAGTTCAACGGTTGGTGGATGCCGTGGACGAGCTGCACAAATAGTCCATCGCGAAGTCCCTCAGAAAGGAAACCTCAATGAAAATTGGCGTACTCGCTCTCATTGCTCTCGTCGTAATCGGGGTGGTATTCGGCGGACAGGTG
>Ga0194122_10005086_pt1 | contig 12419 bp, 9 predicted proteins | sample TA2MahCa10mmetaG_FD_155487 | JGI IMG/M metagenome (GOLD analysis project Ga0194122, IMG submission 155487) | Freshwater microbial communities from Lake Tanganyika, Tanzania - TA2015021 Mahale Deep Cast 10m | ecosystem: Environmental > Aquatic > Freshwater > Lake | place: Tanzania: Lake...
TCGATTTTCACGAGCAGCGTCTGGCGCGTCTTGCTCAGCGGCACGGAAACCGAAACGCCCATGGGCCGCGCCAGCTTGTGCCGCAGCAGGTAGGTCGTCACCGCGGTGATCTTGAGCTTCGGCAGCGCGGCAGCGAAAGCCCAGCCTCCCGCGGCGCAAAACGCGCCCGCCCGCAGAAAGCCGCGGCGATCAAGAGGCGTCTTCACTACGCGATGATCTCGGCGATCTTGTGGCCGTAGTCAATCTCAATGCGCTGGCGGCCGGGCACCGAAAGGCGCCGCGGGTCAAGCCCCAGTTGGTTCAACACCGTCGCGTGCAGGTCCGTCACGTAGTGGCGGTTCTCCACGGCGTGATATCCCAATTCATCTGTGGCGCCATGCACCACGCCGCTCTTGATGCCGCCGCCCGCCATCCAGCAACTAAACGCCGTGGGGTGATGATCGCGCCCCAGCGTCGAGCCTTCGACGCCCGGCGTGCGCCCAAACTCAGTGCCCCACACCACCAGCGTTTCATCCAGCAGGCCGCGCTGTTTCAGATCGCGCAGCAGGCCCGCAATCGGCTGGTCTACTTCCGAACACGTGCGCCCGTGGAGCTTCTTGATATCGAAATGCGCGTCCCAACCCAGCGTGTCCGTCGAGTAGCCATGAATCAATTCGACGAAGCGCACGCCGCGTTCCACCAGCCGCCGCGCGGTCAGGCAGATTTCGCCGAACGGGCGCGTGACATTGTTGTCGAGCCCGTACAGCTTCCGCGCGTTCGTGCCCTCGCCGGCAAACTTGAACAGCTCCGGCACTGACGTCTGCATGCGGAACGCGAGTTCATACGACTTGATGCGCGCCTGCAGCGCCGCATCGTCCGGATGCTGCGCCGCCTCCATGCGGTTGAACTTCTGCAGCAGCCGGAACTCGGCCTCCTGCTCTTCCTTGAACACGCCGTCCACCGGCGCGGCAAACGGCAGCGGGTTCTGCGGGTTGACGTCGAGCAAAATTCCGTTGTGCTGCGGCCCGAGATAGTCGCCCGAGTAGCCCGCCGGGCCGCCGTCATGCGGCATGATACGCCCGCCCAGCACCACAAACTGCGGCAGGTTGTCGTTCAGCGAACCGAGGCCGTAGTGAATCCAGGAACCGAGTGAAGGGAAGTTGCCTTCAAAGATGTGCCGCCCGGTGTGAAACTGCGTTTGCGCGGCGTGATTGTTGTCGGTGGTCCACATGGAGCGGATCACCGAAATGTCGTCGATGCAATCGCCCACGTGCGAAAACCAGTCCGACACTTCGATGCCGCTCTGGCCGCGCTTGCGATAGCCCGTCTGCAGCGGCAGGATCCTGGGCGAACTGCGGCGCTCCCTGCCTGTGAACAGGACGGTGTTTTTCTTGTACTTCGAGTTGAGAACGTCGGCGTAAGGCGTCTCGTCAATCGTCATGCCGCCGTACTTGTTCAGCGCGGGCTTGGGGTCGAACGTTTCCAGGTGACTCGCGCCGCCCTGCATGAACAGCCAGATGACGCTCTTCGCCTTCGGCGCAAAGTGCGGCTTGCCGTCCGCGCCCAACGCATCGCGATGAAACATCGCGCCCAGGGCCATTCCGGCCACACCCATCCCGGTGCGCGAAAGAAAGGCCCTGCGGTTGTTCATCTGCACGGATTATACTTCACCGGATCGTTACGAATTCACTGCGGTTGATCAGCACATGCACCAGGTTTTCGCGCACGCGGAGCGCCGGATCGGCCGCCGCCGCCACCTCGCTTGCCTGGCCCGATTGGAACAGCGTCAACTTCGCAGCACCCTGTAAAAGCTCCGCCTGCCGGTGCAGGAACTGCATGCTCTCCGTCTGCTCCTCCGCCGAAGGCGCGCGTCCCAGAATACGCGTAAACGCCTCGGCGACAAACCCCCGCGCATCGGCCGCGGCGCTGGCGATCTTGCGCGCCAGCAGACGCGATTGCGTGAAGCTGAGTTCGCTGTTGGAAAGCGCCAGCGCCTGTTGCGGCACGATGCTCTCAAAGCGCCGGTAGCAGCCCGCCGGATCCGCCTGGTCGAAGGTCTTCAGCAGTTGCACGTTCTCATTCGGTGTGTGCGTGAAGTACAGGCTCCGGCGGCGCGAAGCCTGCCCCGCGTACTCATCCAGTTCCGGCCCGCCCTGCGTGCGGTCCAGCTCACCGGCGACCGCCAGCAAACTGTCGCGTAACGTTTCGGCCTCCATGCGCCTCGGATTCATGCGCCACAGATACCGGTTCTCCGCGTCTGCCGCCATGTTTGGATGGCCGGCGCTCGCAGCCGATGATGAGCGCATGCGGTACGTGTTGCTGGTCACCATCAGACGATGCAGGTGCTTCATGCTCCAGTTGTTTTCCATGAACTCCACGGCCAGCCAGTCGAGCAGTTCCGGGTGCGCCGATGGCTTGGTGCGCACGCCGAAATCGTCCACCGCGTCCACCAGGGGCTGGCCGAAGTGACGCAGCCAGATATGATTCACGGCCACGCGCGCCGTGAGCGGATTGCCGGGCCGCGTGATCCAGCGCGCCAGCGCAGTGCGCCGCCCGGTGCTGGTTTTCGGATACAGCTTGCCGGTGGGGGTGTACTCGGTTTTCGCCTTGCCCAGCGCGGCCTGCGCTGCCGAGACTTGTCTGGTGGCGAGCTTCACGCGCTTCTCGCGCACTTGCGTGGCTTCGTGCTCATTCGCAGCCGGCGTGCGAAACGCGTCGGCCAGTTGCTGCTGCGCGTCCAGCAGATTCATCTCCGCTTTGGCCAGTTCCGCCGTGCGCTCTGCGTCCTTGGCGGCTTGCGCGAGATCCGCCGCCTTCGCGTCCGCGGGCTCGGCGAACTTGGCGCGGTCTGCCGCCACCCGGGCTTCCATCGCCGGCAGGTTGGCGGTGTACCACGCGACCTTCTTCTCCGCCAGCGCCACGGCTTCCTGCGCGCGTTGTAACGCCAGTTTCGGCTCGGTGGGCGACAAGCGGTCAATCCAGTTCGCGATGCGCTCGATTTCTTCCTTGCGCAACGGCGCCGCTTCGCCGGGCATCCGCGGTTCAGTCTCGCCACGCAACCGCTGGATCAACGGGCTGCGCGCGCTGTGGCCCGGAATCACGGCTGGCCCGTCTTTGGCGCCGCCTTCGAGCAACAACTCCACGCTGATGACGCGGAACTCGCTGCGCGGATAATAATCGCCGTGACAGGCGACGCAATGCTTATCAAAGATCGGCTTCAGGTCTTTCTCATAGCCATCTTTCGCCGCCCTGAGCGCCGCGGCCTGCTGTCGCGGATCCGGCACGCGCTTTTCGGCGGCAGCCAACGCCGCGCGCGCTTCAGCCAATCCCGCGCGGGCCTGTACGACTTCCTGCTGCGCCTGCTCCACGAGATCGCGCTGCACATGCAGTTGACTGGACGGATAGTAGCTGGCCACCGGCAGCGTCACCGGCTGAATCGGCTCTTCCATCTGTCCCAGAATCTCCGGCACGCCGGGCGCCAGCGGCGCGGTCTTGTCGGGATTCTTTTCGTCCCCGCCCACCAGCCGGTAAGTTTCGGCATAGATCGCCGGACCAGTGCCATCGATATCGCGTGGCAGCGAATCGAACACACGCGGCAGCCCGCCTTTGAACGGATCGAGTTGCCCGGGCAGCGGATCGGTCCGCACATCGTGCGGCTCAAAGAACGCGCGGAGCCGGTAGTACTCGTCCTGCGCCAGCGGGTCGAACTTGTGATCGTGGCAGCGGGCGCATTTCATCGTGGTGGCCAGAAAACCCGACGTCACGCTCTCCACCGTCTCCTTCAGCCATGCGTTGCGATTCGGGCGGAAATAGTTGCGCACAAGGAACCCGGTGGCGCGCACCACGTTCGCATCGCCCGGAGCGATCTCGTCGCCCGCCAGCATCTCCTGGATCATGCGGTCATAACCTTTGTCGGTGTTCAGCGACTCAATGATCCAGTCGCGCCAGTGCCACATGTGCCGCTGGCCATTCTGCATAATGCCGAAGCTGCGCAGGCCGTACCAATCGCTGTAGCGCCACACGTCCATCCAGTGCCGGCCCCAGCGCTCGCCGTACGCCGAAGAGGCCAGCAGATCGTCCACCGCTGTTTCGTAAGCCTTCGGTGACGCGTCTTTCACAAACGCCGCGAGTTGCTCCGGCGTAGGCGGCAGGCCGATCAGATCGAGATACACACGCCGCAAAAGCGTCGGCTTATCGGCCTCCGGCATCGCCTCCAGCTTCTGCCGTGAGTGCCCAGCCGCGATGAATCGATCGATCGGATTGCGCGCCCACGCGTTGCGGCTCGCTCTAGGCACGGCCGGCCGCTTGGGTGGCTGATACGCCCAGTGGGTGCTGCCATGCAGGAACGCCTTCTGCTCCGTGGCCCCGGCGGGCCGCAGCGCACTTGTGTAAGGAACCTTCGCGCTCACCCACGCAACAAACGCGGCAATCGTTTCTTCGGGGAGTTTGGCACTCTGATACGGCATGCCGGGCTCGTGCTCATGCCGCAGCTTCTTCACCAGTAAGCTGGCGGCGGCATTGCCAGGCGCCACCACCTGCTTGTTCGCGTCACTCCCGCGCAGCAGACTGTCGCGCGTGGACACATCGAGTCCGGCTTGCTTGAACTTGCCGCCGTGGCAAGCAAGGCACTTCGTCTCCAGCACGGGCCGCACTTTCTCAAACAACAAATCGCCGTCCGCGGGCACTGCCGCCGCCGCTACCGGCTGATCGTCCGGCGCGCCCAGGTCAATCCACAGGGCCACCAGCGCGGCGACTTCAGCAGGGAGCTTGGCTGCGCGCGGCGGCATATGCGGCTGCTCTTGATGCGAGATGAGCTTCAGCAGCAAGCTATCCTGCGCGCGCCCCGGCACCACGGCCGCGCCGCTCCCGCCGCCCTGCAGCAACCCGGCGCGCGTCGTCACATCCAGCCCGCCCTGCCGCATCGTACCCGCGTGGCAAGACTGGCATTGCTTTTCGAGCAGCGGCCGCACCTGCTCGGCATACAGCTTCCGCCCGGCCTGCTCGGCCGAGAGCGCGCCGGATTGCGCGTTCAATTGCGGCGTCGTCGATAGTCCGGCGGCGATCAGGCAAACGGCAAAGTGTGTTCCCATGGATTCAATCCACACGGCGCGCTCCGCCGATCGACAGCACCTTCGTGCGCGTGCGGATGAACAGACTGCCGCCGGCGATGGCCGGCGTTGCCACGATGCTCTCGCCCATGTCGTTCTTGGCCAGCATTTCGTACTCCGCGTTGTCTTTCAGCACCAGCACCACGCCGTTCTCGCCTGCGAGATAAATCTTGCCGTCGCCCGCCACCGGAGAGGCGTAGTAGTCGCTGGCGTTGCCCACGCGCCGCGGCGGCCGCGCGGGCGTACCTGACTTCGTCTCAAACACCGTGTTGATGCCGCCGCCCTTCACCAAAAACATGCGGCCGCCGGAGACCAGCGGAGACACGATGTGGTCGGTGTGCTTGGTGGCATGCTTCCACAGCACGTGCGACCGGGTCACGTCGCCCTCGCCACCCGCGCGCACGGCCACAATCGCTTCGCTCGCCGCCTGCGCACCCATCGCCGTGAAGTCCGCGCCCGCAAAGTTGTCCGGATGCAGAAACGCGATGTCGAGTTCGCGCCCTTCGAGCACGCCGTCTTTGTTCAGGTCACCCCGATCGAACGTACGCTCGAAGAAGATCGCGGGCACCGGCGTCGCGCCCACATACTTCTGGATCTCGGCCTTGGTCACCTTGCCGTCATTGTTGCCGGTCTTCACCTGATCCACCGAGGCCAGCCATTGATTGGCAATCCCGCCGCTCTGCACGGAAACGTAGACCACGCCGCCATCGCACACGGGCGTGGTTTTGATATTGCGCAGCAGCGTCTTGGCATGCCAGCGGCGGCGACCGGTACCCGGGTCGTAGCCGATCAACATGCCCGTGCCTGCCAGCACCACTTCAGTGCGGTCCCCGGCCGCGCACACGATCGGATGCGAGTAGTTCACGGCCATGTCCAGCCGGTCATCTTTCCAGCGCAGCTTGCCCGTGGCTTTGTCAAAAGCGTGGATGGCGGGGAACAGGTCGTCGTCCTGCGCAAACAGCACCATGTCGCGGTAGAGCACGGGGGACATGCCCGGGCCCCACTTGAAGACGAAGAACGGCATAGGTAGTTTCTGATGCCACACGTCGCGCCCAGTGCGCGCGTCCACGGCGCGCAGGCCCAGCGCGCTGAGGTAGAAGTACACGCGGTCCGCGTCGGCCGCGGGCGTGGTGCTGGCGTGGCTGTTGGGCGCGGTGATGTCGGCCAACGGCCCCGTGGGCCAATCACGCTGCCATAGTTTCTTGCCGGTAGCCGCGTCGAACGCAAACAAACTCACCGTCTCCGGGCCGGTCATCCCGCTCACGAACAAACGGCCCGCCGCCACCACCGCGCCGCCCGCGCCATCGCCCACGTTCGCTTGCCAGCGCACGTTGTCCGTGGCCGAGAATGTGACGGGAAGCGCCTGGGTGGTGCGCGCCATGCCGCTGGAGTTCGGACCGCGAAACTGCGGCCAGTCATCTGCCCGCGCGCCGGCCGCGCCCGCCAGCAGCAACAGGATTCCGCGCGAAACGAATGTTCCCATGTTTTGGACTGCGACCAGTATATCCGGTAGCGGTTTCGAATAGCATATCGTGTGGTGGTGGAGTAGCATTCTCCAAATACCAGACAAGCGAGGGATATCCAAATGAAGAAAGCGCGTAGGAACTTCTTGACCGCCGCCGGCCTCGGCGCGGCCGCCGCTGCTCCGGCCATCGCCGCCAGCGGCAAGGTGAAAGCACCGGGCGGCTACCGGATCGGGAACATGTACTTCAGCTCCGGACTTACCGGCGTCCGCGCCGATGCCCGCAAAGATCCGCTGGCCTTTGGCGGCGACATCAAAGAACAAACCCACACCATCATGAAGATGCATAAGGAGAACCTGGAGAAGATGGGTTCTTCGCTCGATAACGTGGTGAAGGTGACGGCGTTTCTTGCCGACGTGAAGACGCAGAAGCCCGCCTTTAATCAGGCGTACGCCGAGTACTTCACCAAGGATGCGCCCGCGCGTTCGGCCTTGGGCGCGATCTTCCCGGACATGCAGACGCTGGTGGAAATCGAAGTGGTCGCGTGGGTCCCGTAGCGTCGGGCTGCCGAAAGCGGCGACCGTGCGCGGCCGCTTGGCGGGGCTACTGATCCGCGGGGACCCCGGACCATCCTCACCGTGAGTGGTTCCGCGAGCCCGAAGTACCTGGGCAAGCGGGCCGGCGCACGGCGGCTCTTGCGGGCGTGCGTGGCCTGCGGGTTTCGCGCCTTTGACGCCACGCCGCGCGCAGCCAGGACCCGTGGCTCCACCGCTTATAATCGTCGAGGAACCGTGGGCGAACAACATTTGGTCATTCTGCTGGTGAAGGTCGCCGTCGCGGCGTCCCTCGCCAGTCTGCTTGTCCGCTTCCGCGCGTTCAAGGCTGTGCTGCTGGTGGAGCAACGTTCGCTGCTCGAGCGCCTGGGCCTGGCCGGAGCGATCATCGTAGCGTTCGGCGGCGCGCTGGTGGTGCGGCTGGTCACCCGCAATACATATAAAGCCGCGGACGTAGGTCTTGAAGGCTGCCTGATTGCCGGGCTGGTGGGCGGCTACGTGCCCGGGTTGCTGTGCGGAGTGCTGATCTCGCTGCCCTCTATGCTGTTTGCCGGCGAACTGCTATCGATGCCACTGCTGGCCGCTGTGGGCGTAATGGGCGGGATGCTGCGCGACGCCGCGCCGGACCCCGAAGAGATCTGGAGCGTCTCGCCGTTTCTCGACCGCAACATCTACCGCACGATCCGCCAGCATGCGGACCGGCCCATCTTTTTTTATCGCCTGTGGTTCCTGCTCACCCTGGTTTCCGCCGAAGGCGTGCGGTATCTCGGCAGCCAGATTTTCCCGGCCGGCGCGATTTTTCACCTCTACCCGCCCGAAGCGGGCCGCCCTGGTTTGATGGCCGTGACGTGGCTGTCCACCATGTTTGCCGTGCTGCTGCCCATCAAAATCTGGGCGAACGCCCGCGTGGAGATTCGCCTCGAAGAACAGCGGCGGCTTGCACAGGAAGCGCAACTCCGCGCGCTCACCAGTCAGATCAACCCGCACTTTCTGTTCAACACGCTCAACTCGATTGCTTCGCTGGTGCGCACCAACCCCGACACCGCGCGCCAGGTGATTCACAAACTGTCCAGCATCCTGCGGCGGCTGATGCGGCGTCATGACAATTTCACTAGCCTGCGAGAGGAACTGGCGTTCGTGGAGGACTATTTGTCGATCGAAATCGTTCGTTTCGGAGACAAGTTGCGGTTTGTGAGGGAAGTGGCCGATGGATCGTTGGACACCATGGTTCCGAGCATGGTTTTGCAGCCGATTGTGGAAAACAGCGTGAAGCATGGATTGTCGGGTAAAGTAGAGGGCGGCACGGTGCGCTTTCGGGCTTGGCTGGCTGACGAGCGCCTCCATCTGGTGGTGGAGGACGACGGGGTGGGCATACCCGAGGCAAACCTTGCTAAGCTATTCCAGCAGGGCATCGGTATCAGCAACGTGAAAGAACGACTGCAAGTGCTCTTTGGCACTGACTTTAGAATGTGGATCGACAGCAAGCCGGGCGAGGGCACTCGCACCGGCATCGAGATTCCCAGCCAGGGTCAACTTGCGCCTGTCGCCACCCGCTCCAGAGCCGCCGCCGGGACCGACACCGTTTCGTAACGGAACCTTACCTGAATGCCCCCCCTACTCAAGAGCTTAGACACAGACTTGGTGGCGCTCAACCGGGACCGGTTGCCCCAGACGATCGCGGCCAAGACGCGCCGTTTCTACGATGTCATCTCCACGATCTATCCGTTGTCGTCCTACATCTTCCACGCGCGTGCCCACAAAGTAGCACTGGAAATGGCCGGTGTACGCGATGGCATGCAGGTGCTGGAGATTGCCACTGGGTCCGGGGAGATGTTCCGGAAGCTGGTGAAGGCCAACGGCTCGGGCAAGACATACGGCATCGATATCTCGCCCCGCATGGCCGCCCGCACGCACAAGCAGGTGCGGCAGGATTTCCCAAAGGCCAAGGCGCACTGCCATGCCGTGGACGCACGCTACCTGCCCTTCCGCCCCAACTCGTTCGATGCGGTGTTTTGCTGTTACCTGCTCGAACTGCTGTCGCGCGACGACATCATACTGATGCTGAGCGAAGTGCATCGCGTGCTGCGGCGCAACGGGTCGTTCTCGCTCATTCTGATCGGCAGCAACGAGTCTGCCTTCTTCAACGGGCTCTATGAAGTGGCCGGGTCGATCATTCCCGCGTTCTGGGGCCGGCAGATGCAGGCCGAAGGCGCCGAAATTCTCCGCGCGGCCGGCTTCCACATCCAGCACGAAGTACTGGTGAAGCAATCCGGTTATAGTTCACGCGTTCTCCAGATCGTCAAAGACTAGCCCGTATATCTACCAGCCTCTCACTGACGCGGACCGGCGGCCGGGAGCGCGCATAACGCTATCCTGGTAGTCTCGCACTCCGCATGATTTCCCTTTCGAGCGTCAACAAACAGTACGGCAAGCAACTGATTTTTGTCGAGGCGTCGTTTCAGCTCAATCCCGGCGAAAAGGTGGGCCTGGTGGGGCCCAACGGCGCGGGCAAAACGACGCTGTTCCGCATGATCACCGGCGAGGAGACGGCCGACGACGGCGAAGTCACCGTGCCGAAAAGGATCACCATCGGCTACTTTCGCCAGGATGTGGAAGAAATGAAGGGCCGCAGCACGCTGGACGAAGTGATTGCCGGCAGCGGACGTGTGGGCGAGTTGCACCATGAGCTCGAAGGACTGCAGAATGCCCTGGCAGATCCGGAGCGCGCCGGCGAGATGGATAAGATTCTCGACCGGTTCGGCGTCGTGCAAGAGGAGTATGACCATCTCGGCGGCTACGCGCTTGAGGCGCAGGCGCGCGAGGTGCTGCAGGGTCTGGGGTTCACCGAAGCGCAGATCGATGGCGACGTGGCTGCGCTGTCGGGCGGCTGGAAAATGCGCGTGGCCCTGGCGCGCGTGTTGCTGGGCCGGCCCGACGTGCTGCTGATGGATGAGCCGACCAACCACCTGGACATCGAGTCGATCATCTGGCTGGAGCAGTTCCTGAAGTCGCTGAACAGCGCGCTGCTGATGACCTCGCACGACCGCGAATTCATGAACCGCGTGGTGTCGAAGATCTTCGAAATCGACAGCGGTGAAATCAACGTCTACTCGGGCAACTACGACTACTACGAACGCGAGCGCGCGATTCGCGACCAGAATCAGCAAGCGGCATTTGCACGCCAGCAGGCCATGCTGGCCAAGGAACAGCGCTTTATTGACCGCTTCCGCACCCACGCCGCCAAGGCCGCGCAGGTGCAGAGCCGCATCAAGGCGCTGGACAAGATCGAAAAACTGGAACTGCCGAAAAAGCGCTCGGTGGTGAAGTGTGAATTCCGCACGCCGCCGCGCTCGGGCGATCAGGTGGCGATTGTGGAGGGTGTTTCGAAAGCGTTCGGCGAGCGGCGGATCTATGACGATTTCTCGGTCACCATCCGGCGCGGCGAGCGGTGGTGCGTGATGGGCCGCAACGGCGCGGGCAAGACGACGCTGCTTAAGATGATCGCGGGCGTGCTGCCGCCGGATGCAGGCGGCGTGCGCCTGGGGGCGAGCCTGAAGATGGGCTACTTCGCCCAGCAATCGCTCGATGTGCTGAACCCGGACCTTGCCGTGATTGAGCAGTTGCAGCAGGATTTTCCGCAGGACGGACTTGGCACGCTGCGCACGCTGGCCGGTGCGTTTCAGTTCTCGGGGGAGGACACGGAGAAGAAGATCCGGGCGTTGTCGGGCGGCGAAAAGTCGCGTCTGGCGATGGCGCGGATGCTGTTCGATCCGCCGAATTTTCTGGTGCTCGATGAGCCGACCAACCACCTCGACATGGCGACGAAGGAGATGCTGATCGAATCGTTGCAGCAGTACGAAGGCACGATGATCTTTGTCTCGCACGACCGCGCGTTTCTGCGCGGCCTCAGCACGCGCGTGCTGGAACTGGGCGGCGAGACGGGCACGGACAAAGAGCCGCATTTGTACCTGGGCGGTTATGTGGAATACGTGGAACGGACAGGCCACGAGGCGCCGGGCACGCACACGTAATCCGCACGCACTCCACTACAGATAGAGCGTGATGAGATCGCGCCTGCTGGCGTTTGCGTCGCCTATGTATCGCCGCAACTCATAGATCCATTGCTCAAAGTCTGGATCCTCCAGGGCCGGCGGCTCTTTGACGAATACCCCCGCTAGCTCCGCAGTTCTCAACCCACCCCAGGATGGGTAACCTTGATGCTCAAGGGCCACCAACGGGCGGTTCAGCCAGTACCGCCAATCCGTGGTGGCCTGGAATTGCCGGGCGAAACCCGGCTCGAACATGGACCGGAACTTGCCGCCGCCGCGGGTGGTGTGCATGATTTCTCCGAGACAGGTGTTGATCCACCTTACTACGGCAACCAATGCCAGTGCTTCCTTTGAAGACACCACCGGTGCCTTGGCTTTGTTGCCATCCATGATCAGCGTGCGCAAGCTGTCTTCCCAAGATGGTTCGACCGGGCAGATTCCTGTTTGGATTGCGGCGCGTTGGCGCTTGACCACTTCGTTGAACACTCTTTCGTCGCGGCAGCCCAGCACCCGGTTGAGCCGGTCCCAATCAAGAGCGTGAAATTCGAGTGCATATCCCATTTAGTGCCCCCACAGCGCCCGCGGGAGATACACACTTTCGAATCGTGGCTCCACCCCGGCCACAGCCGCCAGACGCAAGAGGCCCAGGCCCAGATAGTCGAGCAGTCCTTCCGGTGTGTTGCGAATTCGGGGCTCTCGAAAACGAGCGACGAAGACCTCGTGGCGCGCTTGCGCTCCGGCATCGAGACCGGCGGCGTTTCGCTCCACGATAGCTCGCGCGATCGAGAAGATGGACGACATCTCAGTCTGCGAGGTGGGGGCCAGTCTTGCGGAGCGGGCCGAGGCTTCGGGCATACGTTCCAGACGTTCCAGAATGATACGGTCGTTTCCTGTCGCCAACGCGTTGAAGAACTCTGCCGCCAGAAAAGCAGTCTCATCGAATGTGTAGCTGGGATGAGTGCAGCGCTCGCGGGGCAAGCCGGCGATCAAGTGTACCAGTGCCTGATCGTGCCGGAGCAGGGCCACGGCGAGGAATATCGCGTGATCGGAAAGCGATACAGGCTTATTCGTGTCCAGGAAACGGGCAAACCACTGCCCAGCTTCTTGCAGAAACAGGGGAACCTGGTCGGCTTCGTCGAAGGCATAGCTGAGCGATGCGCAGGCTAGCAGCCCGTGGCGAATGTCAGTTTGTAGCTTGAGGGCGTGTGCGAGGCAGGCACACGCGGACATGATGTAGGGGCTTACAGGACCTGCCCGGGGTTACCT
>Ga0194122_10005093_pt1 | contig 12414 bp, 10 predicted proteins | sample TA2MahCa10mmetaG_FD_155487 | JGI IMG/M metagenome (GOLD analysis project Ga0194122, IMG submission 155487) | Freshwater microbial communities from Lake Tanganyika, Tanzania - TA2015021 Mahale Deep Cast 10m | ecosystem: Environmental > Aquatic > Freshwater > Lake | place: Tanzania: Lake...
TTTGACTAAATACAAACCCAGTCCTGTTCCTTTTTCTTTTTCGGTCTGCGAATTATTTATACGGTAAAATTTAGAGAAAATCTTATCCTGTTCTTCTGCAGGGATTCCGAAGCCTTGATCTTTGATGCAAACTTCGATTTGTGAATCAATTTCTTTGGATTCAAGAACCACAGTCGAATTCTCGGGGGAATACTTGATGGCGTTTTCAAGAAGGTTCGCAATAACCTGCTGAATAAGTTTGACATCAAATTTAAAAGAAAACAGGGGTTCAAGTTGGGTTTCGATGCGAATGTTCTTTTCTTGGGCCAGTGGAGCTTTAGATCTTACAACATCTGTAATGACAGAATTGATATCTTTGGATGTTTTATGGAGGTGAATTTTTGAGCTTTCGATTCGAGTTAAGTCTAAGATGGTTTCTACATAGCTGCTTAATTCCTCGGTGGTATGAACAATAGATTGTAAGGACTTTTTTTGTTTGTCATTGAGGGTAGTTGTGGAGGTTGCTAACGCAATCTCGGCATTTCCTTGAATTCTGGCCAGAGGTGTTTTTAAGTCGTGTGAAATAAGCGACAGGAAGTTACTCTTAAGTTGTTCTAGCTCTGCCATGAATTCGCTTTTTTCCTGGTAGTGCCATCGTTTTTTATATTCACTTACCAAACGGTAGGGAATGATCAGGTAGTAGCCGACCCCCAAAAGAACCAAGGGATGAGCGATATCCAACCAGTAGTTAAAATAATTTAAACAGGTCCAAGAGATAAAACCTAAACTTGCGGTGAGGCCAATCAAAAATTGAATACTTCTAGCCGGAGACAAATAAACAATTAGGTTCATAGCTATCAGACCAACTAAAAAAGATAGAATTACACTTGCCCAGTATGAGCTTTTCACAATTCCATTTTGATTTAGAAGAGTGGCTAAACTATGGGCCGCTCCCTCGAGCATTGTGGTGTCAAAAGGACTTCTTGAGAATGGCGTGAAAATAAAGTCCCTGTCTTTATTCGAGGATAAAGCACTTCCAAGGATCACAATCTTATTTCGAAAAAAACCCGGTTCTAATTTGCTTTGTGTAACTTGAGAGAAACTCGAGATGGGATAGGTTCCTTTGGGGCCTTGCCAGTTGATATGGGTTTGAATGGATCCTCCGAACTTCTCGGTGAGATTGATGGGGTAACTCTCATCTTGCAAGTTGAGACTGTTACGGTAGAGCTCTGACAACTTAGAAAAGATTGTGGGTAATCCATCAACTGTTAACATCACTCTGCGACTAACAGAATCGGCTCCAAAACTAAAAGTGTCCCGCGATACAAAGCCGGGAAGATAGCGTGCTGTGTGGTACAACGACCTTGGAGCATTTTTTCCTAGGCTTTCACCGTCTGTGTAACCAACAAAAACGATAGTCTTTGAAAATGCCTCCGCAAGTTGGGTTAGTTCGTATTCGGTGTAAAGCCGCTCGTTAATTGGAGCCAGTATCGCAATAACAAGAGGTAGGTCTTGGCCGATAAGGCTCACTGTTTTTGCAAGTTCCTCGGCAGGGATCTTTTCACTGATCGAGTGCCGAGCAGTGCTCTCAGAGTTGTAAGCCACCAATCGTATTGAATCGTGCGGGCGTGAGCTCAGTTTGGTTCTAAAAAGCCCATCTACAAGAACTCCCTTCAAGCCATCAAAGTCAGCTTGAAATAACCCGAGGGTCAAAAGCAGGGTTAATAGGGAGACCGATAGATGAGAAAAGAATTTGGAGCGCGACTTAATATTGGCCTCTCTTTTCTCAAAATCACTCCGGTCTGCCTGAGTCTTTTTCGCTTTCATGGTTTCCCTTGGGCGTTGCGTTAAAGTGTTATATCCCAAGTGGCAGACGATTCACAAGCTCTGCAAGCAAGCGGCCATGAGGAGGACAGTGTTAAAGCACAAAATACCTAGCAAAGTCAGCTACTTGTGCCGGTGTCAAAAAGCCCCCAAATCTAAGGGAGATAATCCTTACAAGGATGGTGTCACAAGGATCCCGGGCTAAAATCCATCGAGGGCTTGATTGCATAGGGCATCTGCCCTTTTATTCTCTTCTCTACGTATATGAAGGATTTGGGAACTACTAAATTGGTTGAGTAGGGTTTTGGCTTCCTGAAAAAGCTGAATAATATGGGGGGCTCTTACTTTGTAGATTCCATTTAACTGTCGTACCATGAGTTCGGAGTCACTTTTAACTACCACATGACTAGCGCCATGTTTGAGAGCCGCCTGCAATCCTTTGATAAGCCCCTGGTACTCAGCGATGTTATTAGTGACGAGACCAAGCTTTTGGCCGTCTTCAAAAACGACAGATTCATCTTGATAAAGAACAAACCCATAGGCGCCAGGACCAGGGTTTCCTCTAGAAGCACCATCGCAAAAAAGAGTGAGAGTCATAGCCATTAAAGTTGAATGTCGGCTGGGCTGTTTTCGTCAATTTCGGCTGAAGCTGTAATCAAAATTCTCCCGCAGCTTGGGCAGCGGTGGATCGCCTTTTCCCCTAAAACCTCGTTGAATAGTTGAGGTCTAATTTTCATGTTGCAACCGAGACAACTTGAATTTTCTGCTAAACAGATCGCAATTCCATTCGTAATGCCAAAAACCTTTCGATACAAAGTTGCAGCGTCCGGAGAAAGCTGGCTGATGACACCTTCTTTTTGAGAGCCTTGTTCCTCAAAAGATCTAACTAGTTTAAGGCGGGCCTCTTCGTACTCTTTTTTCTCGCTGTTAACGACAGCCTCTTCATTTTTGAACTTTTCTTCAGCTGTTTTTAATTGGCTTCGATGACCCTCCATTCCATTCATGGAAGTCAAAACAGCCTCTTCTAGCTTGTCTTTTTCTGCTTTGAAACCATCGATTTCTTTTTGAGCAGCTTGGTATTCCTCATTGGTCTTGCACTCCATGAGTTTGCCCTCGGCCTTGCGAATAAAGTCCTCTTTTTCCTTTAAATCTAGCTCCGCTTTTCTTAAAAGCTTTTCGTTGTTATCAAAGTTGGCTTTGCGGAGATTGTAATCGTCTTTATGCCCTGAAAGCTTGGCCTCTAATTTTTTTACTTCTTCAGGAATTCGCTCGATCTCAGTTTTTAATCGGTACAGTTTTTCATCGAGTCTTTTGAGTTTTCCTAAAATACGGAATTGGGCTTTCATTTGAGCTCACTTCTTACAAAGTTTAAAAATCCATCCGTGAAAACCGTTACTATAAGTAACAACTTGAAGTGGGCCCACCAGGACTTGAACCTGGGACCTATCGGTTATGAGCCGACTGCTCTAACCAACTGAGCTATGGGCCCCCAATCAAACTGAACCTTTGTAACCTAGAATATTCACCGGCTGACCCTAGTTATCAATAAACGATTTTAATCGCTTACTACGGCTAGGATGACGCAACTTTCTTAAGGCTTTTGCCTCAATCTGTCGGATACGCTCCCGAGTCACATTAAAATCTTGCCCAACTTCTTCAAGAGTATGGTCAGAGCTTTGTCCAATACCGAAACGCTTTCTAAGAACGCTTTCTTCTCTGGTGGTCAAAGTTGCTAAGACTTTACGTGTTTGCTCAGAAAGATTTAGGTTGGTCACATGGTCAACCGGGTTAACCATCTTGTTGTCTTCGATGAAATCCCCTAAGTGGGAATCTTCGTCTTCACCAATTGGCTGTTCGAGAGAGATCGGCTCCTTCGCAATTTTTAATACCTTTCGAACCTTATCAACGGGCATTTCCATCTTCTCGGCAATCTCTTCAGGGGTCGGCTCTCGGCCTAGTTCCTGAACTAAATATCGAGACGTGCGAGAAAGCTTGTTGATGGTCTCAATCATGTGAACTGGAATTCGAATCGTTCTTGCTTGGTCGGCAATGGCTCGGGTAATTGCTTGTCGAATCCACCAAGTCGCATAGGTTGAGAATTTGTAGCCTCGACGATACTCGAATTTATCAACAGCTTTCATTAAGCCGATGTTGCCCTCTTGAATTAAATCAAGAAATTGAAGTCCTCGGTTGGTATATTTTTTTGCAATTGAAACAACCAATCGAAGATTAGCTTCAACCAATTCTGCCTTCGCGATTTCCGATTTTCTTTCCCCAGCTAAAATCGCTTCATACATGTCCTTGAGTTCTCGAGCTCTCAAGTTGGCTTCTAACTCTACCTCTGCAATTTTTTTGCCGGCATTGTTAATTTCATGTTCAATCTCTAAGAGACCCACGTAATCGAGTCCGTATTTGGCTTTTGTCTGCTCTTCAAACTTTTTGTTTTTCTTAGCTTCTTTGAGAGTGTTTCTGAATTTACCGATTTGATCGGTATTAATCCTTCTTAAAGCATAAAAAACCTCTCGCTCAGCCTCCTCGATTCGACTGACCTGAGTTTTAAATTTTGCTACAATTTTATTAATGGTTTTACGGTTGAAATTGATTTCCTGAAAAACCTTAACGATACTTTTTCGATTGCTGGCAAATTTTTCTCTAAGCTTTTTTCGTTCGGTAGCCGAAAGCCCACTTTTTAAAAGTTTGCCTTCTACTTTGGTTAAAGACCGTTCGAAGTTTTTAACCATCTCCATTCCCTGGAGAATTCGTTCACGACACTCAGCTTCGTTTAAACCGCTGGTTTGATCTGGGCTAACTTCTTGAGAGGGCTGTTCACCTTCCGCCGCTTCGCCCTCTTCATCAAACTCACCAGATTCCTCTTCTGAAGACTCCCCTTCTCCCTCGGCTCCCCGTAAAACATCTCTCGCACGAAGTCTACCAGCTTCAATTTTTTCACCGATGGCCAAAAATTCTTTCACTCCCATCGAGGAGTTTAAAATTTCGTCTAGAACCTCTGCTTCGCCTTCTTCAATTCTTTTTGCAATCTCAATCTCACCCTCTCGAGTGAGAAGTGCTACGGAGCCCATTTTCTTAAGATAAAGGCGAACAGGATCAAGCCCTCGTCCAAGGGAGTCTTCTTCTTTGCCGACTACAGGAGCCTCGTCGTCGGCTGCTGCAGCTGTAGGAGTGGCGGATTTCTTCGCCCCGCCTTGAGATTTTAATTGTTTCTCGTTTTCGACGACTTCAATTTCGTTGTCCTCGATAAGAGTCATGACTTCATCGAGTTGATCACTGTCAGTTAAATCTTCAGGAAGAGAATCGTTAATTTCTTCATAGGTGAGAAATCCCTTCTCTTTTCCTAAGGCAAGTAACTTTTGTAATTCTTTTTTCTTCTCGAGTTTAGAAGCCATCGACTCTCCTCTACTTTTAAAGAGTGCTTTAGAAAAACGTAGACTCTAATTTGAAATTCACAAACCACAACTTCTATCACGCTGCATAGCGCATTACAATCAAGAAGTTCTTAATTCTTTTAGCTTTTCTAGAAGTTTCATGACTTCAGTTTCATCGCCCATTCTCTGTGCCAATTTGATCTGAACCGTTAGCGCTTTGACTTTAGATTCTTCAGTGGCTCGTCGCACCCGATCATAAATCGCTTTAAAAAGTTGTGCGTTGTTCGAGTTTGAGTTTTCCGTAAAAAGTTCTTCAGTCGCTAGAGTTAAGAGCTTACTAGAAGGGCTTGAATTTATTAGTAATTCCAAACTGTTTTCAAACTCTTGAATGGTCTTGGATTCGGAAAGCTTAAAAAGCCAATGGCGGATCTCTTCATGTTTGATAGCGATTTCCCAGTCGCAAGCTTTAAGCTCCAAAAACTGTTCAGGCCATCTCAAGCAGGCCTTAAAAAATTCTGTTTCCAAAACAGTAGGTTTGGCCTCGTTTTTGAATGCAGGTCGAACACCAATTTTTGCTGTCGAAACTGGCTGAGAAGGCTTAGTTTTCATTCCCGATTCCGCTAGTTCTTTAAGAGCCTCCCGAGAAACTTTAAAGACAAGACAAATATCATCCCAGAGAGTCGCTCGGTCTGGAAGGTTTCGGCTTGCAATTAAAATGGGGACCAAGAGATTAAGCTGTTTGGCGCTTTCCTCTTCGGAAAGATTTCCCTTGGCGGCAATTTCCTTTAGATATTTTGTAATCTGTCTTGGGGCCACTTTGCAGAGGTCATAAAAAGCTTCTGCTCCCTCTTTCTGAGCAAACTCATCTGGATCAAGTTCGTTCGGCAGAGAAAGATCTCTCGCAAAAATACGGTTGGCCATAAAAATATGGACTGAACGATGCCACGCCTCTTTGCCGGCGGGATCGGGATCAAACACCGTCACGACTTTTTGGGTGAGGCCTCTTAACTCAAGACAATGATCTTCGGTAAGAGCAGTTCCCATCGTGGCGATTGCATTATTTACCCCTTTCTCTGAGAGGCCAACGACGTCCATATAGCCCTCGACGACAACCGCTTCTCCTCTAAGACGAATGTTTCTTTGGTTTTCATGGAGTCCATACAGAATTCTTCGTTTGGAGAAAATAGAAGTTTCTGGAGAATTTAAATATTTTGGTTGGTTCGGTTCGTCCGCAAATAGTCTGGCTCCAAAGCCAACAACTTTTCCGTCTCGATTATGAATGGGAAACATTAGGCGATCTCTAAACCGATCATAGCCTTCGTTTGGCCTTCCCTCTTTGGGAATCACAAGCCCCGCTTCGACGAGTTCGTTAAAGGTGAATCCTTTCTTGAACATCACGTTCATAAGAGTGTTCCACCCTTTAGGGGCGACTCCAATGCGAAACTTCTGAAGGGTTTTTAAAGAGAGGCCTCGTTTTGTACAATACTCTCGAGCAAACTCGTTTTCGGCAATTTCAAGTAGAAGGTAATTAAAGTATTTAGCTGCCCACTCGAGAGCCGCATAAACGCGCTCTTCTAAGGCCGTTGGGACGTTGGGTTTGGTAAAGTTTTTTGTGCCTCTATTTTCCTCTTCGATAACGACACCGACGCGAGAGGCTAGCTTTTTTACTGCTTCAGGGAAACTTACTCCCTCAATATTGATGAGAAAGGTGAAACAATTTCCGCCTTTGTGGCAGCCAAAACAGTGAAAGATCTGTTTCTGTGACTGAACCATGAATGAGGGAGTTTTTTCTCCGTGAAAAGGGCAAAGCCCTTTGTAGCTGGTTCCGCTTTTTTTAAGTTCAATGTATTCGCCGATAAGCTCTACAATATCAACGCGCGATCTAATTTCTTCAATTGTTCTTTCAGAAAACACGAAACGTTAACTCTCAAATTCTAAGGTCGAGATAAAAACTCTGAACCTTTGATAAAAAACCGTAAATTCTTTTCCTTCGCTTTACTTATCCCAATCCGAGGTGAGAAGCCTAGTTGCTTTTTAGGAACAGTGTATTTAAGGTCTACTATTTTCAATGCGTCCTGGTCAAAGCGCATCCCATCAAAACTTCGATTAATGCCCAATCCTTGGGTGAGTTTTCCGGGGCCACTAAGTAAATTTTTCATGTTTTTTGCGTCTAAGGGCCCAGAAATATGTCGGTTTTTGGCTATTTCCTTTAAACCGAAAAGCGGCACGGCAGATCGAATCAATACCGCACTCCCTTTGCCCTCAATATCAGTGACAACATTCATGCAGTAATTAAGCCCGTAAGACAAATAGACGTAACAGGTTCCCCCTTGCTCAAACATTGAACGATTTCTTTGGGTGGGCCCTTTAAAAGCATGACTTGCAGGGTCAGTACTACCCAAATAGGCTTCCACTTCGATGATTTGGCAGAGGAAATGCTTTTTCTTGTGGCGAACATAAAGCCCTTTTCCTAAAAGTTCCGGGGCGACTTTAGTAGCACTTCTTAAATAAAACGAGTGCGCAAGAGGACGAAGGGTCTCAATGAGAGATAGGTCCCAGCTAAAAAAAAGATTATTTAAATGATTAGGGTTGGAGTTTTTTGCGGACAAGTTCATTAACCATCTTACCGTCCGCACGGCCATTGGCTTTGGCTAGGACCGCTTTCATCACTTTGCCGACGTCTTGGGGAACTTTTGCGCCCGTTTCTTCGATAGCAGCGATAACTAAGGATTCTGTTTCGGCTTCAGTGAGTTGAGTAGGGAGATAAACTTTTAAAAAGTCTATCTCCATCTTCTCTTTATCTGCTAAATCTTCTCGGCCACCTTTCAAAAAAGCCTCTACCGAATCCAGCCTCTGTTTGATGAGCGTGGAAATTGCTTTTTGAATTTCACTTTCATCAAGGATAGAGCGCTTATCGATTTCTCGCTTTTTGACTTCGGCAATCAGCATTCGAAGACATCCCGTTTTAATGGGTTCTCCGGCTTTCATTGCCGCTTTCATGTCGTTTTGAATGGTAGTCTTGAGATCCATGTAAACTATCTGCGTTCAAACGTACGCTTAACAGAGCGTTTTCGAGCCGCGATACTTTTTTTCTTACGGCGAACAGAGGGTTTTTCGTAAAATTCGCGACGGCGAACTTCCGATAAAATACCAGCTTTTTCGCATTGTTTTTTGAACCTGCGAAGCGCACCTTCAAAAGGTTCAGTATCTCTAACTTTTAGTCCTGGCACGGTAATCACCTTCCTTAAGTCGCCGACAATAGAGCTTTTCGGCGCGTTTCGTCAAGCTACAATATTAACATAGCATCGCCATAACTATAAAAGCGGTATTTTTGGGCGATTGCCTCTTGATAGATTGCTCGGCAAAAGTCGATCCCAAGCAGAGAGGCTACCAAAATGTAAAGGGAGGACTCAGGCAAATGGAAGTTTGTGATGAGGCTGTCTATAATTTTGAACTGATATCCTGGGGTTATGTAAAGTTGAGTAGAGCCGGTTTCGCCCAACGAAGGGTAACTTTCCAAAGTTCTTAAAGAAGTTGTTCCCACTGCGATGACTCGCCCGCCGCGAGATTTAGTCATTTGAATTTGATTAAGGGTCTGTAGCGGGATTTGGTACTCCTCGGAGTGCATTTGATGGTCTAAAATGTTCGTTGTTCGGATCGGCGAGAATGTTCCATATCCTACATGAAGAGTCACTTCACCCCTTTTAATTCCTTTGAGCTCAAGTTTTTCTAAAAGTGCATCGGTAAAGTGAAGCCCGGCTGTCGGAGCAGCAACCGATCCCGAGGCCTTCGCATAAACAGTTTGATAAGTGACTTTGTCCATGGCTTCAGCTTTACGTTTAAGGTAAGGGGGGAGTGGCGAGGTTCCAAAATCGTATAGCCAGTCTAAAACAGCCCTATCGTTTTCGATGGAAAAAGAAATTTGAAAGACACCTTTGTCGTGAGGGGTAATGTGTCCACTTCCTCCATTTGGAAATGAAATTGAGATTCCGGTTTTGACCTTTTTTCCTGGTTTGACAAGGCATTCCCATGTTTTGTTTGCGGGATCTAGGCTCTTAAGCAAAAAGATTTCAAAGGATTTTCCTAGAGTATCTTCCCCAAACAGTCGGGCAGGGATGACTTTAGTGTTATTCACAACCAACAAATCGTTTGTTCTTAGTATTTCTGGCAATTCATAAAACGACCGATGTTTTATTTTTTGAGTCGTACGTTCGACAACCAAAAGTTTGGAGTGATCTCTCGGGGATGTGGGAAACTTGGCAATAAGTTCCTCAGGCAACTCAAAACTAAAATCTGAAAGCTTCATGGGCGGCAAGATAATGGTAGACCGGGTAAATCTCCAGGAAAATTTAAGGGTTTAAACTAACAACAGGCTGTCTCACGTGATAATTCGGATAATAGTGGGATAAAATTTCTTGATAGGTTTTACCTTTTTTAGCTAGAAATTGGGCTCCCCATTGGCACATGCCGACGCCGTGTCCGGATCCCACGCCTTCAAAGGTCACCTGATCATCCTCGATTTTAATGTCAAAGCGGGTGCTTTTTACGTGGGCGTAACCTAATAAGTGTCGGAGTTCATCGGAGTTGATGAGATGTTTTTGAGAGTCAGTTTCAACAGCGATCTCCTTAACTCTTCCCGAAGGGCTTCGATTTACTAAAGCAACTTTGAACGGTTTTAAGGATTCAAAAGGGAGTTTAAGCAGGCCTAAAAACTCGTGAGTCTTTAATCGCTTTTTCCAGTTGTAAGGAAATTTTTTACAAAAGGGACAAGGCACGCTCGAAGCATTCGAGGCTTTGCTTTCTTTCCAAACAAAATTTGCAGACTCGGTATTGCCCCCGCAACGAGAGTGATAATAAGGTTTAACCGGAATTTGATTTAGAGTTAGAAGTTGTCCTTGAGTTGTTTTAACCGCCCTTTTTATTGTTTCAGCCTCACTTTGTGCTCCTGGATATACCTGATCGCTTGTCCCTTTTTCTAAGTCATAAAGGGGATGTTTCGGGTGGGTAATCATGTACACGGCATAAGTTCTGGCAGCAACCACTTGTGCTTTTAAGGCTTCCATTTCCCAAAAAGGACTCATTTCGCCAGCAATCATTCCGATTAGGTATTCTTCGACGGGGATGATATTGGTCATAAGAAGACCTTTTTTTGTCTTCGTTATTTTTAAAGCTCCGCGATAAAAATTATTCTCATATTGGACTGGGTCGGTGTGTTGAAATCCACCTCTTAGGTAAATAGCCGAACTTTCAACGGGAGTTTGGTTGACTAGGATGCGTTGAGCGCTACGCGAAAGCTTTATGGTTACGATTCCAGGAAAGCGCGTCCATCGATTGGCTCCATCTTCTTTGATGAATAGTGTGTTGAGAACAGATTTGATTTTTATTTCTGTTAGATCCTTGTCTAGTAGGACTCTCAGGGGTGTGTTAATATTGTATTTTGGAACCTCATTTCTCCCTGAGACCGTAGTTAATCCCTGCAGTAAAATACTGTAAAGAAAAAGTAGGCTGATAAGAGCTAGCTGCACTTTGTGTCACCTTGATTTGGGATTTCGGTTTTAGAGAAGTGTGAAAAGACCCCTTAAGTGTAACATGAAAAATTATAAAACCCTTGTTGCTGTGCAAATTCTCTTAAGTTTTGCGATTTTATCCAGCATCGCAGAATCAAAAACAAAGTTGCTCTCGAGAAGCAGTGTGGAGGATGCATTTGTAATAGAAGCTATCGAAGGAAGGATTCCGCAGGATCCTAGCGCAACGAAACAGAATTTGAATTTTGGAGTCAATTTAGGAGGGGGCGAGAGGCCAAGGGCAGAAGGAGTGTCAAAGCCTGAAAAGGAGCCTTCTCTTGAAGCAAATTCAAACGAAAAGAGAATAAGAGTCGTGATAGATCCGGGCCATGGAGGCAAAGACATCGGAGCTCAAGGCTTTTTTGGCGTCATGGAGAAAGAAATTTGTCTTAAAGTCTCAAAAATGATTAAGAGAGAGTTGGAAAGATATTCTAAAATGCAAGGGATCCTTCTTGAGATTAAGTTGAGCCGAGAAGGAGATGCGTTTATTCCTTTAAGAGAACGAGCGAAACTAGCAAATGTTTGGGGCGCCGATCTTTTTGTGAGTGTACACGCAAATTCGTCGCCGGCTTCTAAGGCCAAGGGTTTTGAAGTTTATTTTTTGAGCCCCGAGGCTACAGATGAAGAAGCAAGTAAGTTGGCCCGTTTAGAGAATCAAGCACCACCAACGCCTATCAGCGCCCAAATTATTTCCATATTGTCTGATGCCACTAAACAGTATCATGTAGCCGAGAGTAGTCAGTTGGCTGAATCAATGTTTTCTGCTGTTTCTCGAAGGATTAATTCCAACGGTCGAGCGGTAAGGCAAGCTCCGTTCACCGTACTTCATGGAACTAATATGCCTGCCGTTTTAGTCGAGATTGGATATGTGACTAATTACGAAGAGGCAAAAAATCTCTCAAACGACCGCTATCTAAAAAGCATCGCTAATGCTATAAGCTCGGGAATAGTCGAGTATACTCAAATAAAAAGAAAGTAAGTGATATGATTCGAACGGACGGACGAGCGCCTAACCAATTACGGCCTGTTAAAATTACACCAAATTATTTATCTCATGCGACCGGTTCTTGTTTGATTGAAGTGGGTGGAACCAAAGTAATTTGTAGTGCGATGATTGAAGAGACGGTCCCTTCTTTTCTTAAAGGTTCGGGAAAGGGGTGGTTAACCGCCGAGTATTCCATGCTCCCAGCAAGTAGCAGTCAACGTATTCAGCGAGAGAGACAAAAAATAGGTGGTAGAACCCATGAAATTCAGAGGTTGATTGGAAGATCTCTAAGAATGTGCGTTGATTTAAGCCAGTTAGGCGACAGATCCATTCTTGTGGATTGCGATGTTGTTGATGCTGATGGAGGCACTCGAACCGCATCTATTACGGGAGCCTATGTGGCGGTTGTACTCGCAATCAAAAAGCTTCAAGTAAAGTCGCCGACTTTAGTCCCGCTGGTAAAGACCGCAGTGGCAGCCGTATCGGTTGGTATTGTTAAGGGTGTCCCTTGTTTAGATCTCAATTATGAGGAAGATAAAGATGCAGAAGTCGACATGAATATTGTTAGAACCGCTTCCGGAAGATTCATTGAAGTTCAGGGGACGGCAGAAGGGGTTCCGTTTGATGATGAAGCAATGCAAAATTTAATACTTTTGGGTAAACAGGGTGTCCAAGAGTT
>Ga0194122_10005103_pt1 | contig 12399 bp, 11 predicted proteins | sample TA2MahCa10mmetaG_FD_155487 | JGI IMG/M metagenome (GOLD analysis project Ga0194122, IMG submission 155487) | Freshwater microbial communities from Lake Tanganyika, Tanzania - TA2015021 Mahale Deep Cast 10m | ecosystem: Environmental > Aquatic > Freshwater > Lake | place: Tanzania: Lake...
TTTGTCAAGCCTTGGGCAGTTGGTGTTCACCCAGTACCGGACGAACAGCTAACTCCCGATGAAGTTCGAAGGGAACGGCGGCTGCTAGCAGACCTAGCTTGGGAGATGCTGGCACAGCACTACGGTATCCCAACCCGACTGATCGACTGGTCCGACAGTTACCATACTGCGTTGTTCTTTGCTTATGGCGGTTGGTCGGGCGATGACATCAAGAAAGGCAACATCCCGTGCGTTTGGTGTCTCGACCGCAAGAAACTTGAGGATGGCGGCGCGAAGCTCGGAAACGCAGCTTTAGGAAAGAAAAAATCTCAGGCTAGGAGCTACCGCGACTATCTCAAGTCGATGCCAGGTGCTGTGCGGATACTGCACCACAATCAGCTTGCTAACCCACGGCAGCGCGCGCAACGAGGTTGGTTTTCGTACGTCGAAAATCTGGGCGCCATTGATGAACATCTTCGAACTCACGACGGAATATTTCCCGTGGCGACGCTGATAAAGATCCCCTTAGATCCCGAAGACCAATTCGATGCGCTCGACGACTTAGCGGACGCCGGAACAACAGTGGCGACTATTTTCAACGATCTGAATGGCGTTTCTAAAGACGCGATCAATCGCTTCCTTCGGCGCATCTACGCGCTGCCTTGAGGCAGCTATCCCGAAGAACGTGCAGCGTTCTCGACTTTTGCAACTTGGCGCAAGACACGGGATAACATTAGGAGGTCGAAGAAATCGGGCAAGCCGGTGGTGCTGACCGTGAACGGGGAAGCGGAGGTCGCTGTGCAAAGCGCGGCGGCTTATCAGAAGCTGCTGGATGATCAGGACCTTTTCAATAGCATTCGCAGTGTCAGCCGAGGGCTTGAGCAAGCTAAGCGCGGTGAAGGCCTGCAGATGCGCCAGTTCGTGCAATCGCTTGCCGAGGAGCACGGACTCTGACGGCGTTCAGAATGCGCGTAGAATAACGGTAGAGGCCCGAATGGAGATTACCTTGCCACCGGATTTGAGCAGTAGCGTCGAGCGGGAACTCGCGTCTGGGAACTATCGGGATCGGGACGATTTGATCGAGCAGGCGCTGCGACAGTTCGTCGAGGCGCAGGAGCGCGGTGCGCGGCGGCTGGCGGCGTTGCGGAGAATTGGCGACGCCGTCGACAATGCCGGGCTTTATGATCGCACCTACATCCCGCAGGAATGACCCGCAAGGGACCGGTTGTAATCGACGCCTGCGTGCTTGCGAATTATGGGCTTTGCGATACGCTTCTTCGATTCGCTGAACTGCCGATGCTCTATGAACCGCGGTGGTCTTCAAAGATCATCAGCGAAACGGTTCGTACACTCCGACACAAACTTGATTGGCCTATCGATCTCGTCGAGTACTTTGAATCGGAACTGAGCACTCATTTTCCAGAAGCGTGGGTCGCTGGTTACGAACCGCTGGAATCGCTGATGAGGAACGACGAAAAGGACCGGCACGTCACAGCCGCCGCGGTGCATTGCGGCGCGGAGTTGATCGTCACCTTCAATCTTCGGCACTTCCGGCAAGCCGATCTGGCACCGTGGGCGGTCCGGGCGGTGCACCCCGATGAGTTTCTGGTGGATACTCTTCGTTCTTCTCCGGCGATCGTACTTTCAAAGCTTGTGCGGCAGGCTCGCGAACGGAAGCGCACGCTTCGTGGTCTGTTGCGCTCCCTTGAACCAGCCGCACCGATGTTTGTGGAAGTGATCCGAACCGAGGCGGCGCATCTTCTTGATGAGTAGCGGCTCGGCATTTGGCCGCTATGTTCTAATGTGGTGAACCTACGTCTGTTCGATGAGACTCCGCAAGAAACAGAAGCTCGGCCCGGTGATCGACGAGAGACGGCTGCGGCGGATTGTCGGAGGCCACACTGAATGTTGACCGCGCGCTCCACTATCGAGAGGGCCCTAAAGAAGGTTCCACTGAGATTGGCGACGGGTGTGAATGTTCGCCCTCGCGGCATGCTGATAAAGGGGATCATCGAAGAGTTCGCGCCGCGCTTTGTGCCGGGCGGTGTGTTGGTCTACGCCGGCGACACGGGCAGGAAGTGGGCGTACTTCGATAGTGACCTGCTGGCTGGGCTCGGTGTCCGGGTTGATGGACATGGCAAGATGCCCGATGTGGTTCTGTATTGCCCGAAGCGGAAGTGGCTGTTGCTGGCGGAATCGGTCACCAGTCATGGGCCGGTCGATGGGAAGCGCCACGAGGAACTTGCGCGGCTGTTTGCGGGATCGAAGGTGGGGCTGGTTTATGTCACCGCGTTTCCTTCAAGGGCGATTATGGCGCGGTATCTCGGAGCGATCGCTTGGGAGACGGAGGTCTGGTGCGCGGATGCGCCGTCGCATTTGATCCACTTCAATGGTGAGAGGTTTTTGGGGCCGTATGGTTAGAATCGCCGTCGCCGTGATAGCTTAGTTGCATGAGCTCCCACTTGGAGCCGCTGATCGATCGGGTCGTCGGGTGTTTGGACGAAACGTCGGCGCGGCGGTTGGCGGAGTTGGTGGTTCCGGAGGCCTTGCAGGCGCGCGTTGACGAGCTTGCGGAGAAGGCGGCGGTGAAGACGATCACCGAATCGGAAACCGAAGAATTCGAAACGATCGTGCGGTTCGTGACGCTCGTCGATTTGTTGCGCATGAAGGCGGGCGGGCGTGCGACCTACCGAGCGGGAAATTAGGTTCGTCCGCGAGAGGGCCGAGGACTATTGCGAGTATTGCCTCCTGCACCAACGCCACTCGCTGCTGCGGTTTCATGTCGACCACATCGTGCCGCGGTCGGTCGGGGGGATTCCGGAGTTCTCGAATCTGGCGCTGGCTTGTCCGGCGTGCAATGGGGCCAAACACGGCAAATGGTTGATCTATGACCGGGGCAGCCGCACCGAGGTCAAACTGTATCACCCGCGCACCGATGTCTGGGACGACCACTTCGAAACACGCGACTTCGGGATTATTCTGCCGCGCACGCTGACTGGGTCTGTCACGGTTCACATGCTGAAGATCAACGACTATGCGCGGATGCAGTTACGAAAGCTGGCGGCGCGGATCGAGAGGCGTTAGCGGACGGCGCCTCCGAACTGCGAGCCGCTCAGGCAGCTACCGGGAACTCCGCCGGCGGCGGGCCGCCACAGTTGATCGCCGAAGCTCGACAATCCGTTGCTCTGGCTGCTGGCATAGAGGACATTCACAGCGCCGCAGGCGACGTTATTGGCGCGGTCGCCGGGCACGCCGATCAAGAGATCCCTGCGGCTGTCCGATCCGAGGGACGGGGCCGAGAGGCTTGCGCCGAAGTTGTCGTTGGCTTCGGCGATTCCTTCAATATTGATCGAATCCTGGTGGTACATCTGAGGCGCGCGGCCTTGCGTGGACAATCCGGAAGGCGAACCATAGACGATGTCGACTTGCCCGGCGTTCTGGATCACGGTGAGAGTACCGGTTCTGTCGCTGACGATGTCCTCGAAGGGGACGCCGATGGCGAGATCGGTGCGAAGATCGCCGTTAAAGTCTCCGGCCGCGAGCGAGAATCCGAATTGGTCGTGGGCTTCCGAGGGACTGCCTTCGAAAACACTGGGCGAGCTCCCGTAGATGGAATTCTGGGTCCAGATCTGGGCGCCATCGCCTTGCAGACCGCCGGCGCCTGCGTAGAGGACGTTGACCGCACCGGCGTTGACGATATCGCCGACGTTCTCACTGGGGACGCCGATGGCGAGATCGGCGCGGAAGTCGCCGTTGAAGTCGCCGGCGGCGAGCGAGTAGCCGAAGAAGTCGCTGGGTTCGGGTGAGCTGGGAACTCCAGGGGTTGCCTGGCTGAACGAGATGCGCCCGCAATTGTTCAGAGTCGAGGTGCAACCATAGATCACTTCGACGCGACCGGCGCCGGCGATACTCTCGGTGTGGGCGGTGCTCGTGTTGTAGACGACAACATCTTCGTAGGGGATACCGATGGCGAGGTCGGTTTTACCGTCGCCGGTGAAGTCGGCGGCGGCGAGTGAAAAACCGAAATGGTCGTACTCGTCGTTCTCGTTGCCTTCCTGGAGCAGGATCGCCTTGCGGCTGGTGCCGGAGAGGGGCGTGGAACGGGCACCGTAGATGGCGAGCACCATTCCGGTTTTGTCGGTTGTGCAGTCGTCGCCTGGAAGATTGAGACAGCTCCTCCGGTAGAGGGTGGCGTCGGGGCCGCCGATGGCGAGGTCGACGTTGCCGTCGCCGTCGAAATCGCCGACGGCGAGGGAGGAGCCGAGGCGGGCGTAGTCGAGGAAGAGCGAGTAGTCGGTGGAACCAACTTTGAGATTGATCCACGGAGCGACAAACTCGGTGCTGCCGAGGATGGAATTCAACGTCTCGGTCGAACGGTAGGGCAGCAGGGTAAGCGACGACGGCGCGGGAGCGGACTGCGCGGTTGTTGTGAGGCCCTGGACGGAGCCGTAGATAATGACCACGGCACCGTAGTCGAGTTCGCCGTCGTTGGGAATACCGATGGCAAGATCGGCGAAGCCATCGTTGTTGACATCGCCGGCGGCGACGGAAGCGCCGAAGCGGTCGTTGGCGGTGCTGACGCCGGGAATGCCTTCGCTTTGGCGCGTCCAGCGTTGCGCTGCCGGGGTGGGGCTGGATGTGGTCAAGCCGGACGAATTTCCGTAGATGACATAGACAGCGCCGGCGTTGGCGGCGCCTTCGACGCTTTCGCCTGGGGCGCCGATTGCAACGTCGGTAAAACCGTCGGCGTTGAAGTCGGCGCGGACGGATTGCGCGGCGCAGGGGACTAGGGTGGCGATCGCCACGATCAGTATATTTTTTGCAGTCATATCTTGCCTCGAAACAGAACGCGGTGTTGCTCGAAATTCGCCATCAGGATTTCGAGGCAGGATGCCTGCAAAACAAAACGGCCACGCTTGCGCATGGCCGTTTTTGATTGGGTTTGAGACTGGTTTAGTAGTCCATGTGGCCGGGGCCACCCTGGTGATCGCCGCCAGCCGGAGCAGCCGGCTTCTTTTCGGGGATCTCGCAGATCATGGCTTCGGTGGTCAGCATGAGAGCCGAGATCGAAGACGCGTTCTGGATGGCCGAGCGGGTCACTTTGGCCGGGTCGATGACGCCGGCGGCAACCATGTCTTCGTAGTCGCCGGTGGCGGCGTTGAAGCCATAGTTGGCGTTCTTGTTGGAGCGCACCTTCTCCACAACGATGGAGCCTTCATAGCCCGCGTTGCCGGAGATCTGGCGGATGGGCTCTTCGGCCGAACGGCGGATGATGTCGACGCCGATCTGCTCGTCGCCGTCCACCTTCAGGCCCTTGAGGGCGCTCGACGCACGGAGCAGCGCGATGCCGCCGCCGGGGACGATGCCTTCTTCGACGGCCGCGCGGGTGGCGTGCAGCGCGTCTTCGACACGAGCCTTCTTTTCCTTCATTTCGGTCTCGGTGGCCGCGCCAACCTTGATGACCGCAACGCCGCCGGCGAGTTTCGCCAAGCGCTCTTGCAGCTTCTCACGGTCGTAGTCCGAGGTGGTCTCTTCGATCTGGGCGCGCAACTGCTTGATGCGGCCAGCGATGGTGGCGTCGTCGCCGGCGCCGTCGATGATCGTGGTGTTGTCCTTGTCCACGGTGACGCGCTTGGCGCGGCCGAGGTCCTTCAACTGCACGCCTTCGAGCTTGATGCCGGTCTCTTCCATGATCGAGGTGCCGCCGGTGAGGATGGCGATGTCTTCGAGCATGGCCTTGCGGCGGTCACCGAAGCCGGGGGCCTTAACGGCGCAGGCGTTCAGGGTGCCGCGGAGCTTGTTGACGACGAGGGTCGCGAGCGCTTCGCCTTCCACTTCCTCGGCGATGATGAGGAGGGGCTTGCCGCTGCGGGCGATCTGTTCGAGCAAGGGCAGAAGATCCTTCATGTTGGAGATCTTCTTTTCGTGGATGAGGATGTAGGGGTCCTCGATCACGGCTTCCATGCGGTCGGGATCGGAGATGAAGTAGGGCGAGAGATAGCCACGGTCGAACTGCATACCTTCAACGGTGTTCAGTTCGGTGTTCATCGTCTTCGATTCTTCAACGGTGATGACGCCGTCCTTGCCGACCTTCTTCATCGCTTCGGCGATGATGTTGCCGATGGTGGTGTCGCCGTTGGCGGAGATGGTACCGACCTGGGCGATCTTGTCATCGCTTTCGACCTTGGTGGACATCTTGAGAACTTCTTCGCTCAGGATGCCGACGGCCTTTTCGATGCCGCGCTTCAGAGCCATCGGGTTCGCACCGGCGGCAACAGCCTTCACGCCTTCGCGGAAGATGGCCTGGGCGAGGATCGTGGCGGTCGTCGTGCCGTCACCGGCGACGTCGGAGGTCTTCGAAGCGACTTCGCGCACCATCTGGGCGCCCATGTTCTCGAGGGGGTTGCTGAGCTCGACTTCCTTGGCGACGGTAACGCCGTCCTTGGTGATGGTCGGGCCGCCGAACTTCTTTTCGAGGACGACGTTGCGTCCCTTCGGACCGAGCGTGACTTTCACCGCATCGGCCAACTGGTTCACGCCGCGGAGAATCGCCTGGCGGGAATTTTCACTGTAAACAATCTGCTTAGCTGGCATGTGTCTTTAGACCTCCTGGTTACTTCTTGGTGATGACGGCGAGGACTTCGTCTTCGCGCATGATCAGGTATTCTTGGCCGTCGAGCTTGATGTCCGAGCCCGAGTATTTGCCGAACAGGATGCGGTCGCCCGCTGCGAGTTCCATCGCGGCGAACTCGCCCTTGTCGTTGCGCTTGCCTTTGCCAACAGCGACAACTTCGCCTTCCTGCGGCTTTTCTTTGGCAGTGTCGGGGATGATGATCCCGCCCTGCACTTGCTCCTGCTCTTCGACGCGCTTGACTACGATGCGGTCGTACAGAGGACGAATATTCATGGAATGACCTCCAGGTACTTTCTGGTTTCGATTTGAACTTGGGGATCGCTAGGACCCTAGTTGCCGGAAGCGACCGGCGAGCGCGACAACCGCGCCTTCGAATATTATTAGCACACTCGGTGGAGGAGTGACAAACACTTTTTGCAAGTTGTTGAAACGGCGTCAAATAATACTACATTAAAATTGCTCTAACTATGCAGTTGAGCGTACGATCTGCGCGTCAGACACTCAGATCTAGTTGAGCGCACTTTGTCATGGCGTGATTTCGCGGAATCGGACTATCATTGTTTTCATGCGTATACAGGTGCTTGTCCTTGCCGCGGCGATGGTGTTCGGCGCGAAACCGCCGCTGACGACCGAGACGGTGTTCGATTGGCGGATTCCGTCGAACCCGAAGATTTCGCCGGATGGCGGGAGAATCGTTTATGTTCTGGAGACGCCGGACCGGTTCGAGGATGTGTATCATACGAACCTGTGGATTGTTGCGGCGAACGGGAAGGATCATCGTCCGCTGACGTCGGGGAAGCAGAAGGACACGCTGCCGGTGTGGTCGCCCGATGGCGGGCGGTTGGCATATGTTTCGACGCGCACGGGCAAGGCGCAGATTTTCGTCCGGTGGATGGACACGGGCGCGGAGACGAAGCTGACCGATCTGGAGGCGGCGCCGACGGCGATGAGCTGGTCGCCGGACGGGGAGCAGATCGCGTTTTTGACGCGCGTGGCGGATGAGCCGGCTTGGAAGGTGAAGATGCCGAAGGCGCCGGCGGGGGCAAAGTGGGCCGAGCCGGCGGTGGTCGTGACGCGGTTGAAGTGGCGGGCCGACGGGGTGCCGGGGATCGGGCAGCGGCCGCTCGGATTTTCGCATCTGTTCGTGATTCCGGCGACCGGTGGGACTCCGAGGCAGATCACAACGGGCGACTACGATCATGGCGGAACGCCGGCGTGGATGCCGGATGGCAAGAGCGTCGTGCTGCATGCGGCGCGGCGGGACGATGCCGATCACACGTTGTACCCGGAAGACATTTGGCGGTTTCCGCTGGATGGCGGCGCGCCGGTGCAACTCACGAAGATCAATGGCACAGAGTTGAATCCGGCGGTTTCACCGGACGGGCGGTACATTGCGTTCAGCGGGTTTGCGGACAAGGGGAACTCGTCGCACAACACGAACCTATATGTGATGAACGCCGATGGTTCGGGATTGCGGCAACTGGCGAAGGAGTTGGATCGGAATGTGATTGCGCCGGCGTGGGATTCGACGTCGCGGAGTTTGGTTGCGCTGGTGGAGACCGAGGGGCGATCGCACTTCTACAAGATCCCGCTGGATGGGCCGGCGGTAGCGGTGACGCGGGGGAATCTGCGGTATGGGACCGGGTACGCTTCGATCGATGGGTTCTCGCTGTCGAAGAACGATCACGTGGCGGTGGGGCTGTCGGCGCCGGATGCGCCGAAGGATATCGTCACGTTCGCGGTGGCGAATCCGGGCGGGCAGGTGAAGCTGACGGCGGTGAATAAAGGGCTGCTGGACGGGCGCGCGGTGGGGAAGGTCGAGCATGTGACGTGGAAGAGTTTCGACGGCAAGAACATCGAGGGGTGGTTGATCTATCCGCCGGACTTCGATGCTTCGAGGAAGTATCCGCTGGCGCTCGATATTCATGGCGGGCCGCATGCGATGTATGGCGTGGAGTTTACGCATCAGATGCATGTGATGGCGGGGCGCGGGTTTGTGGTGTTGTATACGAATCCGCGGGGGTCGACTGGCTATGGCGAGGAGTTTGGGAACTGCATTCACGGCAGCTATCCGGGCGATGATTACAAGGACCTGATGCTGGGTGTGGATGCGGTGGTGGCGCGCGGGTTTATCGATGCGAAGAAGTTGGTGGTGACGGGTGGGAGCGGCGGCGGGTTGTTGACGGCGTGGATTGTGACGCAAACGGGGCGGTTCGCGGCGGCGGTGTCGCAGTATCCGGTGACGAATTGGATCACGCAGACGGGGTCGAGCGATATCGGCTTGACGATGATGCGGTGGATGAAGGCCGCGCCGTGGGACGATGTGAAGCCGTATCTGGAGCACTCGCCGGTGTTTTTTGCCGGGAAGGTGACGACGCCGACGATGGTCCTCACCGGCGAGGAAGACTGGCGCACGCCGATCGGACAGAGCGAAGAGTTCTACTTCGCCCTCAAAGCTCGCAAGATCGATACCGTCCTCGTCCGCATCCCCAAAGAACCCCACGGCATCCGCGGAGCGTTTCCGTCACACCGAGTAGCCAAGCTCGAACACATTCTCGGCTGGTTTGAGAAATACGTGAAGTGATCAGCGGCGACCGGTGGTGGCGTTGACGATGACCGTGATCGGCGGGAAGCGGACGGCGTCGTTGGCCCCGGCGGCGACCAGGATGCGGTTCCCGTCGGGGTGGACGTCGTAGGGGTAGGCATTGATGTTCGTCTGCATCGACTGGATGCGAAAAAGAGCCTTCGGCGTTCCGGGGCCGTCTTTCGAAAAGGGCGCGACAAATAGTTCTCTTGACGGGCTGAGGAAAAAGATCTCGCGATCGTTCGCCCCCCAGCGAGGTTGAGAACCCTCCGCTACTTGCCAGCGTTGGCCGCTGGCGACGTTCTGCACAACGATGCGCGTTTGCTCTGCGTCGGTGAAGGCAATCCACTTTCCGTCTCTCGAAAATTGTCCTGACGTCTGAAAACCCGGACCGCCGGCAAACAGCCGCGTTTTCTTCGCCTCGAAGTCGTATAGCCAAAGATCCGTGGCGCTGACGTATAGCAACCAGCGTCCGTCAGGCGACCACGATTGCGGCGCGGCGCCTGGAGGAATGCCTTCGAGCGGCTTCCCAGCCTCGCCACGCGAGAGGCGCTGTTGCAACAATTCGGCGCGTGTAGACTGAAACGTGGGCCCCAAATAAACGAATCGGTCGTTGTCTGGAGCCCAAACGGCCCTCGCATAGGCTCCGCCGCTCGGACCGATCGGAGTGCGCAAGTCTCGGGCTAAGTCGATCGACGAAAGCTGCGGCCGGGAGAATTCGCCATTCGTCGTCAAGGCGTATTTGCCGTCCGGTGACAATTCGACGGAGAGATAGGCAGTTTCTTCTTTCAGGCGTCCGGTCACCTCGCCGGTGCGGGTATACCAAGTAAGAAAAGCGGCGCGGGAAATGACAGGCCGGTATGCCAGAACATCTTTCGGGCTAAGCGATGCCGCAAACGCCAGGCCGGTTAGGTCGACGCTCGGCGCTTCGACGGTGGCTTCGCCTAGCGGCGACAAAGTGACGGGGTCGACCGGCTGTGACAGCAACGCCTCTCCGCGACGGAACAGTGCGCGGGTCGTGCCGTCTTCCATTTGCGTGATCTTCGTGGCCAATTCGCAGTCGCCGTACGAAGGGCCGGAAGGTGGCCCAGGCTCGTCGACGGAGCCCAAGCGAATTTGGGTCTGCGAACAGTAGAGAAAACGCTTCCGGTCGGGCAAGAAGCGGGGAAAGCTGGCGGAAACACCTTTTGCGCGATCGACGGAAATTATCGCCTTCGGCGTTTCACCAGCGTCGGGCGGAAAGAGTGTGATGCCGCCGGAAACTTCCAGGAGGATACCTCGGTGTGACCATCCGCCGAATGGTGCACCTCCCAGCTTCAGCGGCGCGATCTCGACTGGTTTGCCACCGCTCGGCTGGATTTTCACCAGTTTGTCGATCAGCGCATACGCCAGCCACTTGCTGTCTGGCGACCACATGCAGTGCCCGGTTATCGAGGTACTTTCCGGTAATAGAACGAGTTCGCCTCGATCAAGATATTGGACTGCGCATCGGTATGTTCCCTGGTGAGAAATTCGAAACGCCACCATCGTTCCGTCGGGAGAGACTTCGGGATAGGAGAGGAGGTCGGTTGAATCCGGCGAGGCGATCTTGAATTGAATCCTCGCAGGCGGTGCGGGCTTTTTGCTCCAGCCCCAGTAACCGGCGCCGACGGTTGCCATCGCGAGGGCTGCCGCGGCGTACTTCCACTTTCCGTTCTTGACAGGCGTCGCGGCGGATTGCGCCGGCGGATCGCGCAGTTCCATGGCGATGTCGGCGGCCGACTGCCAACGCTCGTCCGGTTTCTTGCGCAGGCAGCGTTTGATGAGGCGATCAAGCCACGCGGGTTCGGTCGACGGCGGATCGTGCTCGAGGATCGCCGCCATAATCGCCACTTGCGACTGGCCGGAAAAGGCCCGCTTGCCGGTGACGAGTTCGTGTAGCACGCAGCCGAACGAGAAGATGTCGGAGCGGGCATCGGCTTCTTCGCCGTGGAGTTGCTCGGGCGACATGTAGCACAACGTCCCGAGGATCGTCCCTTCGTTCGTCAGCGGCTTGGTCAGTGTCGCGTCGGGGTCGCTGGAATTTTTGATCGGCGAGGACTTGGCGAGGCCGAAGTCGATGATCTTAACATTGCCCTGCGCGGTGAGCAGAATGTTGGCGGGCTTGAGGTCGCGGTGGGTGATGCCGCGGCGATGGGCTTCGGCGAGGGCGTCGCCAATCTGCGCGCCGATGCGCTGGACTTCGGCGATGGGCAGCGGCCCGGCGAGCGGCTTGCCTTCGACGTACTCCATGACGAGGTAATTCGGGCCGACGTCGTGAAGCGTGCAGATGTTGGGATGGTTCAGAGCCGCGACGGCGCGGGCTTCGCGTTCGAAGCGTTCGCTGAATTGCTGCTTGGAGACTTTGACGGCGACGGTGCGGTCGAGGCGGGTGTCGCGGGCGCGGTAGATGGCGGCTTCGATTAGGTATGGGCCGAGGCGCTCGCCGAGCATGCTTTATGAGAATACCTCAGCGGCCGAGTTCGCGGGCGGTTTCGATCCACTCCTCGATGACGATCTCTGCGTTGGCCAGTGCCTCTTGCCGTGTGGCGCCGTCCGCGGCGCAGCCGGGAAGTTCGGGCACTTCGGCGATGAAGGCGTCGTCCTCGCGACTCCAGTACAGGATGATTTGGTGTTTTGTCATTGTGCCAACGCGCCGCGCGGCTGGAGACTCAGAATTTCCGGCAGACCAGGGTGCGAAAAAATGTGGTGGCTGCCACGGACTCTTTCCGCAAAGCCGAGTTTGTGCAGGAGCGAACGGAGATCCGCGAAACGGATGTTCGCATCCGAGGCGCCGCGCAGGATGCGAAGGAGGATCGATTCGGGCACACCCGATTATGAGCACTTCTTTCGTGCGCGGAGAGGGAGGGAAAGCGGGGTCAGTCGAGCTTGAACACGAATAACCGCGAGGGATCGTCTTCGGGGAGGAGATACAGCATGTTTCCCTTGACGGCCATGCCTTCGTTGGTGAAGACGGTGCCGCGGTCGGTGACGCCGAGATCGATGCGGCGGCGGAGGTCGAGCGAGTTGGGATCGAGGAAGTCGACGGCGCCTTGTGTTTTCGATCGCAGACCCGCGGCGATGAGGCGGTTGGCGGCGAACTTCATGTCCTGATAACGCGTGCCGGTGGTGTTGGTCCGTTTGTTCGAAGTCGCGCCCTTCTTCGACCACTCGTAGATATCGA
>Ga0194122_10005109_pt1 | contig 12389 bp, 10 predicted proteins | sample TA2MahCa10mmetaG_FD_155487 | JGI IMG/M metagenome (GOLD analysis project Ga0194122, IMG submission 155487) | Freshwater microbial communities from Lake Tanganyika, Tanzania - TA2015021 Mahale Deep Cast 10m | ecosystem: Environmental > Aquatic > Freshwater > Lake | place: Tanzania: Lake...
TAGCAGGTCTAAGTAGTGTTACATCAACATCATTTGTTGGCGCACTTACAGGCGCAGCAACTACAGCTGGTACTGTTACAACTAATGCACAACCTAATATCACTAGCGTAGGTACACTGACCACACTAACAGTATCTGGAAATATAGTCACTGGGGGCAATATTAAAGTAGGTGCTGCTGGGGTAGGCATTACAAGTAACCGTTCTAATGTTAGCGTCCCAAGTACAAATACGCCAACAGTGATAGATCAATTTAATCCTAGTGATTGGCGTACTGCTAAGTATGTCATTAGTACAAGCGGAGCAGACGGATACCAATCAGTTGAAGCATTATTAGTGCATGATGGTACTGATGCATATATTACAGTTTATGGTAGTATATGCTCAAATAATAGTAGCGATATTATTAACTTAACAAGTAACATAAATGGAGTAAGTGGAAACGTTGCTGTCTATGCGGCTTCAAACAGCGCAAGTTGCGTTGTGAACCTCGTAAGCAGTTACATCAAAACATAATATTAGACTAGTTTAAAAATCTGGTTTAGTATAACAGGGATATATGGAACTGTGACTACTAAGTATTTTAATGTAAAAACTGGACTGACCACTGGCAATTTATTGGTCAGTGAAAGTAATGTTACTTTAGGTAGCGTAAGTAACTTACATATATCTGGTGGTAATAGCGGTTATGTTCTAAGAACAGACGGCAGTGCAAATCTAACATGGGTAGACCCAGCAACAACACAAAGTGCTGCACCCATGCCTATTGTTATTGATGCCGGCAATACACTTACTATATCATCAAACTATCAAGGATTATTTGGTACACCAATCACTGTAAACGGTACTCTAACTATTGATGGTGCTCTTATTGATGTTAGTGGTCAAGGCGCGCCAGGTAGTAATGCACAAATAAGTTTTAATGATCAAGGCGATCCAGCAGGTAACAATGGATTTACATTCAATAAGACTACAGGAAATGTTGCTATACCAGGTAATTTACAAGTTACTGGTAATATATTACCAGCAAGTGATGAACTATATAATTTAGGTAATAATACAAGAAGATTTAAAGATTTATATCTAGCAGGCAACACATTATATCTAGGCAATGCTACTATTACATCCAGCGGAACTGGGATTTCAACTACAGGAAACATACAATCAGGCAATGTTATTACTGACGCAGCATATGGAAGTAATAATAATGGTGATCCTATAATTATTATTAAAGCTGCTAATGCAGCCAATGCACTGACATTTAATCCAAATGAAAGTGACAATTTTACATATCTACACGCAAATGGATTAGCAAGTTTTCCTGGCAATATAGAGGCAACTGGCCTTAGGGGTAGTAATCATAATGGTGATCCTATAATTATTATAAGAAACTCTAGTTATGGAAACGCTCTTACGATTAATCCTAACAGTCAAGCAAATCTTACAGTTTTTTATGCTAATGGCTTGGTTGCTTTTCCGGGCAATATAACTGCTACTAGCAGTACACTGACTGGCCTCACAGTCGTCGGTAATATTGCAACAGGCAATCTATCAGCCTCAGCGAATATTACTTGTGTTTCATTAACTCAAACATCAAGCATATCTTTAAAGGAAAATATTAATCCTATCACTAACGCATTAGAAAAAATACAGCAATTAGTGGGCGTAACATATGATCGTAAAGATGGTAGCAAGAAAAATGAAGCAGGTCTTGTTGCTGAAGATGTAGAAAAGATATTACCAAATTTAATAAGTTATGATGACCAAGGAAAGCCTTTAGGTATACAATACCTAAATCTTACAGCATATCTAATTGAAGCAGTCAAAGACCTAACTGAAAAGATAAAAAGATTAGAGAACAGACAGGAAACTACATGAAAACAGTAATCATCACAAATAATGAGTTAAATTTGTTAAAAACTAACGATTTAATGAAAAACTCAATAAGTGATAAATACAAAAATACAATAGTGAGTGTCTACCATATAATATGAGAGATTACAAATGTTAATTTTAAAACAAAATGCAGCAAATACTGTACCAACGCCCCCAGCCGGTAAGGGCACAATATTTCTAGATGATAGTGATGTACTGTCAGTTAAGACAAGTAGCGGAGATGTAGAAAATTTCCCAACAGTAGCCGCATCTAATTCACAAGTTGTGTTTATGAATGGTTCAGCTTTATCAGGTGAAGCCGCTCTAACATATGACTTTAATAATAATGTATTAACTGTAAATGGCAATGTCGCTGCAGGTAATGTTAAAACTGATAATCTCCTATACGCAAATGGCACACCTTGGGACCTAAGTGATCCAGGTGGTAGTAACACTCAAGTTCAATTCAATGATGATGAATCATTTGGTGGTTCAGCAGCATTTACTTTTAATAAGACAAGCAATCTTGTCAGCATGGGCGGAGCACTATCAGTAACAGGTAATGCTAACGTTAATAATTTAGGCACTGCTCAAGTATTAGCAAGTGCAAACGTAACAGCCCCTCAATTTATATCAAACATATCAACAGGCAGTGCTCCATTAGTCGTAACATCAACAACTAGAGTAGCAAATCTTGATGTTGAAAAAGCAGGCATCGCAAATACAGTAAATGATGCAGCACAGCCAAATATTACTAGTGTAGGTACACTAACTGGCTTGACTGTAAGTTCTACGATTACCGGTAGTGTAAGCGGTACTGCCGCAACAGTAACAACTGCTGCACAACCAAACATCACAAGTGTAGGTACTTTAACAACATTATCTGTAAGTGGTAATGCTATCGTAGGAAATATTGGCGCAGCAGCAGGTGTGTTTACTGATGTAAGCGGTAATGGCTCAGCACTTACTGCCTTAAACGCTAGCAATGTAAGTAGTGGCACATTAGCGCAAGCAAGATTGGCTAATGCAAGTTCAACTCTAGGTAATACCACACTTACACTAGGAGGTACAGTAACAGTAGTAACAGGGTTAAGTAGTATTACTGCAACAACATTTTTTGGTGACCTAAGTGGTGCTGCTACAACAGCAACTACTGTAACATCAGCAGCGCAACCAAACATCACAAGTGTAGGTACTTTAGGAGGTTTAGCTGTCAACGGGGCAGTATTAGTCGATGGCACAATAACAGCAGTTAGCGTAGTTGCAAACACTGGGACTTTCACTGGTAATGGTAGTGGTCTATCTGCATTAAATGCAAGTAATGTTTCAAGTGGTACATTAGCACAAGCAAGATTGGCTAATGCAAGTTTAACTCTAGGTAGTACATCACTTACACTAGGCGATACAGTAACAACGGTAGCAGGTCTAAGTAGCGTCACATCAACAACATTTGTTGGCGCATTGACTGGTGCTGCCACAACTGCAGGTACTGTTACAACTGCTGCACAACCAAACATCACTAGTGTTGGTACATTAACAAGTTTAGATGTAAGTGGTAATGCTAATGTAGGTAATTTGGGTACTGCTGGATTAATTACAGCAACAGGTAACGTATCAGGTGGTAATCTAACTACAGCAGGTGTAGTAGCAGCGACAGGTAACGTATCAGGCGGTAATCTCACTACTGCTGGCGCATTGAGTGTGACTGGTAATGCTAATGTTGGCAACATCGGTGCAGCAGCAGGTGTGTTCACAACTGTAAGCGGCAATGGCTCAGAACTTACTAACTTAAACGCTAGCAATATAAGTAGCGGTACACTCGCACAAGCAAGATTGGCTAATGCAAGTTTAACTTTAGGTAATACTACCCTAACGTTAGGAGATACAGTAACAACTGTAGCCGGATTAACAAGTGTAACATCGACAACATTTGTTGGTGCATTAACTGGCGCGGCTACAACTGCAGGTACTGCTGCAACAGTAACAACAGCAGCCCAACCAAATATTACATCAGTTGGAACATTAACAAGTTTAGATGTAAGTGGTAATATTACTGCCGCTAATATCACTGCAAATTTATTATCTGTTAGTGGTAATGCAAATGTTGGCAATATCGGTGCAACTACAGGTGTATTCACTGGTAATCTAAGTGTTTCAGGCAATGCTGTTGTAAACGGAAACCTTAATGTTGAAGGCAATCTTGTATACATTAATGTTTCAGATTTATCAGTTGAAGATAGTATCATTCAGTTACAAACTGGACCTAACGCTGCTCCTCCAAGTAGCAATACTGGATTAGATGTAGGCACTGCATTAAACTATTATGATACACAAGCACGTATCGCATTCATGGGTTGGGACACAAGCGCGGCTGAATTCGGTATGGCTAGCGTTGCAACTATAGCAAATGAAGTAGTAACATTTAGCACATATGGTAACTTGCGCGTAGGTAATATTATAGGTAATGGGCAAGCATTAACTGGTCTAAACGCAAGCAATATTTCAAGTGGCACACTTGAGCAAGCAAGATTAGCCAATGCATCATTAACTGTTAATGGCACATCAATAACACTAGGTGCTAGTGGTACTATTACAGCCAATACAAATCAACAGTTAGCATTTGGTAGTTATTTACTTGGTTCAGGTGGTGCTACTGGGTATAACGGTGGTTCACTAGTTATATTAAGTGTAAATGGTAACGTAGGAAATGAAGCAAACACATTGGTAGCACGTAATGCTGATGGTAACATAATAGGCGGTAATGTTTATGCTAATAGTGGTACAATTGGTGCAAGTTTACTAACAGGCACTCTGACTACAGCAGCACAACCAAATATAACAAGTGTTGGTACACTAAGTGCATTGACAGTAAGTGGTACAATCAGTGGTTCAGTAAGCGGTAGTGCAGGCACTGCTGCAACAGTAACAACAGCAGCACAACCAAATATCACATCAGTTGGTACATTAACAAGTTTAACTGTAAGCGGTAACGTAAGTACAGGTAACGTAAGTGGTACATTACTAACTGGTACATTGGTAACAGCAGCACAACCAAATATCACATCAGTAGGAACACTAACTGGCTTGACTGTAAGTTCTACAATTAGCGGTAGTGTAAGCGGTACTGCTGCAACAGTAACAACAGCAGCACAACCAAATATCACATCAGTAGGAACACTAACTGGCTTGACTGTAAGTTCTACAATTAGCGGTAGTGTAAGCGGTAGTGCTGCAACAGTAACGACTGCTGCACAACCTAATATAACATCAGTGGGTACATTAACAAGTTTAACTGTATCAGGTAATATCTCAGCACAGGCTAATGTAACTGTAACAGGTTATACTATATCATCAGTAGCAACTGGCATAAGTGCAGCAGGATCAACGCAAGGCACTGCAACTGTGTTGGCTAAAGATATAAACGTAGTAGCAACTGTAAGTGCAGGTCAGGGTGTTGTACTACCAACAGCAGTAGCAGGTATGCGTATTACTGTGTTAAATACTTCAGGCACTGCATTAAGTGTATATCCTGCAAGTAGTGGCGTAATTAATTCATTGTCTACTAATGCAGCCTTTTCATTAGCAGCAGGCGCAAGACTAGACTTTGTTGCAACAACAACCACTCAGTGGTTCACATTGAACGCAACTTACGCTTAATAAATTGCAATGGTCACAGTGTGCTTTTGATAAGTACATTGTGACCAACATTTTCCTCTTTGACTACGAAACAAGGTTACGATCATGGGTAGACCTACGTAGTAAATTACTATCTTTACCACTTAATATCCAAATACAAGAAGTAGATAAGTTTTGGCAAAATGTTCCATTATCTACATATTACCTACATGTTGATTTTGTAAAAGATTGGCCCACGCCTTGGCAATTATTAAATGATAATATCTATTGTTATTACGCGAGGGCGTTGGGTATGCTCTATACTGTGTTATTACTGGGCAACAATAAACTTGAAATTGTTGAAGCAATAGATGATAATAATAACGAAGTGGTATTAGTCCTAGTTGATAACGCAAAATATGTGATGAATTACTGGCCAAACACTGTAGTAAATAATCACATCAAAGACTTTAAGATAACTAGAATATTAAATATTAGTCCGCTGTATTCAAAAATAGGGTTGTAATGAAAATAAATGTAATTAAAAGATCAGGAAAAGCAGAACCTTTAGCCATTGAAAAATGGCAAGCACAAGTCGCTAAAATTTGTAGTGGCATAGCCGATATATCCCAAAGTATGATTGAGATCAAAGCACAGCCACATTTCTATGACGGTATTACTACACGAACAATTGATGAGATTACATTACGTGCTATTGTAGACCTAATCGATATTGAACATAATCCAGATATTGGACATACTAATTATCAGTATGTGGCTGGCAAGCAACGTGTTAGTATGTTACGTAAAGATGTTTATGGTAATTATCAGCCACCACATATCTATAGTATTGTACAGAAAAATGTTGAATTGGGATTGTATACAAAAGATTTACTAGACTGGTATACACAAGATGAATGGGACAAGATGAATGACATGCTTGACCATGAAAAGGACGAGCAGTACAGTTATGCAGCCATTGAACAGTTGATAGAAAAGTATTTGGTACGCAATCGTGCCACGAAGGAAATTTATGAGACCCCACAAATTCGCTACATGGTTGCAGCAGCAACAGTATTTCATAACGAAGATAAAGTCCAACGCCTTCGTCTTGTCAAAGAATATTATAACTGCGCTAGTGATGGGTTATTTACTCTTGCTACTCCTGTGTTGGCAGGACTTGGCACACCCACAAAACAATTTAGTAGTTGCGTTCTTATTCGTAGCGATGACGATCTTGATAGTATTTTTGCTAGCGGAGAGATGATGGCAAAGTATGCTAGCAAACGTGCTGGCATTGGTCTTGAAGTTGGCAGACTACGCCCATTGGGTAGTCCTATTCGCGGCGGCGAAGTCATGCATACTGGCATGATACCATTTTTAAAGAAATGGTTTGGAGATCTACGCAGTTGTAGTCAAGGTGGCATACGAAATGCTAGTGCTACAGTATTCTATCCAATATGGCACTATCAGTTTGATGATTTAATCGTATTGAAGAATAACCAAGGAACTGATGAAACCAGAGTGCGTCATATGGACTATGGCGTAGTACTGAGTGCATTCTTCTGGAAAAGGTTCAAAAACCGTGAAAATATAACCTTTTTTGACCCCAATGAAGTTCCTGATTTATATGAGACATTCTATACAAATTCTGAGAAGTTTGAAGAACTTTACGTCAAATATGAAAAACGTAAGGATTTACGCAAAAAGACCATGAATGCAGAAGATGTATTCAAGGGCGGTATATTAAAAGAAAGAACAGATACAGGACGTATCTATCTAGTATTCATTGATAATGTTATGAATCAAGGTCCCTTTGACCCAGAATATCATACTATCTATCAAAGCAATCTATGCTGCGAAATCTTATTGCCCACAAAACCCTTTAAGCGACTAGACGATGATCAAGGTCGTATCGCGCTTTGCACATTAGGAAGTATTAACTGGGGTGCATTTCGTAATCCTGAAGATATGCGTAGAGCATGTCGTATATTACAGCGCAGCCTCTGTAATATACTTGACTACCAAGATTTCTTATCAATACAAAGCAAACTTAGTAATGATGAGATACAACCATTGGGTATAGGCGTAACTAATCTAGCGTATTGGCACGCCAAGCGTGGATTAAAGTATGGCGACAAAGATAGTTTACAAGAAGTAAAAAGTTGGATGGAGCATCAGGCTTTTTACTTGACAGAAGCAACTGTTGAACTAGCCAAAGAACGTGGTAAGTGTGTAGATAGTGACAAAACACGTTATGGTCAAGGCATTTTCCCCTGGGAGTTACGTGCTAAAGGTGTAAACAAAATTGTAAACTTTAAACCTGAACTTGACTGGGAACCACTCCGTAGTGAGATGAAACAACATGGTGTAAGAAATGCTACATTGATGGCAATCGCCCCTGTAGAAAGTTCAAGCGTAGTCATTAACTCAACTAATGGTATCGAATTGCCTATGAGTTTGATTAGTACGAAAGAAAGTAAGGCAGGTAGTTTCACACAAGTTGTTCCAGAATATAATAAACTTAAAAACAAATATGAACTTATGTGGGAGCAGTTTGATTGTCTTGGTTATATCAAAACAGCAGCAGTATTAGCAGCATATGTTGATCAAAGTATTAGCACTAATACGTTTTATAATCCAGCACATTTTCCAGAACGTAAAGTTCCTACTACATTAATTGCTAAGAATTTAATGTTGGCACATCAATATGGACTAAAGACTTTTTATTATAGTCTAATCAATAAGGCCGGCGCAAAAGTAGTTGAAGAACAGGTAGCACAAAAAGTAGAAGAAGATATTGCACAAGAAGATTGCGAGAGTTGTAAACTATAATGCTAGAAACTATTTGTGATATAATGGTTGATGCTTACAAGCGCAACTGGATAACTAGTCGTGATGGCAATGTAAGCATACGTCATCATGACCGTAATTATTTTTATATTACTCCTAGTGGGGTACGCAAGCAAACATTACAACCAGATCAATTCAAAAAAATAGCAATATCATATGAACCACTAGGACAGTTTTATAGTTGGTCTGAAATGGAATATACAGCAATTAGTAGTAACCTAAGGCCCAGTGGGGAAATACCTATGCACTTTGGATTGCAAAAATTTGCTATTTTACCCTGCGATGTGCGTGTTGTAGTTCATATTCATCCAACATATTGTGTTGCTGCTATGCATGCCGGTATAGAACTAGACAAACTTGTACAAGGATTTCCAGAGTTAGGGCGATATACAAAAGTAGCCCCTAACGTTCCTGATGTACCACCAATAAGCCAAGAATTAGCAGATAAAGTACATAATAATCTATGTTTGGATACCATGGGATATATTAAATATGATATCGTGGGTATTAAAGGTCATGGAGTAGTAAGCATAGATACTACTCCCTGGCGCGCCTATGAACACATAGAAAGACTAGAACATATTTGTAAAATAGTATTAGCATCAGGAAATTATTAAAATGAGTAAAGAACAATATAATTTAAAAACAAAAACAGATTATCTCAATCGCAAAATGTTTCTTGACCCCAGCGGTCCTGTAACTATACAAAGATTTGAAGAAGTAAAATATAACAAGGTACAGAAACTAGAACAAACTGCGCGTGGTTTCTTTTGGGTGCCAGAAGAAGTTAGTCTAACCAAAGATGCTAATGATTTTAAAGACGCTAGCGAAGCTGTAAAACATATTTTCACTAGTAACTTACTACGCCAAACTGCATTAGATAGTTTGCAAGGTCGTGGGCCTAGTCAGATATTTACACCAGTGATATCATTGCCGGAACTAGAGGCGCTTGTTTATAACTGGACATTCTTTGAAACTAATATTCATAGTAGATCATATAGTCACATAATACGCAACATTTACAATGTGCCTAAGGACATATTTAATAATATACATGATACAAAAGAAATTATAGACATGGCAAGCAGTGTTGGCAAGTACTATGATGATTTACATTTACTAAATTGTAAAGTAGAAGCAGGAGAAAAAGTAAAAGAAAGTGACCATATTAAAGCCATTTGGTTAGCACTTAATGCAAGTTATGCATTAGAAGCATTTAGATTTATGGTAAGTTTTGCAACTAGCCTTGCTATGGTAGAAAACAAAATGTTTATAGGTAACGGGAATATTATCAGTTTGATATTGCAGGATGAACTATTACATAAAGAGTGGACTGCTTGGATTATAAATCAAGTAGTAAAAGAAGATCCACGATTTATCAAGGCAGCCGATCAGTGCGAAGCAGAAGTCTATACTATGTATATGGATGTAATACGTGAAGAAAAATCGTGGGCTGAATATTTGTTTAGTAAGGGTAGTGTTATCGGTCTGAATGCAAACATATTAAAAGATTTTGTAGATTATACCGCTAATACTGCGCTCAAAGAAATTGGTATAAAATATAATCAGCCAGCACCCAAAGTTACGCCCATACCTTGGTTCAACAAACACAGCGATACAAGTAAAAAGCAAACAGCACTACAAGAAAACGAAAGCACTAATTATGTCATAGGCATTATGAGTGATAAATTAGAATATGACGATTTACCATCATTATAAGGAGAATAAAATGAAAGCAGTGATTTGGAGCAAACCAGATTGTGGTTATTGCACTATGGCGCTCAAGTTATTAAATGAAAAGGGCGCTGATATTGATGAGCGTAAATTAGGATTTGGATGGAATCGTGAGCAACTGTTTGAATCTGTTCCAAATGCTAAAAGTGTACCGCAAATCTTTATTGATGGTAAGCATATAGGTGGATACGCTAATTTACGTGAATATTTCCAAAAGGGAGAATAAAATGAATTTTGTAGTAGATAAAGTTTATAGTTTTAAATTAAACAGCGGCGAGGAAATAGTTGCTAAGGTAAAATCAGTTGATTTGCCTAATATTCAAATTATAGATCCTGTTTCTGTAGTTGCAGGACAGAATGGAGGTTTAGGCCTCGTCCCCAGTTTATTTACTGCGAAACCGTCAAGTCTTGTAACAATAAATACTACTAGTGTTGCGTTAGTTGCAGTCGTTGATGAAAATGTTGAGTTGAAATATATTCAAGCCACGACTGGACTAACTATGCCTGAGAAAAAGGTACTAGTAGGTTAATGCCAAAGATAGCAAGAAAAGACGATCAAAATACAACTGGCGGCAAATTAATTGAGAGTGGATGTGCGGGTACAGTATTTGCCGATTTTAAAAAGGTTGCATTATTAAATTGTCCTATAACACCTCATGAACCATTCAAAAGTAAAAAAACACATCAACCACATAAAAATGCAAAGGTAAACGAACCAAGTCCAACAGTTTACGCTGAATTTATACAAGTAGTACGTGTAACAAGTAGTAATACTTGTGGACATACAGTAAAAGACAATGATGCTACGGTATATGTGCCATGAGCGATACTGGGAAACAAAGTCCTTTAGGAATAAACGTTTTAGGGTCCTTACTACAAAACCAAGGATTTTATATTAATCCTAAAGTACGAACTTTAGCAGGTACTAGTAAAATAAATTCTGAATATAGTCCTGGCGAGATAGTTAATAATACATGCCTTAAATGGATTACTTATGCTATAAAAGATGCATATGTAAGAGGTTATCCCAGTGGATCTGACCAAACGGTTAGCAATAATACATATGACATAATGTTAAATGTAGGTCAAAGCCGTATACCTGCATTAGCTAATAGTTTACCTCCAACATATCTTGTAGAGGATCCTAGTGATCAATGGGAGGGTGAAGTAAACAGTGGGTACGGTATACCTGGCAATGGTGTACTCCCTTCAGGTTCTACTGTTGATCCTCTTTATGCTGGACAAGGACAAGAAGCAACTTGGTATCCATATAATACTACCAATCCTAACGTAAGTATTACGCAGTGGGGCTGGATACGTTTAATAACGTTACAAGCATGGGGAGAATTTAATTATAACGGTGAATATCCAGATCAAGATAATCCTGCATATAGATATTTTTTACAATCGTTTTTATCAGCACAGGGGTTTTTAGATTATTCCAACAAAGCAGTTTTCGCTATACAAGATAGTAAAGAATTTCTTAAGGGTGTATACAGTAACATGGATGATCTTACTAGTAGTGACATCACTGGAGTAAGTTTAGCTAATCGTGCATTTGGTGAAGATTTAATTAATATAGGCAAAGCAATGGATTTAAGTTATATTGCTACTTTTGGACTACCAAGTAATTTGTTAAAAACATTAAAGAAAAATAATGCACTTACAAATAAATTAAGTTTTGCTTTGTTAGCGTCAGGGTTAGAAGCATCAGATATTGCTAGTATTACAAGTGATACTCCGGCAACTTTTATACAAGAGCAAAATTTATATAGTGCATTTTTAATAATACAAGATGCTGATTTAAAAGAAATCTTAGTAACTCTTAACTGCAAAACTAAAAATTTGGAAACACTAGCAGATTTATTAAACATTAAAAAACTATTTCCAATAAGTTTTCAATCATTAACTGTGCCTATTTATAATACAGAACCTAATCCAACAAACAGTAAAACATATTACTTATTATTTGTTAATGGGAAACTAAATCCACAATTAATTGCTCCTAGTGTTGTAGAACAAACAGAACCGGAAATTCCACCTATACCAACTTATGAACCAGAAGTAATACCTGAACCAGAACCAGCATTAACTGTAGGGGAAATTATAGAGGAAAAATTACCTGCTACACTACCTGCTCAACCTCTACCTATAACTACACAAGATCCAGGACCTGGAAGAGCCGGCGGTTCAACAAGAAACACTGTCCCACTAGGGGGAGGAGGTTGCGTAGCACTAGAGTCATTTATACCGTTAGTAGAAACAGAGAAAAAACACAACGGCAGAGAAATCACAAAAGCGTGGATGCTTGAA
>Ga0194122_10005113_pt1 | contig 12387 bp, 6 predicted proteins | sample TA2MahCa10mmetaG_FD_155487 | JGI IMG/M metagenome (GOLD analysis project Ga0194122, IMG submission 155487) | Freshwater microbial communities from Lake Tanganyika, Tanzania - TA2015021 Mahale Deep Cast 10m | ecosystem: Environmental > Aquatic > Freshwater > Lake | place: Tanzania: Lake...
CTGGCCGCTGGGGGGGAGGAGGCGGCGGCGGAGCTAGCGCGGGGGCCGCTGTTGCCGCGGGAGCGGCAGCAGGCGTCGCCACAGCCGCCACCGGCAAGATCCGCACCGCCGGCGCGCCAACACTCACATTCCCGGCGACCGGAGCCACAGACCCACGCGCCTTCGCCTCAATCGCATCAGCCTGCGCGCGCAGCGCCGCGGCCTGTTCGAGCAGCGCCTTCCTATAAGACTCCTGCGCCTCGCGCAGTGCGGCTTCGGCTTCGCGTACCTTCGCGGCCGCCGCGTCGATGTTTTGCGCGTGCACGGTCAACGCCGTGAACAGCGCCACCAGCGGCCGCAGCCGCCAGAATTGTTTCGCCATATTGGTCCTCAACACGGTTAGCGTAGTCAACGCTTTGATAGTGACATTTCCCGCAAGGCCGTTACAGCGCCTTAATCTTTGTAATGCAGAATCGCGTTAAATAGCATGGCAAACTCCGCGTGGTTCTGCCACCGGTAGCAGGGGTTCGTCGCAAATAAGAGCACGCGCCCCTTGCCCGCCGGGACATCCAAAATCGCCGGCTTGTCGCGAATCTCGCCCGCACCCTTAAGTAGCCCACTCAACTCCGTGCCTGTATATTTCATCAACGTCCACCCCGCCTTGTACTTTTCGGGAACACTCAGGATCGGCCCGTTGGCGTACCGCACCGGCAACTTCTTCGCGTCGTAGCCATAGAACACCGGATGCGCCGCTTTTTCGATCTGCGTTTCCACAACCGGACCCGGCGCATAAAATGCGGCCGACGTGCGGCCCGCGCTGACATCGCGTGTAATGCCGTACTCCGCCGGGAACGCGCTCGATCCGCCGAGCGTGATCAACACGCCGCCTTCCTGCACGAACTTCTCGAACTCCAGCGCGCCCGCGATACCCATGCCGCCGGTGATGTCGTCGCTCTTTCCGTACCCGCCATCGTAGGCCAGCGGAACCTTCGCCGGATCGATGTCATGCACCAGCCCCTTCGCCGTCGACATCTGATGCGGAATCAGAATCACATCGAAGTCGCGCCGCAGCGAGCCGCGCTTCACGCGCTCCTTGAAGATCAACTCATACGGCACTTCGATCTGATCGAACGCGTGCCGCACCCAACCGACCGGCTGCGTCGCGCCCCAGGTGCTGAACATCGCCAGCCTCGGCAGGTCGACCGCGTGGCGCTTGCCTTCCGGCATCGCGTTCAGCGCCACCGCTCGCAAGCCGAGCTTTTCGATCTCACCGCGCAACCGCGCCGAATCGGCAACCAGGTACGATCCCGCCGGCACCTTCACGCCATTGGCTTCGAACTCCTTCTCGTTGGCGTCGAACAACACGTCCTTCATGCGATATCGCAACGTCGCCAGCCCATGCGCGCCATTGTGAATCACAGCGACAATCGACCCGCCATTCTTGATTTCGCCCTTCGGCGCGTAGGTGTCGACCGCCGTCACCGCCGCATCCAGCAGCGCCTTATCCGCGATCTCCTTCACTTCGATCCCCGCCGTCAGACCCATCGTCCAGCCCGTGTCGTCGTACGTGCGCAGATTCGCGTCCGGAAAAACCTGCTTTTCCAACAGCGATTTCGCCAGCCGTCCGTACGGTTGATTCCGCTTGATCACAAACGAGCCAGCCGCGAACGTCGTGTCCTTCAACTTGAGCTCGGCACTGAGCCGTCCAATTTCGATCCCCTGCAACCGCAGCGTATTCACCACCCACGCTACGCGCGTTTCATCCTTCTGCGCGGCGGGAATGACAAACCCATACGGCGCCGACTTCGCCCCATCTTCCACCGCGTGCAGCGACTTCTTGTAGAAGTTTTCGAGAATGACTTTCGGATGCGACGACGCCAGTTCCAATGCCGCGAGCACGCCCGTCTGGCCATAATTCGTGTTATTGCGCAGCGACCAGTCGACCTCCTTGTACGCCGGAATCGGCCGATACCACTCCCGCTGCGTCGCCCCAAAGCCGGTCACCTTGCGCTTCATCGTATTCGCGCCGCCGTTGCCGTAGACCTCATACATGCGCAACATGCCGTTGTGATTCGACGCCATGAAGCCGAGGTAGCCAACCGACCACATATCGACAAACGCGTGCGTCCACACACCGGGCATGCCGTAGCCGATCAACTTCGTCATCTCGTAGTTGGCGAACCATGGGAGCTCGGCGTAGAGAATCGGATCGAGGTTGGGATTCTGCGGCGCTTGCCCGGAGAAGGTGTAGAGGAAGGGCACCGACTCGTGGATGTCGTGCACGATCGGCGGATGCCAGTCGAGATACGCGCGCAGCCAGTGGCGCATCGTGACCTGCGAGTAGTGCATGTCGCGGTTGTTGTCGTGGAAGATGTACTTGCCCCAGTAGGGCGGGCCGGGAAGGCGGTCGTCTTCGTTTTCCTCGGTGACTTTGTAACGCCGATACCACTCGACGTAACGGTCGCGCCCATCGGGCTCGAGCATCGGCGTCATCATCACGATCAGATTGTTGCGAATCGAATCGTACAGCACGCCGTCTTCGGCGATGAGGCGATAGGCGAGTTCCATGATCATCTCCGGCGGGCCAGTTTCGCCGGAGTGCAGGCCGGTGGTGATGTGATAGACGGGCTTGGCGGCTTCGATGATTCTGCGCGCGTCATCGGCCGAGAGCCCGCGCGGATCGGCCAGCTTCGCCAGATGCGCTTTGTACACTTCGGCACTGGCGATCGTCGCTTCATCGGCAATAATCGCGGTCCAACAGGGACGGCCTTCGTCGGTGCGGCCGAGGTCGATGATCCGGATGCGCTTCGACGCCTTCGCCAGCGCGTCAAAGTACCGGCGGATGTCGGCCGATGCCGTCAACTTTTTCGGCGTGCCGATGTGATAGCCCAGTACGTCTTTCGGAGTCGGTATGCCCTTCACCAGCGGCAGATGATCGACCAGCGGAGAAGAAAACTCCGGCTTGGTGGTCCACTCTTTGACAGACTTGGCGAAGTCGAGATCCATCGACGGCTGTGCAAACGCGGCGAGGCTGAGGAGCCCCAGTAGAAAGCGCATGGGTGTAGGGTAGCAGGAGTGAGAGCGATCGACTGGGCGCGGGTACCAGATCAGCATGCCGCCAACGACGGAGCAACTCTTTGACATAGTCGCGATTCGGTGTTTCCGCGATGTCGCGGACGACGACTATGTTTCTGCTCGAATGGCGTACCGAGGGAGGCTGTTAATTCAATTCCTGTGGGCCTCGCAGCAGGCGATCGAAAAATACCTGAAGTGCATTCTGCTTCTCGAACGTATCCCTGCGCCCGAGATTGGCCACGGGCTCAAGAAGGGCTTGGCCCTCATTCAGGTGTCGCCAAGTCTTTCGCTGCATCTTACAAGACCGACAGTGAATTTGATTGACGAACTGGATTCGCTTGGCGTCAACCGGTACCTCGAAAATTCCACTCATGGCAATTCTCTACAGATCATCGAACTCGATCGGGCTGTTTGGGAACTGCGACGTTTCTGCACGCGCGTGCCTGGATTACGCGAGCTGAATCTGAAGGATCGGATGCCAATCCCGCCCTACCAAATTCCAGGCGGACGGTTGGAGAGCATAATCGCCCAAAAGAGTCACCCGGCACGTGAACCGCTCATGTGGATGAACGCGTTCGTCTCAAAGCGGCACCGGAAGACGGTGCGTTTAAATAGCTGGTTTGAAGCAAAGAACTCGCCGTTCTGGATGAACCCGGAAATCCTCGACGAAATTGTTGGCCTAATGAAAATTCCAAAGGATTTGGCCGCGGAGTATCGACGGCTGGCCAAGTCGCGTAAGATCGATAGAGATGTCGGAGTTTGATCAAGAACGTCAGCCAGCGACCGAACCCCACGCTGAAAGTCTGACCCTGGAGCGCTGGGCCGGTTACTGCAACGAGCGCTTCCGCGATCTCGGATTCGAATCCGTCGACGACTACATCGATGCCGTCCGTGGAAGGTGATATATAAGAGTGACTCTATGCGAGTCTCTTTCCTGTTCGCCCTCGCCGCCACCGCCGCCGACTGGCCCAGCTTCCGCGGCCCCAACGCTTCCGGCCAATCCGCCGGCACCGCGCCCGTCGAAATCGGCCCAGCCAAGAACGTCGCCTGGCGCATCGATCTCCCGCCCGGCAACTCTTCCCCCGTACTCACCAACGACGCCATCTTCCTCACCGCCTCCTCCTCCAACGAACTGCTGACGTTGAAGATCGACCGCGCCACCGGTCGAATCGCCTGGCGCCGCGCCGTCCGGTCGCAGCGCGCCGACGCACGCCACAAGCTAAACAACGCCGCCAGCCCGACCCCCGTCACCGACGGCCGCAACGTCTACAGCTTCTTCGCCGAATTCGGCCTCGTCTCCTACGGCCCCGACGGCAACGAACGCTGGCGCCTGCCCCTCGGCCCGTTCATCAACCTGCACGGCATGGCGGCATCGCCGATTCTCGCCGGCGACAAGATCATCCTCGTCTGCGATCAGGACAGCGAGTCTTTCGTGATGGCCGTCAACAAGAACACCGGCAAGATCGAATGGCGCACCGTTCGCCCCGCCGTCGTTCACGGCTTCGCGACGGCAACGTTGTTCAACAATCAGATCATCGTGCCCGGGTCCTATCTATTGGCCTCCTACGCCCTCAAGGACGGCAGCGAGTTGTGGTCGGTGCGCGGCCTGTCTTGGCAGATCAAAGCCACTGCCGTAGTCGATGGCGACACCATCTACGCCACCGGCTGGGCGCCCGGCGCCGATCCCGGCCAAGCCAAGCCGATTCCCAGTTTCGACGAAGCCGCCAAACAGGCCGACGCCAACAAAGACGGCAAACTGCAAAACGCCGAACTCCCCGAACCCTGGAAACACGGCGGCAGTTGGACCGCCATTGATCTCGACAAAGACGGCGGGCTCGACCGCCGCGAATGGGGCTTCTACCGCGCCCGCCGCGAAGCCAACAACGTCACCATTGCGGTCAAACCCGGTAACGCCCGCGGCGATATCACCGACACCCACGTGGTCTGGAAACATCAACGCATGGTGCCCGAAGTGCCTTCGCCGCTGTTGCTCGACGGCTTCTTGTACACGATCAAGACTGGCGGTATTCTCACTTCGATGTCGGCCAAGACCGGCGAGATTTTCAAAACCGCCCGCGTACAAGGCGCCATCGATGCCTACTACGCCTCGCCCATCGCTGCCGGCGGGCGAATTTTTCTCTTCAGCGAAAAAGGCAAAGGCGCCGTGATCAAACCCGGCGCGCAGTGGGAGACTGAATCGGTCGTCGACTTCGACGAACCGATCTACGCCACACCCGCCGTCGCCGACGGCGTGATGTACCTGCGCACCGCCACCGCGCTTTATGCCTTCAAGTAAGTGAGCACGGTTGCTATCCTAGTAGGTTCGGAGTCCCTCACTTGTCCCGCATCGGTAACGCATTCAGCAGTTTCTTCGGCATCCTCTTCGGCGGCGAATTGCCCGCCGAGGTCGCGCAGGCCTATGGCTACACAAAAGCGAAAGCGGTCGAAACGCAAAAACCCGCCGCGCCCAAGGCGCCCGAGATCAAACACGCCGACGGCGCGATGCAGCTCCTCGGCATCCTCCAACGCGACGCCCGCCTCGTCGACTTCCTGATGGAAGACATCGCCGCCTACTCCGACGATCAAGTCGGCGCGGCCGTCCGCACCATGCACGAACAATGCGGCGCGGCACTCAAACGCTGCGTCACGCTCAACCCGATCATCGACGGCGTCGAAGGCACGTACTCAAAGGCCGAAGCCGCCGGCGCCGACGCCAAACAGGGCCTCAAGTTCATCGGCAATGTCCCCGCCGAAGGCCGCGCTCCCGGCGGACTGCTGCGCCACAAAGGCTGGAAGGCGTCCAACGTCGATCTGCCCAAGGTCAATCAATCGGTGAATCTCACCATCATCGCCCCGGCCGAAATTGAAGTTGAGTAGCCAGTGGCAGTAATTGGGATCGACCTCGGCACGACCAACTGCGCCGTCGCGCGCGCGGGCGAAATCGTCCCTGTTCCGCAACTCATCGGCCCCGGTGAACTGCGCGCCGAAACGCTCTTACCTTCGTCGCTCTACATCCCCGGCGCCAAGGAATTTCCGGAGGGCGCGCTCGCGTTGCCGTGGGACGAAAAGCCCAAGTGGATCCTCGGCGAGTTCGCCAAACGCCGTGGCATCGAAAATGCCGCGCGCCTGGTGCACTCAGCCAAGAGCTGGCTCTCGCATAGCGGCGTCGACCGCAGCGCGCCGATCCTCCCGCTGACGGCACCGGAGATTTCGCCGCTCGATGCGTCGGCCGCCTATCTCGCGCATCTCACGCACGCCTACGACGGCGCCGAGCAAGTGCTGATCACGGTGCCCGCGTCTTTCGACGCTGGCGCGCGCGCGCTGACCGAAGAAGCCGCGAAACGCGCCGGAATCGCCAACGCTATCCTGCTCGAAGAACCGCAGGCCGCCTTCTATGCCTGGATCGAACGCCACGCGGATTGGCGCGAGCGCGTCGGCGCCGGCGATCGAATTCTCGTCATCGACATCGGCGGCGGCACGACGGACTTCACGCTTATCGCCGTCGGCGAGTCGGGCGGGGAATTGACACTCGAGCGCGTGGCCGTCGGAGAACACATCTTACTCGGCGGCGATAACATCGACTTAGCGCTTGCGCGCACGGTTGAACAAGGTCTGCCGAAGCTCGACGCGCTACAACTCCACATGTTGTGGCAGCGCTGCCGCGCCGCGAAGGAAAAGTTACTCGCCGAAGGCGCGAAGCAAAAGGAAGAACCCGTCACAATCTTGGGCCGGGGTACGGGCCTGATCGGCGGAACAATCAAGGCCACTCTGAAACGAGAGACGCTCGAGAGCGTTCTCCTCGATGGATTCCTGCCCCTTGTCGGCAAGGACGAAGCCCCGGTAAAGGCCCGCCGCGCCGCGCTGCAGGAAATCGGCCTCCCTTACGCCTCCGACGCGCGCATCACCGCTCATCTGGCTGCATTCGTCCGCCAAGCCGGCGCGCCAACCCACGTCCTCTTCAACGGTGGCGTCCTGCACTCCGGACTCGTCCGCGATCGCCTCCTCGAAACGCTCAATAGCTGGCTTCCGAAGCCCGTCGAAGTGCTCACTGGCGAGGACCTGATGCACGCCGTCGCCCGCGGCGCGGCCTATTACGGACTTGCCCGCCAGGGCAAAGGCGTGCGCATCCGCGGCGGCGTGCCGCGTACTTATTACATCGGCATCGAATCGTCGATGCCGGCCGTTCCCGGTTTCCCCGCCCCGATGAAAGCGCTCGCCGTTGTTCCATTCGGCCTCGAAGAAGGTTCGAAAGTGACGCTGCCGCGCAACGAATTCGGACTGCTGACCGGCGAGCCCGCCGAATTTCGTTTTTATTCCAGCGTCTCCCGCCATGACGACAAACCCGGCGACATTCTCGACCCCATTCCCGACGGCGTCGAAGAACTGGCCCCGGTCGAAGTCTCCTTGCCAGCCGCCGAAGACTCCGTCGCGCGCGTGACCTTGGAAGCCGAGGTAACTGAAACCGGCGTGCTCCAGCTTTGGTGCGCGGGCCCCAACCAGCAGCGCTGGAAACTCGAATTCAACGTTCGCGAGCAGAAGAAATGAAGATAGGGATTGACTTAGGCACAACCAACTCGGCCGTCGCGTGGATGGACCCGTCCGACGACGATCTCTCCATTCACGTTTTCCAAATACCTCAATTCGTCGCAGCCGGCCGCGAAGAAAAACTTCGCACGCTGCCGTCGTTTTTGTATCTCGGCGATCAAACCTACGTCGGCGCGTTCGCCCGCGAACAAGGAGCGCTCACACCCACCCGCTGCGTGCACTCCGCCAAGAGCTGGCTGTCGAACTCCGACGTCGATCGTACCGCCAAAATTCTCCCCTGGGATACCCAGGAAACGGCCCGCGAGTTAAGCCCCGTCGATGTCAGCGCGGCCTATCTCGAGCACATGCGTAAGGCCTGGGACGCCGCCCACCCGGAAGCGCCTCTCGCTCAGCAGGACATCGTCCTCACCGTGCCCGCGTCTTTCGACGAAGAAGCCCGCGAACTCACCGTCGCCGCCGCCAAACAGGCAGGCTTTGAAGATCTCACGCTGCTGGAGGAGCCCGCCGCGGCATTTTATAGCTGGATCGCCAATCACCTTGCCGAATCCCGCAAGCAACTGTTCGACGGCCAGACCGTTCTGATCTGCGACGTCGGTGGCGGCACCAGCGATTTTACACTCATCAAGGTAAGTCGCAAGGAAGACGTCGTCGAATTTACACGCACCGCCGTCGGCAAGCACTTACTCCTCGGCGGCGATAACTTGGATCTTACTCTCGGCTGGTTAGTCGAGGCCAAGTTAGGAAAACAGCTCAGCCTGCGCCAACGCAGCGCTCTCCGCCGCCAGTGCGCATCGGCCAAAGAGCGCATGTTGAATAACCCGGCGGTCGACAAGGTCGAAATTACCGTGCTCGGCGCGGGTTCGTCGTTGATCGGCGGTTCGCTGCGCACCGAGATTCTCCGCGCCGAGGCGCTGGAACTCGCCCTCGACGGCTTCCTGCCGAAGTGTGCGCTCACCGATCGCCCCAATGACGACAAGCGCTCGGTCTTCCGCGAACTCGGCCTTCCCTACGTCTCCGACCCCGCCGTCACCAAGCATCTGGCCGCCTTTCTCGCCGGCGCCGGAGATGCCGTGCCCGACGCGATCCTCTTCAACGGCGGCTTTTTCATCCCCGATATTCTCCGCCAGCGCGTCGCCGATGTTCTCGAAAGCTGGTTCGGCAAGCGGCCGATTATTCTCGAGAATCGCGATCTCGATCTCGCCGTCGCCGTGGGTTCGGCTTATTATTCTTACGCAAAGACGACAGGTAGCGGCGTGTTAGTTCGCGGTGGACTGCCGCGGGCCTACTTTATCGGCGTCGATCAGGAAGGCGAAGCGATCAAGACCGTCTGCCTCGCCCCGCGCGGCGCCGAGGAAGGCTCGTCGGTTAGTCTCGACTTAGAAGGCTTGCAGTTAGTCGCCAACAAACCGGTAAGTTTCCGCCTGTATAGCAGCCTAACCCGCACGGAAGACAAACTCGGCGATGTGGTTACTTTCTCGAAAGACGACGACCTCCACGCCCACGCCCCGCTCAACGCGCTCATCCGTTTCGGCAAGCCGCAAGGCGAGCGCCTGGTACCGGTGAAGTTAGGCGCCACGCTCACCGCCGTCGGCACCATCGAAATCTACTGCGACTCGAAGATCAGCGACAACCGCTGGCGGCTGCAGTTCGAACTGCGCAAACAAAAGGCCGCCACAGTGAGACGCGCCGCCGCCGTCATCAGCGACGAGGCCCGCGCCAAAGCGGTCGATCTCGTCGCCGCGACATTTGCTCCCAGCGGGACAAAAGCCCCCGAAGAGCTGCCCGCCCAGTTGGAACAGGCGCTCGGACTCGGCCGGCTAAGCTGGCCGCTGGATTTGATTCGCACGTTGGCCGACAAGTTCCTCGAACACGCCGAAGGCCGCAAGAAGTCCGCGGCGCACGAGGCCCGCTGGCTGAATCTCTGCGGGTTATGTCTCCGGCCCGGTTTCGGTTATCCAGGCGACGACCTTCGCATCGAACAGTCCAGAAGGATCTACGCCGGCGGCCTGACTTTCGGTAATCAGGTGCAGTGCGAGATCGAATGGTATATCTTCTGGGGCCGCGTCGCCGGCGGGCTAAATCGTAACCAGCAGGCCGACGTCTACCAGCGTGTCGCGCAGTATCTTCTGCCCAAGGGCAATAAGAAACCGCAGCGCATCAATTCGGGCCTCCACCGCGAAATGTGGCGGACGTCGTCAAGCCTCGAGTTACTCCCCGCGGGCACGCGTACTGAGTTAGGTGACGCCCTCGTCAAGCGCGTGAAATCCGGCGACGGCGGCGCCTCCGAGTTATGGTGCATCGCACGCCTCGGCGCGCGCAAGTTATTCTACGCGCCGATTAACCAAGTGCTCCCCGCCTCCACGGCCGGCCGCTGGGCTGAAAATCTTCTGAAAGCTCCGAACGCCGGCGAAACACTCGCGCGCCTCTGTCAGAAGACGGGAAATGTAACTCTCGACGTCTCTCCGCAGACAATCAATCTGGTCACCGCGCGCCTAGCTGGCGACGACGACTTAGTCGCGCTCATCAACGGCGAGTCCCAAGGCGACATGGACCGCGTCTTCGGCGAGGAGTTGCCTGGCGGATTGGTGCTCTCCGAAGCCCCTCGGGAGTAACTCGCGTTCTATAACTTCATGGAGCCGGATGCCTCCACCGCCTTTCGGCACGCTTCGAGCTGCGCGTCGATCCCGCTGACCGCCCCGCGGTCCTCGCCCGCAAGCTGCCCCTGCTTGCTCAGCGCCTCGAACATCCCTCGCGCTTTCTTCAACTCCGACTCCGCCTCGCGCCACCTGGCCCCATCCAACAGCGTCCTTCCCAGCACCCACTGCGCCACCGCCCGGTCCCGTTGAAAAAGCACGTTCAGCTTTTCTTTCTCCACCAGCTTATCGAGCAGCCCAATCGCCGATTTCGCATTGTCGACACCGTTCGCTCCCAGCGCATCGGCCAGCTTCAGCTGCGACACTGCCAGCATATGGCTCGCGTAGGAACTACCTGGGTCCTTCGATACCCATTCGCGCGATGACTGCACCATATCTCGGAACCGGTCGGCCGCTTCTTTTGCCTTGCCGCTCTTCATCATCGCGCTGCCCAGCCGTTCATACGCCAGCGCCAAGTCGCGCCTCGCCAGGATGTTACCCGGATCCAGCGCAGCCAGTTGCCGGAACGACTCCAACGCGTCTTCGGGCGATCCATTTTTCATCAGCGCATACGCCAAGTCTCGGCGCGCCTGTATATTTTGGGGATCCGATACCGCCAATTCCCGCCGCAGCCGCAGGAGCCGCTGATAATGCACGCCCGGATCGCCCCCCGCGCGCCGCAAAAAGTCGCCGTAGTCCTCGAGAGCGAACGAAAACTCCCGCTTGGCCCGCGCACTTAAAGGATCCGAAGCGACCAATTTTTCGTGCAACTGCTGCGCCTGCCGAAAGTGTTCCGCTGCCGCCCCCACATCGCCCGCACGGTCGAGCACCATCGCCAGTTTGCCGTGACTGATCGCCTGCTGCCGCATCGCGTCCGTCCCGCTCAACCCCATCACCAGTTGATGCGCCTGTGCCGCCATCGACTTCGCCTCGGCCAGCGATCCCGACGCCGACAACGCCACCGCCAGATTCTGCAAGCTCGCCGCTCGCGCCGCCGGCGCCGCAACTGACTGCTCCCGCAACTGCACCGCTCTCCGCAACGCCTCCAACGCGCCGGCCGAATCGCCGCCGACCGTCATCATGTCCGCTAGCGCCTCCAGCGTTCCCGCCAAATCGTTCTGGACCCCGGCATTCTTCGGCTCGGCCGCCAGGATCTGCTCCTGCAACTCACGCGCCTTCTTATAACTGGCCGCGGCGCCGATCGCATCGCCTAAGTTCGCAAAATTCGGATTTCCCTGTAAGTGCCCGACGCGCACATAGCCCGCCGCCAATTCGCGCTGCAACGAGTTATCGCCGCTTGACTCTTTTGCCAGGTTCGAAAGATACTCCAGCGCCTTCTGCACCAGTAACCGCCGCGCGGGAGTGGTCCCCGGCAGCGGCGCCAAAGTGTCCTGGACATCGAACAGCAGCGCGTTCGACATCTTCCGCACTTCACCGAACCGCGCCTCGGCCCGTATGCGCTGCTGCCTTGCCAACGATGCCTGCCACAACGCAAACACCGCTACCGAGATCAGCATCAGCACGGCTGTCGTGGCGGCCAACGCGATGGTTTTGTTGCGCCGCAAGAACAGCCCGAATCGCTGGCCTGCCGATTGCGGCCGCGCCAGCACCGGCATCAGCGCCAGATGATTTCGAATATCGTCTGCTAACTGCGCCGCCGATTGATACCGCTCTTTCGGATTTCTCCGCAGCGCCCGCAGCGTGATCGCATCCAGATCCCCGCGCAGCCGCTTCACTAACTTCGACGGCTCGGCGTTCCGCGCAAAGCTGACGATGTTGATATTGCGCGTCACCTTCTTCGCGCCCTCCATCGTCAGCGTCTCTTTCACGCGAAACAGGGCTTCGCTCGGCCGTTGCGGCTCGCTCAGTGATACCGCCCGCACCACTTCCATCGTCGCCTGGTCCTTCACCTCATACGGCCGGTGCCCCGTTAACAACTCATAGAGGACGATACCCAGCAAATAGACATCCGACGCCGTCGTCACGGGGTCGCCCTTCACCTGCTCCGGACTCGCGTACTGCGGCGTCATCATCCGCATCGACGTCGCCGTCCGTTCCGCCACCGCCGAGCCGAGATCCGCGTTCATCAGCTTCGCGATGCCGAAATCGAGTAACTTCGCCGTCCCATCCGGACGAACCAGGATGTTGCCCGGCT
>Ga0194122_10005120_pt1 | contig 12378 bp, 13 predicted proteins | sample TA2MahCa10mmetaG_FD_155487 | JGI IMG/M metagenome (GOLD analysis project Ga0194122, IMG submission 155487) | Freshwater microbial communities from Lake Tanganyika, Tanzania - TA2015021 Mahale Deep Cast 10m | ecosystem: Environmental > Aquatic > Freshwater > Lake | place: Tanzania: Lake...
CCCCTCAAAAAAACACCGCCACCCCGAAAATCGCCCCGCGAATCTCCTGCGCCTCCCACACTTGCCGCCGTTCTCGCGCATTTCTTGGCCCCGCAGGGGTTCCTCCCTCGACCATGCGAAGCTCCTGCTCCACGGAAGGGTGCGCTGGATTGCGAAGCGAAGCCGGGTTATACTGGGAAGGCGCTTACGCGTTGCTTTCGCAGCCGGAGGTCCTAGTTATGTTTATCAGTGTCCAGGATCTTGAGCTCAGGAGGCTGCCATTCGACACGTCGTTCGCCCCCGGCCAAATCGACCTGCTTGACGAACTTCGGCAAAGCGGAGACTTGCAGGTGCGCGGATCCGCTGAACTGGTGGATTCGCTTGGTGAGATCCGGGTGCGCGGACGCCTTGAAGGAGCGCTAACGGGCGAGTGTGACCGGTGTCTGGAGCCTGTGACGCTGCCATGGAAGCAGGATTTCGATCTGGTCTACCAGCCGGACTTGGAAATCAAGTCGCCGGGCGAAGAGATCGAGATTGCGACCGCGGATACCGAGGTAGGTTTCTACGAAGGAGCCGGCCTGGAGTTGGCGGACATTGTCCGCGAGCAGATTTTGTTGTCGCTGCCTTTGCGGCGGCTGTGTAGGGACGGTTGCCTGGGCCTTTGCCCTGAGTGCGGCCAGAACCGGAACGTAAAAGTATGCCAGTGCCAGACGAAGGCCACCGATGAGCGGTGGGCGGCGCTGAAGAAGTTTTCGACGGGAGATTGAAATGCCGAATCCTAAACGACGCCACTCGAAGCGCCGGAAGAACACGCGCCGGGCTCATGACCATCTGGTGAAATCGTCGCTGGCCACTTGCCCGGACACCGGGCTGGCCACCATGCCGCACCGCGTGAGCCCGCACACTGGCAAGTACAAGGGCCGCGAAGTGGTTGAAGTACAGCAGGCCTAGAGAGGTCTCTCACTCTGCCGGAAACAAAGTCGAGAATCGCCATCGCACTCGACGCGATGGGCACTGACAAAGCGCCCACCGTTGAGGTTGCGGCGTCGATTGAAGCAGTTCAGCGGTACCCGGTTGAAGTGTACTTGGTGGGGCTGGAAGGTCCGCTGCGCGCGGAGTTGGCCAAGCATCCGGGCTGGGAAAAACTGCCGATTCGCATTGTGCCGGCCACCGAGGTGATCACCATGGATGACCAGGCGGCCAAGGCAGTGAGGTCCAAGAAAGACAGCTCGGTGCGGGTGGCGTCGCGCATGGTGCGCGAGGGCGAAGTGGCCGGGTTTGTTTCAGCGGGCAACACGGGCGCGGTGATGGCGACCGCGAAGATGGTGCAAGGCATGGTGCCGGGGGTAGACCGGCCCGCGCTGGCCACGGTGTTTCCCACGCGTACCGGGCATCCGGTGGTGGTGCTCGACATGGGCGCCAACGTAGACTGCACGCCGGAAATGCTGGCGCAATTCGCCGTGATGGGCAACGTCTACTCGCGCGCCGTGCTGCATGTGGCCAAGCCGCGCGTGGGCATTCTTTCGATTGGCGAAGAAGAGCACAAGGGGAACGAACTCACTAAGGCCGCGACGCCACTTCTGAAGGAATTGCCGTTGAAGTTTACCGGCAATGTGGAAGGGCGCGATATCTTCAAGGGCGAGACAGTGGACGTGGTGGTGTGCGACGGATTTGTCGGCAACATCGTGCTGAAGCTGAGTGAGGGCCTGGCGGATATGTTCGTGAAGTTGCTGAAGCAGGAACTGACGGCGACTTTCATGGCGAAGGCAGGAGCGTTTTTGTCACGCGGGGCCTTTGCATCCTTGAGGAAGCGCATTGACTACTCCGAGTATGGCGGGGCGCCGCTGCTGGGTGTGAAGGGCGTGTGCATTATCTGCCACGGCAGTTCCAACGTGAATGCGGTCAAAAACGCGATTCGATTTGCGGCCGAGTATGCGGCCGAAGGCGTGAATACGCGGATTGAGCGCGATCTCGATGGGCATCACAGCTCCGACGCCGACCAGACGTAATCGGCCGTACTGTCCGCGAGACGGACAAAATGACGGACAGAATGTCTGCCCCCTGGCGCGGGCAAGCACAAAACGTTGAAAAAAAAGGCTGCCGGACTGGCGCATCATTTGCTTCCTGGATTGGCATGAAGCGATTTGGCTGTTTGCTGGTCATGCTGGCGGTAGTTCTGCAAGGCGCGCCGTCAGCCCGTTCGGGCCGAAAGAACGACAAGTTTGCCAAGGAACTCAACAAGGTCAACCCCAACGATACGGTGCGCGTGCTGGTTCGTAACGCCGCCGAGCCCACCGAGGCGGACGGCAAGAAGGTAAAGGATAAGGGCGGCAAGGCTCTGGGACGGTTCAAGGACGCTCAGATTGCGTGCTTTGAGGTCAAGTGTCGGCGATAATCTGAAAACGTAGTTTTCTGATCACTGCGCCGGAGGCGACGACATCATCGGCGCCGAAGGCGCCAGTCATCGGTCCGGTCATCAGTTTGGGTTTTCTGCGTACCGGTGGCATAATCCCTGATTGGCGAGGCCCTCTTCTTCCCGCGTTGACCAAGCACTCCGTCAGAAGCAATGCAACAATCCCGCGTGCAGGGCCATTTTCCATGTCTGCCGTAGCTGTGATCGCGGCCAGCGATACTGTGGTCCGGCTTGCCGCGTGGATTCTCGCACGCAGCAGCGACGCGCGGCGAACCAGCGCTGTCAGCAGACCGAGTCTGGCCGGAAAGCCCATCAAGGTTGCCTGCGGCGCTACCGGGAACGAGCAGACCAGGCCGTGGTGCCTGGGCCCCCGGTGACACATCAAGCTCCGCCGTTGATCACTACGGCGGCACCCGTCCTTGGCAGTCCCGGCGCGTGCCGCTGCGCCCGGTGCGAGCATCACAGTATCTGGGTCGACCCCTTTCCGCCGCTGCCCCGTCATCTCCGGTCGGCCCGAAGATCAAAAAAATACGTTTTTACATGATCGCTAACAGAGCAAGCATACCTATGCCGCTCCCATCGCTGCTCGCGGCACCAACGCGGGGCCGGTGGCGGATATCCTGCGCCTCAACACTGGCGCGCCCGCCACGCCGTATGCCCAGGCGTCGCGCCTCGGTCTCATCGGCGGAGACCCGGCCGGCTTCCCCAACGGCCGCCGCGTCTATGACGACGTCACCGACATCGCGCTGCGCGTGGTGATGGGCGGCGTGCTGGTGTCCGGGTTCAACAAGTTCCCGAACAACCGTCTCGGCGACGGTGTGAGCGTGAACGGCAAAGACCCGGTGCTCTCGTTCCCGTTCATGGCTCCGAGCCCGAGCCGCCGTGACCGCCGGCACATCGATCCAGGTGAAGAGGGCGGCGGGCCCGTGAGGTAAGTGTAGGCAGTCCGCACAGGGCAAGCTCCGCGCAAGCGGGGCTTGCCCACTCCACAAAAAGCACTTTCGATTTTGTTTGTGAACTTAGTGCTCTTCGCCGCCGCTCCACCGTCTCTCGAAGAAGAAGCCATCCAACGCGCTGAACTCACTGGCGCGCCAGCCGATATCCAAAGCGCCGAGGACGTCCTCGCGCCACAACTCCGCGCCAGGCCGCGCGACTATCCGCTGCGCCGGGCGCAGGTGCGGCTGTTGGTGGGGCAGGGCAATTTCAGCGCCGCGCGCGAACAGGCCTCCGCGCTCAACCGCGAGATGCCCGACGATCTGACTCCCTACGGCCTGCCGGCTGAGGCGCAGGTGAAACTGGGCGATCTCGCCGCCGCTGAAAAGAACGTGCAGTGGATGCTGGATTTGCGGCCGGAACACCCGCGCGGCCTGCTGGCGGCGGCCCGCCTGCGCACACGCTTCGGGCTGCACGAAGGCGCCCTGCAGTTCTATGCCGACGCCATCCGCCGCCTCCCGGCCGGAGAAGTCGCCGCGCGCTGCCAGACGTTGGTTGGCGCGGGCGAGTAGTATCTGGCGCTCGGCAAACTGGCAGGCGCGCGCGATGCTGCTGAGCAGGCCTTGCGGCTGGTCAGGAAAAGAAGGAGGATAAGACATGCGTTTCTGGATGATGTTGTTCAGTCTGCCCGTGCTTGCGCACACCTTGTATCTTCTGCCGGTGAAGTTTCGCGTGGCGCGCGGCGAGAAGCTGGTGTTTTCCGTCCACAACGGCGATTCGTTCCCGGCGGGCGACCAGGCCGTGGCGCCCGAACGCCTCTTGGACGCGCGGCTGATCACGCCGTCCGGCCAAACCCGCGCCATCAAGGATTTCCAGAAACTCGGCCGCGCCACCCATGGCGTTACGGCGCCCCTCGATGAGGCCGGCACACACTGGCTGCTGGTGCGCACGCGGCCTAATCATCTGTCGCTCGATCCGGTGAAGTTTGACTCCTACCTTAAGGAAGAAGGTCTGGAGCATGTGATTGAATGGCGCCGCGCGCATGGCGGGGCGGCCAAGCCTTCGCGCGAACGCTACACGAAGCATGCCAAGTCGCTGATCGTCAGCGAAAAGCCGTCCGGCGCCTGGCAGAATGCCTTTGGCCTGGACCTTGAGTTCATCCCGCTGGCCGATCCGTTCACTCTCCGCCCCGGCGACTCGCTGCCCCTCTCGGTGCGCTGGAAGGGCAAGCCCGCCGCGGGTCTTCGTGTGGAGCAGGCGTGGGCCACCGCCCGCGAGCACGGCATGAAAGTAGCCGGACGGACGGATGCCGAAGGAAAACTGGTGGTGGTGTTCGACCGCGCGGCCCGCTGGCGTCTGCACACGGTGGCGATGGAGCGTCTCACGAACGATCCCGAAGCGGACTGGTCGAGCGACTGGGCCACTTTGACATTCGAGCTGGGCGGCCCGTCACTTGTGATAGCGTCAACTATCAAGTAGGCTGCCGTCGAAGGAGGGCTGTGAGCCGTCAGCGAACACCGGTGCGCGCCCGGAGCAGTGCCAGTTGCACATTCACGGCCGACTCTCCTTCAGCGGGACGCACGCGGCGGTAGAGGCCCTCGGGTGTCATCTCGCGTGCCTTCACGTTGTCTTCGAGATACACAGCCAGGATGCGCTCCCGGATGTGCTGCCGCAAGGAAGGTTTTTCGATCGGGAACATCACTTCCACGCGCCGGCTGATGTTGCGTGACATCAGATCCGCGGAGGCGAGATATACCTCTTCGCGCCCGGCGTTGTGGAAGTAGTAAATGCGGCTATGTTCCAGAAACCGTCCCACGATGCTGCGCACGCGGATGTTGTCGCTGATACCTTCCACGCCCGGCAGCAGGGTACAAATGCCGCGCACGATCAGATCGATTTGCACGCCCGCGCGCGAAGCTTCGTAGAGCAGCCGCGTGATGCGTGGATCAGCGAGGGCGTTCACTTTGAAGATGAGCCGCGCGGGGCGGCCGGCGCGCGCATGCGCAATCTCGCGCTCGATCAACTGCTCCAGCCGCTGGCGCATGGCGATGGGCGCCAGCACCAGCTTTCGGTAGTCCGTTTTGGTGGAGTACGCAGTGAGGTAGTTAAACAGATCCGTGGCATCGGCGCCGATATCGGGGTCGCAGGTGAACAGGCCCAGATCGGTATAAAGCCCGGCGGTCACGGCGTTGTAGTTGCCCGTGGCGAGGTGCACGTACCGGCGGATCAGGTCGCCTTCGCGCCGCACCACCATGGCTACCTTGGCGTGGATCTTCAGGTCCACAAACCCGTACACCACGTGCACGCCCTGCTTTTCCAGCGCGCGGGCCCATTCAATGTTCGACTCTTCGTCAAAGCGTGCCTTCAACTCCACCACCACGGCCACCTGCTTGCGGCGCTCGTTGGCTTCGAGCAGCGCCTCTACGATGGGAGCGTTGCGGCCCACCCGGTACAGCGTGGATTTGATGGCCAGCACATACGGATCGCGCGCCGCGGCGCGGATGAAGTCAGCCACGGTCTGGAACGAGTCAAACGGGTGGTGCAGCAGAATGTCGTTGCGCCGGATGGTGGCAAAGATGTCTTCATCTTTGGCCGCGCCTTCCAGCAGCGCGGGGACAAAGGGGGCTTCCTTGAGTTCCGGCCGGTCCAGCGAAGACAGGTGCCGCAGCCGGCTGAGCGCGAGCGGCGACTTCATCCGGAATACGTCGAAGTCGTCCGCTTCGAGGCTCTCCTTCAGTAGCGCCAGCAACGCGCCGGGCATGTTCGACGCTACCTGCAGCCGCACCACCGCGCCGAAGCGGCGCTGCCGCACGCCTTCGGCCACCGTCTCCAGCAGATCCCCCGATTCCAGTTCCTGAATCGCCGTGTCGGCATCGCGCGTGACATGAAAGGCGTAAGAGTCCACCACATTCATGCTTGGGAACAACGCGCGCAGGTTGGCCTGGATCACCTGCTCAAGCCACACAAACGCCAGGGGCCGCGTGCGCACGCGGCCGGTCTGCAGCGGAACCAGTTGAGGCAGCGTATCGGGCACCTTCACGCGCGCAAAGTGACGCAGGCCTTCTTCGTCTTCAATCGTGGCCGACAGGTTCAGACTGAGATTCGAGATGTGCGGAAACGGCCGGCCCGGGTCATGCGCCAGCGGCGTGAGCACCGGAAAAATCGTCTCCATGAAGTACTGGCTGGCAAACTCGCGCTGTTCGAACGACAGTTCGCTGAACTGCAGGATCTGGATGCCGTTTTCGGCGAGGTCGTGAATCAGCCGGTCCAGGCACTGATGCGCCTCGTCCATGATCGACGTGAACTCAACGGCCACTGCCTCAAGCGTCTTGACGGGGGTTAGCCCGTCGGGACCGGTTTCGAGAATCCCGGACTCCACCTGATTCTGGAGGCCCGCTACGCGCACCATGAAGAACTCGTCCAGGTTCGAGCCCAGAATGGAGAGAAACTTCACGCGCTCCAGCAGCGGGTTGGACTCGTCCTGCGCTTCCTCCATCACGCGCCGCTGAAACTTGAGCATGCTCAATTCGCGATTGGGGTACAGGCGCGGGTCATCGAGCGCGGCCACCGGCACGGCGGACGGTTCACTGGCGGTGGACGAAGACGGCATGCGCTCTACACTCCCTAGGCTATCGAACGAACGTTACAAACTGGTGACCGGCAGCGGCTACCAGTCGATTTGCTTTGGGAAGAATTCCGACACGAGCTCTTCGTAGAAGGGCCGGATTGCGTTCACGTCAGGCTTCGTGTCGCTCTTTGAGTAAAGATCGAAGGGGTTAAACTTGCGCACCCACTCGAACATCTCGCGGTCATGGCAGTTCATCAGGTAATCGTAGGCGCCTTCGCGGTGCGCCGGATAGAACGAGTGGTAGCGGATGATGTACTGCGCGGGTTCCGGCAGATACGGGCGCGTGACGTAGTAGAGATACTCGTCGTGGCCGAACGACAGGTGCACCTGATTCAGCCCGCCGTTCTGCTGGTAGATGCCGAGCGGAGTCTGCAGTTCTGGCCGAGCGCGGTCCGGGTTGGCCTCAAAGTAGTTGTGAAACACAATCGAGTCTGACCAGGCGCAACCCACCGGGAACGTGTCGCCCACAACCGCCCACTGCGGCTCGCCGTACAGGCACAGCACCTTACCCATGTCGTGAATGAAGCCGGTGAGAATCATCCAGCGCGGGTGCCCGGCCTTGCGGATGGCCTCCGCGGTCTGGTAGTTGTGCTCCATCTGCGTGAGGTCAGTATCGGGGTCGCTGTCATCCACCAAGGCTTCCAGCTTCTCCAGCGCCTCCCAGATACCCATGCGGCCCTTCTTGAGGGACTGGTATCCGGCTTCCTTGGCCAGCACGAAGTCCAGCGTTTGTTTGGCGTGATTCTCCCGGTAGAAGTCCTTCACCACTTGCGGGGAAGACGCGTCGAAAACGCGAAACTCTTCCTTCTTGCGATCCGGGCGGTAGCGCGACTTGACGAAGTCGTCCCACTGTTCAACGGATTGCAAGGGGCCGGGGGAGATCGCGTGGCTCATATCTCTAGTCTGCCCAAAAATACCCGAGCCCGCCAATCGGATTTCCCCCTATTTAGCAGCTTTTGACAAAGGCATGCCCAGCCGGGTGCGCAGTTCAGACTCGATGGCGCCCTTGGTTTTGCCGTGCTGTTTGAGATGGAGACGGGCCTATTTGCGGCCTTGGCCAAGCCGGTCGCCGTGGAAGCTGAAACATGACCCGCTTTTTTCCACCACGCCCTGCGCCACGCCCAGGTCAAGGAGTTCGTTTTCGAGCGAAATGCCTTCGCCGTGGATCATGTCGAGTTCCACTTCGCGGAACGGCGGGGCCACCTTGTTTTTCACCATCTTCACCTTGGTGCGGCTGCCCACCACGAGGTCGCCTTCCTTGATCGCCTGACCCCGGCGCACTTCCATCCGGAGCGACGAGTAGAGCTTCAGCGCCCGGCCGCCCGTGGTGGTCTCCGGGTTGCCGAACATCACGCCGATCTTCTCGCGGATCTGGTTGATGAACACGAGGCACGTATTGGTGCGCGCGACGACCCCTGTGAGTTTGCGCAGCGCCTGCGACATCAGCCGCGCGTGCAGCCCCATGAAACTGTCGCCCATCTCGCCTTCGAGTTCGGCCTTGGGTACCAGGGCGGCAACGGAGTCCACCACGCAGACGTCGATGGTTTGCGTGGCGATGAGGGAGGCGGCGATTTCCAGGGCCTGCTCGCCGTGGTCCGACTGCGACACCAGCAAGTCATCGAGGTTCACGCCCAGCTTGCGCGCGTAGGTAGGGTCCATCGCATGTTCGGCGTCGATGAACAGCGCCGTGCCGCCTTCGCGCTGCACCTGCGCGATGATCTGTAGCGCGATCGTGGTTTTGCCGGACGACTCGGGCCCGTAGATTTCCACCACGCGCCCGCGCGGCACGCCGCCCACGCCGAGGGCCGTATCGAGCGCCAAGGACCCGGTAGAAATGGTGGACACCGGCTGCACTTCGGCCGACCCCATCCGCAGCACAGCGCCCTTGCCGAACTGCTTTTCAATCTGCGATACCGCCGCCTGCAGCGCATTATCGCGCGCCGCCGTTGCTGCCGCTGCTGTTGCCGCCATGATGATTGCTGGTTGCTCCTCACAGTTGCAGCGCGGGGCCGGGGGCCAAATTCTCAATGAATTTCGTTCGCCCGTTTTTCGTCTGCCGGGCAAGCCATGAGTTGTATGGCCGGTGGAATGCGAGTTCAGGGTATGGCGGCAACGAAGGCAATCGAATTTGACGAAATCGTCTACGGCAACAACGTGCCCAGCGGCGCGAAAGACCGGCGCTACTACGAGTTGAACTACCGCGGCGAGATTCCGGCGGGCCATCGCGTGTTTTGGTGTATCGGCGCCGGGCCAACTTTGTGGACGTCACAGGCGGCTTCACGCGCCGTTCGCTGGTGGCGCTGTCGGGAGTTTACAAGAAGCTCCAGGTGTGGGGCGGAGAAGTGCATACGTGGCTGGAGGCCAGCTTGGCACCGCAAGCGGCGGACTACCTGGAGTCGAACCCGCTTTGGCTGATGACGCCTGTGCGGCGCTACTACGGCATGATGACCACCATGGGGTTTCGCACCGACTGGACGCCGTTCACCTACACCAAGACCCAGATCGGGCGGCTCCTTGAATACGAGCAGTTCGCCGGCGGCCGCTACTTCCGCTACGGCAGTGTCCTGGAGACGGACCCGAAAATGCGCGGCATGGACTGCACCACCTTTCCCATGGCGCTGTTCGATGTGTCGTGCGATGTGCTGTCGAATGCCGGGCCAAACTTGGCGGTCGCATTGGGCGCGGGCACGGCGGGCAACCATGAAGTAGTCTCTCGCGCCACCCTGTTGGCAAACCTGTTCGGGTTGAACGAGAGCAAGGAGTTTACCGGCAAGCCGAAAGAGGGCTTGTATCTGATCTGGAATGGCGGCCACATCTTCCTGTATCGCGGCAACGCGGCGCACAGCACCTACGGCATCCACGAGTTCACCGGCAGCGGCAGCGACGGCACGGAGTGGAAGGCGGTGAAGGAAACCAGCATAGTGAACCAGACGTTCCGCAATGTGTCGCACTGGGCGCGCAAGCTGCCGGCGCGGTATGAGCCGCAGGTGATCAACACGACGGATTCGCTTTGCCAGGGCGTGCCCACCGCCGAGTCGCAGGTGTCCATCGGCACGCCACCCGGCGCTGGTGCGGGCGCAGGCGGGGCGCCGGCAAGCCGCCCGTCAACGGTGGCGGTAACTTGTACACGGTAGTTTCGGGCGATAGCCTTTCAGTCATCGCCGGGCGCAAGTGGAACGACGTGCTGTTGTGGCCGATCCTGTATGACGCGAACAAGCAGGTGATCGGCTCGAACCCGAACCTGATCAAGCCAGGGCAGAAATTGACGGTGCCGAGCATTGCGGGTTACTCGGCTTCGCAATTGTCGGCGACGCGCGAACGCGGGCGTAACTGGCGTTGACCAGGATCGGGTTTTCGAGTTTGTCAATTCACTCGCAGTTCCTATTTGGTTGTCAACCTAATTGGCCGGAGGGGCAGGGCCACCCCTTGTAATGAAAATGACCAGCTTGAAGCGGCAGCCGGGCGTACAATGAGGCACGCCAAATTGGCGCCGGCGAGGCGCCATGGGATTTCGGGCGCGCCAGGCCCGCCCGCAAGAGTATTCGGTTTTCATGGAGCAAGTGGCCGGTGACCCTCAGCAGGCCCGGCCGAAAACAAAACGCTAGACCAAGACGAATCCACCACCACCGCAATAGCCACGGTCGTGGAAGAGTATTTTCGAGGTCCGGTTCAGGAAGCCGCTCATGATCTTCCGCAACTCGCCCGCATATCCAACGAACCGATGGCCGGGTTGCGACGAATTGAACGGGTTCAACTCTTCCACTACGATGCCCTCTCTGTCCGAGCCAACAGCCAATCCCGCAACAACCCGCCATTCACCAACGCCCCACCACCACTCACCAGCTCAATCAACCCAAAATGCTCCAGGCTCACCATCGCCTCATCCCACTCCTCGAGCCTAGCCGTCCCTCCCCGCACGCACCCGATCAGCGCCACCCGCTCCTCCTCCCGCAACGTCTTCCAAGCGGACTCCTCGAAATACACCCCAATTCGATGCTTCCGCCAATTCCCCCGCACCTCCGCCGCCACCCGTGCCACATCCTCCGCCCCCACCTCCTTCCGCGACCCCTGCTCACAAGCCTCGCTCGTCAAAAACCGCGACAGCATCGGATGCCCGCCACACTCGCGCCACACCACCTCCAGCGCCTCGTCCGTCCACTCTATCTCTTTCCACTGCCCGATCTCGCGAATCATCTTCCGCGTCTCGTCCTCACCGAAATACCCCACGAACTTCTCCTGATACAACAGGTACATCGGATTCTCGCCCGTCGCCTCCCGCAGCAGATTCTGCCGGTTCACATCCGGCCGGTACGCCGCCACCAGAATCGACAGCATCCCGCTGCCCCGCTCCTGCGCCACCGCGCGCAGAATGCGGAACAGCTTCACATAGTCCACCAGCGCCGCCTCGTTCGCCGCGTCGCGCCGGTCCGGGAACCACTTATCGATCTCATCCAGAATCACGATGAACCGCTCGCTGCTCGTCTTCTTCCACTGCTCATGCAGCGCCACCAGTTGGTCGCGGAGCTGATTCAGGTTCTCGCCGCCGCCGCGCTCTTGGTCACGCAGCCGCTTTCCCGTCTGAAGCCGCGCCACCCCCCCCGCAGCCGCGTCAGAATCTCGCGCAGCAGATCCGCCGCCACCTGCTCATACGCCTGGCAATCCAGCCGCACCACCGGCACATCGATCGTCCGCAGCCGAAGCTGGCTCAGCAGCGACGTCTTCCTGATCTTCCGCAGCCCGAACACGCCCAGATGCTGCCCCTGCCGCAGAGTCGCGGGCAACTCATCCAGCGTCGCGCCGCGCCCGGAGAACCACGTGGGGTCCGTTACCGCGCGGGACTCGTCATGCGGATCCGTCCGCGTCACAAACGGTTCCTCCATCTCGCGCAGCGTCTCCTTGGCCTTGCCGTCCGCGAGTCCACGTGCCAGGCCCGCGGCCGCCAGCGGGATCACCTCGCACTGGAGCCGCCCGCTCAACCGCCGCACCACTTCGGGATCGATCTCGCGGCCCACCAGGTATGTCCGGTACCGCCCGGTCGCGCCCTTCCGCTGCCGGGCGATGGCTTCCACGAACTGGTCCTCGGGCTGCGGCCACGTCGCGGCGAACGCCGCCCCCTGAAGAGCCAGCACTTCGGTCCTCAGCGCTTTCTCAATGGGCAACCCCGCCTCGGAAAAGAACCGCCGGGCCACATGCTCCACCGTCCTTGAGCGCATGCCCAACAGCAGCCCGCCCGCGCCCACCAGATACACCAGACAGACGATCCCAATCGTACCCAGCCGCTTTCGAACGTAAGCGACGGACAATTGTGCTACTTGTTCAAGCTGCGGCGGAGCAAGGGCGTCCAGGATTTGGCGAAGCAATTGGACGGCGGGGGCACGGCTTGGCGCGACGCTGGGCAAGGCTGGGAAGGGGTGCTCCATCACTT
>Ga0194122_10005133_pt1 | contig 12354 bp, 7 predicted proteins | sample TA2MahCa10mmetaG_FD_155487 | JGI IMG/M metagenome (GOLD analysis project Ga0194122, IMG submission 155487) | Freshwater microbial communities from Lake Tanganyika, Tanzania - TA2015021 Mahale Deep Cast 10m | ecosystem: Environmental > Aquatic > Freshwater > Lake | place: Tanzania: Lake...
AGGTGGTGTTTGAAGCGATCCAGCGGGTGCAGAAGCGCGGCGGGTTTGAGGGCCTCACCCTGGGCGAAGCGCGGCAGCAACTGATGAAGGAACTCCTCAGCGGCCGCTACGACACCCCCCTGGGACCAATCCGCTTCCGCCCTGACGGCGAAGTGGTGCAGGGGCGGTTTTATGTGGCCGAGGTGCGCATGGATGCCACCGGGCGCAACGGCCGCTTCACCCTGGTGCGCGAGCAGGAGCTGCCGGAGGGCACACCGTGATCGACGCGTTGCTGCAAACCCTCTTGAACGGCGCCGCCAGTGGCGGGGTGTATGCCCTGGTGGCCCTGGGCTACACGCTGATCTTCTCGGTGCTGGGGGTGATCAACTTCGCCCAGGGCGCTCTGTTCAGCCTCGGCGGCTATCTCACCTACCTGCTGCTCGGGGGCAAGATCGGCGTGAACGGTGCCCTGCCGGGCTGGGGTCTGCCGATCGGACTGCCGTTCTGGCTGGCCCTGCTGCTGGCGGCGCTGGGTTCGGGAGCTGTGGGCCTTCTGGTGGAGCGCGTCGCCTTTGCGCCCCTGCGCCGCCGCGGCGCCGAACCGCTGCTCTCGCTGATCACCAGCCTGGGGGCCGGCGTGGTGCTGGTGAACCTGCTGCAACTGCTGATGGGCGCCGAGGGCTACGCCTTCCCCCAAACCGCGGGCGGCCTGGCCCACCTGCCGGAAGCGCTGCTGCTCGGCGGCGCCCGCATCCGCACCATCCAGGTGTTGCTGCTGGCGATCTCGGCGCTGGCGGTGGCCAGCCTCAGCCTCTGGCTGGAGCGGAGCCGCAGCGGCAAAGCGATGCGCGCCGTGGCGGAAGATCCCACCACTGCAACCCTGCTGGGCATCAACAGCGTGGCAGTGGTGCGCCTGGCTTTTTGGCTGAGCGGCATGCTCGCGGGGCTCGGCGGTGGCCTGATCGGCATGAGCGTGAGCCTGGCGGGCCCCTACTTCGGCATCAGCTACGGCCTCAAGGGCCTGGCGGTGCTGGTGCTCGGGGGCCTCGGCAGCGTGCCGGGCGCGATCGTGGGGGGGCTGGTGATGGGCCTCGCTGAGGCGCTGATTCCTTCGGAGGTCTCCGGTTGGCGCGATGCACTGGCCTTCGCCATCCTGTTCGCCGTGCTGGTGCTGCGCCCCAGTGGGCTGTTGGGCCGCCGTCAGCTGGAGAAGGTCTGACGCGATGGGAGAAGCGCTGTGATCGACAACGGCCTGCTGGTGCAGATGATCCTCGGGGCCCTGCTGGGGCTGTCGGTGTATCTGCCGATGGCGGCGGGGCAGCTTTCGCTGGCCACACCGGCCTTCTATGCCGTGGGCGGCACCCTGGCAGCACTGCTCTCCACCCAGGGCAATGCCCAGAGCGCGATCAGCCTCTGGGCATTGCTGGGAGAAATGCTGCTGGCCGCAGGCCTCACCGCGGTCCTGGCGCTGCTGGTGGGGCTGCCGGTGCTGCGGCTGCGGGGCATCTATCTCGCCATCGCAACCATCGCCCTGGTAGAGATCGTGCGGGTGGCCATCCTCAATCTCCCCTTCACGGGAGGGGCTGCTGGCATCTTCGGCATCCCTCAGCCGTTTCAACAGCCCTTCGGGTATGTGCTGTTCAGCGGCGGCTTGCTGGCGGTGTGCGGATGGCTGTTCCAGCGCCTGGAAGCGAGTCGCCTGGGGCGCTCGATGGCCGCCATCCGTGATGACGAGCTCGCCAGTCGCTGCATGGGCATCCAGACCACCCGGGTGAAACTGACCGCCTTTGTGGCCAGCGCCGTACTGGCGGGCATCACGGGGGTGATCGCCGCCCACTACCTCAACACCTGGAACGCCCGCCAGGGCAGCTTCGATATGGCGATCACCACGCTCGCCTTCGTGATCCTGGGGGGCTCCCGCAGCTGGCTCGGGCCCGTGATCGGCGGAATGCTGCTCACCGCCCTGCCGGAACTGCTGCGGCCGGTGGGGGATCTACGGCTGGTGCTGTTTGGCCTGGTGATCCTACTGGGCCCGGTGTTCTTCCCCCAGGGGCTGATTACGCCGGCCCTGCTGGAGCGGCTGGGGAGATGGAAGCCATGAGCGGCCCATCCAGCGCAGTGCCGTTGCTGGAGCTGCGGCAAATCAGTCGGCAGTTCGGTGGCTTGCAAGCCCTCAGCGAGGTGAGCTTCCAGGTGGAGGACGGCGAGATCTTCGGCCTGATCGGCCCGAATGGCGCCGGCAAAACCACCCTGTTCAACCTGCTCTCAGGGGTTACCCCAGCCTCCAGCGGCACGATCCACTGGCGCGGCCAGGCGATGCAGGGCCTCAGCCCGGATCGCCACAACCGCCTGGGCATCGCCCGCACCTTTCAGAACCTGCGGCTGTTCACCGGGCTGAGCGTGCTCGAGAACGTGCTGGTGGCGCTGCATCGCCAACCCCAGGGCAGCGGGCTTGATGCCCTGCTCAACACCCAGCGCTTCCGCCGCCGTCAGAGCGAGCTGCGCGAGCGGGCCCTGCAATTGCTTGAGGATTTGGGCCTGGCTGATCAAGCCCATCGCCAGGCCTCAGGCCTGGCCTACGGCGATCGCCGCCGGTTGGAAATCGCCCGAGCGCTCGCCACCACACCCGCCCTGCTGCTTCTGGATGAGCCGGCCGCGGGCATGACCCCCCGCGAGAAGGAGCAGCTCTGCGAGCTGTTGGCGGAGTTACGCCAACGCCATCAGCTGACGCTGGTGGTGATCGAACACCATGTGCCGCTCTTGATGCAGCTCTGCCAGAGGTTGGCGGTGCTGGATTTCGGGCGGTTGATCGCCCTCGGCACCCCCGAGCAGATTCAACGGGATCCGCGCGTGATCGAGGCCTACCTGGGAGGCGGCCGATGAGCCGGCGCACGCCACCACCAGAGGTCGCACTGGACTCCACCACGCCCTTGCTGCAGGTCGAACAGCTTCAGGTGCACTACGGCAGCGTGCAGGCTCTGGCGGGGGTGTCGCTGCAGGTGCAGCAAGGCGAACTGGTCACGCTGCTCGGCTCCAATGGCGCGGGCAAGAGCACCACCCTGCGGGCGATCTCGCGGCTGGAGCCAGCCAGCGACGGTCGGATCCTGTGGCATGGCGCCGACCTGGCCTCCGTGCAGGCCCATCGCACCCTCAAGCTCGGCATCGGCCACTGCCCGGAGGGTCGGCGTCTGCTCAACCGCCAAAGTGTGGCCTTCAATCTCGAACTCGGTGCCTACCTACGCCGGGATCGCGATGGCATCACCGCCGATCTGGAGCGGTGTTATGCACTCTTCCCGCGCTTGGCAGAACGGCGCCAACAGCAGGCGGGAGCCCTCTCCGGTGGCGAACAGCAAATGCTGGCGATCGCCCGGGCATTGATGGGGCGGCCAGAGCTGCTGATGCTGGATGAACCCAGCCTGGGCCTGGCCCCGAAGCTGGTCACGGAAGTGATGGCCGTGCTGGCGGAGCTGCATGGCAACGGCCAAACGATCCTGCTGGTGGAGCAGAACGCCCAAGCCGCTTTGGAAATCGCCGATCGCGGCTATGTGCTGGAGGCCGGTCGCATTCAACTTGAAGGCGCAGCGCCCGATCTCCTGAGCAATCCAAAGCTGAGAGCAGCTTATTTAGGCGGCTGAGCCGCTCAAACACGCGTCGGCTTTCGATAACGAATCACAAAAACGGCAGGGTGACGGCGATAGCAACCCCTAACAGGAAAAAATTCAGATGCAAAAGTCCTGCTGACAGGGGTGACACCCATGGGGTTGCTTGCCATCATGAGGCCGATCGCCTGACCGGGAGCAGACTTGGTCCAATGCTCAAATCCTTTTTCAGCCTGGGGCGCGAACTCGTCTCGAGCCGCTGGAGCCTGCTCCTCATCTTTACGATTGCAGCCCTGTTTGCCCACCTCAATGAAGGCATGCCCATTGGGCAGCTGATCGGCTGGTTCATTGTCTGTGGCTTGGGCCTCGTGCCGCTCTCGCGCATGATTGCCGAGATGGTTGAAGAGCTGGCAGACAGACTTGGCGATCGGATCGGAGGTCTGGTCAGCGTCGCTCTCGGAAATCTTGTTGAGCTGGTTGTCTCTTTCACAGCCCTGGCAAGCGGTCTCTACCACCTAGTCGTGGTTTCCATGGCAGGCGCGGTGATCACCAATTGCCTGCTGGTCCTGGGAATCAGCACCTGCGTAGGAGCCAGAAAACAGGCAACCGTCGAAATCCACCCATACAGCACAGGCCTGCAAGATCAACAACTCCTAGCGAGCGCAATGTTCCTCGCTATACCAACAATCTTTGTACTCAACAACAAAACAGAACTTAGCGAAGGGGCCAACAAATTCGACTCTTTCGCCTCCTACTCCTTGATTGTCTCAGTTATTATACTTGCATTCTATTTACTGTCATTCCTCTACCAGATGGGCACAGCTCGCAATCTCTATATGCGAGCCGAATCAGAAGAAGTACTCCCAGCGGCTGGCGAAAAGAAGCCTTTGCTATCACTGATTATCATGCTCCTAGTCGTGAGTGCCATTCTGGTAGGCGTGTCAGAAAACCTGGTTGAATCGCTGGAATTACTGGTCGAGGGGGCGCATCTCAACCCACTGTTTGTGGGCATCTTCCTCCTGCCTCTGTTCGGATGCTTCTCAGAAGCCCTCATCTCGATTAAAGCAGCCAACTCCAATAGGATGGACCTATCCATGGCAAGCACGGTCGAGTCCAGTGTTCAACTCCTGCTCTTCGTGATGCCTCTCCTGGTGATCTGCGGCGTGCCCATGGGCCGGTATCTACACCTCGCCATTCCAGGCACTTCCCTGTTCTGCCTGGGAGCAACAGTCCTTGCTGTTCACTGGATTATCGAAAATCGCAAGCTCAGCTGGTACGAAGGATCATTACTCTTGACACTCTATGGCGTGATTGGAGCAGGTACATTCTTCCTTGGTACATAATAGTTCTTCGATCGCAGAGCATTACGGTGGCTCAACCTCATTACCGAATTCGCAGCAGCCTGCCAGGCAGAACCCGGGTCAACTGTGATCAACTACTCGAATCCGTCATACTCAGACATCACTGCATCATCACACTAACCCGCTGCCACTGGCTGAAGGACTTTCGGATTAACCGAATAAACGGAGATCTTATAGTTCATTACCCAAAACATCGTCAGAATGAGATCGATGAACTCCTGGAAGACTGCCTAACGCTCCCTAGCATCGACAACGAACTTCAATTCGCCCTTACCCATCTTAGAATTGAAAAATGGAATACAAAATTAATTCATAGCTCTGCGGTTAGGAATGGAATTTTCGTAGGGGGGCTTCTGATTGCAGAAATTCTGCTGCCCATACCGGTCGCAGTGATTGCCTTGGGGGCAGCCATCTCACTGATTCCTGTCGCGAAAGAAATCAAAGAGCACTGGCACCATCACCGAAAGTTATCACCCGAGATTCTGGAATTAGCCTTTACAAGCATTTTAATAGCAGAAGGGCATGCTGGCGAAGCTTTACTGGAGATTGGCCTTGGGGACGCAAGCGAAGCCATAGAACAGCTTACCAAGAGTGAAAGTCAGCCCAAAGAGAGATCCCAAGAATTCGTAGATCGCATCCGCAGCATTGTCAGCATTCAGATTAATGGAAATGATAAAAAAGACGGAGACGAACTCCTAGAGGCCAAACGCGGTGATACCTATCCCGCAACACCTCAGTCACACATCTTTCTGAACAGCACTGTTGTCGAAGGAGAAGTGATCGTAATCAACAGAATTGTCGATGGCGACTGGAGACCACAAAGGAAAAAAGCTGGCGACTCCATCGAGGCAGGCTCAATGGTTATCAAAGGCTCGGGAACCCTCAGGGTTGACGATATTATCGAAGATCACGATGCTTACATCGGCATCATCCAGACAAAAGCCACAAAACTAACAGCCACAAAAGTAGACAAGAACCTCGAGAAATACAATGAAATCGCAACGCCACTTCTGCTTGGTGCCGGTGGACTAACGATGCTCTTCGGAACACTTGAAAGATCCATCGGCATTTTTCAATTTGACCCCGTTAACGCTTGGTCGACAAGCAATATAAGCTCCAAACTAACTGCTATCTATACACTTGGAATCCAGGGAGTTCATATTAATGCACCCGATTCGCTTTATGCACTAAGCAAGGTAAGGCACCTTGTGATCAGCCGTAGCTGCCTTGACAGAGTTGGCGGCATCAAAGTGCGTGAGCACTTGGCCCCCAAATACAAAAAGCAGAAGGGCGAACTTCTTCGCATCCTGGCCGGACTTCAGAATTATCTTCTTGAAGAAAATGAGGTCAGGATCTGGTCTGACCAGCTTGGACATCTATCGCAACCCATAGAAGTTGCCCACGCTGAGCTGAATCACTTGTCAGAAGAAGGTTGGATCATCACATTAGATAACGGCAGAAAGCTTTGCTTAAAAGAACAGAAGAATCATCCTGATTTGATTCATTACACCCATCTGGATCCGCTTGAAATCTGGGAAAACAATGAACTACTCGGCCATATTGAACTGATTACCAAGCCAGGTGATGGCTGGGTCGGTGTGTGCCAAGCGCTGCAAGACCTTGGAATCAGCATTCACGTGGTAGGCAGCGAGAACGCAACACGCATGACCGAATTGGTTGAGCCACTTGGCATCAGCCATGAAACCAATCTGCATGGAAACTTCGACGCTTTTGATCGCATGGAGCTTGTGCGAGACCTGCAAAAGACAGGGGACGGGGTAGCGTATCTTGGCTACGTCTTACATGATTTACCCGCACTGACTCGCTCAGATGTCTCTATCTGCCTGGATGTTGACGCCGACAGCACAATCACAGGAAGCATCTGCGACATCACGCTTGGGGCCGATGTTCACTGGCTACCTCGCATTATCCAGCTCAGTCGAAATATAGAAAAAACAGCAACAAGTAACTTCTCGATTATCACCGGCTCAAGACTATTAGCAGCAGTAGGCGCCACCTCAGCGGCAATCAGCCCACTAGCAACGGTGATCCTTTCAAATATTCCAATATTCCTGGCCGAGCTTAGAAATCTAATAGCAATAAAGTCTCACGGAGTGTACGAGACGCATTACGACAAAGAGAGAGCCACACCACCCCTTCCGATGCGGCATTTATCTTGCCGTCTACCGTCTGCAGGCTCTCCGCATGGCGAAAACGCCGTCAGCAAGCAAACAAAAGCCTGAAGAGAAACGTTTTCTCGGTTCAATTTTCTACGCCTAAAAGTCATCACTCCGCTATGGCATCAGAGCCAAGCCGCCTTTGATCGGCATAGCCGTAGGTCTTCATGGAATCCTTCCCTAATTCATCGGATTGAGAGTCAACACGAAACTCAACGGAGTTGGCCGAGCCCATGGACGGAGCGAGGACAACATTGTGTCCTTGACGCTCTAACAATCGGATTGTGTCAGGGCTGATGCCCTGCTCCATGCTGATCTGGTCGGGCCACAGCTGGCTGTGGATGCGAGGTGCCGCTACAGCGGAAGCGAGGTTGAGACCATGCACCAGGCGATTGAGCAACACCTGCAACACCGTGGTGATGATGCGGCTACCGCCGGGGCTGCCGGTGGCCAGCCATGGTGAGTCATCCGGGCGGAACACAAGGGTCGGCGTCATCGAACTGAGGGGCCGGCGGCCTGGTGCAATGGCGTTCTGGCTGCCCTGACGAAGGCCGTAGGCATTCGGGGCACCGGGTTTGGCGGTGAAGTCGTCCATCTCGTTGTTGAGCAGGAAGCCCGCTCCCGGCACCGTGATGCCATTGCCGTAGGCGGTGTTGAGGGTGGTGGTGGTAGCCACCAAGCCGCCATCGCGATCCACCACTGAAAGATGAGTGGTGTTGGTGCCGCCAAGCACTGGGCTGGGTTCGGCCTCCAGCTCGGCCGCCGGCCGATGGCGATCGGTACGAATGCGTTGGCGTTGCTCGGCCGCATAGCGAGCACTGAGGAGACGATCCAGCGGCATCGCCACCTGATCAGGATCACCAAGCAGGCGATTGCGGTCGCGGTAGGCCAGGTTCATCGCTTCCACCATCGTGTGGATCGTGGCAGCACTGTTGAGGCCGCTTTGGGCAAGCTTGAGCGGCTCGAGCACATTGAGCAGCTGCAGCAGCGTGGCGCCACCTCCGCTGGGAGGCGGCATGGTGAGCACGCGGTGGCCCTGGAATGTGGTTTGCAGCGGCGTGGCCCAGGGGGCTTGATAGGCCGCCAGATCTGCTGCGGTGATCAGGCCTCCACCAGCCTGCATCAGGGCTGTGAGCTGCTGAGCCAATCGCCCGCGATAGAAGCAGCTGGAGCCTTGCTGAGCGATGCAGCGCAAGCTGAAAGCCAGCTCAGGCTGCCTGAGCCGCTCACCGGGCCGATAGGGCTGGCCACCGGCCTTGAAAAACTGCCGGGCGCTGGCGGGATGGGCCTTGAGCAGCGGCGCCGCAGCCTCGAGGGAGGCACTGAGTTCTGCCCCCACCGGAAAACCCTGCTCCGCCAGCTGGATGGCGGGCTGCATCACCGCTGCCAGAGGTAAGCAGCCATAGCGCGCCTGCACCCGAGTGAGCCCCGCCACCGTGCCGGGCACGCCCGTGCTGAGCAGGCTGCGCAGGGCCCGCTCACGGTTCACGCTGCTATCGGGGTTGAGAAACAGATCGGGGACTGCGGCCTGGGGCGCGGTTTCGCGGAAGTTGAGCGCCACCGCCTCACCGCGACCCACAGCCAGCGCCTGGGCAGGAGAGGCCTCCCGAGCCACGGCCCTGCAGGTGCTGATCGGCCCGCTGCGCGGCAGCCACAGCACCAGAAACCCACCACCACCCAGGTTGCCGGCCTGCGGCAGCGTGACCGCCAGCACAAACGAGCTGGCCACGGCCGCATCCACCGCATTGCCGCCCTGGCGCAGGATCTGAGCACCCACCGCCGCGGCCTGCGCCTCCTGCGCCGCCACGATGCCGCCGCTGGATGCCACCGGATGGAAGCGCTGCGCCTGCTCCTGCAGCAGGTTGGCGTGGACGGGAGCAATGGCCGCCAGGGCCGCAGCGGTGCCGATGCACAGGCGGTGGAGCAGCACGGCGGGATTGGCGTGGGGAACTGTCCAAGTCTGGATATCCGTGGATATCCGCCTACAGACAGAGCGTTGCGACCAACCCACAGCGCTCACACCAAAACGCTCAAGAGCTCCGCTGGGCCGCTCCATACCCCCCACCACCGGGCGTTTCCACGATCACCCGATCGCCAACCGCCAGCTCCACAGCGGCCCGCCCCGGCAAGCGCACCCGCTCACCATCAGCGCGCAGCAGGGCGTTCGCGCCGCAGGCTCCGGCCTCCCCACCAGCCAGGCCAAAGGGCGCCACCTCTCGGCTGCCGGTGAGCAGCGAGAGGGTGATCGGCTCAAGCGCCTGCAACTCGCGCACCACCCCATCACCACCGCGCCAAAGGCCGGCGCCGCCGCTGCCATGGCGGATCGAGAAGCGCTCCAGCCGCACCGGCAGGCGCTGCTCCAGGATCTCCGGATCGGTGAGGCGGGAGTTGGTCATGTGCGACTGCACCGCTGAAGCACCGGCAAAGCCCTCACCTGCGCCGGTGCCGCCGCAGATCGTTTCGTAGTACTGGCAGCGCGCGTTGCCGAAGCTCAGGTTGTTCATCGTGCCCTGGGCCGCCGCCATCACCCCCAGCGCCGCAAACAAGGCATTGGCCACCGCCTGGGAGGTTTCCACATTGCCGGCCACCACGGCTGCCGGGGGTTGGGGGTTCAGCACGGAACCCTTCGGCACCACCAGTTCGAGCGGCTTAAAACAACCAGCATTCAGCGGGATTGGCTCCTGCACCAGGCAGCGGAACACGTAAAGCACCACCGCCTTGGTGATCGCCAGGGGAGCGTTGAGATTGCTGGGCTGCTGAGGCGAAGAACCGCTGAAATCGATCCGCGCGCGGCGCCGGGCGTGATCCACCTGCACGGCCACCACAATCTCGGTGCCGCAGTCCATGGGCACCCGCGCTGCTCCATCGGCGAGCTGATCAATCACCCGGCGCACGGCTTCAGCGGCATGTTCCTGCACCTGAGCCATCGCGGTGCCCACCGCATCGAGCCCCTGGCTCTGGATCAACTCCTGCAGCCGCTCCACCCCAAGGTGATTGGCCGCCACCTGGGCCTGCAGATCAGCCATCAGCTGATCGGGGTTGCGCACAGGGAAGGCTCCTGCACCGAGGCGTTCGCGCCAATGTGCCTCCAGCAAGGAGCCCTGGCGCACCAGGGGAACGTTGTTGATCAGCAATCCTTCCTGCTCGATGCTGGTGCTGTGGGGCGGCATCGAGCCGGGCGTGATCCCGCCCACATCGGCGTGATGGCCGCGACTGGCCACAAACGCCACCAGTTGACCGCCTGAAAACACCGGACTGATCACCGTGAGATCCGGCAGGTGGGTGCCGCCGTTGAACGGGTTGTTGGACACCACCGCATCGCCTGGGGCCAAAGGCTCCAGAACGCCTTGCTGCACATCGCGCAGCAAGGCCAGAACGCTCTCCCCCATCGAACCCAGGTGCACAGGGATGTGCGGAGCGTTGGCCACCAGGCCACCGGCCGCATCAAAGAGCGCGCAGGAAAAGTCGAGCCGCTCGCGGATGTTCACCGAAGCGCTGGTTTGCTGCAGGCGCGTGCCCATCTGCTCGGCGATCGCCATGAAGCGATGGCTGAACAACTCCAGCTGGATGGGATCTAATGGGCTCTCGCTGGCGGTGAGCGGAGGCCGAGGTGCCACGGCCTGCTGCTCCAGCAGCAGTTCACCCGCCGGCAGCACGCGCGCCCTCCAGCCCGGCAACAGCAGGATCGTGCCCGTGGCCTCGGCGATCAGCGCCGGACCGATGAGCTGTTGATCCACAGCCAGGTGTTCGCGCCGCCAGAACGGCGCGCTCTGCCAAGCGCCACCGATGTGCAGTTGCACCGAACACGTTGAAGCGTCGATTGGAGCCCTCTCTGCAGGAGGCACCACGTGCAACGGCTCGCCCGGCCAGGTGAGCTCCAGCGAGAAACGCGCCACCTCAGGCAACCCGGCCACTCCATCCGGCCTGGAGGGGAGGTAGCCATAACGGGCCCGATAGGCCTGCTCAAACGCCTGCAACAGCGCCGCCGCGCTGGTCTGCTGCAGCCAGGGCACCGGCAAAGCCTGGTCCGAGCCCGGCCAGCGCAGGTACAGCAGGCGCTCCAGCCGCACTCCACCATCAACGCCAACTCCGCCCTGGAGATGGGACTGAAGTAGCCGCGCAACCCGTTGTTCGAGCTGCGGCAGCAGCGCATCACTGAGGCGCTCATCCACGCTCTGCTCGAGCACCTGCCCCTGATCGGCCAGGCCGATGCCATAGGCCGACAGCACTCCAGCCAGGGGATGCAACAGCACCTGGCGCATGCCGAGCAGCTCGGCCAACGCGCAGGCGTGCTGGCCGCCCGCGCCGCCGAAGCTGCACAGCAACGCCTCCCGCAGATCGTGGCCCTGCTGGATCGAAATGCGCCGGATCGCCTCCGCCATGCGCTCGAGCGCCACGGCCAACGCGCCTTCGGCTGCCTGCTCAGGGCTGCAGCCCATGGCGGCAGCCAACGCCTTGAACTGCTGCTGCACCACCCCGAGGTCCAGGGGCTGATCGCCATCGGGGCCAAACACCGCCGGAAAATGCTGCGGCTGCAGCCGGCCCAACAGCAGGTTGGCATCGGTGATCGTGAGCGGGCCACCGCGCCGGTAACAGGCGGGCCCTGGATCAGCCCCCGCTGAGGCCGGCCCCACCACCAGCCGCAGGCCGTCGAAGCTCAGGCAGGAGCCGCCGCCGGCCGCCACGGTGTGGATCGCCAGCATCGGCGCCTGGATCGGAACGCCGCCCAACTCCACCTGTTGCTGGCGGGGCCAGGCACCCTCCACATAGCAAACATCCGTGGACGTGCCCCCCATATCGAAGCCAACAATCCGTGTGAAGCCGGCCGCCGCTGCCGTGCGGGCGGCCCCCACCAGCCCGCCGGCCGGCCCCGATAGGAGCGTGTCTTTGGCATGCAACGCCTCAGGAGCGGTGAGCATCCCGCTGGAACGCATCACCTGCAGGGGCACGTGGCTGCCCAGATCCGCCCGCAGCTGCTGGAGGTAAGCGCTGAGCACCGGGGCAACCGCCGCCTCCAAAACCGTGGTGTGGCCGCGGGGCACCAAACGCGGCAAGGGGCTCACCTGGTGCGACAGGGCGATCTGATCGAACGCCAACGCCTCCAACCAGGCGCCGATCGCCAGCTCATGGCTCGGATTGATCACGCTGTGCAGCAGAGTCACAGCAACACTGCGGATGCCATCGGCCCAGGCCTGCTGCACCTGCAGGTGCAGCTCCTCCGAAAGCAGCAACGGCTCC
>Ga0194122_10005138_pt1 | contig 12348 bp, 8 predicted proteins | sample TA2MahCa10mmetaG_FD_155487 | JGI IMG/M metagenome (GOLD analysis project Ga0194122, IMG submission 155487) | Freshwater microbial communities from Lake Tanganyika, Tanzania - TA2015021 Mahale Deep Cast 10m | ecosystem: Environmental > Aquatic > Freshwater > Lake | place: Tanzania: Lake...
CATCGGTGCGAATAAGCCCATGCTGTCGCGCTGGGTCAATGAGCAAAATCTCAAAAAGAAATCCTCGCGCCGCCTTGCTACGCTGCTAGTTTCGGCCAACTCGCGGCACTACCAATGCGCGGGTCGTCACAAACCTAGTTTATGGAAACCGTTGCTGCCCCCACCTCCGCCGTGGACGAGAAAATTCGAGATCTCTGCCAGGCCATCCTCGACCGGCCTGACTTTAGCGACCTGCGCCGCCGCATTGACGCCTTCATGGCGGACGAGAAAGCCAAATACGAATACCAGATGCTCAACGACTCCGGGGCGCTGCTGCAGCAAAAGCAGCAATACGGTGTCGAGATCACGGCTGAGGAGGTCGGCCGCTTCGAGGCGCTGCGTGATAGCTTCATGAAGAACCCGGTGGCCACGGAGTTTCTGGACGCGCAGCAGGAGGTGTCCCGGGTACAGGACAACATCATGAAGCACCTGCAAAAGACCATCGAGCTGGGCCGCGTGCCGACGGTCGAGGACATGAACGACGGCAGTTGCTGCTCTAATCAGGGCTGTGGCTGCGGTTGAATTGTCGCTGGCTGGGTGGTTGCCCGCTTCAACTTTTGGCAGACTTGCACCTGCAAATAAACCGGCTGAGATTTAGTCCGGCGGCATTAGCAACTAGGTCAGCACTGGCATTTGACACGATAAATTTTATCGGCCCTTCAGCCTTGCGAATTCATCAAGCGTCTCTGCTTCGCCGCCCGTGAATGGCATCAAGTTAGCGTTTTAGCCAGCGCCATCGATCGCCAACAAATAAAAATTGTTTTTATAGAGGAATCTGAGCTGCGGGTAATTTGTTGAGCATGACAACACCGAACTCAAGCCCAGCGCAGCGCACTCTCGACCAAGGCGCGTCCACCTCTGCGAGCCCAGCCCTAGACTGGCGGTGGACGCCCCCGGTCAGCTTATCGGCGGCGAGTTCTAACTGTGGTTAGAGTGCTTCTAAGCTCAGAGCACAGCAACGCACCGCGCTTGGTTAGAAGTTAAATTTTACACCTCCGTAGATACCCAGCCTCAGAGCGGGAAAACCGCGAAGCGCATCGTACTTCTGATCGAGGAGGTTGTCGCCTCGCACCCAAAGCTGCGAGCTCTTGGTGAGTTGCCAGTTCGCAGCGGCACGCAGGAGGAGGTAGTCACCAATGGGCACTTGGCCGGGGAAGAGCGAGTCCTGCCGCTCCACAATCCAGCTTGCCCCCGTTGAGAGCGTGAGTTTCTCGATGGGCTTGGCGACGGCGTCGAAGCCGACTTGATGGCGCGGGCGGCGGAGCAGGCGCAGGTTCTGGGTGTCGTTTTCCGCCGTGAGATAGGTGTAGCTCAAGTTGGCGGAGAATTCCTTGCAGGGCTTGAGTTTCAGGCCGAGTTCGAGGCCTTCGCTCGTCGCGCGGGCTATGTTTTGCGGGGTGAAGGCCGCATCGAGCTGGATGAAGTTGCGGAACTTGTGTTGAAACCAGGTCGCGGACAACGCGAGGCGTCCATCCCAGAGCGGCTGTTCCACGCCCGCTTCCCAACTCAACGCACGTTCGGACTGCAGGCGCGGGTTGCCAAAGAAGTAGAGGTCCTGCGCCGTGGGCGGGGCGACCGAGCGGGCCACGGAGCCAAAGAGCAGCGTGTCCACCGTGGGGAGGCGATACGAGACGGCCTGCCGCCAGGAATAGGCAGAGGGATAGTCCGAGTAGGCGTCGTGGCGGATGGAGTTGATGAAGGTGAGCGCAGCGAGCGGGTTCCACTGGCTTTGCACGTAGCCGCTGGTGGTTTGGAGATTTGCGTTGATGCCGCCCCCGAAGGCGCTGCTGGTGGTGCGGTCCACGCCTTGATCCTGCCACATCGCGCCGAAGGTGAGCTGCCACGTGTCGTGGAGCTTGAGGTTGTTCTGAAAGTCCACGAGGTGCGACGCGACGTTGAGGCGGTTCAAGCTGCCGAAGAGCGGGCCGCCATCGAACGAAGGCTGGAACTGGTTTTCAAAAGTGTAGTTGAGCTTCGTGCGCCACGCGTCGTTGATGGCCCAGTCCACTCCGGGCGAGATGTTGAAGGTCTCGCGCTTGAGATGATCCACCCGGTTGCCGGGCACCGCGCCCGGCGAGCCGCCGTCGCTCTGCGCATACATAAGCTTGAGGTCGAAGTAGAGCGAGTCGGAGGCTTCGTAGCCGAAGGAACCGCGCGTGCCAGTGTGGCGGTAATGATTGTTGTCGCGCGGGAAGGAGGCATTGAACTGCGACACAGCGACGGCGTAGTCGAACTTACCCACCGCGCCCCGGCTCGCTGCGGTCTCGCGAAAGGAGTTGAACGAGCCGCCCTCGAAGGAGAGTTCGTGCTCGGGCCGCGTGAGCCCGCGCCCGGTCTTCGTGATGATGTTCACCACGCCACCGATGGCGTCGCCGCCGTAAAGTGCGCCGCTGGCGGAGCGCACCACTTCGATGCGTTCGACGTTTTCGAGGGCGAGGTTGCCCCAGTCGAAGCCGCCAGCGAGCATCGCTGGCACGCGCCGGCCATCCACGGTGAGGAGGGTGTGGTTGCTCTCCGTGCCGCGCGAGAAGACGGACGTGACCTGTCCCGGCGCGCCGTTGCGCGCGATTACGAGGCCAGGCACCGAGCCGAGCGCCTCGGCGAGGGTGTTGAATTTCTGATCCTCGATTTCCGCGCGAGAGATGATGGAAACGCTCGCGGCGGTTTTGGCGACGGGCTCCTCGGTGCGGGTGGCGGTGACGACTACGGGCTGGAGCGTCACGGGGGCGTTGGTCTTGGCCTCCTGCGCGCTGCCGCTGGAGGTGAGCAACGCGGCGGCGGCGGTGGCGACGGAATATGGATTACTGAACACTGCTTTCATGTTGGTCTTTCACTGCAAGCCCCGCGCGGGTTCTTGGGCACGCGGAGTGGTGGATGTCGGAGACCAGAAGGGAGGTGGAAAGCAAAAAAGCCTTCACCTCCGCAAATTGGAGAATGAAGGCATCTCAGAATCCCGCAGAAAGACAGTTCGGCAGGCTGGCCTCATCCTTCTCTTTGTCGGAGAAGCGGGCGCGCGCGGACGCGTGCCCTGACGAGCGCTGACAAGCCGGTATCCTGACTCCGGGCTTCAAACCTCGCTCCCGCCTTCCCGGCCTTCAGCCAGTGGCATTGGGAGTCTGTAGCCCGTCACAGTGGCGCAACCGTCCCCGGTTTTCACGGGGTTCCCTGCACTTGTAAGCGGTAGTTGGTATGGCGCGGTAAAACGCCGTTCAAAGAACCGGCGGCGGTTTTAGACAAGTGGTCGCGCTGCGCCAAGCCTTAACTTTGGTCCGCCCCTTTTCTTGCACTCTGTCGAACGGAGCGTTAACGTCAGAAATCAAATGAACGAATTGCAAACTCCCCAAAATAGCTTGCTCGTGCCGATGGTCGTTGAGCAGACCGGTCGCGGCGAGCGCGGCTATGACATTTATTCGCGCCTGCTGATTGATCGCATTGTCTTCCTCGGTACGCCGGTGGATGACATGGTCGCTAATGTCATAATCGCCCAGCTTCTCTTTCTTCAGATGAATGATCCAAAGAAAGACATCCATCTCTACATCAACTCCCCCGGCGGTAGCGTCACGGCGGGCTTGGCAATTTACGACACGATGCAGTTCATGACCTGCGACGTGAACACCTACTGCATCGGTCAGGCGGCGAGCATGGGCGCGGTGCTGCTCTGCGGCGGCACCAAGGGCAAACGGTACGCTTTGCCGAATGCGAACATCATGATTCATCAAGTGCTCGGTGGCGCGGAAGGCCAGGCCAGTGACGTGGAGATCCGCGTCAAATACATGCTTAAGCTTAAACAGCGGCTCAATGAAATCATTGCCAAGCACACCGGCCAGCCCGTGGACATCGTTGAGAAGGCCTGCGACCGCGACAACTTCATGTCCGCCCACGAGGCTAAGGTGTTTGGTCTCGTGGACGAGGTTGTCGCCAACCGGAAAGACATTACTAGATTGCCTGAAAAGAGCAGTGTGGTGAGCTAATTCACTCCATCTTCAAATGGCCCGGCCAAGCAATCTGACGCTCTGCTCCTTCTGCGGCAAATCGCACGCCGAGGTAAAAAAGCTAATCGCCGGCCCGGGCGTTTACATCTGTGATACCTGCATCCTTGTTTGTAAGGGTGTGCTGGATAAGGAGTTGGCCTCCGACACCAAGCGCGCCGCACCGAAGCTAAAAATTCCCAAGCCCAGCGCCATCAAGGCTGAGCTGGATCGCTATTGCATCGGGCAGGAGCACGCGAAGAAAACCTTGGCTGTCGCAGTGCACAACCACTACAAGCGCATCATTCACGAGCGCAAAGCCACAGCAGGCGTGCGTGAATCGCGCGAGCCGAAGGCCGACGATGTAGAAATCGAGAAGAGCAACATCCTGCTCATCGGCCCCACCGGCTCAGGTAAAACGCTGCTGGCCCGCACGCTTGCGCGCATTCTCGATGTGCCCTTCGCCATAGCCGACGCCACCACGCTCACCGAAGCGGGCTACGTGGGTGAGGATGTGGAGAACATCATCTTGCGCCTGCTCCAGTCATGCGATTACGACGTGGGTCGCGCGCAGGTGGGCATCGTTTATGTGGATGAGATAGATAAGATTGCGCGTAAGACAGAAAACGTCTCTATCACTCGTGACGTTTCTGGCGAGGGCGTGCAGCAAGCGTTACTCAAGATGCTTGAGGGTACCGTTTGCAACGTCCCACCCTCCGGCGGCCGCAAGCATCCGCAGCAGGAATACATCAAGGTAGACACCACCAATATTCTGTTCATTTGCGGCGGCGCATTTGTTGGCTTGGACAAGTTCATCCAGCGGCGGCTTGGCAATCGCGTCATGGGCTTTGGCGCGGTGCAAGATCAGCATTTGTCATCCATGGAAAAGCGTGAGGTACTTGCCAAGGTGGAGCCGGAAGACTTGTTAAGCTTTGGTTACATCCCTGAGCTAATTGGCCGACTGCCGATGGTCACGGCGCTGGAAGAACTCACTGAAGACCAACTCGTCACTATCCTTACAGAGCCGCGTAATGCGTTGGTAAAGCAGTACGGTAAACTCCTGGGTATGGAAGACGTAACGCTCGAAATTACGCCTGACGCGCTGCGCGAACTCGCCTTGCAAGCTATCAAGAAAGGCACCGGTGCGCGTGCGCTGCGCGGCTTGCTCGAGCGACTCATGCTTGATGTGATGTATGACATCCCGGGTGCGGGCGACGTGCAGAGTGTTAAAATCACTGGCGCAGTCGTGCGCGGCGAAGTTGCTCCCATGGTGCAGCGAAAGTCTACGCAGGCGGCGGCTTGATCAGTGGGTAATCACTGCTGTTCGCTGCTAGGATCGGCCGCCCCAGCCGAAAATTCCCAGACTGCCCGGAAAACCAAGATTCAGTTTTCCCTCTTTGGCGCCCAATTTTCGGGTTGTGAGGTGCACTACAACGGCAGCGTTATAGTGAACGTCGTTCCCTTACCGACTTTGGAGTCAACTTTTACTTCGCCGCGATGCGTTTCCACCACCCGTGCAACGATGGCCAGCCCCAGTCCCGTGCCCTTCGCCTTAGTGGTTTCAAGCAACGAGCTGAACGCTTTTTGTCGCTGCTCTTTGTCCATGCCTGTGCCGGTGTCCGCGAACTCGACGACCACGTGCGTCGGATCCTTGTGGGAGCGTGGCAGGCGGGCGACGCGCGTAGTGATAGTGAGCCGCCCGCCCTCTGGCATTGCCTCGACGGCGTTGAGCGTAAGGTTCAGAAAGGCCTGCTCCAACTGCGTACCGTCGCCTTGAATCGCTGGAAGCTGCGGGTCTAGTTCGCGAATAACCTCCACGCGCTGTTGCCGAAGCTTGTGACGCGTGAGCAGGCTCAGGTCGTCGAGGAGTTGATTCACGTTCACTGGTGCGAGGCGCGGCTCGGTGCTGCGGGCGAAGTCGAGGATTTGCTCCACCACGCGGTTTAGGTGGTCCATCTTCTCGCCCATGATTTTTGTGTCCTGCCCGCGCGGGTCGCCGGGTGTGAACTTCAGGTCGAGCGAGTGGAAGAGCATCTTCATGACCGTAAGTGGATTACGGATCTCATGCGCGACTTCGGCAGCGAGCAGGCCGAGCGCAGAGAGGCGCTCGTTTTGCCGAAGTTGCTCCTCCGCGTCCACGATGCGCTCGTAGAGCCGGGCCTTCTCGATGGCGATGCCGGATAGCTCGGCCAGCGCGGCGAGTATGCGGACTTCCTCGTTGGAAAAGATGTGCGGCGCGCCCTTGTAGACATTCAACACGCCCAGCGCCTGTCCGCCAAAGAGCAACGGCACGCTTAAGAGGGCGACCAACCCCTCCTGGCGTGCCATCTGCACATTTTGGTAACGCCCCGAGGTTTGCACGTTCTGGTCTTGGATCGGCCGTCGCCGCCGGACCACATTGCCGACGAGGCATTCCGCCAAGTTGAGACGTGGCTTGTTCAAATATGCCGCACCCGCGCTATGGCTCGCGCGAAGTTCAAGCCACTCGGACTTTTCATCGAGCAAGAGCAGCGATGCCATTTTCGCGTCCATGAGTTGGCAAGCTTCGCGGGTGATAACACTGAGAGCGTCGTCCAGGTTGAGCGTGGAGTTGATGGTCTGGCTCACGCTGGCGAGCGATTCAAATAGCCGCGCCTTGAGGCGAAGCTGTTCGTAAAGCCAGGTGTTTTGGATGACGCGCGCCGCTTGGAGCGCGAGTTCTTCGAGCAAAGTTTGGTCGTCCGCCGTAAAGGCATTGGGGCGTTCAGAATCGACGTTCAGCACGCCGCGCACCTCTTGGTTGAGTAACAGTGGCACGGCCAGCTCAGAATTGACCTCCTGTCGCAGGCGGACGTAGCGCCGGTCGCGAGTCACGTCGCCCACGCGCGCGGGCATGCCGGTGCGCGCGACCCAACCGGTGATGCCGACGCCGATGGGCAGCTTGAAGTCCGCGTGATCCGGCGGCAGTCCAAATGCCGCTTGAATTTGAAGAAAGCGCGAAGTCGGGTTTACTAGCACGACCGAGCCGCTGGACGCGCGCATGAGCCGCACCGCCTCGCGCAATATGAGTTGGAGCGCCTCCTGCGCATCGAGCGTAGAGTGGAGGACGTGGCCAACTTGGTTGAGCAGTTCCAGCCGCTCGCACCGGGCGCGGAGTAGGTCGAGTTCAGTGCTCATCTTAGCCGTCTCGTGAGTTCGATGCCTCCCGCTGTGAAAAGAAGAATCGGCGCCCATCCGGCCACCCAGCCGGGCACAAGGCCACCCGTGCCCAGCACCAGCGAAAGTCGCGACAGTATGAAGAAAGCGAAGCCAATGCCGATGCTCGCTGCCACGCTGAGGGCGACGTTACGTCGGCCGGGTGCGGCTCCAAAGGGCAATGCTAGCAGCACCACGACTAGGCAGGTAAACGGTGTCGCTAGTCGGCCGTGAAGCTGCGTGTTTAGCTCGTCGGCTTTGTTGCCGGTCAGATGCGGATGGAGGCGATAGTAGTCGAGAATTTCTGCGAGGGTGAAGCGCAGCCGCTTCGCCATTTTATCGCGCGCGAAAGTGCTGATCTTAATCTCGCTCTTGATGAGGCGGGGCGACTCGTTTAGCTCAGGGAACACGACTCGGTTGGTACGCGTGCGCAGGGCAAAGTCGAGGTTTGGCGGTTCGTAGGCCCAGATTTCCGCGTCGGTAAAGTGCCATACGCCATTGGTGAATCCGGCACGGTTGGCGAAGAGAATTCGGCGGATGTTGTCGCGGGCAGTCCATGTAACGTTTACCCGCAGCATCTCGTGAGTGAGCAGTCCAAACGCGCCTACTTTCCACTCATGCCCAGCTACGTCGTTCCATGTAACGTTTACCCGCAGCATCTCGTGAGTGAGCAGTCCAAACGCGCCTACTTTCCACTCATGCCCAGCTACGTCGTTATTAAAGTTCACGTCGCGCTTCCACTGCAGCTCGGTTTGTTGTTCGAGCTTATTACGATAGCGGTTCAACACGTCCTCAGCAGCCTCCTGCGCGGGCGGGCCAGCGATCTCGCTGGTAACGAACAGCATCGCGCTGGTCGCGACGCCCACTGCCAGATAGGGCGCGGCCAACCGCCACAGGCTGACACCCGCTGCACGAATGGCGACTAGCTCATGGTGCTTGTTGTGCTGCGCCAACGCGTAAAGCAGGGCTAGCAGAAGGCCTATCGGCAGCACGGTGGGTAGCAACTCGGGCGTCTTGAAGTAGTAGTACTCCGCAATGTCCCAGCCGTTGAGGCCCTTGCCTTGCAACATGGGCAGCTCGTTCATCAGGTCCGCCGAAATAAAGAAAATTAGGAAACCGCTTAGGCAGTAAAGCAGGGGAACTAGCAACTCACGCAGCAGATAGCGGTCAAGCAGGCGCATCGGCCAGCATCGTAAGGGCAGCACGTCCGGGCTGGCAAGCAAGCCGCCTGCTCCGGCTGACTTGCTGGCTCAGATAGATCCAGGACGGATTCTTGGCCGGAACTAATTGGTGAGGGATTTTTGACCCTGGCCTGCTCTGCGTTTCTCTGCGTCCTCTGCGTCCTCTGCGTCGAGGGAAACTCGGAGGTTCCGCGTGGGCAAACTACTTTTTCGTATTCCCCTTGCCTGCCGGGCGGTCGCGAAGCGGCCAGTCAGGATGATCCGTGCGGGCGGACTGGAACAGCCCTTCGGCCTTGGCGACCAGCTCCGGTTTGGTCGCGGCGAGGTCGGTCTTTTCGCCCGCGTCGGTCTTGAGATCGTAGAGTTCGGTCTTGGCGCTGAGGCCGTTCTTCACAGCCTTCCAGTCGCCGAAACGCGCGGCTTGCAACGATGCGCCTTCGTGCAATTCCCAGTAGAAGTATTCGCGCTGCGGTGCCGCGCCGCCCTTGAGGAAGCTCACGAGCGAAAGGCCGTCGGGCTTGAAACCATCAGGCAGCTTCGCGCCCGCGAGTTCCGCGGCGGTCGGGAGGAAATCCCAGAACGCCCACGGCTCATGGCTCACGCGTCCGGCGGGCACGGTGCCGGGCCAGCGCGCGAGGGCGGCCTGCCGTAGCGCACCCTCGTAGAGACCGCGCTTGAAGCCGCGCAAACCGTTGCTCGCCTGCTCGAAGAGCTTGCCCTGCGGCGACTGCGGATCGAAGGACGAGCCATTGTCGCCCGCGAGCATCACGAGCGTGTTGGTGTCAAGGTTCAGCTCCTTGAGCAGCGCGAGGATGCGGCCCACGTCGGAGTCCAGGCGCGTGACCATCGCCGCGTAGTTCTTCTGCACCTCGGTCCACGGCTTGTCCTTGTAGATGCCCTGGTCATCAATCTGAAAGGTCCCGTGTGGCAGCGTGATGGAGTAGTAGAGGAAGAACGGCCGGTCCTTGTTGGTTCGCACGAACTTCAGTGTCTCGTCCGCGATGAGGTTCTGCGCATAGGTCGCGCCCTTGCCCTCCACCCTCGTGTTGCCATCGTTGCCCGGCAGCTCGAAGCGCTGGTCGTCGCGGTAGAGGTATTTTGGGAAATAGCTGTGCGCGTGGCGCTGGCAGTTATAGCCGAAGAAATGGTCGAAGCCGTTTTTTAACGGGCTGCCCGTCGTGTCGAACATGCCCATGCCCCACTTGCCCACGCACGCGGTCGCGTAGCCGGCGGACTGGAGCACTTGCGCCACCGTCACCGTGCCGGCGGGCAGCGGCTTCTGGCCCTCGGGCTGGACCTCGCGATTCGCGCGGATGGGCGAGTGGCCCATGTGCAGACCGGTCATCAGCGACGTGCGGCTCGGCGCGCAGACGCTCGTGCCGCAATAGCCCTGCGTGTAGCGCGTGCCCTCGCGCGCCATCCGGTCGAGATTCGGCGTCTGGATGAGCTTCTGCCCGTAGCAACCCAGATCGCCCTGCGCGAGGTCGTCGCTGAGGATGAAGATGAGGTTGGGCTTGGCGAGGGGCGCAGCCAGCAGCGGCCCGGCAGCCGCGAGCAAGGTAAACAAGGCAATGGCAGGTTTCACGCGACGTTGGGAAGTAAACAGTTCGCAAGGCTGGCTATCACCGCAGGGGCGTGGGGAGAAAGTCCCAGTCCAGCACCATCTTTTCGGTGAGCGCGCGTTTGAGCGCGAGTTCGGGTTCCTTGAACGCGGTCTGGCCCGCGAGGTTGTTTAACTCACCCGGGTCCGCGTCGAGGTCGTAAAGTTCGAAGGTTGGTCGTGGCGCGGTGAAGTAAGCCTTCACAAACGGCGGGGCGAGCTTGCCCGCCGCGTTGGCCGCCACCATCTCCTGCCAGCCCGGGTCGCGCTGGCTGTCCACGGGCGCGACGGCCCCGTGCGGCGTGCAGTTGTAAATGAGCTTGAAGTGGTCGCTGCGCGCGCAGCGGGCAAGGTCGAACGTGGAAGCTTGGATGTCCGGCTTCATGCCGCCGTCGCCGCCGTGCGGGCCGCGTTCGGCGAAGATGAACTGACGCGGCGTGAACGGTTCGCCGCGCAGGAGCTTGAGGAAGCTCATGCCGCTCATTTCCTTGGGTGGCTTCACGCCGGCGGCTTCCAGCATCGTTGGCGCGAAGTCCTCGCCGGAGATGAGCGCGCGGGTGGTTTGGCCGGTCTTCAACACCCCAGGCCAGCGCACGAGCAGCGGGACGTTGATGCCGGGGTCGTGCAGCGCGCCCTTGCCGTGTGGCATCGCCATGCCGTTGTCGCCCATGAAGACGACGAGGGTGTTCTGGTCGAGGCCGCGGGCCTTGAGTGTGTCGAGCACGGTTTGCACGTCGTCGTCGAGGTGCTCGATTTCCGCGAGGTAACGCGCGAGGTCGCCGCGCACGCCGGGCAGGTCGGGTAGGTGCGGCGGAAGGGTGAGTTTTTTTGGGTCGGGCACGCCGCGTTTGCCCTGCGTGGTCCAGACGTGGTGCGGGTCCGAGAAGCCGAGCCAGAAGAACCACGGTTTGTCCTTTGGTGCCTTGTCGAGGAAGGCCGCGAGTTTGGTCCCAAAATTCTGCGTCCCGCCGCCTTTCTCCACATAGTCCACCCGTTGGGTGAACGTGCGCAGGTTGTGCCGATCCATCGTGCCGCCCAGCTCGGGCGCGGCGCGCTGGCCAGCGGTGGCCGGACCATCGAGATGATAGCTGCGGCCCGCGACGCCGGTGAAGTAACCGCCCTTGTCTCGCAGCAAATCTGGCAACGCGGGAATGTCACTCGGCAGCGGTGAGGTGAAGCGTACCATGCGCACCGCGACCGGCGAGCGCCCGGTCATGAGCGCCGCACGGGACGGCACGCATTGCGGGCACGAGACGAACATGCGATCGAAGCGCATCCCCTCGGCGGCGAAGCGGTCGAGGTTGGGCGTGCGGACGTCGGGATTTCCGTAGCAGGAGAGATAGGGATAGCTGTGATCGTCGGAGAGGAGGAAAAGAATGTTCGGCTTGGCGGGCGCGGCGGCGAGGGGAAGCGCGGCGACGGCAAGCGCACCGATAAACCGGGCGAGGGAAACGCGGAGTTTCATGTTGCTGGGGCCGGGCGCGGTCAGGGGTCCGGTTTTTTCCGGAAGATGATGAGGTGCTGGCGTGGCAGAGTGCGAACGGTCTCAACATGTTCGAGCGGCTGATTGGCCATTTCCTTGCGCACTTGGGCTTCGGTCATCTTGTGCAATGGCTTGATGGGTACCTCGGGATCCTCGCCGCGATACTCAACGAAGACGATGCGCCCGCCGGGCTTCAGCCGACGGCAGATGGCGTCTATCATTTCCCACGGGTGGTCGAACTCGTGATAGACATCCACCATGATGACGAGGTCTACGGGCTTGGGCAGCTTGGGATCCGTGGTGGTGCCGAGGACGCCGACGACATTCGTGACGCCGCGCTCCTTCATCTTGGTGGCGAGGAGGTCGAGCATCTCGGGCTGAATCTCCACGCCATAGACTACGCCCTTCGCGCCGACGGCTTGGGCCATGCGCCAGCTGAAGTAACCGGTGCCGCAGCCGAGGTCGGCGACCACGTCGCCTGGTTTGAGCGCGAGCGCCTTGAGAACGAGATCGGGTCGCTCTTCTTGGTCGCGCTCGGGCCGGTCCAGCCACGGCGCAGCGAAGTGCGTCATGTAGTGGGCGATCTCGCGGCCGAAGTAGTATTTACCGATGCCATCGCGCGTGCGAACGCCGGGCTGGTAACGGGCCGCGGGCGCGGCCTTGTCCTGCGCGGGCAGCGGCGAAGGCGCGCTGGCGCCCAAGCCCAGCAAGAGCAGAATTAAGGCGCGCGATCGGCGGGCGGAGAACAGGTTCATGCGCAAACCTTCCGAGCCGGACGGCGGGTTGGCAAGGGCATTCTCCTGCGCGGCCTTGAACCAAGCAAAAGGCCCGGACTCAGTCCGAGCCTTTGCGCAAATCTTTGCCGGACGACTTTCATCAGGTTGGGTTTTGCCTGCCTGAAGA
>Ga0194122_10005140_pt1 | contig 12347 bp, 10 predicted proteins | sample TA2MahCa10mmetaG_FD_155487 | JGI IMG/M metagenome (GOLD analysis project Ga0194122, IMG submission 155487) | Freshwater microbial communities from Lake Tanganyika, Tanzania - TA2015021 Mahale Deep Cast 10m | ecosystem: Environmental > Aquatic > Freshwater > Lake | place: Tanzania: Lake...
AGTTGCTCTATCGCGGCGCGCTCCAGCCGGTCATTAAAGCCCTGCAGTTCCTGCGCGAAGGCGATATCCCCGCGCGCTCGCGTCAGGTCACCAAAGCGAGCGAGATCATCAACGAACTCACGCTCTCGATCGACCACGAACGCGGCGGCGACATCGCCCGCAACCTGGTAGAACTCTACGACTACATGCAGCGCCTGTTGCAGGACGCCAACTTTCGCCAAGTGGAGCCACCCCTCGCAGAACTTGAGTCGCTACTCGGCACCCTGCTCGAAGCCTGGGAACAGTGCGACCCCTCAGCCGCGCCCGCGCGCCCGCAACTCCAGCGTCCGGCACTCACCCGGCGCCCACCATGCCGCACCCGTCCGCCTTCTCCAGCGCCATGGCTCCGGCCGACGAAGCACTCCTCGTCTACGGTCCCCCCAGGTTCCGTTAGCAAATCCTTCGCTCAACCCGCGAAGAAACCACCGCCCTTCCTCCGTCATCATAAGCAAAGGAAATGCTGCACATCGCCAGTCAGGGCTCACCCGCGCCTCCGTCCCAACCGGCCGGCGCCGACGCCCCGTCCACTTGCGAAATCGCCCGCGCCTGCGCCACCGGTGACCGGCAGGCCTTTCATCATCTGTTCCTGCGCTACCAGCATCGCGTCTACTCCATCGCTCTGCACTACACCTCGAATCCCGCTCTGGCCATGGACATCAGCCAGGAAGTCTTCGTCAAGCTCTTTTCCGCCATCGGCTCCTACCGTGGCGAATCACCCTTTGAAAACTGGCTCTTCCGCATCGTCGCCAACTGTTGCCACGACGTTCACCGCCGCCTGCGCCCCACCATTCCGCTCGAGCAACTGCCGGCCGGCGCCGATACCGCCCCGTCCGACCCACACACCTCCGACACAGCGCGAGCCGTCCGCGAACAAGTGGCGCGGCTACCGGAAGAACTCCGCATGACCGTCGTGCTCCGCTATACCGAAGGTCTCAGCTACGATGAAATTGCCACCATTCTCGCCTGCCCGCCCGGCACAGTGGCCTCGCGCCTGAACCGTGCCCATCGCGAACTGGCCAAACATCTTGCCTACCTCCAGGGAAGGGAACTAGCGTGAACCAAACTCCATCGCCCGAAACGCAAATCCCGCGTCTGCTTTCCCGCTCGCTCGCGCCCACCGAGGCGCCGGAAGCGCTCTGGTCCGCCGTCGCCGCGCGCATTACCCACGCGCCCCCGCGCTCAGCCTCGTGGCGAGGCCTCGCCATGGCCGCCGCCATTGCAGCATTGATGACGGGCGGCGTTCTCTATCTCCGCGCCCAGCAGCCCCGGTTGCACACTCCAGAGCAGGTTGCGCTCGATATCCACAAGCTCGGAAGCGCCGACGGCCAAGCCAGCTACACCGTGCGCCGCGAAGTCACCATCACAGGCGTCCCGGTGACGCTCGTGGCCGCGCCGGCTACCAATATCTCCGCCACCGCCGCCAAGATCGTCCGCACCACGTACCGTCAGGGCGGGGAACTGGCCGTCTCCGAGTGGACCCACGCCGGACGCCGCTGGGTAATGGTGGTGCGGACACCGGCCCACGCGCAGGCCTGCCAGATCTGCCACCGCGCCTGACTCAGTGCCTGCCGCCGTGCGGCCCGGCAGCCTTGTAGTGGATACTCAACAGAAGATGCCGCGCGTTACGTTGGGCGAAGGCCGCACGCCTCTCATTGCAAGCCGGCGCATCGCCCGCGAACTCGGCCTCGCGTCGCTTGCCTTCAAACTCGAAAGTTGCAATCCCAGCGGCTCTTATAAAGACCGCTTCATCGCCGCCGAACTCGATCAGCTCCTCGCTCGCGGCGTGCGTGCCTGCATCGCCACGTCGTCCGGCAACACCGGCGCGTCGCTGGCTGCCTACGCCGCGCGCTACGAAGTGCCTTGCACGATCGTCGTCAGCGACTCTACGCCCACGGGCAAGCTCGTACAGATGGCAGCGCACGGTGCGCGCCTCATCCAAGTCCGCGGCTTCACCACCAACGGCGCTATCACGGGGCGCGTCATGACGTTGTTGCGAGACTACGCCGCCGCCCGTCCTGCCGCGCTCGTGGTCTCCGCTTATCGCTACTGCCCCGGCGGCATGGCGGGCGTTGAATCGTTGGGACATGAACTTGCCCCCGCGGCGCCCGCGCATGTGTTTGTTCCCGCCGGCAGCGGCGGAATGTTCATCGCCGTGTCGCGCGGTCTCCAGGCGACCCCCACACGCGTCCATGCCGTGCAACCTGCCGGCTGCTCCACGTTCGCTGCCTCCTGGCAACGCGGCGGCGATGCGATTCTTCCCGTTGAAAGCCACACGCGCGTCAGCGGACTGTCGGTGCCCTTCGATATCGACGCCTCGCTTGCACTCGCCGAACTCCGCTCCCGCAGCGGTTCGGCCTGGGCGCTCGCTGTACCCGACGCGGCGATCTTTGCCGCGCAAGCGATGATGATGGAAATGGAAGGCATTTCCACCGAGCCCGCCGGAGCCGCCGCACTCGCCGGGCTCATCCAAGCGCTGCAAGACGGGCGCCTCGGCAAAACCGAACCCGCCGTGTGTATCGTCAGCGGCCACGGCTTCAAGGATCCGGCGGCGGCAGAAGCGATCGCGGCGCGGCATCCGGCGGTCCAAGCTGAAGCGGATGAACTGGAGTCGTTACTCGCATGAGCCTCAACGGACAAGTAGCCATCGTCACCGGCGGCGGCACCGGCATTGGGCTCGGCATCGCGCGCGCGCTGGCCGCACGAGGCGTGCTTCTAATGCTGGCGCAGCGCCGCGTCGAATTCGCCGAGACCGCGGCGAGAGAGTTTTCTGAAGCTGCCTCGGCCGCCGTAGACCTTGCCGACCCCGCGTCCATCGAAGCGCTCATCGAAGCCACCTTGCAACGCTTCGGCCGCCTCGACATTCTGGTGAACAACGCGAGCCTCACGGGTCTCCCAGCGGTGTCCGGCGCGCTCGACGCCACACGCGCGCATGTGGACGCCGTGGTGGACGTCAATCTCAAGGGCACGTTCTACGCCTCGCAGTTTGCCGCGCGCCGCATGGTGGCCGCGGGCACGCCCGGCGCAATCGTCAACATCTCGTCGGTGGGCGGCTATGCGGCGCAGGAACACGCTTCGCTCTATTGCGCCACCAAGGCCGCGCAGATTTCGCTCACCCAATCGCTTGCGCTCGAGTGGGCGCCGCACGGCATCCGCGTCAACTGCGTGGCGCCCGGCGACATTCGCACGGAGGCCAGCGCGGAGATCGTGGATGAACTGAAGTCGGCGGGCTCCTCGGGCCGCTATCTCCGCGTCACGCCGCTCGGCCGCCGCGGCATGCCCGAAGAAGTGGGCCACGCCGTTGCGTTTCTCGCCTCGCCGGAAGCGAGTTTCATCACCGGCTCCACGCTCCTTGTCGACGGAGGCTTCCTTGCTTACTGACGGACTTGCGCGCGGCACGCGTCATCGCCTCACCGTGCCCTGCGGCGGCGATCTCGCGTTCCCCGTGCTCATCGCGCGCGGCGCGCAACCCGGCCGCACGCTCGTCACCACCGCCGCCGTCCACGGCGACGAATATGAAGGCACGCGCGCGATCCTGGACACCTTCGCCGAACTCGACCCCGCCACCTTCGCCGGCGATTGGGTGGCCGTCCCCGCTGCGAACCCGCCCGCCTTTTGGAATGGCACGCGCACCAGCCCGCTCGATGGCGGCAATCTCGCGCGTGTGTTCCCCGGCGACAACGCCGCGGATGCGCCCGCCACACAGCGCCTTGCCTGGCGCCTCGGCGAGTCCATCGTCTCGCTCGCGGACTTCTACCTGGATCTCCACTCGGGCGGCGTCGGCTGGTCGATGCCCACCATGGCCGGCTACGACGCCGCGGATGCGCGCAGCGAAGCAGGCGCGCGCATCTTCGGAGCCGAGACGATTTGGGGCCATCCTGAAGTGCCGCCCGGCCGCACGGTGTCTTTCGCGAAGTCTCGCGGCATCCCGTTCCTCTACACCGAAGCGCGCGGCGGCGGCCGCCTGCACCTGGGCGACGTAGCGGTGATGAAGCGCGGCATCCGCAACCTGCTGCGGCATCTCGGCATTCTGGCTTCACCCTTCGAAACCGCGCCGCTTGTCCGCCACCTGTTCGGGGAAGGGAACATCCACCACGGCATCAATGCCCCGTCTGCGGGTTTTTTCTTTTCCGATGTTCAACTCCTCGATGCGGTGGGCGCTGGCCAACCGCTGGGGCAGCTCGTCACTCTACACGGCGAAACCATCGCCACGTTCACCGCTCCCCGCGACGGTGTCGTGGGTTTGCTCCGCGAATTCCCCATGGTTCATGAGGGCGATCCGCTGTTTCTGATTGCCGAGTTGCGCGAGAGTTAAGTCGGCTGTAAAGAACCCTTGACCATCCCTTGGCAGGCTGTCGCCGCCGCGCCGCGCATGCCCCGCCTGACACGCAATCCGGTGGCGCCATAGTCGGCCCGTGGGAGGCGTGCGACCCGGCAGCTTTGTTGTACCGCATTGAAACGATCATCACCGCTCGATGAGCGCGCTTGTTTCGGGCACTCAGTTCACCGGGCGCGGCGCCGGTGGCGCCTCGCTCGACCAGGCGATTGCCGCGAGGATCGGCGCCAACTCACGCTTCCGGTCGCTGCAACTCGGCGTTTCGCAGGAGTCGTTCGGCAAAGGCGTCCAGCGCAACATGAGCTGGGCCGGCCACGATCGCCCGCTGCCGCCCGAGATGCTGCCGCACAAGCTGTTTGACCACCTCTTCGGCCAGCGCGAACTCGGCTGGATCAACCGCAAGAAGAGCGTGCTGGACGCCGTGCGCCAGGACGCCTCGTCGTTGAAGAAGCAACCAATACAGACCAGCAGCGGGTGGGCGAGCACCTCGACGCTGTGCGCGATCTCGAACGCTCCATCGCCACGCTCCCGCCGCAATACTACAAAGTGGACGCGCCTGAGTACGAGAGATCGCGCTCGGCGGGCATATCGCCGGCATTTGATTAAGCAACGATAATGATCCTCGTTAGCCGGCTTTCTCGGGCTCCTTGGCGAGCGGAGACTCGGAGGAATTCGGCAGATGCTTTCACGGAGTTCACGGTTCATCATCGGACTCGTACTGACTGGGGCGGGTTTGCCCGCGCAGGAACGAGACATACGCTTGACAGTGTTCGATGGTGAACGGATCTTGGGCACTGCCAACGGCCCGGAGGAAGCGGAGCAGATCCGCGGCAACGGCAAGCTTCGCCTCGGAGTGTGGGGAGATCGCGCGGCAACGTACCTGGAACGGTCAAAGGCGCGGCGTAATCCGCAGCCGCCCCACGGGCGTCCCGGTTGGGGGGGGGGGATCGAGACACTGTCCCTGGCTGCGCCCGCGCAGGCTCTGGCCGTGGCGGATTTCAACCACGATGGCCAGATGGACGTGGCGCTGGCCACGTCGAACGGCATTACTGTGCGGCTGGGGCAGGAGCGGCGTCCCGGGCCCGCGTTCGGTCCTGAACTGGTCGTGTGGGGCGGCCAGCCCGCGCCGGCTCTGGCAGCAGTAGACTTCGATGGCGACGGCCACCCCGATCTCGTCGCGTCGCTGGGCGGCGCCGTGGGCTGGCTCCAGGGTGACGGCGCTGGTCACTTGACCCCGCGCGAGCCTCTGGCGCAGGCGCGTGCCGACCGGTTTCTGGTGGCCGACTGGAACGGTGACGCCATTCCCGATCTCGCCTTCGCCACCGATACCGAGGCCATGATTTGGACGGGCAAGGGCGATGGGCGCTTCGAGGCTGCCTCGCGGCTCCCTCTGCCTGGGCCGGTAAGCGCCCTGGCGGCGCTCGACATCGACGGGGACCAACAACCCGATCTCGCCGTGGCGTTGCGCCATGAGCCCAAGGTGCTGTTGCTATCGCTGGCGCTCCACGCCGCAGTGGGCGAAATCCGGCTACGCGAGCCGGCCACGGCGCTCGGCGCCCACGACGATCACCTACTCACGCGCACCGGATCCGGACCGGTGGAGTTGTGGCGGCACCGGCAGCAGGGCGCGGCGTACGATAACGGGCTCCCGGCGCCCGGGCTCTGGCTGGACGATCCGAAAACCTGGCGCGGGGACTTGAACGGCGACGGCGCGGACGATTCCGTATCCCTCGCTCCGGCGGGCCTGAAGGCCGCCACCGGTAGTTTCGCGATCTCTGGCGTGACCAAAACGCATGCCGATCCGTGGAACGTGGGCGACACCGGCAAGACGTTCACCATCGCGGCATCTGGCAGTCACACGGTGGGCGAAGTCGCGCTGGTACGAGACACCCTGCCGGCCAGACTCACTTTCGTCACAACCAGTTTGAATGGTTGGGAATGCGGACAGGACGACGTGAATCCCCAGATCATCGATTGTGCCTGGGGCGGCGGGGCCAGCCCGTATCCGCCCATCGTGATCACCGTGGACGTTTCATCAACAGCGTCCAACGTCTTGACGAACCAAGTGCAGGTGTTTAACAACGGCGTAGCCGGGGCCTCCACGATGGACACGGTCACGCCGAGCGGGGGCGGGGGTGGGGGTGGGGGCGGCGGAACGCCCACGCCGGACTTGACCGTCAGTAAGTTTCACCTGAGCGATTTCTCCCGAGGCCAGACCGGAGCCGCGTACACGCTGACAGTCCGCAACGTGGGCACTGCGGCCACCGCGGGCAACATCGTCGTAACGGAACCGCCGCCAGGCGGTCTCACCGTGACCGGCATGAGCGGCATCGGCTGGATTTGCACGACTGAGACGTGCACGACGAATCAGAGCGCCGGCATCGGCGTGGCTCTCCCTGACATCACGGTTACGGTGAACGTGAGTGCAACGGCGCCCTCGATGGTGACCAATGTGGCCACGGTAGTCGGCGGAGGCGAGACGAACACCGCAAATAACTCGGCCAATGACCTCACCGCGGTGCTGGCCCCGGACTTGACGATCGCCAAGACCCACACCGGCAACTTCCAACAAGGCCAGACCAACGTCACAGACGCCATCACCGTCCAGAATCTGGGTCCGGTGGCGAGCTCGGGCCAGGTGACCGTCACCGAGAACGTTCCTCCGGGCCTCACCCTGGTAAGCCTGGCTGGCGCCGGTTGGACCTGCAGCGCCAACGCGTGCACGCGCAGCGATGCACTGCCGGCCCTGCAGGTTTATCCCGCGATCACGGCGACGTTCAACGTTGCCACCACCGCGCCCTCATCCATCACAAACTCGGCAACGGTGAGCGGCGGCGGCAACGCCAATACCGCGAACGACACGGCCACGGTAAACCCGGCCTCGGACCTGACGATTGCCAAGATGCGCACGGCGGGCGGGAATCTGCTGCGCGGCCAGACCGGCGTGCAATATACGCTGCGCGTGAGCAACGCCAAGGGTGCCAGCGCCTGGAGCGGCGTCATCACGGTGGTGGACACCCCCGGTCCGGGCCTGACGCTCACCAGCCTCAGCGGCGCGGGATGGGTCTTCACACTGGCTACCGGTTCCTGCACAACGTCGCAGGCGGTCCTTGCCAGCGGCGCCGCCACGACGATCACGGCGGTCGCCAACGTGACGGCCGACGCCGGCGCCACGGTGGTGAATAACGTCACCGTTTCCGGCGGCGGCGACTCGGTGACCACTAACAATTCTGCCAGCGACACCGCGAACGTGGATGGTGCGGACCTGGCGATCGCCAAAAGCCACACCGGCAACTTCACGCGCGGCCAGACCGGCGCCACTAATACGCTCTCAATTACCAACGTGGGCACGGGCGCGACGCAAGGCGCCGTCACCGTCGTCGAGCAGCCGCCCGCCGGGCTTACCGTCACCGCGCTTGCCGGGCCCGGCTGGAGTTGTGTACTGAGCTCCCTCACCTGCACCACCCCGAACGCCATTCAGCCCAACGGCGGCGCCTTCACGATCACTGTCACTGCAACGTTAGCCGCGGACGCGCCGCCGGAGATCACCAACACGGCTACCGTCTCGGGGGGGCAGCGACAACACCCCTGGCAACAACACGGCCAACGACCTTACGACCGTCATCGGAGGACCGGACCTTTCACTTACCAAGGCCGCGGCTACCTCATCCTTCTATCGCGGGCAGACCGATGCGCGCTATACGCTCACCGTGCGCAACACCGGCATCAGCGCCGCCTCGGGCACGGTGCAGGTAGTGGAGGCGCCTCCGCCCGGCATGACCGTCACCGCCCTGTCAGGCGCCGATTGGACGTTCGCCGTACCCACACTCACCTGCACGCGCACCGCGCCCATCGCCGTCAACACCGAATCCACTATTAGCGTGACGGTCTCGGTTGCCGTCACCCCCCCAGCAGGGCTCACCAACTCGGCCACCGTGTCCGGCGGCGCCGACGACACGCCCGCGAACAACACGGGCAAGCACACCACGCGGATCACCGTCCCTGACCTGACGATCGCCAAATCGCACACGGGGAACTTTTTCCGAGGCCAGACCGGCGCCCAGTGCACGCTGACGGTGAACTCCGCGGCGGCGCCTTCCGTCGGCACGCATACCGTCGTGGAGCAGCCGCCGGTGGGGCTGACCGTGACACCGATGTCCGGCAGCGGCTGGACCTGCACTCTCGGGAGCCTGTCCTGCCAGAACACGTAGATCGTACCCGCGGGAGGATCGCTTCCTCCCCTTACCGTAACCGTGAACGTGGCGGCCGATGCGCCCGCGAACCTGGTCAACAGCGCCACGGTCAGCGGCGGGACGGAGACCAACACCGCCGACAACACGGCTAACGATCCCACGGTGATCACCTTCGTGGATCTGACCATGACTAAGTCACATACCGGGAACTTCCTGGCGGGCCAAGTGGGCGCTCGATACACGCTGGCCGTGGTGAACCTGGGTCAGGCGCCGTCCGCGGGCACTATCACAATCACGGAGATTCCGCCGGCGGGGGTCACGGTCACTGGTATGAGCGGTGTGAACTGGTCGTGCACAGTCGCGACGCTCACCTGCACACGCAGCGCGGTTCTGGGCGCCGGTGCGGCCGCCGACCCGATCACGGTTATGGTCAACGTCGCGGCCGATGCGCTCACCAGCGTGACTAACCGCGCCACGGTTTCCGGCGGCGGGGACACCAATGCGGCGAACAGCTCCGCCGAAGCCACCGTCAACTTGGGGAGCCCCGACCTGCTGATCACCAAGACGTACAGCGGCGGAAATGTGGCTCCGGGCGCGCAGATCCAGTACAGCGTGGTGGTCAGCAACATCGGCAACGGCAAGGCGATGGCCAGTCCGGTGGTTGTTGAACAACCACCACCGGGGCTGACGATCACCAATATGGTTGGGCAGTTAGGGATACTCATTTCTACGTGGTCTTGTTCGACATCCTCCTGCACCTGGAGGGGAACGCCGCCGTCTGCCGGCCAGGTGCTGGAGACGATCATTGTCAGTGCTCAGATGACTGGAAGCACCCCCGGCCCGTTGACCAACACGGTGAGCGTGAGCGCTGAGGAGGCCGAGGCCAACCCGGCGAACAATGCCGCCACCGCAACGATCAATGTCGTAAACCCCGACCTGCAAATTGCACTTCGCCCGGTAGGCCAACTCCGGCCCACGGGAAGCGGGGCGGGATGGGACGTGACGGTGACCAACGTGGGAAACACGTCGGCCACGGCGTTCAATCTCGCTCTTCAGGCCAGCGGGCTCAATGCCCTGACCGTGCCGGCGGGGTGTTCGAACACGTTTCCCATCGCCTGCGCCATCAACACCGCCCTGGCGCCGGGCGCCACCTGGACCGGAACGCTTCTTGTGAGTCCGTCCAGCGCGGCCACGGCCCCCAGTTCGTTCACCCTACGCGCGACGCTCACCGGCGGCAGCGACACCAGCGCCGCCAACAACACGGCGGAGAGCACGCAGCCGCTGCTGCGCGCCGACTACGCCGTGACCGTCGCGGCCACCGGCGCTTTGACGGAGGGTGTGCCCGCTGTATTCAACGTGACGGTGAGCAACGTGGGGAACTTTGCGCCGCCGTCCGACACGCTGACGCTCGACTTGGTCGTCATCAGCGCCAACTCGGGCAGCGGAGCAGGCTGGACCTGTTCGACGCTCTCGCGCTGCACCCGCCCGTGCATTACACTGCCGCCAGGCGCTTCAGCAACGGTGACAGTAACGCTAACGCCGCCGACGCTGGCTCGTTCGATCGGGACGTCAGGGACGGTGTCCAGCGGCTCGGCCAGTGAGGAGTCCACGGCGGCGCTCGCCAACAACACCACCAAGCTGGTGTCGCCGGTGGCCGCGAGCGCCGTCGTGCTGGCCACTCCGCTGCCTTCGAGCAACGGAAGTTCCGCGGCGTTCTATGTCAACCGTCCGGGCACGGTGCTGGTTTCGGTGGTCAATACCGGAAGCCTGACTACCAGCGGCTACACTTCTGTCACGTTGTCCAGCCTGACGGGGGCGAGTATCACGGCGCTGTCCGGATCGGGCTGGCTCTGTACGGTCGCCACGCTGACGTGTCTCACCAGCCAAGTAATGGGCAGACTGGGTTACCTCCCCACGCTGAGCGCCACCGTTGTGCCCAATGCCGCGGGCGAGATGCGCATCCGCGCGGTGTCGAGCGGCGGCGGTGGAGTGAATGCGGCGGCGCCCGATGGCGTCTACCAGGTGCTGCTTGAGTCCGACCTCCAGATCAACAAGACGCACACCGGTTACCTGTCGACGAACGGCATCCTCAACTTCACGATCTCAGTCACCAATGTGGGCGCCGCGGCGACTTCACAGCCCGTTACAGTAGTGGATGCTCCGCCAGCCGGGATGACGATCACGAGCATGTCCGGAACGGGCTGGACGTGTACGTTGGCCACGCTGACCTGCACCCGGACGGACGTGCTGGCGGCCGGCGCCAGTTACCCGAACATCAACGTTTCGGCAGCCTTCACCCTCCCTGGGACGGCCCCGGGAACCAGCGCGGTCACTAACCGCGCCACGGTGTCGATGCCGCTGGAGCTCAACACCGCCAATAACACTTCGGACAACGTGGCCTTGGTTGTCATCGCGAACTTCACGCTCCGGTTGACCATCGGCTCGCCCCGCTTCGACCGGGCGCGGCTGCGCTGGCTGCTCACGATGGGCTTCACGAACGCCGGCGGGGCCGACCAGACGAGTTCGGCCATCGCACTCCAAGCCATGACGCCGGCCACGGCGCGGTTGCTCAACCAGACGGGAGCCACTGTCACCTACCTGCCAGGCCTGCCCTGCCTCGAACTGGGCCCCATTACGGCAGGGGCCACGGTGACGCGCGATCTGGAGTTCGACGCCCTGGCCACCTTCCGGCCGCACATTCTGGGCAGCGCCACTCCACGGTAGTAAAAACGAAGAAGAGAGGAACGACACAATGAAAACAACCAGGACCGCCGTGCTACTCGGTCTGTTGACCGCGGCCTTCGCGCCCGCGGCGGTGGTCTATGACAACTCGGGCAACGACCTCGCCCAGAGTTTCTTCTGGTCGTCCGGCTGGGACGAGCTGGGAGATCAGGTGATGCTGGTGGGCACGGACCGGCAAATCACGTCGGCGCAGCTGCAGTTGTTCAACCTGGGTGTCGCGGGGACGTTCGATGCCACGCTCCGCTTCTACAACGAGGGCTCGCCGGTGGGCGCGGGGCTTGGTGAGTTCACGCTCACCAACCTGGCGGCGCCGGACCTGGCCACAGCCGGCGGCGTTTTCACGCTACTGTTCAGCACGAGCGGCCTGCTCGCGCCGGACGAAGTGATCTTCACGCTGGCAGTGTTCAACCAATCCGCGGGCGTGGACTTGGGGTTGAATCTTCTCAATCCGCTGGTGCAAGGTAGTTCCGCCGCCGGATTCTCCATCCGCCGCGCGGGCTCCAGCTTCAGCCAGGAAGTTGGCGCGGACCTGAATTACTACCTTGTGCTGGACGCCGGCTCCGGAGCAGGGACGGCGGTCGTGCCCGAGCCCACGCCGCTGGTATTGACGCTATGGGGAGTGGTGCTGATGGTGGCGCGGAAGCGGCCGCGGTTTAGATAGAGCATTTTCGGAATCAACGGAGGAACTCGCGCCGGGAACCGCCTCCCTCACGCCGCGGCTCCGTTGCGCTTCGGTATCCGCCAAAGACCATCCGAAGGCGGGTCGCCGGCACATACGGATTGTCTTCCCGGCTGCTGTTTACCCGTCCGACGGGTAACTGCCACATCACGGCGGGATGCCCGAGCTTTTCGCCCGCGGCCTGGCCATATAAAGAGCCTCGTCGGAGGAATTTGTGGGTAGTTGGGCTAACCCGAACCACTGAGGAAACGACGCAGCTTAGGGCGCGTCGCATCGAAAGATCGTTGTTCTTGTTCGTCAACTCCGCCACGCAGGAGCGGCCCGCCTTCGTCGTCGTCGATGGCTTGCTGGAGCACTTGAC
>Ga0194122_10005182_pt1 | contig 12297 bp, 7 predicted proteins | sample TA2MahCa10mmetaG_FD_155487 | JGI IMG/M metagenome (GOLD analysis project Ga0194122, IMG submission 155487) | Freshwater microbial communities from Lake Tanganyika, Tanzania - TA2015021 Mahale Deep Cast 10m | ecosystem: Environmental > Aquatic > Freshwater > Lake | place: Tanzania: Lake...
GTTCTATTGTCAACCGACATTTCCCAGATGGGCGGCCGATCCGCTCCCGATTGACGACAGGATAGCCCAGCTCCTGCCCTTCCGGAAGGTGGGACCGCGTAGTGACGACGTCCTTCGCAGCAGGATCGTCGGCTTGACCGCCCTGCCACGCCCCCATCGTGCGATTCTCGCTGGTTTTGCCGCAATGCGGGCGCACTTCGCCTGTCGCCGGCTTCGCGCGACCGCCTCCTGCCGTCAGCATGGTGTCGGTTCTCGTGGTCGCAGCCCGTCGATCAGCCGCAGGATTTTCTCGAACAGTTCTCTCGGTACCGCGACCTCGGCCATCTGGAAGACGGCGTAGCGGGCGTGGCGCACGACCTGGGCGCCGATCTTCACCAGCTTCTCCCGCAGGCTGGTCAGCGACCATTGCGCGACAGCCTCGGGCAAGGCCAGCGTCCGCATGAAGTTGGCGATGTTGTAGGCCAGCGCGTGCAACTGCAGACGCACCGTGTTGGCGGCGAACGAGCAGCACGACAGCCGGGTCCACTTGATCGCGGTCTTGCCTTCCTTGATCCATTGCTCGCACGTGCCGCGCCTGTTGTAGAAGGTGACGACCCGCTCCGCCGGACGCGACAGGTTGGTGACGATGAAGCCGACGCGGGGATAAAGCTCGCCGGGGTGCCACTCGACCTTGGCCACGACGCGGCGTGGCATCGTCCAGCTCTGTGCCTGATAGCTGAAGCTGGCGTAGGAACGCCGGACCGTCAGCGGCGGGCGACCGACAGGGCGCTTGAGCAGGTAGCCGATGCGCTCCTGCAGGATGCGGTTGGCCGGCAGCCGGATCGTATACTGGTAGCCTTCGCTCTCCAGGAACGCGTAGACCTCGGGGTTGGCGAAGGCGGCATCGGCGCGGAAGTAGCGGCGCAGGTCGCGCTCGCGGTAACGGGCCAGGACCGGTTCGAGCACGTCCTTCCAGCCGTCCGCCGAATGGACGTTGCCCGGGCGCAGCACGGAACGCTCCAGGTCGCCGAACTGGTTGAACACGAACAGCGGATGGTAGCAGGTGCAGGCGAAGTGGCCGTTGTAGGCGGTGCCTTCCTGATCGCCATGGGTCGGGCTGACGCTGGAATCCATGTCGAGCACGATGGAGCGCGACGCACGCCGGCGGTCAACGCGGTCGATCCATCGCCCTGAGAGACCGGTGAGCGCCGCGAGGTTCTCCTCCCTCGCGAGACACTCGGTCTCGAACCGCCCCATCTGGCTGGTCGAAGCCGCATCGCGCTCGATAGCCTTGCCGCCGACGATCCAGCGCATCGCCGGATCACGTCCCAGCCGGTCGGCGTCGTTCACATCCTCGTAGCCGGCCAGCCGGCCGAACACCGACTGGCGCAACATGCCCACCAGATCGTGGCGACCGTTGCGACCTGTTCGGCCATCAACCAGATGTTGCTCCGCGACAGCCATCAGGCCGAGCGCATCGTCAAGTTCGCGATAGGCCAGCAAGCCCGCATCGGAGGTGACGCTGGAACCGTGGAACTCCAGCTTGAGGCGGCGGTCGAAAGCGACCCGTAGATCGCGCGTTTCCAGTTCACCCGTCACCAGCTCCATGCCCCGCCACTCCGATCACCTGCAACGTATTGAATCTTATATCATAAATGGCCCCTTTCGTCACGAATTGGTGCGGCCATCTGGGAAATGCGGGCTAAGATCCGCGTCGCAGGCACTCGACGCTCGGCTAAGAAAGCCCGATGGCCTTCGAGACCAAGATAACATTAGTTTAACTACGAGACCGCAGAACCCGGGGCAGGCCGCTGGGCGATAGGCGAGCGCCAGACCCTCGAGCTCAGCCTCGGCGCGCTTCGCGTGGCGATCGAGCAGCGTACGCGCAAGCGCCGCCGGCTGAAGGAACGCACGTCCGCGCAGGCCTTGCACGAGGCGCTCAGCGCCGCGACTGTTGGGGAATTGCTGAAATTGAACAATCGTCGTTCCTACACCAATCGCCAGTACACGGCCAACTCGCGCTTCACGCGATCGGAAAATCAAGCGATAGGTCAGAAATGCCGTATTCCGGGATGGCCGCATTTATCGTCATGGAAAAAGAAGAATCACTGCTGCGCACGAGCGCAAGATTTTTACGGATCATTTCGGACTCAGGCGCAAGCTCGAGCGCTTTATTGAAGCAAGTTATCGCGTCGGCAGTCTGATCAAGCATCCGAAGTGCGACGCCAAGGCCGTTAAGAGCATGAAAGTAAGAGGGTTGTTGGGTGAGCGCCTCCGTGAAGGCGTTCATCGCCCGCAGAGGTTCGCGGCCAAGCAGAAGAGCAATCCCGACAGTATACTGGACGAACGGATTGTGTGGTGCCACCCGCAGTGCCTGCACACAGGCTTTGTGCACCTCCTCAAGTCTCATCCCCCGCAACGCGCCGACAGCGGACAAGATAAGTTCTTTCACCTCCATTTCGAGCGCGCCCTTTAGATCGGTCTGAATATTCGGGCGGGACGCGGCAATACTTAGTGCCTGCATGACTGTTGTGGCCATCGTCGACCACGAGAACTTGCGAGCCTGCTCAAGCCCAAGGCGCGACATCTCGGCGCGGACGGAGACATCGTTCACCTTAATCAGCGCAGCTAGCATCGCGTCCACGTCATCGGGAGCGACGTAGAGCGCAGCGTTGCCGCCGACCTCGGGGATCGATGCCACGGGCGTCGTGATCACCGGACAACCGCAAGCCATCGCCTCAACCACAGGCATGCCAAAGCCCTCGTAGACCGAGGGATAGGCAAGGGCCAACGCTCCGGAGTACAGGGCCCGCAATTCAGAATCCGGCAGCCAGAGGACGTGAACAGATGCGTTGCCGACATAGGGTAAGAATTGCGGTTCAAGTGCGGGAACCGGACCCGTCGCCACAATAGCAAGATCATCCCGCCAGGGATGCATCGCGAAAGCCTTAAAGAAGAGAATTGCATTCTTGTGTCCTTGCCTGCCGCCTGAAAGCATGAAATAGGGCTTAGTGATGCCGTATTTTTTCCTGATCGCATCAATCTCTTCCGGCGTTGCAACGTCGTAGTCATCAGGAACACCACAATGCGCAACCGTGATTGGGCGCGCCGCGATATCGGGATGTATCCGTACGAGATCTCTTGCAGAGTTGTTGGAGACCGAAATATAGCTACTTGCATGCTTGATCGCGTGGCGCTTCTCGATCCACATCGGCTCGAAGAGATCGGCGCCGAGTACTTCAGGCATCATATCGTGAATCATGAGCGCTGTCCGTGTATTGACGGGACGCGAGTAATATGTCGACACAAACAAAGAAGCGTTTTCTGAATCGCAGATGTCCTGCAGCATCATCTGATCGTCGGCCAGCCTTGCATAGTCATGCGCTGGAGCTTCGAGGGTTCGAATACCTGGAATTCTGGGTGCTGTGCCGGCACGATTGATAAGCACGATGTTGCGGGCAAAATCGGTTCCCGCCCATTGCATCAGCAGAGACCGCCAGACCCGAGCGATGCCGGTGCGATAGAGTTGAAAAAAAACACCATCGATGACAATCCGAGGAGTATGCCGCTCCGTGTAACCACCGAGGACCCATTTCCGCCTTGCGAGCGGCGTGACGCCAAGCCAAGCCGGTCGCCCCACGCTCGTCGAATCGCGGACCCAAGGCAAGAAATCTCTAAGTTGGGCTGGCAGCGGTGCGTCCTGCAGTTTGCGCCATGCAGCTAGCGCTCCGGTATAGCCGTAATAGACTTCCTTGAACCTGACTTGCGCGGGTGTTGCGTAGGCGAAATGCTGGAAGACTAGGCCGCGTTCCTCGGTCTCGGCATGAGTGAAGGGCCGCAGCTGCGCGACATCCGCCAGCGCGCCATCCTCTTGCAGCCGCACGAGTTCCGGTGGTTCGTGTCGCGCCCAGTTGTCTCCGGGTTGAAAACGCCAGGTCCGAAGCCATTCCTGTGCAGGATTTTGGGCGTAGCAATTGCGTGTCGTGATGAGGATGTCATCGCCTACGAAATACCAGCACCAATAGAATGCAGCCGTGCGCTCAGGCTCTTCCAAGAATAACGCCCGAGCGGCGATGATCTGCGCTGTCGTCCAGAGCTCGTCCGCGTCGACCTGCCAGAGAAGACATTCCTCCAAAATATGCGGCAGCGGCGCATTCACCATCTCGCGCTTGCCGTCCCAGAATTCGCCAGCAGGCTTCCGGTAGACCCGCACCTGCCCAGGAAATTCAGCTGCTAATGTATCAAGATAGAGGGATGTCCCATCGTTAGAGAGGCCAGCCTCGTGGAATGAATCAGGGATCCGACCTCCGCCGGCTAGGCTCCAGGCCGTGTCGTGCTTCAGATCCGCCACCCCTTCGATCACGTGCCATACCCAGCGGAAGGGCAGTGCGCGAAACGTCTCGATATGATGGCGAATGAATGGTTCGCCATTTAGCACGAGGGTGAAGAAATGGATTGGCAATTCGTCCGTGCAGTTCGACGTGTCATCGCTCCGGCGGAAGATCGCCCAGCCATTGCGCAGGAACTTGTCCTCTGCGACTAGAGCGTATGCAGGGTCGTCGCGCAGCCGTGCGTAGCTCGCCCAGTTCTTGTAAGTCATGACATCATCGAGCGCGATCCATCTCGCGCCGTATACCGCCTCTAGTTCACGTTCGCCGGTGAATTCGGATCCGTCGATCAATACAACATCAAAGTGATCGATGCCGTTTTTACGCTTGATATGGGCGATCCCGTCGCTGCAGTCCGCAACTTGGCGTACGCTCTCAATGTCGTTGCGCAGCCAATCCAGCACGGAAGCTAGAGGGTATCGGCTAAGCCCCGAGACGCCGGAACGATGGAAGGCCTCGATTTGGGATTCAGATGGAAAACTATCGAGGCCAACTGAGGAGAAACGATAGGTATGGACGAACGGATCAGACCTATAGTTTTCTGCCAGCTTCTCATGACGCTCTGGGGATACCTCAAGGCAGAAGAGGCTGGGCTTGCTATCCGCGGCAAGCCCACGAATTGCGGTAACAAACGCTTCAGTGCTGCCCTCTCCGCTGGACGACCCGATTTCGAGGATCGTTCTTACGCCACGCTTGCGTACCAAACGTTGTAGCGCACGGTAGAATGCATCGTTTTTTATTTCTGGAGGAATGATGGCTTCGGTTGATCCGCGAGAACCGTTGGACGGCGGGGTCGGTTTTGAATACAAGGTGCTTCCTCCTGTTCTTGGGCGCTTCACGGACTCGGAAAATATAATGCTATGTATTTAAATAGCCGTCTAGCACGTTGAATATCGCGAAGTCTACAGCCCGGAAGCGCCTGCGCTTTGTGAGGGAAATGTCGGTTTCGACGTGGTTTTGGGATTTGTGTTGTCATCGTGTACAGGTCTAGTAATCCCGGACGGTTGGGGTGCCGAGCCTGGGGTGGCAGGCCGCTTCTGCGAGCATGGCGTCCTCCCCTGCTTCGGGCTGTTTGGCGGGCGGTGTGAAGGCCGGCAGACTATCGACGCCGTGCACCTCGCGCAGGTCCTGCGCGGATGTGAACCCCTTCAGCCGGTTACCGTGGTGCATGTGCTGCTCGTTGCAGAATGCTAGAAGGCGTTGAGGTCTCGCTGGATCTACTCGGGGGCCAAGTACTACGTCGTGCGGCCAATCACTCGGAAGCACTCGTCGAGTGACGTTCGGTTCATGCGCTGGACGCAGCCGTCGAGTTCGCAACGCAGACCTGTTTCGACTGGGTCAAGAATCGCCGGATATTAGGGGCGATCTGCAACATCCTGCCGGCTGAAGGTTTGGCACGCTTCTATTCAGTGTTAGAAGAGAGAAAATGGTAGACTTGATCAAATGAAATAGGCTTCGGAAAAGTCGGTGCTGATCAGCATCCAGGACCAATTCAGTCGGGACTAATCATGTGCTATCTCATGCCGCGAGGTTCCGCTCACACCAATATTCCCACATCCGACTATACGCGTCCTCTAGGCGCTGCACGAATGCAGGAGCGTCCGAGAAGCCAGAGACGCCGACATGCGCGCGCAGGGCGGCGAGGGTGTCGAGATCGTGCGCGCGTGCGACCGCGATGTCGACATAGGCGCTGACATCGCCCGCCACCCAGTCGTCGAGGCCCGCCGCCTTCAGCAGCGTCTCGCCGCTGCGGGTCATCATCCCGCCGCGCCCGCGCAGCGAGACGACGGGCACGCCGGCGTTGAGCGCCTCCGCGGTCGAGGTGCAGCCGTTGTAGGGGAAGGGATCGAGCATGATGTCGATGTCGGCGAACCGCCGGCGATGCGCGTCGGTCGGCAGACGCCCCTCGAGGTCGAGGCGTGACGGGTCGCCGCCCAGCGCGGCGAACGCCTCGCGGAAGTCCTCCGCCACGCGGGTGTCCCCAAGCGCATGGGTCTTCACGAGGATACGCGATCCTGGCGTGCGCTCGAGGATCTCGGCCCAGGCCGCGAGGACGGGGTCGGTGATCTTCTTGAGGACGTTGAAGCAGCCGAAAGTGACGTGGCCGCATGCGAGCGCCGGCAGCGGCGAGGGCGCGATGCGGGGAGCGGAGTAGCAGAGGTAGCAGCCATCCAGTCGCATCGGTCGCTCGACATAGAGATGTTCGTCCTCCGGCGGCAGGACGGTGGGGTCGGCGATGATCCAGTCGATGGCCTCGAGGCCAGTGGTCTGCGGATATCCGATCCACGAAGCCTGCACGGGTGCCGGGCGACGCGCGAACAGCGGAAGGCGCGAGCCTGCGGTATGCCCCGTCAGGTCGACGAGGATGTCGATCCCATCGGCCTCGATTGCGGCATGCGCCTTCTCGTCCGACATGCAAGAAATGTCGCGCCAGCCTCGTACGGTTCGCATAATGCGAGTGGTCGCTAGGTCGTAGTCATCCTGGTTTGCATATGCGAAGACGTCGACCCGCCCCAGCGAGGCGTGGGCCGCGAGTACGCCCTCGAGGAAATAGCCGACCGAATGCTGGCGGAAGTCGCTCGAGACGTAGCCGACGCGCAGGCGCCGCCGAGTACCTGCCGCGTGCCCGCGTCGACTGGCCGCGCGCGTCGCCGCGGCAAGGTCGCGGCCGAACGTGCGATGCGCCTGGGCTATCTCCTCGGGCGAAAGGGTCGACGAGTAGTTCATCGTAAAGAGCAGGTTGCTTTGCTTGTCCCTGTCTTTGGCAACCAGCGCCGTCGCGTGATTGAAATCCTGGAGCCCTTCATCCACTCGCCGTATGTCGATCAGAACCTTCGCGCGGTTGTTCAGGGCATTCGCGTGACCGGGGGCGATGGTGAGGGCGCGGTTGTAGCTCTCGATTGCATCCACGAACCTGTTGTGCTCCTGGAGCGCGTTAGCGCGATTGTACCAGGCATCGGCGTGGTCCGGCCGGATGGCGATCGCGCGATCGAAGCTCGCAAGGGCATCCTGCAGACGCTGCATGCTGGCCAAGGCGCTGCCGCGGTTGCTCAAGGCATCGGCGTAGTCGGGCTTCAGCCGGATCGCCTCGTCATAGGCGGACACCGCCTCCTTGTGGCGCCGAAGCGCCGCAAGCGCGGTCCCGAGATTGTTCCACGTCTCTGCGCATGCGGGGCGCAAGGCGATCGCGTGCCGATACGATTCGGCGGCCTCGACGTGCCGTCGGAGCGTCCGCAGCAGGACGCCGCGATTGTTGTGGGCTTCGACAAGACCCTGATCGACGACGATGGCGCGGTCGTAGCTATCGAGCGCATCCTCGTTGCGAGCGAGCCGGGCGAGCACGTTGCCGCGATTGCAGAGCGCTCGTGCGTGCGATGGATTGGCGGCGACGGCGTCATCATAGGCGTCAAGCGCCTCCGCCGGCCTTGCCATCGCCTCTAGAGCGATCGCACGGTTGAAATGCGCGTCGGCGAAGTCAGGCGCCAGCACGAGCGCGCGGGCATAGCTGGCGAGCGCCTCCTCGTCCCGCCTGCAGTCGTGCAGGGCATTGCCGCGGTTGCTGAAGGCCTCCGCGCTGGTTGGATCGATGGCGATCGCCGCGTCGAAGGCGGCGACGGCTTCAGCGGCCCGGCCGAGATCATGCAGCGCGAGGCCCCGGCCCTGGTGTGCTTCAGCGCAAAGCGGGTCGACGCTGATCGCCGCATCGAAGTTGGCGAGCGCGTCCTCGGCGCGTCCGAGTTCCTGGAGGAGCTGGCCGGCGTTGCACCTGTACCTTGCAGAGCCCGGCTCCAGTTCGATCGCCGCCATGAGGCTTGCGACGGCCTCTTCCTGCCGTCCGAGCCGTGCCAGCGTGGTGCCGCGCCGATGGAGGATCCCGGAATGGCGTGGCTCAGCTCTGAGCGCCGCGTCGCAGGCCTCGAGGCATTCGTCGTGCCTGCCCGCCTCCTCGAGGAGGATCGAGAGGTTGCGGCCCTTGGCACCATCGCCCGGGCGCAGCGTCGCGGCCCGCGTGGCCGCGAGGATCGCGTCTTCCAGTCGCCCAAGCGCACGAAGCGCCGTGGCTCGGCTGGCCTCGCAGTCGGCGAGGCGAGCATCGTCGCAGCCGAGCGCGATCGCGTGGTCGAGGGTGGACAGCGCCTCGTCGGCGCGGCCGGCGCGGAGCAGCGCAAGGGCGAGATCGTACCACGCGTCGCGATGCCCGGGCTCCGCGCGGATCGCGGCCACCTGCGCGTCGATCGCCTCGGCGTCGCGGCCGAGCGCGGCGAGGGCGTTGCCGCGCACGTGCTGGTTCCCTGCATGCGCGGGGGCAATCGCACAGGCGTGTTCGGCGGAGGCGAGTGCCTCTTCGGCCTGCCCGTCACCCAGCAGCGCCCGGGCAAGGTTGCGCCGCGACGCCGCGTGGTCGCCCCGGACCCCGATCGCGCTCCTGAGCAGCGCGATTCCAGCCTCGCAACGGCCATCCTCGACGACGAGAGCGCCGAGGAGTTGCAGCGCGTCGAAATGGCGAGGATCCGCCGCGAGTATCGCGCGATAGCCGCGCTCGGCGTCGCCGCGCCGACCGGCGCGGTGGTCGGCGACGGCGGTGGCGAGGAGCGTGGTCGCTTCCAGTCGTGTCGTCATGCATGCTCCGGGAGTTGGAGGCGCGTCGATGACGCGTCGCGACCAAGGCTTGGGAAGGCACCGCGCAGCGCTTCGTCCAGCCCTGCGAGGACGCTGGTCCAGTCCCCGGGTCGCGGCTGGCGGATGATCCTGACCGACCGGTACCAGTACGAGGCCCGCGCCGAGAGGCCCCAGCGCCAGTCCGCCGCGAAGGGCAGCAGCAGGAAGACCGGCACGCCGAGCCCGCCGGCGAGATGGGCCGTGACGTTGCTGATCGTCACCACGGCGTCGCAGGCCGCGACCAGCGCGGCGAGGCCGTCGATGTCGTTCGTCGTGTCGACGCCGGGCGCCTCCAGAGCGTCAAGCCCCGCGCCGCGCAGCCCCGCGATGGCGTCGGCGCAGTCGCCATATTGCAGGCTCACAAGGCGGGCGCTGCGAAACGCTGGAACCTCGGCAAGGCGCCGCGCGGCGAAGGATTTCGCCGGGGCGCGGATGCTCGACCAGCTCACCCCGATCAGCGGTCGTCCTGGCTGCGCCAGCGCCGAGCGCATGTCTGCGGCACGGCCGGGGTCGCACGCGAGGAATGGCGTCGCGGGGAAGCACTCAGGCGTGGTGCGGAAGAATTGGCCAAGGCTGCCGAAGGGCACGTGGCTTTCGAACTCTGCGGCCGCCGCATCTTGGCGAGGGATCGTATGGACTTGGGGGAAGGACCGACCGATCAGCGGTATCAGCCGCTTGTCGGTCGCGACGACCACGCGCCGGCATGACGCCGCGAGGTCGGGCAGCATCGAGGCGAACATGATCTCGTCGCCGATCCCCTGTTCTCCCCAGGCGAGCACGGTGTCGGAGCGCCGCGCTATGTTCCATTGCGGCTTCACTGTGGAAAGGCGGAACGAGGTGAAGCTGGGTTCTTGCCACCTGGTCTCGTACAGCGCCCAGCCGTTCGCGAAATCGCGTTGTGTGAGCTTTGAGAGCGATTTGTTCCATAGCGCCAACGCCTGCTTACCACGACCAGGTTGTAGAGCATCACGGAGGCCGGGCATCCCGGCCATCTGGTCGAAGAGGGCCTGTGCCTCGCTGTGGCGCCCGAGCTCGTCTAGCAGGTTGGCGAAGTTGACGATCGACGGAGAGTGCCTTGGATCAAGCCGGATCGCCGTCGCGAAGTCGGCCGCCGCCGCATCTACTTCTCCCAAATCGCGAAGTAGGTTCGCCCGGTGGTAGAAGGCAGCGGGGTGAGCGGGTGCAAGCGAGGCGGAGACGCAAAAAGCATCAAGCGCCGCCGCGGCGCGGCCAAGATCGGCTAGGATCGTACCGCGCACGCAATGCGCGCCGGCATTGCGGGGCGCCGCGCTAATCGCCCGATCGACGTCCGCAAGCGCATCGTCGAAGCGTCGGAGGGACTGCAGTACCATCGCCCGATTAACTAGGCGGCCCGGGTCGTCGCCTCCGTTGCATATCGCTGCGTTCTGGTCGACCAAGGCGGCCTCCAGCCGGCCAAGTTCGGCGAGTGCGTTGCCACGGTTCGAGAGGATGGACGGTTCCCCAGGCGCGATGCCGAGCGCACGATCGTAGGCGTCGACTGCGTCCCCGAGACGACCCATGGCACGCAGGATCGCGCCCTTAGCCGCGTGCAGGTGGGCGTTGCGGGCATTGAGCCCGATCGCGTGCTCGACCAGTGTCAGCGCGGTAGCCGCATTGCCGCTCCGGTATTCGACGAGGCTCAGGATGTTGAGGGCCACGACGTTGTCGGGTGACGGGCCAAGGATGGATTCGCATATCCTCCTCGCCTCCAGCAGCTCGCCGCGCGCATACGCGTCGGCTGCCTGCCTCGGGGTGCCTTGCATCGCTGCCGTGTGGGCGGCCATGGCCGTCATGATCACACCGCCCTTGCAAGCTCGGCCGGCCTGCGCGTGCAGGAGAGCATGCGGTCGCGCTCGGCGAACCAGAGATCGGCGTAGCCGCAGCGCTGGTACTCGGGGAAGTAGGGCCCGCCATTCGTGTAGTGCAGGTTCGCGATCTCGCCCACGGGACGCGGCGGATCGTAGTCGACGAGGTGGTTCCAAGCCGCCGGCAGGCCGCCGATCTCGTGCTCGCCGCGCAACCAGCGGAACTGGTGGAGGTCGAGGCCCGTCGCGTCGTTGACGAGATCGACCGTGAGGCGGTCGCAGCGACGGTTGTTGAAGAGCATCAGGCTGGACCAGTTCTTCATCGGGTAGCGGGTCTGCGCCGCGCCGAGGAACTTCGAGCCCTCGCGCGGCGCGTGGTCGTGCCTGACCACCTGCACCGCGAGCGACGGATCCCGCATCGCCCAGAGTTCGGCGACGTCCCGCAGGAGCAGCATGTCGCAGTCGAGGAACAGCGCCCATCCCTCGTGGCCGCAGAGATGGGGGACGAGGAACCGCGAGAAGGAGAAGTCGGTCGATTGCAGCGGGTGCCGTGGCCGGTGGAGCAGGCCTCCCAGGGCCACGAGGGCGAGCGGCGCGATGGATACCGGCGCGCTCGCCCGCGCGAGGATGGAATGGCAGAGCACGTGGTAAGCGGCGGGCTCGCGCGGGTCGTAGCCGACGAAGATCCGGATCACGGAGCGTCTCCGCAGGCTGCGAGGCCACTGCGCGCCGCAGGAACGCCCGGATTCGGTGGGATCAGGGGGAAGGCCCCGGGATTGATGGACCGAAAGGGACCAGACGCGCGTGGCCGGATCCTTGCCGGTCGCGAGCCTGCATGGGATCCTGCAACAGTTCGCGATGGGCGGACTCCACGCGATGAGCGTGGTTTAACTCCAGGATGGAGTGCGCCAAGATGGCCCTCAACGTCATATCCAACTACGCTGCCAACGTTGCGCAGCGTTATCTCCAGAAAGCAGACTCCGAGGCGACGCGCTCGGTGGCAAAGCTCGCCGCCGGCTCGCGCGTGCTCTCCGCGCGCGACGACGCGGCTTCGCTGGCCCTCGGCCTCTCGCTGAAGGCCGACGTGGTCAGCCTGAAGCAGGCCGCGGTCAATGTCGGCCAGGCGGCCTCGGTGATCCAGATCGCCGATGGCGCGATGTCGACGGTGACCGACATCCTGCTGCGCATGAAGACGCTCTCCGTGCAGGCGTCGTCGGACCAGCTCGCGAGCACCCAGCGCACGATGCTGAACTCCGAGTTCTCCGCGCTCCTCCTCGAGGTCGATCGCGTGGCGGCGGTCACGAACTTCGACGGCCAGACGCTGACCACCGGTTCGCTGTCCGCCACCGGCCTGAAGTTCCAGGTCGGCCATTCCCACACCACCAACGACTCGATCGAGGTCAAGATCGACGGCATCGACACCACCGACCTGTCGGTCACGGGCA
>Ga0194122_10005187_pt1 | contig 12293 bp, 10 predicted proteins | sample TA2MahCa10mmetaG_FD_155487 | JGI IMG/M metagenome (GOLD analysis project Ga0194122, IMG submission 155487) | Freshwater microbial communities from Lake Tanganyika, Tanzania - TA2015021 Mahale Deep Cast 10m | ecosystem: Environmental > Aquatic > Freshwater > Lake | place: Tanzania: Lake...
GCTCGCGCAAGAGCTGGGCGGCGGGTGACGCGACGCGGCGCGGAGTGCAACTCGCGCTGTGGACGATGGCCGGCGAAATGGGATATGCGACGGCGCTGACGGCGAACCAGTGGGGCTTTCAGGATGTCGCAATGCGCGGCAAACCGATCACGCTCGGACGACCTCTAGCGAGCTATGTGATGGAGAACATCCTTTTCAAGGTCTCGTACCCGGCCGAGTTTCATGCTCAAACAGCGGTCGAAGCGGCGGTGACGTTGCATCCGCAAGTGCGTGACCGCTGGCAAGACATCGCGAGGATCCGCATCGAGACGCACGAGTCGGCGATGCGAATCATCAGCAAGATCGGCCTGCTGCGGAACCCGGCCGATCGCGATCACTGCTTGCAGTACATGGTCGCCGTTGCTCTGCGGCGCGGCACGCTGACCGCAGACGACTATGAAGACTCGGCCGCGGCCGATCCGCTGATCGACCGACTGCGCGATCAGATGGAAGTCGTCGAAGAGCCGCGCTACTCGCGCGAGTACCTCGACCCCGACAAACGCTCGATCGCCAATGCCATTCAGATCTTCTTCGCCGACGGATCGAAGACCGAGCGTGTCGAAGTCGAATATCCGATCGGCCATCGCCGCCGCCGCTCGGACGCGGTGCCCCTGCTGCGAGACAAATTTCAGCACAACGCCGGGACTCGTTTCGCACCGGAACGTGTCCAACGTCTGCTGGAACTGTTCGCCGACGAGCGTCGGCTTGATGCCATGCCCGTTCACGAATTCATCAGTCTGTTCGCAGGGACAGGCCGCTAAAATTAGACCGATCACTCCGTGGCCGGCACGTCCGAGTCACGGAGCGACTCGTCTACTTTCTTTCGCCGGTCCCCATAGAATGCCGCCGCGAGGAACCTTTACACCTTTCGCCGGGGAGTCGGTGACTTGTCCACGCAGCGTGAATTGATTCGCGATCTGGAACAACAGGTGCAGCAGCTTCGCGAGGGGGGCCGCGAGGCGGGTGTCGCTCGACAGCGGAAGCTCGGTCGGCTGACCGCGCGTGAGCGGATCGCAGAGTTGCTCGATCCCGGCATGCCGTTCCGTGAGCTCGGTCTGTGGGCCGCTTGGGGCATGTACCCGGAATGGGGTGACGTGCCGGCGGCCGGAGTCGTTGTTGGACTCGGACGAATCAGCGACCGACCGTGTGTCGTGATCGCGAACGATGCAACAGTCAAAGCGGGAGCCATGTTTCCGCAATCGATCAAGAAATTCCTGCGAGCGCAACGGATTGCGCCTCGCTTCCGGTTGCCGCTTGTGTACCTGGTTGATTCGTCGGGGGTGTTCCTGCCGCTGCAAGACGTGCAGGGCTTCATGGTCGGCAAGCAGGCCGAGCAGTCCGGCATCATCCGCGCTGGTGCCAAATTGGTGAATGTCGTCAGCAACACGGTCGTCCCGAAGCTGACCGTCATCGTCGGCGGCTCATTCGGAGCGGGCAACTACGCATTGTGCGGCAAGGCCTACGATCCATGGCTGATCCTCGCTTGGCCGAGTGCTCGTTACGCCGTCATGGGAGCTCAACAAGCGGCCGAAACGCTGCTGACGCTGCGAGTGCGCGATGCCGAACGAGGCGGAAAGAAACTCGCTGAATCTGAAGTCGCCGAGCTGCGAAACTCGATTCGGCAGAGCTACGACCAACAAACCGACATCCGCTACGGAGCCGCTCGCGGCTGGGTGGACGCGATCATCTCACCGGTCCAAACTCGCGAGTGGTTAAAGCTGGCGCTCGACCTGCTGCCGACTCAGCGCGAGAAGCCGCCGTTTCGGACAGGCGTGTGGCAAGTGTGAAGGAGTCTGACATGTCGTCCGTCGTTCGCATCGGCAACGCCCAAGGCTTTTGGGGTGATCGCGGCAGCGCGGCGGCGGAGTTGTTAGCTCGCGAGCCGGACCTCGACTACCTGACGCTGGATTATCTGGCCGAAGTCTCACTGTCGATCATGGCCGTGCAGCGCGATCGCGACCCGAACGCCGGCTACGCGCGCGACTTCATCGAAGTCGTGCGATCGCTGGCCGACTATTTCAAGAACGGTGGCCGCTGCCGAATTGTGACAAACGCGGGCGGCCTGAATCCGCAGGGTTGTGCGGCCGCGTGTGTCGCGGTGCTCGCGCAGGCGGGATGTCCTCCGCTGAACATCGCCATCGTGAGCGGCGACGACGTGCTGGAGTTGCTGCGTTCGACAGAAACGGAAGGCAGTGCAGAGTGCACAGCGCAGAGTGCAAAGTGCAAATTTGAGAATCTCGACTCTGGTCACCCGCTTGCGACGGTGCGAGACCGGCTCGTGACTGCGAACGCCTATGTCGGGGCTGCACCAATCGTCGAAGCGTTGCGGCTTCGGGCGGACATCGTGATCACTGGCCGCACTGCCGACCCGTCGCTGACGGTCGCTCCCTGCGTGCATCATTTCGGTTGGTCGCTGACTGATTGGGATCGGCTCGCAGGCGCAACCGTCGCTGGGCACTTGATCGAATGCGGCGTGCAGGTCACCGGCGGCATCTCAACCGATTGGCTGGAGATGCCGGATTCTGCGGACCTCAGTTTTCCGATCGTCGAAGTGGCGGACGATGGCTCGTGCGTCGTCACCAAACCGGCCGACACCGGCGGTTGCGTTGATGAGCGAACAGTGAAAGAGCAACTTGTCTACGAGATCGGCAACCCGGACGAGTATCTCAGTCCGGACGTCAGCGTCTCGTTTCAATCGCTGACGGTCGCGGATTTGGGTAGCGACCGTGTGCGAGTCAGCGGTGCTCGGGGGCGACCGGCACCGAAAATGTTGAAGGTCAGCGCAACGCATCGAGACGGCTTCCGCGCGGCCGGCACGCTGACGATCTTCGGACGCGACGCCGTCACGAAAGCTCGCCGCGCCGGCGAGATCGTGTTGCAACGAGTTCGCAATGCGGGGTTCGAATTGCGGGATTCCTTCATCGAGTGTCTCGGCACCGGCGCCAGCGTTCCCGCCGTACCGAGTCGCATCGACGAATCGCAGTTCCTGGAAACCGTCCTGCGAATCGCTGTCGAAGCGAACGACCGTGCCGCCGTCGAATGTTTCGCTCGCGAACTGATGCCGCTGGTCACCGCAGGCCCGCAAGGAACGACTGGCTACGCCGAAGGTCGCCCGCATCCGCAACCCGTGTTTCGGTATTGGCCGTGCCTGATCGAACGAGACCTCGTCCACCCGAAAGTCGAGTTAGTTTCGGAAACTTCCCGTAGGCTGGGACCAGCGCAGCGCCGGCCCACTTCGATGGATTCCAATGGTGAGCCTGCGCTGCGCTGGTCCCACTCTACGGAACGTCCACAACGCCTTGCCGATCTCGCCTACGCGCGCAGCGGCGACAAGGGGACGGGGGCCAACATCGGTGTCGTGGCTCGTTCCCCAGAAGGCTATGACTTGCTGCTCGCTCGTCTGACCGCGGAATGTGTCGGTGAATTCTTCGCTTCGATGGGAGTGACTGAAGTCACCCGTTACGAATTGCCGAATCTGCATGCGCTCAACTTTGTCGTGAAGGGGATCCTGTCGCGGTCGCTGCGAGTTGATGCTCAAGGCAAGGCACTCGGCCAAGCGTTGTTGGAGATGCCCTGGCCCGGAGACCAACCATGACCACGCCACTCGTTCTTGTCGAACCGCTGGAGCCGGGCGTTTCGATCGTCACGTTCAATCGGCCGGAGCGGCGGAACGCTCTGAGCATCTCGCTGATGCGGGAATTCTGCGAGGCCATTCAAAGTCTGGCCGCCGATCCGCGTGAGCGAGTCGTCATTCTGACGCGGTGCCGGCCCGGCGTTCTGCGCGGGGCTGGATTTGCAAGAGGCCACGGATCCAAAGTTGATCGACTCGTCGGCTGATTGGGTGAAACGCACGTTGAGTACGATTCGCGAGACGTCGTTGATTTCGATCTGCGCGGCACACGGCGGCGCGCTCGCGGGTGGCGCGGGTCTGATGGCTGCATGTGATTTGGCAGTCGCGGCGGATGACCTCAAGATCGGATTCCCGGAAGTCCGACGCGGGTTGGTGCCGGTGCTGGTCTCAACGGTGCTGTGCGGCAAGTTGCGCGACAGCGACGTGCGTGAGTTGTTCTTGCTCGGTGAATTGATTTCGGCCGAGCGAGCACAGGAGATTGGCTTCGTGCAGCGTGTCGTGCCGGCTCCGCAAGTCTTTAGCGAAGCTCAACGACTGGCACGGACGGTTCTGTCAGGTGGCCCGGAGTCAGTCCGCCAGACGAAACGGCTGCTCAACCTGCATGTGAACGTCAAAGCGGATCAGCGTGTCGAGGAATTCATTGCGTCGCATTTGCAGGCCCGTCGCAGCGAGGAGGCTTGCGAAGGAGCGGCAGCGTTTTTGGAAAAGCGACCGCCGAATTGGATTCGGTCAACGGGGACGACCCCATGAACACAAGCGAATTCCGCCAGCAGCGCGAACAACAAATGCAGCAGGCCGAGGAATTGCTCGCCTCGGTGCCGGAGCGTCTCGGCATCGGCAAGGGACTGTTCTGGGGCCAGTTCGTCGCGGATTGGATCTTCCCGTACCCGCGACTCTCCGACGCCGAACAGTCGCGAGTCGATCAGTCATTGATGGAACTGAAGCAATTCTGCGACCAGCATCTCGATCCGGAGCAGATCGATCGTGAGGCGGACATTTCGCGCGACGCGCTGGCACATCGGTGACGGCGTTTCTGGTCACGCCGGACATGCCGGGGTTCGAAGTCGTCGAAGCGCGGATGCCGAAGGTCGGCATTCGCGGGACCGCGACCGCTCGGCTGGCATTCGAGAACATGCGCGTGCCGGCTGCGAACATTCTGGGACCGCTCGGCAAAGGATTGAAGGTTGCGCTGACGGTGCTCGACTTCGGCCGTACGACCTTCGGAGCTTGCTGCACCGGCGCGGCGAAGACTTGTCTGCGGCTGGCAGGCGAACACGCTCGCACACGGCGACAGTTCGGCCGGACGCTCGCCGAATTTGAACTCGTGCAGAAAAAGCTCGCTCGCATGGCTGCGTGGACCTACGCGATGGAAGCGATGACAACCATCACCGCCAGCCTGATCGACCGCGGCCTCGAGGACTACATGCTGGAGACCGCGATGCTGAAGGTCTACAGCACCGAAGTCCTGTGGACGATGGTCAACGACGCCTTCCAGATTCATGGCGGAGCCGCGTACTTCACGGACAAGCCGCTCGAACGAATGTTGCGCGACGCCCGCATCAATCAAATCGGCGAAGGGGCCAACGAAGTGCTCACTTCGTTCATTGCATTGACTGGCCTGCGCGGGCCGGGGCTGCGATTGAAGAGCGTGGCTGATGCGGCGAGACGTCCGTGGAGCGGCTGGAGAATCATCGGTCGCTTTGTCTGGGATCAAGTGGCGTATCGCCTGCAAACTCCGTCCGTTTCGGTACGTTCACCGTCGCTGCGTCCTGCCGCCGACGAACTGAGTCGTCACATTCATCGGCTCGGGCTCGCCGCACAACGGACTTTGTTCCGGCATCGCGAAGAAGTTGTCGAGCGGCAACTCGACCAGGAACGACTGGCCTGGATCGCGATGGAATTGTTCGCGTCGGCCTGCGTCCTCAGCCGGATTGAATCGGAGATCATCGAATCGCGGTTGCCAGCAGACGAACTGGATCGTCGCGTGAAGACGGCGAGTTATTTCTTGTCGATGTCCGCTCGCCGGGTCGATGATGAATTGAAGGTTCTGAAGCACAACGACAACGTGCAGTTGCGAGCCGCCGGGACGTAGCCGCGCTCACCAGCGCGTGGTCGAGCGAGCTACGACACCCACGCTCTGGCGAGAGCGGCTATGAGTTGTCGATGTTTCAAATCATCGCGGTCCCATCCGCATCGCACCGTCGATTCGCAGGACGGCGCCGTTGAGCATCACATTCTCGAACGCATGCTGAACCAGTGCGGCGAATTCGTCCGGCTGGCCGAGTCGTTGCGGAAACGGAATCTGCTCGGCCAACGATTTGCGAACCGCTTCCGGGGCGGAGGCCATCATCGGGGTCTCGAATACTCCAGGAGCGATGCTGACAACACGGATGCCATACCGGGCCAAATCGCGAGCCAGCGGCAACGTCATCGACGCGACGCCACCTTTTGAGGCTGAATACGCCGCTTGGCCGATTTGTCCTTCCTCCGCCGCGACCGACGAGGTCATGACCATTACGCCTCGCTCGCCGTCTGGGCCAGGTGACTGTTTCGAGATGGCCTCCGCCGCTAGACGGACGACGTTAAACGTACCGATCAAGTTGACGTTGATGACCCGCTGAAACGCCGAGAGCGATGCGGCTCCGTTGCGGCCGACGATTCGCTCGGCCTGTAGAATGCCGGCACACGCGAGGGCTCCGTGCAGTCCGCCGAATCGTTGCTCGGCGAGCGCGATTGCTTGCTGCACGTCGGCTTCGGACGTGACGTCCGTCGGAGCGAACACGGCCTGCGAACCGAGGGACTCGGCCAGTGTCTTGCCCGCTTCGGACAGATCGGCAATCACGACGTTCGCGCCGTGGCTGACCAATCGCCGCACGCAGGCGGCTCCCAAACCGGAGCTGCCGCCGGAAATCAGAATGGTGCGGCCGGTGATTTCCATGTGGCTACCTCACGGCTTGTTGAACGACCGCGACCGCACGGGCACACAGCCCGCGCGCGGTGTCGCCTGTCGGAGCTTCGGCGATGACGCGAATGATCGGCTCGGTATTGCTGGCTCGTACCTGCACCCAGCGGTCGGGCCAGTCGAGCCGCAAGCCGTCACCCTCTTGAGCCGTCGCGTCAGTGAACTCCGATCGCAGTGCGGCACAGGCCACACCGACTCGCTCGCGTGGGCATTCGAGTTTGTTTTTGACGATTGTGTACTGCGGCAGTGAGTCAGCCCAGGCGGACAACCTGCACGATTCACGAGCGAGTCCATTCAGGACGTACGCGATCGACGCGAAGCTGTCCCGGACGAAGCCGACTTGCGGGTCGATGATGCCGCCGTTCCCTTCGCCGCCAAAGACCGCTCCGACTTCGGTCATCTTCGTGACGACATTTGCTTCACCGACGTACGAACGGAAGAACGGGCAGCCGTGCTTCGCCGCGACGTCGGCGGTGACTCGGCTGGTCGAACCGTTGACAACGAACGGGCCTTTGCGAGTTGCCAGCACGAAGTCCGCACACAGCGCGAGCGTCAATTCCTCGCCGATGTAGCGCCCGGTTTCATCGACAATCGCCAGCCGATCGGCGTCCGGGTCTTGCGCGAAACCGACGTCAGCACCGAGTTGTTTTACGACATCACACAACTCTGTGAGATTCTCGGCAATCGGTTCCGGCACGTGCTCAAAGCGTCCGTCAGGTGTATCACCGAGGACCGTCACCTCGCAGCCGAGCGCGGCCAGCAACTGCGGGGTCGCGACTCCACCAGAGCCGTGATTGCAGTCGAGCACGACCTTGAAGCGCCGACTCCGAACCGCCGCGACATCGACGAGCGAGAGCACTCGCTCGATGTGCGGAGCGGCAACGTTGTCGAGGACCGCGACCGTCCCGAGCTGCTCCCAGCCGACCAGCTTGAACGACTTGTCGTGCAGGATGCGAAGCAGCTCCTCACCCTGAGCCGCGTTGAGAACCGCCCCCGCGTGCGAGAACGGTTTGAGTCCGTTCCACTGGATCGGATTGTGACTGGCGGTAATCTGCAAACCACCCGCCGCTTGGTGATGCCGCACGAGCACTCCGCAGGTCGGCGTCGTCGCGATGCCCGCATCAAGCACTTTGCAACCAGTCGCGAGCAAACCAGCGACGACTGCCTGTCGGACCATCTCGCCGGTTGATCGGCCATCGCGTGACAAGACGACCGTGCCACCGTTGACCAACGTGCCAAACGCCATCGCGAACTCGGTCAAGAACTGCGGATCGAGTCCGTCACCGATGACCCCTCGCAGGCCAGAGATGCTCAGAATCCGTTGCATGAAGTTCTCTTTGGAGTGCGGTGTGTCAGCGCCGCTTTCGTCTTTGGAGGATCGTCACAATACAACAAAGCGGTGCTGACACACCGCACTCCCAATCAAAACAATCGGTTGTAGCCATTCAGCGCCGCGACGCGGTACGCCTCGGCCATCGTGGGGTAGTTAAAAGTCGTGTTGATGAAGTACATCAGCGAGTTGTGCGGCACCGGCTGAGCCATGATCGCCTGGCCGATGTGGATAATTTCGCTGGCGTTGGCTCCGAAGCAGTGTATGCCGAGCAGTTCCAGCGTCTCGCGGTGGAAAAGGATCTTCAGCATCCCGACGGTTTGGCCGGTGATCTGCGCGCGAGCAATGCTCTTGAAGTGCGCGTGGCCGACTTCGTAAGGAATTCTGGCTTCAGTCAATTCACGCTCAGTTTTGCCAAGCGAGCTGATCTCCGGACTCGTGTAGATGCCGGTGGGTATGACTAACGACGGTGTCGGAGCGGATTCCTCGCCAAGGATCATCGTCGCGGCGTAGCGTCCTTGGTTGTACGCCGCGCTCGCCAAGGCTGGCGGGCCGATGACGTCGCCGACCGCGTAGATGTGCGGCACGCTCGTCTGCATGTGCTCGTTAACCGGAATGTTGCCGCGCGAATCGGGTTGAATGCCGATCGCTTCCAGGCCAAGTCCATCGGAGTTGCCGGTGCGACCTGCGGCCCACAGCAGTACGTCGGTCTTGAGTTGCTTGCCAGATTTGAGGTGCAAGATCGCACCGTCGTCGCACGCTTCGACGCGGTCATACTCCTCGCGGTGGCGAATGATGACTCCTCGCTCACGCAGGTGGTAACTCAGAGCATCGACGATTTCCTCGTCGAGGAAGTCGAGCAGCCGGTCGCGGGTATTGACCAGGTTCACTTTGATTTCCAGGTTGCGGAACATCGAGGCGTATTCGCAGCCGATGATCCCCGCTCCATAAATCGTGATCGACTTCACATGAAAGTCGACGTTGAGAATCGAATCGCTGTCAAAGATGCGCGGGTGATTGAAATCCACTTCCGGCGGATGATAGGGCCGCGCACCGGTTGCGATGACGAACGACTTGCCTCGCACAACGCATCGTGAACCGTCCGCCTCGACGGCTTCAACGGTATGCGAATCGAGAAACTTCGCATCGCCATGCACGATCGGGATGTCGTTGCGGTCGTAAAACGTCGTCCGCATTTTGACCTGTTGTTCAATGACCGACTTGGCTCGGCGGCGCAGGTCCGGGATCAGGAAGCTGGCGGTAATGCCGTGTTCGCGGAACAGGACGTTGCTGTTGACCTCGGCCATCTGGAAGATCGCATGCCGCAGCGTCTTGCTGGGAATTGTCCCGTGATGCGTGCAGTTGCCGCCGACGGCCGCCTCCCGCTCGATGATGGCCACTGAGCGACCGTTCTTGATCGCCTGCATGGCGGCACCCTCGCCACCTGGGCCGGTGCCGATGACCACGACGTCGTATTCACTCGCAAGTTCAGGCATGGAGATTCGCCAATTGGATTGATGGAAGCTGTCGAGACACTAACCCGACGCGGCAACAAGGGCGAACGCTTCGCCGACTCCAAACGTTCTATCCGAGTGAGCGCTCGCCCTCGCTGACGTTTCGGGTTAGTCTGCCGCAGTCTCTCCACTTTCGTGAATTGAGCAAGCCTTGGAACTCGGCATCGTGACTGACAACGCCTCTGTCCCGACTCGCGGTACGCTGCTCGGTTTGGATTACGGCACGAAGCGGATTGGCGTCGCGGTTTCGACCCCCGATCAATCGATTGCATCGCCGCTGGAAAACTACACGCGACGCAATGCGACCCTAGATGCGGCGTATCTCAAGAAGATCACGACTGAGTACCAAGCGGTCGGCCTGGTCGTCGGCCTGCCGGTTCATATGAGCGGTGACGAAGGGACGAAAGCTCGCGAGGCGCGGACCTTCGGCGAGTGGGCCGGAAACGCCTGCGGGCTACCAGTCGTCTTCTGGGACGAGCGGTATTCGTCGGCGATGGCCGGGCTGTATCTGCAACAAGCGGAGGTCAGCCGCAAGAAGCAAAAGTCCCGGCTCGACAAGGTCGCCGCTCAACTGGTGTTGCAGGCGTTCCTCGACAGCGACGACCGAACGGCCGCTCCGGGGCGCTGGCCGAACTGATTGTACCGATCACGCGGGTCGTACTTGCGGACGGCGTTCGCGGATTGCGAGTCGGAACTGTGAAGTGCTCTGCGCGACCGGTAGGATTCGGCCTTGGAATTTTCCGCACGGTGGCGATCCGAAAAATTTGAGTCAGTCGGCCGCGATGCATTACGCACCTGAATCGCCACGCGAATTCTTGCCCGAAACGGGAAGCAACTCCGGTTCTCGCGTGGAGAATTTTCATTACCGCTCGGCCCCGATTTACCTGCTGACGGCGGCCGTCGGAGCTCTATTGCTGGCGGACGTCGCACTGGGAATAGTCTGGGGTGTCCCTGGAACTTCGCCGACAGTCGTGCCGAGTGGCGACTGGCAATCGAAGCTGCTGGCGACTCAAACACTGTTCGGCTTCCGCTTGGCGTTGCTGGCGGCGGTGCTTGGGGGGGCGAGGATTCTGTATCAGACGCTCGATGGTTTGCTGTCGGGCCGAATCGGCGCGGACCTCGCGCTGACGATCGCGTGCCTGGCGGCGATTGTGCTGGGCGAGCACACGACGGCCGCACTGGTCGTATTCATCGCGCTTTGCGGCGAGAGCATCGAAGGCTACACGGTCGATCGTGCGCAGCGGGCAATCCGCCGCATCTTTCAGTTGTGTCCGCGCACGGCGCGAGTGCTCGTCGGGAACGACGAACAGGAAGTGCCGATCGAGCAAGTCATCGTCGGCGACCCGGTCGTTGTTCGCCCCGGCGAACGGATTCCGGTGGACGGCGTCGTCGCGGCTGGCCAATCGGCGGTCGACCAAAGTGCACTGACCGGCGAAAGCGTGCCGACGGACAAAGCGGTTGGCGATAAAGTCTTCGCCGGAACGCTCAATCAATTCGGCGCGTTGCAGATCACGGCCACGCAAGTCGGCGAACAGACAACGCTCGCGCAGATCGTCGAATTAGTCGGCCAGGCAACGCAGCGGAAAGCGTCTCTGGAGCGAACTGCGGACCGGTTGGCTCGTTGGTTTCTGCCGGTCGTGCTGGGTGTCGCCGCGCTGACGTTGATCGGCTGGCGAATCGCGAGCGGTTCATGGTCTGCCGGCTATCTGCCGGCCTTGAGTGTGCTGGTTGTTGCGTGTCCCTGCCCACTCATTCTCGCGACGCCGAGTGCGGTAATGGCCGCGATGGCGTGGCTGGCGCGAGCGGGCGTGGTCGTGAAAGGCTCGGTCGCACTCGAACGATTGGCGTCGATCGACACGATCGTCTTTGACAAGACTGGCACGCTGACTCGTGGCGAGTTGGCAGTCGCAGACATCGTGTTGGCGTCTGTCGGCGAACGTAGCCGCGTCGCTCCGCGAGACGAGTCGAACGCTTCATCGACGTCGACCGCACGCTCGACTCCTCTCGCGGAGCGAAAGGGCGACGTTAGCGAGACCGACCTGTTGCGACTTGCGGCGATCGCTGAGAAGCGGAGCGAGCATCCGATCGCCCGCGTGCTCGTCCGCGAGGCCGAAAGCCGTCGCTGCGTCTTCACCGGTGCCGACGAATTGACGGCGCATCCTGGAGCCGGTGTTGTCGCGAAAGCACGCGACGGAGTCATCGTCGTCGGTAACCGAAGGCTGATGGCCGAGCAAGGGATCGACGTCCCTCCTGAATTTGAGCAGCGAATTGGTGAACTGGAACAGCACGGTCAATCGGTGTTGCTGGTCGCGCTCGAACAAACGCTGCTCGGTGCAATCGGATTGCGAGACACGGCGCGAGCGGAGACGGCCGTCGTCCTCGCCGAACTGCGGGAGGCGGGCATCCGGCAGTTCGCGATGCTCACCGGCGATCGGCGCGAGGCGGCGGTTCGGATCGCGGATCAACTTGGCATCGACAATGTCCAAGCGGAGCTGTTGCCGATCGGCAAGGCAAAGCGGATCGAAGAACTCATCGCGGCTGGCCACAAAGTGGCAATGGTCGGGGACGGCGTGAACGACGCACCCGCGCTGGCGACGGCGACGGTCGGACTTGCGCTCGGCGGAGTCGGCAGCGATTTGGCGGCCGAAGCGGGTGATCTGGTTTTGATGGGCGATCCGTTGCGGCCGTTGCCAGGTTTGCTGCGGTTGTCTCGGCAATTGGTGCTCGTCATTCGGCAAAGCATCTTCGTGTTTGCATTCGGGATGAACGCGGCGGGGATGGTGTTGGGGAGTCTGGGCTGGATCAATCCGGCATTGG
>Ga0194122_10005203_pt1 | contig 12272 bp, 2 predicted proteins | sample TA2MahCa10mmetaG_FD_155487 | JGI IMG/M metagenome (GOLD analysis project Ga0194122, IMG submission 155487) | Freshwater microbial communities from Lake Tanganyika, Tanzania - TA2015021 Mahale Deep Cast 10m | ecosystem: Environmental > Aquatic > Freshwater > Lake | place: Tanzania: Lake...
GGGTGTTTCATTTCCCAACTGCTGAACCCTTAGTTTAGAAAGCGAGTAACCCTCACATAAACTTTATGTGGGACGCACTATGCCTAATACCTATTTATACTCGCATAGTCGAGAAAGATGGTGTTTATGGATGACACCGAACCCGTGCTTCATAATTCAAGACAGATCATAGAGGCACGGACTGATCTATCTAAAGGATACACATTGGCATCCTTGTCTAACTCCCTTAGGAATGAGACAAGGATGCCAAGTAAAAGGTTTCCCTGATACTTGACACCCCTTTCAGGAAAGCGACTGGTTACACTTGCCATCAAGTATATCCATCTGATTATAAGCAGCAGCAGTCACTACTTCAAACAATGAATCACACTTGTGGATGATAACGTCAAGGTCTCCCCTAACAGGGCGAACTACAGTCAAAGTAAAAAGCATCTCTGACAATAACCTTATACACTTTGCTCGTTGTTCATCGTTCATTCTGATTCTCCTGAAAAGATGACATACAGAACATTCCATACTACGCAGCATGGAAAAAGAGGTGTTTATGGATAACACCAAACCCCTATTTTCAATTTTGGGTGTGCCATAAGTAACACACCCTACAGGAAGTTGAGGATTACTTCGCACCGAGGGTTTCATTACCCACAAGTAAAGATATCCCACAGGTTTCCCTGTAGGATATCACAAGTGTTTATAGGCAACACATAACTGTGTGTTTCTCAATACACACATCGCAATGCTTTCATTTACGAAGTAGACCACAGAGGCATTGTGCTAGTCTACCAAGGGTTATCTTGTACGCCAAGCGCAATATAGGGAACCACCCTCAAAGATGCCATAACAGCATCTTTAGTATCACATTACATTCCAGCATGATACTGCTAGAATGCAAGATGCCAGAAATGGCACTTTTGTTTTACTCTATTTAGAATAAAACAAAAAAGCCAAGTCTCTTGTTTCTAAAAGAAAAAACGGGGTTTTGTTTTGATAGGATGACCCCAAACCTATTGAGAATCATGGACTCAATCGACCTATATTCTTCGGTCTTATGTATCCTAGTATTGGGTGGGAGACTTTCCAGATGTCAGCGTGTTCCCACAACATGACGATGCATTGGCATATGCCAATTATTATTATCATGCTTGTCCTTCCAAGTCTCGGAGGGACAGTATGTAGCATCAGTCTTGATAACCTTACGATGCAAGGTTCCGTCGAATGGATCACAAACTTCAGAAATACACCGCAGTGTGATTCCCATTGGATTACCCTTCGCCGCAAGGATAGTAAGTATCCTTGATGCAGGGATTCCCTTGCGAATCAAAGCGGCTACAGCCAGCAAAGCATTCATTCGAGTATTCATGTTATTTCCTTGTAGAAGAGTGGTGGACAATCCATAGGATACTCTCTTGCGAGAGTATCCCAAACTTCATGATGGCTTTCACGCGCCGATGGAAGTCAGATATTCCTCGACTTGGTCGTCCGTCATGAATGATGTTGCAACACCGTTCGTGGAACGTAACGGAATATGGGCTTGCGCCACTTCACGGTAAATTTCACCGCGCACTTCCGCATTGACTCTTGGGCACAACTTCAGGATAGTGAGAATGCACGAACGAATAGATCGTCCACTCTCTCCAGACTTCACCATCTCCAACACGGGTTCACGAAATGCCTCATTGTAGTTTGGCACATTTCCCCTTTGGAATGAATCACGAATCTTCTGGAATGACTCCATGAATAGCCTTGCAACATGGGGGGAGCATCGTAGCAACATTCTCAGCCACCTTTCAAGTGTGAAAAAAGCAAGCCGTACCATCAGGATACTTGAGAAACTTTTTCCCAAGTGAATATCCTATGGAAAGTCCCCCACCCAATACTAGGATAAATGCCACCTTCCGCCATCGGCATCCCCTACACTATTCTTGCCTCGCCTGCCAGATGGAGTACCATCGCCTTTGGTAAGGTTGGCAGGATAGCATCTATAGTGCAACACTCTTGGCATTCTTCCGCGAGTGTAGCGTTGGATTGTCGCTCCCGTGAGGCTACGATTCATCTTTCAGAATCGCACGAACCATCGAAGATCGTAAACTAACCCCCTGTCGAGGGCGCACCTACGATGATCCATAAGGTATCGTCCACACCTATAGATAATATCCGCGCCCATTGCATATATTCTTTTCGCTGCGATTATCGGAACCGCTGGCGGTGCGCGTGGGGGCTACGGGGGTGGCTCGCGGGCGACCGAAGGGAGCCACCCCCTCGTAAATTTTGGACCCCTAAGTCGGTTTAATGTTGTTGATGTTTAACCCAGTAACCCTCGTTTTTTACCAACGGTTGACCGAGCGTACAATCCTTAGGGGTAACCTATAGATGATAAACAACAATACATTAAACCTAAGGTATATCTATAGGTTCTTCTATAGCCCCAACTATAGGTTATTCTAAAAGATCACTTAAGACACCTGACACTCCTTTAATATCTGTTTTTATGTTTGTATCTATAACACCAGTCTTTTCCTTATTGGTGTTTTTTTCCTTAACCAAGTCTAACATTCGCTGTCTTGCTATATCAAGTTCTTTTTGTTTTAACTGTAGTAGTTGGTTTCTTGCTTGTGCTGAACTTCTTGTAAACTTGTACGGTGTTGTTTCTATAGTTTTTTTATTGTATTTATTTAAGTTTTTATTTTCTGTAGCCTTTAATACTTGTTGGAAAGGTGATGTTTTATCAAATAATTCAAGATCTGTTAATATTCTTTTTGCAACTGTAAGAGGTGAATTGTTTAAAAAAGGCATCAAAGTAAAAAGTTTACCTATTTTTTCTTCTTTTGTTTTTTCTGTATCACCTAAATTTTTAACTGCACCATAAACTTTTTTGCCGTAGGATTCTAATACAGAGAAACTAGGTACTATGTTTAATGAAGTAAGAGGATCAGCTGTACCACCAAGAGCTTGAGATAAAGATTTGAGTGCTGCTGACCATGCAACTGAAAGGATTGGACCACCAAGCGGAATTTCTACAGCTATTCGTGGTACTACTGTATTTACATCTTGTAACTCTTCTATAATGTCTTCACTATCTCTTCCTCTTGCATATTCCATAAGCAATCTTGATAGGTAAGTAAGTAATGCTAATGAAATTACTGTTATTAAAACCCTGTGAGCTGGTTTGTTATGAACGTTTCTTAATACATTTAAATTAAAAGAATGTAGCCAACCTAATAGAGTTTTAAAGAACGGGTGTACATTTCCTGCTGGTATTCTACCAAGACCGCGTGGTTCTGAAATTGCTTGGTCTGTTCTAGCCAAAACTTCTAAGGCACTGATTAGTTTACTAAGTAATTCATTAATAAATTCTTTATCAAACTCTCCTTCAAAATCTGCTGAATTGGAAGAAGAGGGTGGTTCACTTGGTGGTTGGTTTCCACCACTACCACTAGCAGCACCAACTTGTCTATAACCATTTTTAAAGTTGCTTATAGATCTTAGAGTTATTGCTTTGTTGTTTTCACTTAATTTATTAAACACAAACTCCAAAGCCGAAACACTGGTTTCATTCATAAAACCAAATCTACTAAAGCTTGCAGCAATACCCCAGTTTTTAAAACCGGCTTGTCTAGCTAATTGTTTATACAATCTAGTTAATTCTTTTTCTGATTGTGGGTTGTTTGAGTTTTTAAGTTCTTCAAGTTTAGTAATTACTTCCGGGGTTTGTAATTTTAAGAATCTTCTTAAGTTTCCATTTGTAATATTTTTTACTAATCGTCCTAATAAAATTTGCATACTTAGTGTATAGGCAGCAAAAGTAACCTGTCTAATACTTCCAAATTCTATGGTAGCGTTTGTAAGTAACTCTATAACTCTTGGAATTCCTGAAGAATTTTGATCTTTTTTTCTACGAAGTCTATCCCAAAATCCAGCTCTAAATTCTGTATCTGTTAAATCTTCATCAAAAAAGCGATCTGATAAAACATGTAATAAATCTTTTAAACCAATTGCTGAGTGCATAATATCTAATTGCATATCTTTACTAAGTCTTCTATCAAATAAAGATATTACGAACTTTCTAAAGTTTTCTAATGTTTGCTGTAGTCCAAGTTCTTTAATACCTTTAAAACTGGATATAGCTATTTCTGCTGAACTAGACATACCATACCCCGCAGCTGTTAATGCTCTAATAATATCAATACCAATGGAGTCTAGATCGTTTAAATGGGTGTGTGTTTCATTTTTAGCATATATAGCATAGTCTTGAGCAACCCGTCTAAAACCTTCTCTAATGTCTTTAACAAAAGTTGGATTATCTTTTACAAGCTCTACAGCTTTTTCTTCCAAGGCTGAGAAAAAGTCTGCTGGTCTTACTCCAACAATACCCAGTAATCTATCTATTTCAATTTGAACTAATAATTCAAATCCTCTTTTCATCATTAGATTTTTAGTAGAATCTAATAGATTAACTCTTGCAAATTTAATTAAGGGGGAATCAATACCCTGACTTAAGATTTCATCCCATGTTAGTGGGGTAACGTTTAAAGCAATTCTAGTTTTACCTCTATATAATTCTGAGAAAGCAACACCACTACTAGACTCATAAGCATACTTTCCTCTATACAACTTAAAGTTTAAAACCTCTTCCATCATATAACCTAATACTGTCATTGTAGGATTTTTATTAGCAAACTCTTTTGATATGTGTTTTCTTGAACCCTTTATAGTTTCTAGATATCTATTTAGATCATACTGAGAGAGGTCTTGTTTAACAGTTGGAATTCTATAAACAACAAGCTCTCCTGTACTTGGATCTATACCTGTAAAGTGTTTTTTATCCGCTTCTACAAAGAGTGGAATCTTTTTAGGATTGGTTCCTGGTGGATATCGTTCTCCAGGAACTTCAAGATTCTTTAGAGTTTCTGCATCGAAACCAGCTTGATCAGCTTTATATGAATACAAGCCCCTACCATCTGCACTGTGTAACCAACCCATAGACCACATAATATATGGGTCAAGCTCTGTTTGACCTAGCAATGTTCTTGTTCTAGCAATAACTGCTTCTTTTATCCATTCAGAAACATTTGCTGGATTTTCAAAGTTGGATCCTTCTAGTGTGTATGGAAAGTACTCTTCTGCTGTTTCTTTAAATGTTTTCCAACCAGTTTTCTTTTCTGCATCCAACAAAAATTTAAATACTTCAGTAAAAGAATTGTTCATTTCTTGCAGCTTACTAATAATATTATTTACTTGGTTATTTGTAATGCTTGGAAATTTTTCTTTTATTAATTTAGCAATATCTGTATAATCTACTTTACCTTTATTTTTTACACGGTAAACTAAAACAGCTTCTTCTAACATTCTTTGTAGTTGTTGTTTATCTTGTTTTGATAATCCAACACTGTCACATGCTTGGCTGAAGTTAAATGAAGACCTTACAATAAATTCCATTCTTTGATATACTTCACTACTACACGCTTCAAAGGGTTTAAAAACTTCTTTTCCAGCTGAAGTTAATTGGTGAGTCATAAGACTTCCATTTTCTGCAAATGAAGCCACAAGTCTTAGTATGTTAGAAACGCTTCGATAAACTTTTCCATGATTAGAATAGAAATCTCCAAAAGAAGCCAAACTACTCATTAATTTTCTATAGTTATTTCTATTAGTTTTTTCAGATCCACCAAAAATAAAACCAATAATATTCATATCTCTAGCTAGATTTGTATTATCAAAAACCAAACTATCAATCAAATTAGATAACACTGTCTTTATGTCTGGGGGTTGATCTCCTGTATTAACAGTGTCTTTTGGTTTGGTAACTTTAAAGGTGCTTAATATATTTTCTGAAGTTTTTACTTTATTACCAGCTTTTTCAAAAATCTTATAACTTTTACTGTTTCTTTTAAGACCAACTTTAATTGAGTTTATAACATCATTTGTTTTGATAAACTCAAAATCACCAGGATTTAGAGGAGGTAAAAATTCTTTTAGTTTTAATTTGTGTTGTTTATTGATTTTTTTAATTTCACCATTTACTCTATCTAAAGCTTCTTTAATAATTGCTTGAATCTTTCTAACACTTTGAGGTCCTTTCTTGGGATTTCCTCTATTAGCCATTTCTCTTACAACACCCCTATCAAACTCTAGCCAAAATAGTTTTAGTATAGGTTCAAACAAATTTCCAAGATTTTCTTCGTTAGCTGAATGAACCGCTAAATACATTTCTTTAATTGTTACCAACAAGCTTTTAAAGTTAGAAATATCCTTTACTCCAGACAGGAAAATTTCTGGAATATCCATGGCTTTAAAATATTTTTTTAGAAATAGTTGAATAAATGTTGGATCTATTCCACCAAACATTCTTAGTATTTCTTTATTATTTAACTCTTCTAAAATAAATTGATCGACAACAGAAACTTCTGGATATTCTTTAGGACCATAAACAATAATTTCATTTTTTACATTACCATTATTATTTCTTTCTGTTTCTTGTGTATCGGGATTTGTTGGTTCTTGTTCTGGTTTAGGTTTTGATTCTGTATTTGCTTTTCTTCTTTGCTTTGATTTAGTTGGAGTTGTATCAATAACACTGGTTACTTGCGTTGCGTTTTCTGAAGACGTAAAAACAACTGTGTTATTGTGAATAGAATAACCAGCTGTGTTTGGAAAGAATACTTTAAGAACTTCAATTAATGTTTCATGTTCTGATTTAGATCCTTTTACAATACTTATAATGAATTGTTTATTAGAAAGTTTTTTGTTTAAACTTGTTGCTGATTCTGGTGTTCCTAGTTTATCAAACTCTGAATCTGGTAGTTCTTCTAATAAATCAGAAATAGTTTTCTGGGAACCAGCTGAAGGTGGTAGCTTTAGGATTGGTCTTTTGGGGTCTAGTTTAGCAACAACAATTTTTTCATTTGGTTTTGTTTTTACTTTTTTTCCACCCCTAGTAAGAATAGTTCCAGGTTTGATGGATTCTTCAGTTGAAGTGGTGGATACTACTGTGTCTTTGGTAGACTCTGAAGTTGGCAGTGCCACTGGATTATCAATAGTTGAGCTATCGGTTAAAGCTTTCTTAGCTTCTTTATTAATAGCATTTTGATTAATTCTGTTTTCTCTAATAGCTGCGATATCGCTGGTTTCAAGCTTAGAAGTAGGAATCAATCCTATTGGAATAGACTTTAACTTTTGCGTCATTTCCAATTCATCTAACTTTTCAAACAAAGCTTCTTCACTTTCCAAGTTATGTTTTTCTTTAAATTCTTTTATTTTATTTTTAACAGCGTTCCGCACCCGTGCTATTCTTTTGGTATTTTTTGCTGGATTATCAAGAACTAAAACAGCATTTGGGTTTACTGATAAGATAAAGTAATCTTTAGCTAAATCAGGAGTCAAACCCAATAATAACAGTTTACTTTCAGTTAACCTTAGTTCTTGTTGTTCTTCTGAGGGTTGCTTAAATGAGGGTGTTTCTGTATTAATTGTACCTGAGTCTAATTCCCCAACAGGTCTAGTTGTTTCTTGTCTTGTTTGTTCTCCTGTTTCTGGGTCTATAACTGTCTCAGCTTTTCTTTTTCTACCAGTAACAGAATCTCTAAGCTTTCTATTTTCAAGTAACTTAAAGACAATTTGTTCTAATTTTAGTTTATTATCTTTTCTTAGAGCTGCTATAACCTTACTTGGGTTTTCTAAAATATTCACTATAAGCGAATTGATAACATCTTCAAAATCGCTTTTGTTTTTTAGACTTTTATAATAAGTCTTGTTTTTCAGCACAGTCAAAATAGGGGAACTAAAAATAAAACGGGCTATTGGCTGGTTTTCATCTTTACTAATTTTCTTTGAATTATTTATAATTGCTAATACAATGCTTTGTTTAAGTTCTTCATCTGACATTGTTTCTATTGTTGTTTCTCCAGCCTTATTAATTATTTCTTGTTTTTGTTCAAATGATAAAGAACTATCTGTTAGTACTTCACTTGCTTGTAGCCTTTGTGTATTTTGTGTAATTGAAACACCATACAAATTTTGCAGTGTAGCAATAATAGAATCATCTATAAAAATCATTTCGGATGCTACGTTTACCTGTAAATTTTCTAGATCTAAATCATCTAGTTCTAGGTTTATTTTAAAATCTACTACACTCGGTCGTGATAGTATACCTCTCCCAACCATCTGATTTATAATAGCTCGTACAATATCAACTTTAATAACTCCAGAATCGTTTTGAAAGTTCTTTAACATTTCTATACGTTTTTCTAAAGTAGGCGGGGTACTTAAAAATTCTTTTGTTTGTTCATCTAGCAAGAAACCAAGAGTTTGTAAACCTTTTTCACTTGTTGTTTTACCATAGTGTAATGCTCTTATTAGTTGTGTTGTTAAATATCTATTTTTAATATCTCTAATAAATAAATAGTTTTCAATAAATTCTTTAGGTGATTTAGATATTACAGATGCTTGTAGTAGTTCTTCAGTACTATCTCCTAATAACAAAGACATTAATAATAAGGTAGAGTTGTTTCTTACACTGCTTGGTATTACTTCGTTGTTAAAACTCAAACCGACAAAAAATTTAAAAAGTTCAGGAATAATATTATTTTTTACTTCATCGGATAAAGAAAGAATCTCATTATAAACCTCTGTAATAGTTTGGGGATTGGTTGGGTTTTTTTGTAGCAAACCAATTAAGTGGTCTAAACTTTGTATTTTCTTATTTTTAGTTAATTGTACAATAGATGTAATTGAAGACTTTAAATGTTCTAACCAAGCCTTTCTACTGGTAAAAAGAGTTCCATAAATTTCACTTTGTTTGTTAAAATCAAGTGTTCCTGTTAAAAACTCTACGTTTTTTAAAACTCTATTCCGTGGTTTTATCACAGAAAACGGCTTGAGTATTACGTGGTTTATACGTGATGCTTTTACAGCTATAGAAAAGGGAGAAGTTTCATCAGTTTTTTGTCTATATAACTCCACATAACCATCTTTTTCTGCTTTGGTATAAACTGAGTTTAGCTTATTAATCAGTTCTGCCATGACATGGATAATACGAAAATCAGGAGAAATTGTTAAGTCTATAAAGTCTTGATCAAAGTTTTTACTATTGCTTGCTATTACAGCAATATGTTGTACATACCTAAGTATTATGTTATGTATGGATATTTCTTCACTATTGAATTTTCCTAATGGTGCTGCGTCCGTATCCCCAGTTAATGCAGCTGCGGTTTGTAGTGTATTTGTTATTTGAAAAGCTTGAGCAAAAAATTCAGCGGCACTGGAAAAATTATATCCTTGCATTGCTATGTTAAATACAGTTTGAATGTTTTGTGTATTAGAATATTCTACATACCAGTTTAATTGGTCTTCTACAGACAAATGTTTGGAGTATAGGTGTCCTATTTCATGTAGAGTTACTTCAATAAACTGAGTTAATGTAGTGTCGTGGGTATAAACATAAATTGCTCCCATTCCTGTTTCTTGTATGGGTATAGCAACTTCAATTGCATCAGCCCCTGGATAATATCTTCCAACATAACCTCTAGCTTTTTCAGTTTGTTGAGTTAATTTATCAATAATTACTGCACTAAATCTTTTTAGGTTATCGCCATTAATTAACTTTAAATTTACAATAGAAGCTGCCAAAAATCTTATGTGGTGGTCTATTAATTTTTCAAGAGATCTAATATCTTCTCTAGCATTTTTTTCACTAATAAGTTTGTTTTTAACATTTTTATTTATAAAGTTTGTAAACCAACCTAAATAAATTTCATCCATTTGTTTTTTAACTTCATCCAGAATAAACTGATGTTCTGGAGACATTCGTCTAGCAATATCAATGTCTTTATAAGCAGCTCTAATTAAACGTCTTTCTGCTTTAGACATTGACTTTCTAATATCTGAAACTTGTTTATTTGCTTTGTTTAAGCTTTCTTTTGTATCTAGTTCGTCTAGCATCCGCTGATCTTGCGTTGCCATCTGATTAAATATCATGGAGCTGGTAATGTCAAACCGCTGCGATAATGGGATGACGTTGCCTGCTTCGTCGCGGGTGACGGGGTCGGCGGACTTGATTTGATTTCCATTGAAGACAACGTATACATCGCCCATGTCTCCAGTTATACCGATTGAATCATCAATGTTTCTGATTATTACTCCGTCAAATCCATCGGCCTTGGCTTGGTCGATAACTCGTTGCATCTCGACGGCATCAACGATCTTTCCTTTTGCTTGATACTCAAATGGATTGTCCATTCGGAGTTTTGCCGCCGTCACATCACCAAGGGGTTCGTCGCTGATTATGTCCCCGTAAGCCCGCTCAAAAGTATATTGTGCCGCAACATCCTCGTTTGTTGTAAAGAAAATTCCGCCCTCAACTTCAACGGCTTGGCCTACATCGAATCTGGTAACCCCCTTGGCAATACTTCCATGAAATAAGATCGGACTATTATACCCCGCCTTCTTCGCCGCCTCGTCCACCATCCGCTGCGCCGTCTCCATGTCGCCGCGCTCAACGGCGGCTAGATACTCGGCATCGTTGTAGGTTGTCTGTTGGTCAAGAATAACTGTTTTTCTAGAATAGGTGGCATCTCCAACGCGACCTTCGGTCCAAGTCCACTCCGGCATAAGTCCAGTTTTTTGATCGGCAAACTTGGTGTCTGTTACTGAAGCAGTCTGGTTCTCCTTACCAAACGGTCCAAAGTTTAGCCATGAATTCTGACCACGTGTCTCGGAGGTAAGGGCATGGATTGCGGTCCCCGTAAACAGTCTGACGTGCGCCTGCCAAGCATTTTCCTCTCCCTGCGCTCTGAAGCCAGCACCCTCAAGGCCATGTCCAAATGCATCGTGGACGGCGCGGAATAGGTCATTGGCAAGGACACGGACAAGAGGACCGTTGGGACTTCCGCTAGGCCATTGTAGTCCAGTATCAGCAAGTAGTGGATTTGTGGATGGATCAAAGTCTGATGTTCCAAACCCAGAAACTGTAGAGTAGACACCCATTGATTTGTTGGCGCGGAGATCACGCATAGCTACCCACGGCTTTCCATCATATGGATCTGTTTTATCATCAAATAACCAGAACTTATAACCAGCCGCTTCAAGAGCGCGGTATTGCGCCATTGTTTGGGTAATTAGGTTTTCATAGGCTTCTTTGACTTGGGGGTTTTGTGGATCGTGGCGCATTGCCTCGTACGCATCGGCAATTCTTTTGGATCTTTGCTCGTCTATAACGGCATATTCGGACTGTCGTCTAAGGGTGATACCGATGGAGTTGGCATATCGTTCGGCGACGGCGACGAGATTGGGGTCTGGACCCGTTGCATCTCGTATTGTCGGCGAACCTTTAAGCGGCGTAAGATCTCGTATCTCTGGCCTTCCTCCTCCGTCTCGACTGGTGTCAATGATTTGTTGTTGTTCATAGTAAGTTCCTTCATTAAGTATATCTTGCGTTGCCTGCGATGCTAGCGCGGCTTCAGAGTTAAACAACTGAGGTGTTATTGAGTAAGAATAATTTAGTTCATCTTCTATATAATCTATTTCAACTTTATATACAGGAATACCATATTTAGAGTATTGTAAAAGAACTTGAGTTTCAGTTATTGGTGTTTCCGGAAGACGTGGCAGTTCTTTCAAGAGAAGATATATTTTATCTTCTTCTTTCCATAACTTATAAATACGGTTTCCATTTTGACCATAAGCTTTAACCAATTCTTCTTTTATATTTTTTTTGTATACTATTGCTTTCCTAATAAACTTACTAACAGAGTCATCTTCTAGTCCAAGTTTATTATACAACTCGGTTTTTTCTTTTTCCATTTTGTTATATCTATCGCCTAATTCTCCTTCAACTTGTGATCTGCTTTTTGGTTTAACATCAAGAGAAGTATCTTTCAGAATTGCTACTGGTTTTGGAAAACCGCCAGATACAATTTCATCAGGTTGATATCCTTTAGGAATAAGGGTTGCTTTACTTCTTTTAAACACTAAAATAGTATCGCCTTCACCACTAAAAGCTTGACCAGAGCTAGTACTAACGTTAGTTCCTTGTCTTAAACCTTTTTGTATAATAGAATCTATATCAGAATCACTACGTACAGCATGATAAAAATATTTTGAATCATCAATAATAGAGGTATCTTTAGGTTCTAGGAATGAGTCGGGTATGCGTGGTGACTGCGGTGTATTAAGTTGTTGTTCATAGTAAGTTTCTTCATTAAGTATATCTTGCGTTGCCTGCTGCGTATCAACTTGAATATCTTCTTCTTCTTGCGCTTTATTAAGTTTACTGATAA
>Ga0194122_10005205_pt1 | contig 12268 bp, 15 predicted proteins | sample TA2MahCa10mmetaG_FD_155487 | JGI IMG/M metagenome (GOLD analysis project Ga0194122, IMG submission 155487) | Freshwater microbial communities from Lake Tanganyika, Tanzania - TA2015021 Mahale Deep Cast 10m | ecosystem: Environmental > Aquatic > Freshwater > Lake | place: Tanzania: Lake...
TAGGAAGAGCCATTATCGCTGAGCAGACGTGGCTTATGTTTGACCTTGACCCGATCAAGCCCGGCCGATTGCAGTGCCATGTGTAAGTTCCTTGGCCGTGCTTCTTGTCGTCTTTGAACTCCCCGACATATTTCTCGCCATTGGGAAATGTTAAAGTTCCTTGGCCATTAGCTTTGTCGTCTTTGAACTCCCCGACATATTTCGCGCCATTGGGAAATGTTGCAGTTCCTTGGCCATTACGTTTATCTTTTTTCCATTCACCAATATAAGTTGAACCATCCTCGTAAGTGAATGCCCCAAAACAATTATTCCAATAAGTGCCGGAACATGCCGGAAGATTTGCAGCAATTGATGATGATTGACCTACAATATTCACAAAGGCGATGGGGAATGGCTCTTGCGGACAAGAAATTGATCGTGAACAGCGCCTACAAGGTGTTGGAGAGCATAGAACTCGATATGGCCTTCCGCATCCTAGAGACCGATTTAGATCACCGGATATCGCATGGCCAGAGCCCGCCGATCTCATTGACGGCAATTGACTGGGATGGGCCTCCTAAAGCGCCTGCCACCATAATAGACGAGTTCAAAAGCCTAAGGTTCCAAGATCCGATATACGGAAGACCGCGATATCCCTAGTTCACGGCCAATATAGCTAGGCCCTTTCCCCTCTTTATGAAGCTGCCTGACATGATCAGCCTTCATTTGTGCGGTAGGAACCCTTCCTTTGTATTTACCCTCTGACTTCGCCTTAGAAATCCCCTCTCTTTGGCGCTCGAGCATAATCTCCCGCTCAAATTCAGCAAAGCCTCCAAAAACGGTCAGCATAAGTTTGCCCTGGGGAGAGGACGTATCGATCCCCATATTGAGGATCCGAAGATCAGCACCTCGCGCCTTTAATCGATCAACTATAAAGCAGAGATCCCGGATAGAACGGGCAAGACGGTCCAATCGGGTGACAACCAAAGTGTCCCCCTCTCTAATAAAGCCAAGAGCTGCCTCTAGCTGTTCCCGCCTCGATACCGAAGAGATTTGTTCGGAGAATATACGCTCTATTCCAAGGGCCCTTAAATCGCGCTCCTGATGTGATCGGCCTCTGCGATACTAGCCAGTTGTGCGAGGCAATCAATAACTAGAGGCGAATGCTATCGTGATTTCACTTGCATTTTGACTTGCTTTTAGAGTTTGATCACGCAAAGTACGTGAGTAATAGATGAAAAAAGAGTTCACCATGGCGTCGTCATTTTCGGTTGATTTAAACGGTAAGAAAAATTTAGTATTGCATACTTTGAGTTCGGAGATCATTGAGCCTATGCACGGCTGGGCTAAGCTCGTCAAAGCCGGACAGTTCATTAAGCTGACCGATCCGTGTGGTCGCCAATGTGGTGATTTGTGGGCTTTCAATGCGGAGAACGTAACCGAACACCTATCAGCAATGCATACGAGGGTCTGGGTGAACAAGTTGTGCCCAGTGCTTGGTGAGAGTTTCCATACCAATCACCGCCGCCCGATTCTCCAGATGATCGCCGATACTTGTGGCACCCATGATCTCCTCACCGCCGCGTGCGACGAGCACCGCTACCGCCTCTACGGACTAAAGCACCAACATCGCAGCTGTGCAGGAAACCTTCGCGAGGTCATGGAACCATGGTTCGGCGAGGAGCGCTTCTATATTCCGCAACCGTTCAATGTTTTTGCGAATGTTCCCATCGGCACGGATGGCAGCGTCCTCAACGGGCCACCTTCATCAAAGCCAGGTGACTACATCGTATTAAAAGCGTGGATCGACACTGTGATTGCTATTTCTGCGTGTCCGCAAGAATTCAATCCGATTACCGGGTGGTATCCAACCGAACTTCTTGTTGAAATTTTCAAACCAGCTGAGAACACAACATGATTGACATCCTTAACTTGACCATTCCAGGGGGTCACGGAGCAGCATTTACAGCAGAGGCTGGAAACCTAATTGATATCATCGACCTTGAAGGCCAACAGGCTCTTGACTTTGTCGCGTTCTGCTCCGACGATCTTGAAGAAACGTTGTCTTGTGTCGAAACGAGGCGTTTCTTGCGGTCGCTTTACATTAGAAAGGATGACCACCTTTATTCAAGCCGCGGTCGTCCAATGTTCCACATCGTACAGGATAGCATTGGTGTCCACGACTATACAATACCAGCCTGCGACTACAGCCGTTTCGCAGTTGATTTTGGTTGTCCCGGGCATCGAAATTGCCTTCACAACATGTTCGAGCCGCTGAGGGTACACGGCGTCAAATCCGAGCTTGATGTACCCGAACCGTTTAACTTTTTCCAGAACAGTCCGGTAGTCGAAGATGGCCGCACCGCGGTCGTCGATCCTCCGAGCAAGCCGGGAGACTTTATCACGCTTCAGGCTCTGGTTAATGTTGTCTGCGCGGTATCTTCATGTCCGCAAGACATCATACCCGGCAATGGCTTGAGGCCGAGCCCTCTCGGTATCACCGTCCGTTCGGAGACCGCCCAATGCCATTGTTGATGATTGAACCTGATGGATCCTCGCTTCCAGCTGAGTTGGAGGTGACCATCGACGGCGGCCAGATCGCTTCGTTGCCAGTTGCGAAAGGCCAGCTCCTCGCAATTCGCGATATAGAGGGTAGGCAGCCGGCAGCACTTTTCTCGGTTGCTGCCCAAAACATGGAGCTGGTTCTATCGCCCCATCACACTCGCGTGTTTTCGAATTCTTTCATGCTGCGGCTCGGCATGCGACTGGTAAGCAACCGACGACAACCGATGATGGTCCTGGGGGTTTCGGCTCCGCATCTGAAGCATGATTTACTCTGCCCAATTACCGAAGCCTCAGTGAACGGTGAAGTTGGCGGCGCTGACCAGTTCCGTGACAAGGTTAGACGAGCATTTCGCGCAGCTGGTGCCGAACCGCGCAAGATTGCGGACCCAATCAATTTGTTCCTCGGGATTGACGTAAACCTCGACGGGAGGCTGGCATCGAAGGGAGCAACCTCCAAACCCAATGATCGTGTCGTATTTCGAGCAGTGATGGATATGATTGTAGCTATAGCCGCTCCTTATGCCGATCCGCCGCTTTGGGACAGACATAAGCCCGGGCCTCTCCGAGTCGAAGTCAAGAATGAATTGGCCAACCTCACATAACCTTGAAAAGCCTAAACCAAGAAGGAGTTTATTATGATAAAACGAAGAGATTTGCTAAAACTCGCAGCCGCCTCTGCTACTTTTGGTGTTCTGTCCTCTTCTTCCTTTGCCGACGCGCTCGATCAAGCAAAAAAGCGAGGGACTCTACTCGTTGCAATCGACCCGACTTTCCCACCCTTTGAGTTCACCGACGCAGATGGCAAGATTACTGGGTACGATGCGGAACTGATAGAAGCCGTTGCGGCGCAGATGGGCCTCAAGCCAGAATATAAGGTTATGGCCTTCAGCGGCATAATTCCGGGCCTTATTGCCGGCGCCTTTGATATGACGCCAACGCTAAACGTCACCGCTGAGCGGGCTAAAAAGATCGACTACACCATCCCAACAGCAGCATCAGTCAACGCCGTGTTAGCGATGAAGGGCTCTGCCATAAAGTCCTCTAAGATTGAGGATCTTGCCGGCATGAAAGCTGCTGTAAAGGCCACGACGCAGCCTGAGCAGATGATGACAGCCATGAACACCGATCTTGCAAAGAAGTCTTTGAAGCCCGTTCAACTATTTGGTTTTGAAACCATTGAGCAGACCATCGCCGCGATGGCTGATAAACGGGTCGATATCGTGGTCGATGATAAGTCGGTATTAGTTGAGGCAACCGTCAAACGCTCTGATCTGCCGCTAGTCCTCGTTGGTGAAATTGGTGGTGTCACGCCCATTGCCTGGGGAGTAAACAAAGCCAATTCAAAACTAACGGCGGCCTTGTCGGACGGTCTAAAAGCCACGAAGGCAAGCGGAAAGATGGCGGAATTACAGAGCAAGTATTTCGGCTACACGACCGATCTACCTGAAAAGGACTTCATTCCAAAGTAACGACAGATTGCTCGCGAGGACCGCTTGTAGTGTTTAATTCCCAATTGATGCTGGACAGTCTGCCGCTGCTCGCGCAGGCTTCCACAGTTACTATCAAGCTTACGGTTTTCGCGGGCATCTTAAGCGTCGTTCTTGGCACTCTCTCTGCCATGGCGCAACTCTCGGGTCAGGCTCCATTAAAGTGGCTTAGCCGGGCCTATGTGAGCCTAATGCGCGGCACGCCTCTATTCGTTCAGTTGCTGGTTGTCTTCCTCACGCTGCCGATGATCAAAATAGATAATGCAGCCTTTGAAGCAGCAGTAATCGCAATAGGTCTGAATTCCGGCGCCTATGTTACCGAAATCGTTCGTGGCGCGATCATGGCGGTGCCCAGAGGCCATGTTGAAGCCGCGGACGCTGTCGGATTGTCAAAATTCACGATCTCGCGGAAGATCGTGCTACCCCAGGCCTTGAAGACATGCCTACCCGCGCTCACTGCAGAAATGACAATCGTTTTGAAGTCGACACCGCTTGCTTCAGTGATTTCTGTCACTGAACTAACCTATACTGGCGTCCTCATCCAATCTCGAGCATTTACCGCCATTGAGATATTTTTGCCAATCGCAATGGGTTACATTCTAATCGCTCAGATACTGTTGCGCTTATCGCGCTATTTTGAAGCGCGACTAAGCTTGCGAAGTTAACAAATGGACTGGCTCGCCCCTTTTCAGAATATGCCCGCACTGCTCGGGGGATTGGTCACAACCATCTGGATCACGATTGCAGCAACGATCTGCTCGCTATGCGGCGCAATGCTCATCATTCTTGCGGATCAAGCGAGATTGCGATGGCTCAGGCAATTAGTGAGAGTTTATATTGAGGCAATTCTGGGGATCCCCATCCTGGTATTGCTGTACATCGTATATTTTGTACTGCCTGATCTGGGAGTTAAACTTGGTGAGATTCCGTCTGGCGTGCTAACCCTTACGCTTTATTACTCCCCTTACATGGCCGAGGTATTGCGCGGCGCTCTGGGCAGTATTACCACTGGCCAACGTGATGCTGGCAGGATGATTGGTCTGTCGGACTTCGATATACTCAGGCGAATTACTGTTCCACAGTCGATCGGCATTGCACTTCCGGGACTAACAGGTCTGATGATTGGCCTCGCTAAAGATACCGCAATCCTGTCAGTGATTTCTGTACAAGAGTTCACTTATGAAACAAAGCTCGTTGTCTCGCGCACCTACGCACCCTTTGAGGTATGGACTGTGGTGGCAGCGACCTATTGGGTGCTGCTTACCTGCTTGGAGCAGCTGACCCGTCTCGGCGAATACCGGCTCAACCGTTTTCGAGAGATGCGCTAGTGAACGAAGCAACTATTCCGGCCATACGCACAGCGAATGTCACTAAGCGCTTTGATGCTTTGCGGGTCCTAGATGATGTGTCACTCGACGTGCAAGAGGGCGAGGTGGTTTGCGTCATTGGGCCATCGGGGTCGGGAAAATCGACGCTCTTGAGGGTTATGAGTTGGCTATCGCCGCCGGACGGCGGGCGGATCGAACTGCGAGGCGAGCGAATTGGCTTCCGCGACGCGCCCGGTGGCGATCAGCCACGCTCCTCCGCTGAAGTTCGCCGTCAGCGGTCGCGGATCGGTATGGTGTTCCAGTCCCTCAATCTATGGCCACACATGACAGTTGCGGGAAATGTAATGGAAGGCCTCGTTAGCGTTCGTGGGATGACAAAAATCGAGGCGCGTGAACAGGCACAAAAACATCTCAGCCGGGTTGGATTGAGCGATAAATTGGATGTATTTCCGGCACAAATATCAGGAGGGCAGCAGCAACGCGTAGCCATCGCTCGCGCACTAGCGATGGAGCCCGAAATCTTACTGTTCGACGAACCAACCTCCTCTCTTGACCCCGAACTTGTGGATGAGGTGCTCGAGGTGATGACCGAACTTGCACGTCAGCGGACGACTATGGTGGTCGTAACGCATGAGATGAGCTTCGCTGCTCAAGCGGCAGACCGCATCGCATTCATGGATCAGGGCCGGCTGGTAGAGGTTGCGCCACCGGCTGTGCTGTTTCGAGAGCCTGCTGAAGACCGTACCCGTCAATTTTTAGAGCGGGCTTTGACTCGTTACCGTTTGCTACTCGGGTGAGAGCCCTCAATAGAAATTGATCGTCCGGCATCAGGGCTTCTGAGACAAAAATCCGAGACACGAACACGGTCGACCGAGCAGGTTGTGAAGGACATCCGCCGGGCGACCCGCAAACACCATTCAGCGGAAGAGAAGATCCGGATCGTGCTGGAAGGCCTTCGTGGCGAATACAGTATTGCCGAGCTCTGTCGACGTGAAGGGATAGCCGAGAGCCTGTATTACAGCTGGTCGAAGGAATTCCTTGAAGCAGGCAAGCGGCGGTTAGCGGGGGATACGGCCCGATCTGCAACCAGTGGCGAGGTCAAAGATCTTCGTCGCAAAGCCGAAGCGCTTCAGGCAAAAATCTATCGGCTTGAAGGCCGACCCGCGTCACTGATCAGCGTTGAATAGACATTATCAAAAAACAGAATGTTCACCGCGTTCATGATGTATTTCGCCGCGGATCAATTGATCATAATGTCCAAAAAGCGTGTCTTGCCCTGTTGAAGGCGTGAGCGTCTCATCATAACGACCGGTTTCAGGATTAAGAACCAACATCGATTCCGTGGCATAATAATAGCCGATGCGTGCCAATTCGGCCTGATCAGCAAGGCGCGAATGAAAGCGTCCGCCAAATGCAAGAATCGCGATGATCGCTTTAAAAAACCAAAGCGGTACCGATTTGAACTTCAGCTTTTGTTGTAAGTTTAAAAAAAGATAGTTTCCCTGATCAAGCGGCGCAATCGCTGGCCCTGGTCCACCGATAGGCAATATCTTATTCCAGTGATTACGATCACTGAGACACTTAACGATAAAGGCTGCGAGATCACGATCGCTGATCGGTTTACATGCCGTTAAACGCCCACCGTTGAAAATGAGGAATGATTTTCCTGTTTTCACTCGTTCGACTTGACCCGAGAGCGATTTGAAAAAAGCCGTTGGCCTAATGATCGAATAAATCAAACCTGATGCGATCAATTCTTGCTCGAACTTTAGTTTCGCATGCTGAAACTCGAGACGCGGCTTTTGTACACAGAGCGCCGAGAGCAGAATAAATTGCTTTACGCCGGAATTGTTTGCGGCCTGTAAAATATTACAATGCGCCTGATAATCAATCGCCCACGCATCGCGCGGTACGCCGGTACGAGACGCAAGACAAGAAATAATTATATCGAAATTTTCATGACCAAAGCCATCATCGGACAGTGATTTTGCATCTGTGACATCACCATAGCGAAGTGTAACAAGCGGATGCTCGAAGATCAAATCAGAGTTTGACGTCGCCTCGGTCTTACGGCGAAGAAAACACGTCACGTTGTGACCGTGATCAATTAACGTCTGCAACGTTGCACGGCCAATGGTGCCCGTCGCGCCCAGCATGAAAACGCGCATTTGTTTGCTTAAATCAGCCTGTGCTTCAAAAACAGGCTGTTGAAATTCAGAATCACTAGCGGTCATGATCGGGCCTCATAACAAAACCCTAACAGGGTTAAGCGCTAAGACAATGCCCTTCAGAAATTTAACTATGCAGTCCCGGCGCTTCCTGTCCCGTGCTCGCGACATATTCAGAATAGCCGCCGCCATAAACGTGAACGCCCTCAGGGGTAATTTCAAGAACACGGTTTGAAAGCGCCGACAAAAAATGCCGATCATGCGAAACAAAGAGCATCGTGCCTTCGAAATCGGCAAGCGCTTTGATCAACATGTCTTTGGTCATCACATCGAGATGGTTGGTCGGCTCGTCAAGCACCAAGAAATTCGGTGGATCATAGAGCATCCGCGCCATCGCCAAACGTGCTTTCTCACCCTCTGAAAGCACGCGACATTTTTTCTCGATATCATCGCCTGAGAAACCGAAACATCCGGTAAGTGCGCGTAACGACCCCTGCCCCGCTTGCGGAAAAGTAGATTCAAGCGATTCGAATACCGTGTGCTCACCTTCGAGAATATCCATCGCATGCTGCGCGAAATAACCAAGCTTCACGCTGCCGCCAATCGAAACGCTGCCCTGATCGGGCTCAGTATTCCCTGTAATCAATTTCAACAAAATCGATTTACTCTCACCATTAACGCCCATCACACACCAGCGCTCTTTGCGACGAATGCTAAAATCCAAACCCTAATAGATGCGACGAGAACCATAGGCTTTATGAATATTTTTCAATGCTGCAACATCATCGCCTGAACGGGGCGCGGGAGGAAAATCGAATAGAATTGATTGCCGCCTTTTTATCGGTTCAATCTTATCAATCTTTTCAAGTTTCTTCACACGGCTCTGCACTTGCACCACGTGTGATGCGCGCGCTTCGAAACGCTCGATGAATTTGATTTCCTTTGCAAGCGTCGCCTGCTGCCGCTCAAAGCGCGCTTGCTGTTGGCGTTCGTTCAACTCGCGCTGCTCTTCATAGAACTTATAATTACCCGAATAGGTATTGAGTTCGCCGCCATCAATTTTGAGAATTTTTGAAACGACGCGGTTTATGAATTCACGATCATGGGACGTCATAATCAAAAGTCCATCATAGGCTTTCAAAAAATGCTCAAGCCAAATGAGACTTTAAAGATCAAGATGGTTGCTTGGTTCGTCAAGCGACATCGCGTCGGGCTTTATGAGGAGGATCCGCGCAAGCGCCTCGCGCATTTTCCACCCGCCGGAGAGAACCCCGACATCGCCTTCCATCATTTCATCCGTGAAACTCAAACCGGCAAGCACTACGCGTGCGCGGCTTTCAAGCGCATAGCCATCAAGCTCTTCGAATTTAGCCTGCACTTCGCCATAGCGTTCAACAAGCGACTCAAGCTCATCATAGCGCGCGGGATCGGCCATCGCGCTTTCAAGCGCTTTTAATTCAATCGCGACTTCACTGACAGGACCAACGCCGACCATCACTTCGGCAATCGCGGAGCGGCCTTTCATCTCGCCGACATCTTGGCTGAAATAGCCAATCGTCACACCGCGATCGAGACTGATTTGCCCTTCATCAGGTTGCTCCTCGCCGGTGATCAACCGAAAAAGCGTGGTTTTGCCCGTCCCATTCGCGCCCACAAGGCCGACCTTTTCGCTGCGCTGCAGAGCTGCGGAGGCTTCAATGAACACGATCTGGTGTCCATTCTGCTTACTGAGATTGTCAATGCCGATCATCTGGCGGGCGGGCTCTTGGTCGAGGGGATAGAGAGCCCTTAGGCTATTCACCTCGTTGAGGAAAGAGGGAGTGGCAGATTTGCCAAAAAATTCTAACTCAACCTAATTTTGAACCCATTCATCGCTGCGTAACAAAAAAGGCGGTGAAGGATGGTCCCTCACCGCCTTAATCAAATGGACTTTAACAAAACTTAGCCAAACACATTGGTCAGCGCGCGATCAATCACGTCTGTGATCCGATCAATATCATTCGCCGTCGCGATCAAAGCGGGCGAGAGGCAAAGTGTATTGTTCAAGCCATCAAGCGAGCGATTGGTCGCGCCGATGATCACGCCTTGCTTCAAGCAATCGGCAATAACTGCTTGCACGCGCTTTTCTTCAACCGGTTCTTTGGTCTTGCGATCCGCCACAAGCTCGGCACCGAGGAAAAGGCCCAGGCCGCGTACATCGCCGACCACGCTGTGCTTTTCTTTCAACGCTTCGAGATTTTTGAGGCAATGCGCGCCCATGCGCACGGTGTTATCGAGAAGATCTTCTTCTTCAATGATGCGCATATTTTCCAAAGCCGCGACGGGACCAGCGGTGCAGCCGCCAAAGGTTGAAATGTCGCGGAAATAGCTCATCGGATCGGTGGCATCATCTTTGAACATTTCAAATACGCGCTCGGTCGTCACCGTACAGCTGATCGCCGCATAGCCTGAAGCAACGCCTTTCGCCATCGTCACAAAATCGGGCTTCACGCCATATTGCTGATAGCCAAACCATTTGCCGGTGCGACCAACACCACAAACGACTTCATCAATATGAAGGAGGATCTGATATTTTTCGCAGATCTGCTGTACGCGTTCCCAATAACCTTTTGGCGGAACAATCACGCCGCCGCCAGCGGTCACGGGCTCAAGCACAAGGCAGCCGACCGTATCTGGACCTTCACGCAAGATCACTTCTTCAATCGCATTCGCTGCGCGTTCGCCATAATTTTCGACATCCCATTGTTTGCGATATTCAAGGCAATGAGGCACTTGAATGAAGCCGTCAGGGAAAGGTCCATATTGCGCGGCGCGTTGCGGTTGACCGGATGTTGCAAGCGTAGCAATGGTTGTGCCGTGATAATCGCGCTCACGGAACAAGATCTTCCACTTCTTGCCGCCATGATGACGATGCGCGATCTGGCGCACCATCTTGTAAACTTTCTCATTCGCTTCCGAGCCGGAATTCGAATAATAAACGCGCGTCATGCCCGGCATTTTGCTGATGAGTTTTTCAGCGAAGAGCGCGCCCGGAATTGTACCGGCAGCGCCCGCAAAATAATTGAGTTTCACAAGCTGATCTCGCACCGCATTCGCAATGCTTTCGCGACCATAACCAACATTGACCGTCCAGACGCCGCCAGAGACTGCATCGAGATATTCATTACCAAGAGCATCCCAGAGCTTCATGCCCTTGCCCTCGATATAAATGCGCGGATTGATCGTTTCATAGACCTTGTGTTGGCTCAAATGATGCCACACATTCGCGCGATCGGCTTCAATCACATGGCCGAGATCGTTAGCGTTGAGATTCAGGGTCATAATCGTCACTCCACAATTAAGCTGCCGCCGGAACGTCGGATTCCGCTCGATGATCTACCATAAAAGCCCTTTGATCAGAAGCGTGGGCCGCCGGATTTTCACGCTGCTAGCTCCACGCGGAAATAAGCGCTTGCGGAGGTAATCTCAGAGCGCAATTCCTGCCGATAACAGCATACCCGATCTGGTATGGTAAGGGCAGACAATGAGCCATAACGCACCCCCGAGCATGGGGCGTCGCGAGCCATGTGACGCCCAAAAAACAGACATCATTTTATGGTTCCAAAAAAGGCGTGAGCAAGAAATGGAGTAATCTCCGAGACTTAGCTTGCTCAGTCCCGTAAAGGGCTGTTACGTTTTAAACCCATATCTCCATGGCGCGTGGCGGGAATCCGAAGAGTTTTCGCCATTGTGCAACTGCGAAAAGACTTCGGCCGAATGCCCACGACTATTGAAGCCTCGTCGGAATTTCGCCGCAAAAAGTGGCTCGAGGAAACGAGGCCCCGCGCGGCTCTGGAGCAATCATTTGAACGAACTGGCCTACCCTCAAAATGAAACCGAGGGCCATCACACGCGGCTCTTACATTTCAGGCAGAAGAGATGATTCCGAGAGCGGCCAAGAATTCTTGCTATAAGCACTATCCCAGAAAAGCCATTCATATTGGCAACAGCGAACAAAGGCGGTTGCCATTTTTCGCCGCGTATAGATTGACGCCCGTGCAGCAGCATCATCTGTGACTTTGATCACGCGCTGAACGGATGCTGCAAAATGATCATCGGCGTAAGTATCAATCCATGCGCGATAGGGATTATCTTTTTTTGCTATTTTCGAAATTGACGTGCCGACATCCCAATAAAGCCAAAAACATGGAAGGAGCGCAGCAATCAAAACCTCCCATGACTCATGATAGGCGGCGGCAAGAAGAAAACTCGTATAGCCCAAACATTCTGGCGAGGGCACCGATGACGCGAGCTCATCTGGCGTCACTCCAAATTCAGCAAGATACCGCTCATGCAAACTCTGCTCGACCGCTACAGCGCCCAATGCCGATTTCGCAAAGGCTTGTAATTGCTCCATATCGGGGCTTCGCGCAGCGGCCAGCGCCAAGACGCGCGAATACTCAGTGAGATAGAGCGAGTCTTGAATGATATAATATTGGAAACGATCACGGCTTAATGTTCCCGATGCCAACTCAGCATTGAACGGCATCGAATGAATTTTCTGACGCAGCGGTGTGGTGTTTTGCCAAACTCTTACAGAAAACAATGACATCAACAAACTCCGCTTGAAACGCCAATAAAATATATAGTCTTTATTCTATTCACCAGAGAGATCAGCGTTGAGAAAAGCGCCCCTCCATCACGGATAAAAGGGTAGCTTGCTCAGTCGCGGTCAAAACGAGGCCGAGCTTTGTACGACGCC
>Ga0194122_10005236_pt1 | contig 12219 bp, 18 predicted proteins | sample TA2MahCa10mmetaG_FD_155487 | JGI IMG/M metagenome (GOLD analysis project Ga0194122, IMG submission 155487) | Freshwater microbial communities from Lake Tanganyika, Tanzania - TA2015021 Mahale Deep Cast 10m | ecosystem: Environmental > Aquatic > Freshwater > Lake | place: Tanzania: Lake...
TTTCGATCAAACACAAAATTGCTGCTGCTTTTAAACGATAAAGAATTTATGTAATAAAAGTGCTGTCAAATGAAGGCCACGTGTGGGAATTGTTGTCATCTTTATTTTTCGTGCGTTTTTTATATCATGAACCGCCTATTGCTATCTGTCCCACCCACCCAGTACGTTTTGTCTTCAAATTATATATATATATTGTTGACAAATATTCAAATTCAACGTTTGTGTCGTCAAGTGAAGTGCTCAAATTGGAACTTAAGTTGTTTAAAAATGTCGCATTTAAACATCGAGTTCATTAATGATATTAAAATTGCCTTAAGGCAAATGAACGAAAGTCTTAATGAACATGTGAAAGTGCTAGACGAGGCCATCAAGCTACTGGATGAGAAACAAGGACAAGACAAATTGAGGGAGCTTTTAATACAGTTGCGTAAAAATATGCAGGATGAGGCTGAAGATATTGTAAAGCGTCCAGAATTGAGGTAGATATTCACTGCGTCTAAATATGAAATAAGCGATTTATGGCCTAGTTTCTCGTTTGTATAGCACACCTCCCTCAACATCAACGTCAGTCTGGTCAACGGGACCCCGCAAGCTGGCCCTGATACGGCAGAATCACAAGAACATTCCAGCAGCTGCTGTGCTGGATACCCTGCCGGAGGAATGGGGACCCCCAGCGATGGCGTATCAACCAATCACGCCGGAACGAGTCATCCCTCGATATCCCTCAACATCAACATTGTCATGGAGTGATTTACAGTTAAGTGAAGACTCCTCAAGTGGTCAGAAAGGACCCTCTTCAAAGCTGGAGGATCCCGTCAAAAGAGCAGCCTTTGATCCCCAACCAGCGACCTGGTGTTTGCCTCCTGAGGAGTTCTCAATTGGTCAGGAAGGACCCTCTTCAAAGGTGGAGGATTCTGTCAAAGGAGCAGACTTTGATCCCCAACCAGCGACCGGGCGTTTGCCTCGTGAGGGGTCCCCAAGTGGTCAGGAAGCACCTGCTAAAAAGGCCAAAAAGGAGAGCAAGCTTCGGTAATAAATCCCTTATTCTCATAACAGATAATCAAGAAAGATGCTCTAACATTTGCAATTTTCCATCTTTTAGCACACCCAGGAGGAAGCTGCCAGAACAAGAAGACACAACTCAGGACTCAACCACTGAAAAAAGGCTATTGCCATTGAGGACTCGCGACAGTTTAATTAGGAGAAGATTTTTTAAACTACTGAGTCGAGGAAAATTTTAACTTTTGTTGTATATAGTGTATAATTTAGCGTTAATTAAAGTATATATACAAAAAACAAGTGTAAAAAAATATGTACGCAAATAGAAAGTTTTAACATATATCTGGCCTGTTTTCATTCATTCCACTTCCAAGGTATTTGGTACTTTGACAACGTGAGTTAGAAGGCCGTCTTTGTCAACAATCGCATGATATTTGGTGCCTATAACGTTAAGGACGGACACTGCCTTGAGTCTTTGGCCCACGGACAAAACTTTGTAAATAAAATCGTTGTTGGCATTATCAATGACAGGTCTGAGAACTAGTTTTTTGCAAAGCATCAATGCAATGTGGTCCAGGAGTACAAGCATTTGCAATACAAAAATGCCACCAGCAGTTGTGCTAAAAATTGCATTTATGGACTGAGCATCCTTAAAGTCCTTTTGGGGAACGTCAAATAGGTAGCCATGGATGAGGACATGTTTGTAAGACCAAGCAACCGTGGTTTCGGGATTCACCCCAGCCTTGGCAACACAGGATCGTTCTACTTCGCTTAGGCGGTAGCGTTTGCGTGGACCCGCAAGGTATATACCTTAAAAGGAAACAAAAAATGCACTTTATTCCAAAGGGATTTCCAAAAGACAAGAATTGTCACTACAAACCTGCTGTCACTATGTTTATTTTGGAAAAGCCCCTCTTGTTATCCAACAATTGTTCCACCAAGATAAAGTTTTCGGGAGACCACAGCAAGTGGTCACCTATGGCACGAAATAGTGGAGGATAATGTGTATTTTTCATAAGAGGCTAATGTTTGGTCGTACTTGCAGTGATGACGTCTTGGTGTGCAATAGACTTTTGGACAATTTGCGTGAGAACTTTGTGAACGCCCTTGAAATAGTTTCTCAATCGTCCATTGGCATTCTCATATTGGAAAAGTGAATAGGCCCTTTGATGATTGAATTGAAGGAATTAAGGTCAATTATCAACATTTGGAATCTTGAGAAAATATCTACCATAATGGTCCCCAATCTTTTACAGTGTCTGCAGCATGGGAGATGATGTGGATGTTGAAGCTGCACTCCCGCTTTGAGAAGATCCCTTGCACGCCTTTTGGAAAAAGAATCACAAAGGTTGAGCAATGATAAACGGACTATCGTTATATATTAGTACCTTTGCAAAATAAAAGCAACAAATCGCGCGAATGGTCGACTTCGTCTCGCGTTACAGTATCCTTCATCAAAAGAAGGATTCCAAGTGTAAAGTTGGACAGCAATTGCACCATTCCAGAGGAGACGTGTTCTTTCAAAATTGGAATCCACACCAGCAGCCAGGTCTTCCACTCATGGGCCTTCCACTGCTTGTAGGTCGCTAAAGGACGCACTCTCCTGTTTGTGCCAGACGATACCTTGACCTGCGCCCACTTGGCCTCTATAGCTTCCATCTCTTTGAAAAAAAATACGTGAAAGTCTTGATATAGGCCCGGGGTGCGACGTTAAAATGCAAGACATTTGAAACAGCATACCAATTTTTCCTAGGTGGTAGTTATCGGTCTTGTTGGCAGTTATAAGGGCCGTGGTCAGTTGTTTGACCACACCCAACAGGACACAGTGCATGTAATCCAAAGGAAATCCCTTCACCATGTTGAAGAATTCCATTGTGATCATGGGTGAGCAAAAAAGGACACCTTTTGTACCTTCACGCTTTAGTTTTGGTCTAGTATTATCATCCATCAACTTCCTGACCTGCTCTCGGATGAAGGCATCAGTACGTTTCTCTTCATTCAAGCAATTTTCCGGATACAAGTGGCGTACTTTGTTGGTCTGAAAGACAAGTAAGCACTCTTTGTTCAAAAAATACCCTTCTTTTTTGCTTTGAAATATATACCTTGTCTCGCTCTCCACGGCAAAGACACCAAGGACATCCATAATAGCCGTTGTGCTGTTTCAAACCCTGCACAAGGGGCCGACCCATAGAGTCCGCAGTGAACAAGGGGAATCTGACGATGGAGCGAATATCCACGCTATTGTTCTTCCACAGAACACCTTCACACTGCAACTGGTTGCATTGCTCAATGAAGGGTTGGAGGTACGTGGAGAATTTGGGCTTGTCACCAAACCACAGGCCAACCAGCATGGTGTTTCGCCTCCGCTTCTTAAAGGACATTTCATTGATGCTAACAAACAGAGGCCACAACTGTTTGATGCCAGATTTAAAAAGGGAAACGCCATCCGTGTTGATCTGACAAGAGATATCCATACCGCTCAGACCTGAAAAGTAAAGAGATTACGTTACGAATATCGCTATATTTTGCAGTTTTACAGCGACCTTTACATTACCAAGATTCTTGTAAGCGTCCCCATCCATCACGTCCTCGAATACTGTCGACTTTTCAAAGGCAGAAGTTTGTCTTTTCCTTATATTCTTCAGTACGTCATCTCCATTCGACGGTATATTCAAGCAAAAGGACAACACCTTGGTCAAATCTAGCTGGTAGAAATATTGGTCTTTGCTTTCCAAATCCTTTTTCGAATTGAAGGTGTTACATTCTTTGCAAAGTACACTAAACTTTGTGACTGGCTCTTGACACCTTTGGCAGTAGTAATGTTTCGTGGCACTCTTGATGTCAATGTTTAAAGACGTCATGAATTTGTAGTAACTCGACGGTATACACGCACTTTCTCCCTTCGGCACTAGCCGAGCTGCAATCTTCAAAAAATCAGAGACTGCCTGTTTGGACGAATTGTGACGAAATATGTAAGCGTGCATGAGAATTAGAGCTTCTTTTTTCGTCACACTGGAACCCTCATACAAAGGGTCATCAGTGTACAGTTCTTCACCATTTTCATCGTCACTGTCCTCATCTGTCTCCTCTTCATTGACGCCTCCCACGCCACCAATGTAGTCGTCACTATCCGAGGAGAAATACACGTCATCCTCAGCGTCACGGAATGGCTGTAAGGAGAAAGGTACCTTTAAAAAGGACCACATATATGACATGATTTGTCTGAAAATGTACCTCTTCAAGTTCAGAACCAGAACTCGACGACAGTTGTGCAGGAGAGTCACCAAGGTTTATATCCTCAACATCTGGCCCTTGTTGTTGTTGTTCTTCATCATTCACTCCAACTTGAAAGTCAATATTTTCAACCTCCTCATGTTCTGCAGCCACCTGTTGAGACTCATAATACGCCTGCTGCTCTTCCTCTATTAAACGACGTCTCTTTGATTGGAAAGCAAAAAATGACCGTCAATTTATGCCCTAGCTATAGCTGTCACTGACTTCTGTCAAGACTTACCTCTGCTCTCCAATATCTCGAGGATCTTTTAGGTGGCGTGCCCAAGACTTTGAAACCTATGTACGTCTTTCGTCTTTTTGTCATATTGTCCACAAACTTTTCTTTCAAAAAACACTTCTTTTGCAAACTCTTAATAAAGTTTTCAAAACTTTATTGTGTTTCAGAAACAGGCCTCCCCTTTGTTATGGTTTGTTTGTTTGTTTCTAGAAAGACAACACGTGTGATAAAACTAGAGATTTATTTAAATAAATGTGTTTAAAAAAAGGAGAACGATTTTTCTTTGACAACTAATTTAAAGCATCGTTCATCAACGTCATGACCCATCTGCCCGGTGGATGGGGACAGCCCTCAGCTTTCCAGATTTCCATCTCCTTGTCGATTCTTTCGTCAATTTCGGCCACTTTGTTATTCAGGGAGAATATAAGACCCTAAAAAATTGGGTTTTTTTGGACAGCAGTACGGTTGAGAAAGACCAATTTGTTAATAGCTTACATTGATGTAGACAAGTTCCCTTTGAAAAGAGAGGACCTGGACAGCACCTCTCACGGTCAAGGCTTTGTTTGCATTCTCCAATTGGCCTTTGATAACCTCTAGGCCTCTGATTTGCTCTTTAATTTTGCCCATCTGAACATGGAGCTTTTCAATGAAGAAATGTGTTTCCTACAAAACAAGAAGCCTGCTCAAATGGACAAAAAGGGACGAAAAAAGGGTTTCTTCTACTTACGTATAGCGGGTTGTTGCGGTGAAGAGCTCTCGACATCTTTGATCGATCAAGGTAGATTTATAAAATAATTTGTACAAATAAGGTTGCTTTATTGCAATAAAAAACGGATACTTTTGAACGTTGTTCCTTGCCAACGTGTCGCGAGAGAATGAGAGGTGGTCTTTTTGTGTCTATAGAAGGTAGCAAACCAATGATATGTCAAGATGCCAAGGTTTTTTCACAGAAAAAAACGACCTCTTCGGCCTCTTTACACCTGTGAGTCACGCTTGATGGAAGAAAAAACATTTTTTTCATATAATCTGTGGATCTTTCGACGGAAAAAGAACAGTAGATGACAAAAAATGCCACGTTTTATGTAAAACGGATATGTCAGATTGTGGAAAAAAACCTTTTTTCCAAAACTACCATGCACAAAAGTACAGAAAAACCTTTTTTTGGGGAAGTCCTATGTATTCTTTGTAAGAAAAAAACCTTTTTTCCCACTTTCACTGTTTTTTTTGTGCTGTGAATGATCATTCGGGTAGCTCATGCACTGCAGCAACCCAAGAGGCACAGAGTCAAAGGAAATTTCGTCTAAAAACGGCATAAAGATGATGGAAGAAACCTTTTTTTTGGCTGAACGCGAGCCTCTTGTAGAAAAAAAAGATTTCTTTGCCTCTTTCAAAACCGGTTTTTATCTGCACGTCACGTAGGGCCTACGTGATACCCCTTTAGCGGTGAAAGCCACACACTCCTCCAACCTTTTACCGTTCCAAAAAACACTTTCTTCATATAGAATATATATTAATAATAATAACAAAAAAAAGGAAATTATTTAAGCCAATGGGGTGGGCGGAACGGGCGGGTCAAAGGGCATCCCGCCGAGACCCATTCATCGCGGGTTCTGTCAATTTCTGCCTCTATGGCGTCGGCCTTCATGTTGAGGCAAGCAATCACCCACTAAAGAAAAGGATTTTTTCTTACAAAATGCCACAGGAAGACTAAAAAATGAGCATATTACCTTTAGGTCCTTGACCTCCCTCTGAAAGTCACAGGCCCTGAGCTCTCCGTGGATGGTGACCTCCAAGTTCAGTTGGCTCAGGGCTGTGATCCCTTGGGTCAAATTGACAATTTGTTGGCGAATTTGACCCTTGTCGATGTGTAATTTTCTCAATTTTCTGTCAAGATCCTGCAGAAGATATATTTACGATAAAGGTAGAAAAAGATAGGAAAAATTTGTCAAACTTACCATCTTTGAATTGATGAAAAATTTAAAAAATTTTTACTTGAAAAACAACTTCTTTTCTGTTCGAAAGACGCGACGGAAATGAAATATTTTTGACAGTTTCCTTTTAATTACAATTTTCAAAGGAAAAGGATGGGAAGGATTTTTTTTTTGTACTTTGAATGATCATTCGGGTACCTCATGCACTGCAGCTACCCCAGAGGCACAGAGTCCAAGGAAAAAAACTTGTTTGTTTGTTCAAAAAAAACCCATTGTCGCTGGGTTAAAAACAGGTGCTGGACCCTTGGGATACCTCATCCCCTCCAGTAACCCTTCCTGCATGACACAAACCATTTTTCAAATCAATTTGGATAAAATTAACTTTATTTTAAAAACAGTCAAGGGAGGGAGCGAGGGTGGATACATTACATTTTGAATAAATAAATAAATAAATAATAAAATAGTAGTAATGAACCTGTAAATGCGATCGTCTACATTCAAAATCTTCTTGACCTTAAAGACAAATATGACAAGTTTCTTCAGCAAGCTTTTAATAGCGACAAGTACTTCAAACAAGTGATTTCTGGGGACTTTGAATGCTTTCTAAATCTCAACACAAGATCTCCAGAGTATCTTTCACTGTTTATCGATGATAAACTGAAGAAAGGTGTCAAAGGTTTGTCGGATGCTGAGGTGGAAAGTGTGTTAGATAAGGCAATGATTTTATCCAGGTTTTTGCAAGAAAAAGATGGCTTCGAAGAATATATATATAGGGTCACCTTAAACACAAAATAGAAACTAGAAAATGATTATTTTTGAAGGAATGACTCGCTATTTGTTTTTAGCTAACATGTCAATGGCCTCCTGATATGCCCTGTCCAAGTGATCGTCAATGTCAGTTTCAATTTCTCTGTACTTGGCTTCGAGGGCATCAATGACTTCCTAAAAAAAAGGGTCTTTTTCAAATCTTTCTGTTCTATTAACACAATCAACCGAATGAAATGATATATTCTTACTTCGAGTTGGGCCAGTTGAGGTCTAAACATGAGGTACATCATTTCTCCTCTGATGGGAATAAAAGTTTCCATATCCTTCAAGTCCTGTTTAATAGTTCTGAGCTTATTTATAATTGTCAAAAGCTCACTATTCTTGTCGGTCAGAATGTCCATGGTACGATCGAATTGTTGATCATCAGACTGGTAACGTACGGCAACAACAGACAATGAGAAAAACATTTCGTGTTTTTAAAAAAGAGAAAACTCACCATTTTGGTAGACTTGAATTGCTTGATGAATTATCCAACTTTAAATTGAACAATGTAACGATAATTCTCGGAAAAAATCCCTTCCTTTGTCTTTGAATGATCCGTGTCGATGGACAGTTTTGTTTCAAATGTAAACAACACAATCCGTTTACCCGGGTCAATTTGAAAGAGCCTTTGAAAAAAGGCCTTTTTTGTAAATAATGTATCGACTTACCTCTACTCCAACGCACCGTCGCATCTCTATTTATCAATTTTCCGTCTCATGCATATAGTGCACGCGGCGCTGCGTGGCCCTCTGTCGAGTGGACGGGCGGGAGCGAAAAAGGAGAAGTCCTGCGCATGCGTGCAGTTCTAAGCTGTCGCGTTCGTAATAAAAACAAAACGTTTACCCGTACGCAAACGTGCTAGCGGCGGCAATGCACAGGAATTCAAAACGATTCAAAATCAGTTCCACGTTTCCGACTTTACTTGAAGAAACTTTGTCGAAGAAAATTGAACATTTCCAAAGAAGATTGCTTTTTCAAAGGTAAGACTGCATTGAATTCTTTTCTTTGTACCTTCGGCCAGTTGCAAACAACTTTTGTAAGTAAAGTATTGAGAATAGAGAGCACAGTTAGCCGACACAAGATAAGAGGTTAGTCAGTCTGTAGTTTTGGTTAAAACTTGAAGACATCTTGTAATTTCTGTTGCTAAACTCGTTCTTCGAGTATACTTTAGACTTTGGAACGTAAATGTCTAGACTTTCGAGTCACAGCTTTAGTTTTCAAACCATTTTTGTCATCCTGTCCAGATTACTGCTTTTCAAGTTGGGTATCCTGCAGAAGCTATAGAAACGACGGACGAAAGGAGGACAAGTTTGTCAAATTCGCCAGATTTTCCTTCAGAGACGTAGACTATTTGTCAAGATATGCCGCCCCCAACACCAGCGTTGACCCGTAGTACGGCGCGTAAAGCCACCGCCAGCGCCCCGTTCAAAAAGCCTCAAAGTTTGAGAAATAGTACTGGTATCCCTTTTGAAGGTTGCATCTTGAACGGTTGATAGTGACAGATAATAAATGCTTTTTTCAGAGAACCCATCTCAAACCAACACGCAAGATGCAGACAACTTCAAGTGCCTATGTAAATGGGCCTTGTCACCCGGATCTAAAGTGCCAACGTATAGCGTTATGGAGCGGAAAGACATTGCCGATCCCAAAATGCGAATGAAGCCCTGGTCCATGCTTACTGGCCTCACGATGCCTATGTTGTGGCACAACAAGGAGTACAGTGGCACGATTGTTGTTGCAGGTGACTTTACCAGAAGTATTGTATTTTGGTAGACTTGACGTGCGAGGTGACGTACAAGACAATTAATCCTTTGAAACTCGTAGGCACAAGTGAAGATATGTACGCACGCTTGAAGTATGAAGAGGGATTGCTTCAAAAGTGTGATAGAGCTGCAAATTATAGTGACTATGGTTCTGGAAGCAGCCCTTCCAAATCCAATGCAGGTAATATTCTGAATGAAAGTTGCATTTCTTGAGTGTGTTGTTTGTCAAAAACTACTTACAATTTGCTGCAGGTGAAGACAATGAAGACAGTATGCAAGACGCATATTTGAAACATCTTGCTGAGAAACGTTCTCTGAGCAAAAGAAAGTTGCCATTACAAAAACCAAAAACGTCGACGACAGAGGATGAACCTCTAGATCAGGTTTTGAAAAAGAAACGACACGACGACAGTAAGAAATATACAAATACTTGCATTTTTGTGTGAACATTTATAAAACTTTGCATGTTTCATCCACATAGAACTGCACAAGAAAAGTTCAGAGAGCACTCAAAACAAACTTGTGGAAAATCCTCTTTCAAAGGAACTTGCAGGAAAAGGGACAGAAAACATTGTCACCGAATTTCCTTTCAAAAGTCCAATAAAGGTGACCCGTAGGGACGTCAAGATACAGAGATTGCTCGATGAAAAAGGCAACAATATTCGTAAGCTAACATATATATGCAACATTCCTTAGAAGATTTCCATTTTTCTTAACTCTTTCTTCATTTTTTAGCAATCCAAGAAGACTTATGGGACTTGAAATATCCAGAGAAGGCAATATCCAGAGAAGGCCTAAAAGTTGGTGAAGATCCTCCTGTGAAACGGGCCACTCCCTCAAGCGCCCTTGGAAAAGCACCGACAGAAAGCGATGACGGCGTTCCTTCTTTGAGTGACGGTAAATAGTTTGACATTTGTTCCAAAAAATCCCTTTCATGCGTGTTTCATTTTTTGGAGGCATTCCTGCTAATGCTAGCTTAAGTGTCGACACCTTCTATGGTAATACACAGACAAGCCAAAAGCCTCTAGAATTTATACCTCTTCCTTTTACTGATGGTTGGTTTCGTAGTTTTATTTTTAGATGACACTTATAACCCTTTTTTGTTTCCTTCTATTCTTTAGACTCTGACCCTGAATCCATCAATTCTGCCTCTGTTGCTAAACAGCATGGTTCACAGCCTCGTTTGAGTGACGGTATATATGACTTGCTTGAGGAATCTTGGTAAGGTAAATTTTGTATTTGTATTTGTGTCTTTGTTTTTTAGTTTCACAACGTCAGAGTTTTGGATCACAACAGTCAAAGCAACCAGAGGACAACACTCAAAGACAGTCAGTCACACCTCGTTTGAGTGACGGTAGTATCTTTTCCATTCACTTTTTGAATAGTGCACCTTTTTAAAACTGTAGTCTTTTTCACCAAAGTTTCACAGCGTCAAAGTACTGATACAGAGTCCAACACTGAGGATTTCTCAGCTAGCCAAAAGCCATTGCGTTTGAGTGACAGTAATATTTTTTCCATACACTTTTTGAATTGTGCACCGGTCTTTTTAAAACTTTAGTTTTTTTCACAAAAGTTTCACAGTTTCGCAGCATCTATGACGACGCAAACTTGGAAGATGACAGGAGAGACATTTCACCGCCGCCATTTGACGACGATCCATTTGATCCTGAGTGGCAATTTCCCCTTTCTCAGCCAAAGGGTTGTTGAAAAAAGTATATTTTTTATTCCACATCTTTTATACGTAGATATACCCTCTTTTTTAGTATTTGCGACGAGGGATTCAACACCAAAGCATAGGACACCCACAAAGAAAAGGACACCAAAGAAGAAGACCCCAAAGAAGAAGAAGGTCACACCACAGAAGAAGGCCACACCACAGAAGAAACTATTTGTGAAAGCACCTTCTCCAGTGAAATCCACTTCAGAAGACTCAGACACTGATGATGTGGACGCAGCTGATGTTTCTCGCGATATCAATTATTGGAAAAGTCAGTGTATTTTTTTTAAACCTAACCTTTTGCCAGTTGTTGGCATTTTCATGTGTTTTTTTCCAGAAAAGTGTCATAAACGAGGCAGACTTTTACGAGCCATAAGGGAAAAATACCGAGTGCACAGACAAAAATGTAGGAGTGCAAAAAAGGATTTGCAACAAGGCAAAGTGGAGCTTTTGCCGAAATGTGGTTACTACGTTTTTCCAAGAGAGCGTGATAAATTCCTGAATACGAAGTAAGAACTGCTCTTTGACTATTTTGATATGTTTCATTCTAGAGATACATATATTCCTTATATTCCCTAAGCAAAGCGCCCAACATTCTGGCAAGGAGGCTGTTCGAAAACTTTTGCAGTGAGGACGAAAAAATGTACCGGTCCTTGTGTGGCAGGTCAGGAACCAATAATACTACGCTGGGTAAAAAAGTGTTGTACCCGGCCCTCAATGAGACGAAAAAGAACGCCCTGATGGGTAACTTAAATAGCACTTATCCTGTCAATAAAGACTTTCCATTTTTCCTCTGTTTTGCTTTCAGATTTTGCCCTGACCTACAGCACTAGCGCTTTCAATTTGCCCGAACTAAGGAAGGATAAAAAGAGTAGCGCTTATGCCCAGATGTCCCAAGTCAAGCAACTGATGGTGAGATCTCTCACCGATTGGTTCAAAAAGTGCAAAGCGAAGAAGGGCATAGTTGGGGAAATTGAACTAGCAGCTGATGAGGATGCTGCTGCTGTGAGTGGTTTTCACCTTTTAGAAGCATTATCATTTAGGGTTGACCTTTCTTTTTTGTGCTATTTCAGGTACGTGTTGACACGGGAGAGTCTCCATCGCGAGTACCTGCTGATGAAGAGGCCGAAGATGTAGACTTGTCAGAAGAACTTACGGATGATAGCAGCGACACAGATACAGACTGAAGCGAGCTTATATTGAAGAAGAATGTTATTTGTCTTTGTACATATATATATATTTTTGACAGTTCATTCTTGACACACTTTCGATTGTATATTTGTGATAAAATGTATAATCGCGCCCACCCAGCGGAAAAACTGTCACGGGAGCTAAACCGGTCATTAACATTAAAAATAATCATTTTTTAAACCATTAATTTTATGATAATTTAAAAGTTTTAAATAGAATCTTATTTTACATTCTATAAATGTAGACCATTTATTTCAGGGAGCCCTCCAATTGCGGTTGCGGAGGGCTACACCAATG
>Ga0194122_10005251_pt1 | contig 12203 bp, 18 predicted proteins | sample TA2MahCa10mmetaG_FD_155487 | JGI IMG/M metagenome (GOLD analysis project Ga0194122, IMG submission 155487) | Freshwater microbial communities from Lake Tanganyika, Tanzania - TA2015021 Mahale Deep Cast 10m | ecosystem: Environmental > Aquatic > Freshwater > Lake | place: Tanzania: Lake...
CACAGCCCGAACTTGGCGCAGGCGAAAGCCCACCTCTCAGCCCTACCGGAATCCGTGGATGCAGACAGCCGTTTACGGGTGCACAACCGCGTGGAATTCAGCGGGCGTCAACACCTGCACCGGGTACAGCTGATCTCTGAGCACGAGCAGATCAGCATCCCCGCTCACAAGCGCAGCCACGGAAGCACTCAAGGCCAGGTCAACAAACATCTGATCCTTCGGGTCACGAACCTGCTGCTCAGCGCAGATGATCGGAGCCGTCCAGGTTTCGCACCAGGGGAGGAGATCAGCGAGTAGCTGCTCCAGATCCAGGGCATTGAGGCGAAATTTGGGGTACGCCAGCACCCGCATCAATTCCCGAACCATGGGCTCAGCCACGCAGGCCGCTCACGCTTGACGCGCCCAGGCCACCGCATCGGCCACATCCGCCTCCGTGATGCCGAGTTCCTTCAAGCGCGCGCGCACGGCCTGACCAGCTCCGGGATGGCACGGCGTGAGCACGATCACGCCGTTTTCGCAAACAACGTCGTAGTAGTCGGCAGGGCCTGCCTGCTCCAGCACGGCCTTGGGCAGTGTGAGCTGGTTTTTACTGGTGAGCTTGGCCAGCACCATGGGAGGACATCCCCCGGTCGCCCGGGAAAGGAATTCTAACTTTAGCCCTGGCAACCCGGCTGCAGAATTGAGGATGGTGGTTTTAAGGCAAAAGGGCAGCCAGCAGCTGTTTCAGCTCCAGGGCATCACCCCGCCCAAATCTCCTCCAGCTGCAGCTGCAAACCGGGGAACTCGGCACCGGCTTCCAACACCGGCAGGTTCTCGAAGCGCTGGGGATCGCCGCCAGCGTGCCAAATCTCCACCGCCTGCTGGTGTGGGATGAGCAACCAACCAAGCCGAGCGCCGTTGGCTTGGTAAGCGGCCATTTTGTTGCGCAGGGCCGCGAGAGCACGGGGGCCTTCATCGCTCGGGCTGGCCAGCTCCACCACCAGATCAGGGCACAGGGGGGCGAAGCCGCGCCGTTCCTCAGGAGTGAGAGCCTGCCAACGGTCGAGCCGTACCAGGGAGGCATCGGGGCTGAGCACGGAGCCGTCGGGGAGGCGGAAGCCAGTGGAACTGTCAAACGCCTTCCAATCGGTACCTGATCGAGCGAAACGCTGCAGTTGGAAGGAGAGCTCGCTGTTGCGGCCACCGGTTTCACTGCCTGTTGGGGTCATGGAGAGAACGCGGCCGTCAGCGGCGAGTTCCAGCACCGCGTCACGGTTTTCAGCGCAGAGAAGAGCGAACTGATCGGGCGTGAGCCGGAGGTTGGAGGGAAACCGCAGCGGCGCGATGGCATCGGCAGCGCTGGTGAGGTCGCTGGCGACTGGGCTTGCAAAGAGGGTCATCACCTCAGGGCGGTGATCCCTTTCAGGCTAGGGCGATTCCGTAGCTGCTAGGAGCTGTCATCAACCTTGCAAGCCATTGAGCGCCGCCGCCACCACACGGTGATCAGCGTCGTGCTGCAACCGCGCAAGCTCAGCTCGTGCCTGCGCCGCCACTGCCGGCTCCTCACGCACCAAACGCCCAAGAATCTCGGCACCCCCAACCCGCACCGTGCCATCCCCATCGGCAATGGCCAACTGAGCGAGCTGCAGCAATGGCTCTGGCAACGCATCCGGATGTTCAGCCACCGCCGAGAGCACGCTGCAACGCAGGATCCACTCTTGGTCCCTCTCAAACGCGGCCAGCAGCAATGGCCAGGCCCGCTGCAAACCATGGCTCACCAGTGCATTGGCCGCCTCAGCCCGCACCGCCACCTCGGGATCGTGCTCCAAGGTGTGCACCAGCGGCTCCCAACCGGCTGGCGTGGGTTTGTGCCCCAGACCAGAGCAGCTCAGTTGACGCAGCAACATGTCGCCTTCCTGCTGCAAGCCCAACAGCAGCAGCGGTTCAGCCTGCTCCGGGGTGGCCTCCACAAGGCTGGCGAGAGCCGGGCGTGCACGGCCTGGATTTCCAGAGGCAATGGCCTCGCGCAGGGCTTCGAAGTTCATCACCAAGACTCCACAAGCAGATTGGGCACGCGATCAAACTCCTTGCGGTTGTTGGTGACAAGAACCAAATCACGGCAACGAGCTTGACCAGCGATCAGCACGTCGTAAGGCCCAATGGGCAAACCATTACGAGCCAGTTCGGCACGGATCTGGCCAGCTTCACGAGCGTCATCAAGATCGAAGGGCAACACCTGAAACTGCATGGCATCCAACCGCTGAAGATTCTCGGTGACGCGTGCACTGCGGTAAGCACCGAAGTACAACTCGTGGCTCACCACAACAGACAAAGCAACATCCGCAGGAGTGAGACATTGCAACTGTTGCCGCTCTCTGCCTTGCGGGTCCTTGAGCAGGGCAATCACCACATTGGTGTCGAGCAGGTACCGCACGGTCAAAACAGATCATCCAGTTCAGGGCGCTCCTGGGAAACCACAGCAGCCGTGGCGGCCTCGGCTGCGTCATCCGTAAACGAGCCGGGCAGAGCATCGAGCCATGACCAATCCGCTGGAACAGGCTCGAGGATCAGTCCTGCCCCATGTCGCCGTATCAAAACTTCTGTGGCGTCAACGCGGAAGGCTCGCGGAAGGCGCACAGCCTGGGATCGCCCTGACCAGAACACCTTGGCGTACTGAGGCTGAGAAGAAGCCATCGCCGTTCCCCAAGGATACGTATCAAAAGACTATCTCAGCCGCCTTAGACGAAGCTTGGCGCTGGACTGACGCCTAGCGCCTCGCGAATGGCCAACAACTGCTGCAGCAGCGGCTCGAGGCGGTGCAGCGGCACCATGTTGGGGCCGTCGCTCAGGGCGTGATCGGGGTCGGGATGCACCTCCATAAACAGCCCGTCGACACCCACCGCCACGGCTGCCCGCGCCAGCGGCGCGACGAATTCCCGCTGGCCGCCAGTGCTGGTGCCTTTTCCGCCTGGCTGTTGCACGGAGTGGGTGGCATCAAAGATCACAGGGCATCCCAAATCCCGCAGCTGCGGCAAGCCGCGGTAATCCACCACCAAGGTGTTGTAGCCAAAGCTGCTGCCCCGTTCAGTCAGCCAGAGGTTCTCCACCCCGGCATCGCGCAGTTTCTTCACCACCTGGGCCATGTCCCACGGGGCGAGGAACTGACCTTTTTTCACATTGATCACCTTGTCGGTGCCGCGGGTGGCTTCTGCGGCGGCCAGCAGCAGATCAGTCTGCCGGCAGAGAAAAGCCGGGATCTGCAGGACGTCCACCACCTCGGCCACCGGCGCCGCCTGGTGGCTTTCGTGGATGTCGGTGAGCACCGGCAACCCCAGGCGCTCCTTCACCTCTGCCAGCACCGCCAGGCCACCTTCCACCCCGGGGCCACGGAAGGAGCCGCCGGAGCTGCGGTTGGCTTTGTCAAAGCTGGCCTTGAAGATGTATCGGATGCCCAGGCGATCGGTGATGGCCTTCACCTGCGCTGCCACCTCAAGCGCCAGATCGCGGCTCTCGATCACGCAGGGGCCAGCGATCAAGGTGAAGTTCATAACGCAAGGCACCTGCAAGCACTGAGCCGATCTTGGCGCAACCGAGCGTCGCCAAGCTCGCCCGGAATTTCGTACGGTCTGCACAGAATTATGGACAGGCTCTCAGCTGAACCGACCCGCCGGACTGGGACGCTTTGATGCATGAACCAGAGCCCAACGGCGAGCTGGTCATGCCAATGGCAGCAGCTTGTCTTGAAACCCCTGTGAACTCCATACAAAACTGTGGTGTCTGCGGCCTGCACAGCGATTCAGACGCACGTCAGCGCTACGAAATCAGCCGCAGCCCGCTGTGGATCCTGCGGCACCACCCAGATCCAGCACCGCTGCCGGGATGGCTATTGCTGGATGCCCGCCGGCATCTAGCCGGTGCGATCGCGTTCACAACGGAAGAAGCCGCGGCCTGGGGCGGAGCGGTGCAACAGGCTTCGCAGCTGGTGCAGGCCCTCACCCGTTGCGATCGCGTGTATGCCATTGCGTTCGGTGAAGGGGCGCGCCACCTGCATCTGCACCTGATTCCACGCTGCGGATCAGAACCCGCAACCGAAGCCTGGCGGGTGGCCGATCTCTACCGGGCTGTAGCCCGGGGTGCGCATCCGCCGGCCGATCCAGAGACGGTGCGGGCCTTGGTGGAGCGGGCTCGGCAAGCCCTCCTAACCTCGTCCCTATGACCCAGCCGATCCCGATCTTCATTGGTGTCGATCCCCGTGAGCGGGCCGCCACCAACGTGCTGATCGACAGCTTGTATCAACACAGCAGCACACCGCTCGCGATCACGCCCCTGCTCACGCCACAACTGGAAGCCCAGGGTCTCTACTGGCGCCCCCGCGACCCAAAACAAAGCACAGCCTTCTCCTTCACGCGCTTTCTGGTGCCCCATCTGATGGGCTACCAGGGCTGGGCGATCTTTATGGACTGCGACATGCTCGCCCGTGGCGACATCGCCGCGCTCTGGGCCCTACGCGATGAGCAGTTCGCTGTGCAGTGCGTGCAGCACGAGCATGTGCCTGGTGAAACCGTGAAGTTCCTTGGCGAGGTGCAGAGCGCCTACCCCAAGAAAAACTGGAGCTCACTGATGCTGCTCAACTGCAGCCGCTGCACCGCGCTCACGCCCGATTATGTGAACACGGCCACGGGCCTGGAGCTTCACCGCTTCCACTGGCTCGCCGGTGATCACGAGATCGGCGCGGTGCCCGAGGGCTGGAATCATCTTGTGGCCGTGCAGGAAGCCACCAAAGCCGAGGAGGCCCCGCTGCTCCATTGGACTCTGGGCGGCCCCTGGTTCCAAGCACAGCGCACCATGGGCGGTGCGCTGGCCGCCGAATGGTTTGTGGCCCGCGATCAAGCCTTCCGCTTGTTTGAGTGATGCACTGCGTTGTTGCCGTTCCCGCACGGCTTGAATCCAGCCGCCTCCCCGGCAAGGTGCTGGCCGACATCGGCGGCAAACCGATGCTGCAGCGGGTGCTCGAGCGCTGCGCCCGTGCCAACGCACCTGCCGCTGTGGTGCTCTGCACCGACAGCCAGGATCTGATCGAGCGCGCTGCGGCATGGGGTTTTGATGCCCTGCTCACCAGCTCCAGCTGTGAATCCGGCAGTGAGCGGATCGCCTCCGTGGCCGATCAGCTGGTGGGGCGTACCGGCGGCAACGCGGAAGACACCTTGATCATCAACGTGCAGGGCGATCAACCCTTCATCGATCCCGCTGTGATCGATGCGATGGCTTCCGAATTCGCCCGCCGCACACCCACGCCCGAGGTGCTCACACCCGTGTACCGGATGGGAGCAGACAAGGTGCACAACCCCAATGTGGTGAAGACCCTCCTGGCCGCCGATGGCCGGGCCCTTTACTTCTCCCGCTCCGCCATCCCCCACGTGCGCGGTGTGGATCCAGACGACTGGCACGCCCACACCACCTACTGGGGGCATGTGGGCATCTACGGCTACCGGGCCGACGTGCTGATGCGCTGGAACCAGCTGCCCCACTCACCGCTGGAGCACACGGAGAAGCTTGAGCAGTTACGCCTGATCGAAGCGGGGATCCAGATCGGCACCTTCCCCGTGCAGGGTGAATCTCTTTCCGTGGACACCGCCGAGCAACTGGAAGAGGCACGGTCTGTCGCCATCACAGAAGTGTTGTAGCGTTTAGCCAGCAGCGCAGCAGCGGCCTTGGCTCGAGCGATCCCGGTGTTCATCGGTTACGACCCGCACGAGCGCGCCGCCGTGAACGTGCTGGCTGACAGCCTGGTGCAGCACAGCAGCCTGCCCCTGGCTGTCACACCGATCGTGGCCCGCCAGCTGAAGGGTGTGCTCACACGCCCACGCCAGCACAACCAGAGCACCGAGTTCTCCTTCTCGCGCTTTCTTGTGCCCTGGCTGATGGACTACCAGGGCTGGGCCATCTTCATGGACTGCGACATGCTCGCCCGCGGCGATATCGCCGAGCTCTGGGCCCTGCGCGATGAACAGTTCGCCGTGCAGTGCGTGCAGCACGAGCATGTGCCAGCGGAAACCGTGAAGTTCCTCGGTGCGGTGCAAACCCGCTACGCCAGGAAGAACTGGAGCTCGCTGATGCTGTTCAACTGCAGCCGCTGCACCGCCCTCGCACCCGACTATGTGAACAGCGCCAGCGGCCTGCAGCTGCATCGCTTTGAGTGGCTGGAGGATGACAGCCAGATCGGCCCGCTGCCTCTGGGGCGGTGGAACCACCTGATTGATGTGCAGCCAGCCGATCCGAGGCCGGCGGAGCAGGGCGGTCCGGCACTGGTGCACTGGACCCTCGGCGGCCCCTGGTTCAGGGAGTACCGGCTGGGTGGCGGAGTGCTGGCCGCCGAATGGCTGGCCGCCCGGGATGAAGCGGTCCGCCTCTGGGACTGATCAGTCGTTGCGATCACGCCAGCCCTCGCGGCTGAGCTGCGCCCATAGCCCCCGCGCCTGCAGCAGCCGCTCCGCCAGCTCGCGCACCGCACCATGGCCACCGTTGTGTCGCAGCACCGCATCAGCGCGGCGACGCAACGGTGCCGCCGCATCGGCCGTGGCCACCAGCAGCCCCACGGCGCCCTGGAGCGCTAGGTCGTTCACATCATCGCCCACGAACACAATCTGCTCGGCGGTCACCCCCAGCTGCTGACGCAGGCCAGCCAGGGCCACCGGTTTGTCCTTCGCACCCACCAGACAGTGGCGAATGCCCAGCTGCTGCGCCCGCACCTCGGTGGCGCCGCCGCGGCCACCGCTGAGAAACGCCACCTCCAAGCCGGCGTGCTGCAACAGCCGGATGCCCAGGCCATCGCGCACATCAAAACGCTTGGTCAGCTCACCCTCCGGCCCATGCCAGAGGCCACCATCGGTGAGCACCCCATCCACATCAAGCACCACTAGCTGCATCGCCGCGAGCCGCCGGCGCAGGCGCCACCAGGTGAGCCTGCGCATCAGGCCAAGCCTGCCTGCACCAGATCGTGCAACCGCAGCAAGCCCCGCATCCGCCTCTCGGCATCCACCACCGGCAGCACGCCGATCGCTTTGCGCCGGTTGCGTTCCATCCGCTCGATCGCCTCGATCGCCAAGGTGTTGGTGTGCACGGTGATCGGGTCTGCCGTCATCAAATCAGCAGCCCTCAGGTCACTCCATTGCGCGGCGCCACGGCTCTGCAAGGCGCGGCGCAAGTCGCCATCGGTGATCAGGCCATGGATCTGATCTGGCTGATCCTTGCGGGCCACCCAACAGGCCCCCACACCATCGGCCGTGAGATGCGCGATCACCTCAGGCAGTGGTGCGTTCGCTTGCAACGCCGCGAGGCGGCTCACAGGCACCATCAAATCGCCAGCCGTGAGGGTGAGCTGCTTGCCCAGAGCGCCAGCGGGGTGGTTGAGCGCGAAATCCTCGGGTGAAATGCCGCGGCGCTCCATCCACACTGCGGCAAGAGCATCGCCGATGGCCATGGCCACCGCCGTACTGGCCGTTGGCGCCAAGTTGAGCGGACACACCTCGCGATCGACCGAGCCATCCAGCACCACATCACAGCCCTGCGCCAGGCTGGATTGCACACGGCCCACCAAGGCAATGCGAGACGTGCGGCGTCGCTTCAGGTGAGGAAGGATCTGCAGCAATTCTTCCGTTTCGCCGCTGTTGGAGAGCAACAAGGCCACGTCGTCAGGCGCCACCACGCCCAGATCGCCATGCAGGGCATCGACGGGATTGAGGTAGATCGCCATCAAACCGATCGAGGCGAAGGTGGCGGCGATCTTGCGCGCCACGATGCCGCTTTTGCCCACACCGGTAATCACCAACTTGGCGCGCTGGCTGGCACAGGTGTCCAACAACGCCAGTGCGGCCTCCACTTGATCAACAGGCAAGCGGTGCGCTGCTGCTGCAATCGCTGCCGCTTCTTCTTCCAGGCAACGGGTCAGCGCCGACATCACGTTCAGATGGATGGATGGACTGTATGGCCCATGCCGTTAGCACTCACCGCGCAGATCCTGCAGGGCGGTGAGCAGGGCACGGCGGCGGCGGCGGCGGCTCCAGGCGCTCTGCAGCAGCAACGCCACCCCAATCACCAGGGCCGGCACCGCCTGGAGCCGATCCGAACCCTGGCGCAGCAGCAGGCCCACCACACCCAGCAGGATCAACAGTGGCGTGGCCAGGGCCAGCAAATCGCGGCTGAGGCGGGCGCGGGCGGGCATCAGCGGCGGGCCTCGATCCAGCGCAGCAGGCTGGCGCTGAGCACCTCCACCCCCACCGCCAGGCAGACCTCATCCGGCCGGAAGCTGCTGCTGTGCAGGGGCGTGCAGCCCTCGGGGCCCGCCACCCCAAGCCGAAACATCGTGGCGCGGGTGCCCTGCTGCAGTTCGGCGAAATCTTCGGCACCCAGGGAGGGTTGCTCCAGCCAATGCACCTGCTGGCGGCCGAGGAGCTCGGTGGCGGCTTCGGCCACCAGTTCGGTGAGCTCAGGGTCGTTGTGCACCGGCGGCGAGATGCAGCGATACCGCACGCGGGCTTCGCCGCCGTAGCCCTTGCAGATGGCGTGAACGGTGTCTTCGATCCAGCCGGGCAGCTGCGCATGCAGCTCCAGATCCAGGCAACGCACCGTGCCCAGCAGGCGCACGTGATCAGCGATCACGTTGAACGCCTTGCCGCCTTCGATCCGCCCGAAGCTCACCACCACCGGATGCAGGGCATCCAGGCGGCGGCTGATCGCCTCCTGCAAGCCACTCACCACCCGCGCCGCGATCCAGATCGCATCCGTGCTCTGGTGGGGCCGGGCACCGTGGCCGCCCTCACCGAGCACCTCCACCTCCAGTTCCCCGGCCGCGGCCGTGAGGCTGCCGCTGCGCACACCGATGCTGCCGGCCGCAAGGCTGGGGAACACATGCACGCCAAACAGCGCCTCCACCCCGTCCATCGCGCCATCTGCGCGCATCCAGGCTGCCCCCTGGGCCGTTTCTTCCGCCGGCTGAAACAGCAGCCGCACCCGCGCGCTGAGCTGATCGGCCAGCGGCGCGAGGATCCGTGCCACCCCCAGGCCCACGGTGGTGTGGATGTCGTGGCCGCAGGCATGCATCAGGCCCTGATGCACCGAAGCGAAGGGCACCCCACTGCGCTCCTCCACCGGCAGGGCATCCATATCCACCCGCAGGGCCACCAGCGGTGAGGGGCGCCCCTGCGCATCACGCTCCGGGCCCAGCTCCGCCAACACGCCGGTGCGACCCACGCCTTCCCGCACCTGCCAGCCAAGGCCGCGCAACTCACCGGCCACAAGCGCCGCGGTTTGGTGCTCGTTACCACTGAGCTCGGGATGGGCATGCAGATGGCGGCGGATGGCCACCAGCTCGGGCAGCTGGGCGGCCACGGCAGCCTTGAGCTGTGCGGCAGACAGCAGCGTGGTGAGCGAGTTCGGGATCACAGAAGCCGCGCTCATCCGTTGCTGAGGGCGAGAAAATCGCTGAGAGCCTGCACCGGCTCCGGTGGCCAGCGCCGTATCTCCAGCAGCCATTCTGGCTGGCGGTAGCGCGGGTCGAGCCCGGAGGCGGAGGCCCAATGGCTTTCAGCCTCACCGCGGGCGCCGCGGCGCCAGAGCAGGGCCGTGAGCCCAGCCCTGGCATCGGCAAACAAGGGATAGCGCCGAATCAGCCGCCGCAGCTCTGTTTCGGCCTGATCGAGCTCCTGCAACTGAAACGCGGCCAGGGCGGCACTGGAGCGGGCCATGGCAAAACCGGGCCGCGTGTCGGCCGCTTCCACAAAACTGGCCCGAGCCGCGCTCCAATCACCGCGAGAGCCCTGCACGTTGCCGAGGTTGTAAAGAGCCGAGGCATCGGGGGCTTCACCGGCTGCGGCGTTGGCCTCCAGGATCCAGCGGTAGTCGGCCTCGGCTGCATCCCAGCGCTGCAGCGCTTCTTCCGCCGTGCCGCGGTTGAGATGGGGATCAGGGCTGGCGGGATCCAGCTCCATGGCGCGGGTCTGATCGGCGATAGCCGCCTCGGGATGGCCCAGCGCCAGCTGCACGTTGCCGCGGTTGCTCCAGGCGGCAGCGTCATCGGGTGCCAGCTCAAGCACCTGATCCCAGAGGGGCAGGGCCGCGGCGAAATCACCCTCGCGGCTGGCCGTGAGCGCCTGATCGAAGAGCTGAGGCAGGGCTGTGGCCAGAACCAGCTGCAGGCTGAGCAGCAGAGAAAACAGGGTTGTCATCACACCAGCCTGTTCATGCGGCGGTGGGCTCCGGATGGGCCTGGAGATGGGCCAGGCCGGCTTCGGTGATCACACGGCCGCGGGGGGTGCGCTGCAGCAAACCCTGCTGCAGCAGAAAGGGCTCCACCACGGCCTCGAGCGTGGCGGGGTCTTCACCCAGGCCGGCGGCCAAGGTGTCGAGCCCCACCGGGCCGCCGCCGTAGCCGTGCTGGAGCAGATGCAACAGGCGCCGGTCGCTGGCATCGAGGCCGCGGCCATCCACCCGGTGCAGGCTGAGGGCCTCGTGCACCAGCTCGGCACCCACCTGGCCGTGGCCGCCCACCGCAGCCACATCGCGCACCCGCCGCAACAAGCGATTGGCAATGCGCGGCGTGCCCCGGCAGCGGCGCGCCACCTCCAGGGCAGCAGCGGCATCGAGCTCGATCTGCAGCAAGCCGGCCGCCCGCTGCACGATCGCCTGCAGATCATCGAGCCCGTAAAACTCCAACCGCTGGATCAAGCCGAAGCGATCCCGCAGCGGTGAACTGAGCGAACCCGCCCGGGTGGTGGCCCCCACCAGCGTGAAGGGAGCGATCGGCAGGCTGCGGGTGCGGGCCGTGGTGCCCTTGCCCACGGTGAGATCGAGGCGAAAGTCCTCCATCGCCGGGTAAAGGATCTCCTCGGCCACGCGGTTAAGCCGGTGGATCTCATCGATGAAGAGCAGCTCGCGCGGCTCGAGGTTCACCAGCAGGCCCACGATGTCGCGCGGGCGCTCCAGGGCCGGGGCGCTGGTGATGCGGCAGCGCACGCCAAGCTCTTCGGCCAGCACCAGGGCCATGGTGGTTTTGCCCAGGCCAGGCGGGCCGTAGAGCAACACATGATCGAGCGCTTCCTCGCGGGCGCGGGTGGCCTCCACGGCGATCCCGAGCACCTGCTTGAGCTCGCTCTGGCCGATGTAATCGGCGAGGCGGCGGGGCCGCAGGGAGTCTTCCCGTTGGATCGGAGCCGAAGGTACCTCCGGGCCGTCAGCCGTAGCCGACGGATCCACCAGCCGCCGGCGCGGCTCCCGCGGAGCGGCAGCGCCGGCCGAAGCCGATCCGGAGGACACGATCGCCATCGCTCGAGGGTACCGGCGCTGGCGGCGGGGCGGGAGATCTCTAGGGTCGGGGGAACATCGGAGCGGGAGCAACGGCGGCGCTATGGCGAAGGGCGGGGGCAAGAAGAGTGCCAAGGCCCTGCGGGATGCCGCCAACAAGCTGCTGGCGGACAACCGCTTCGCGCGCCATCAATACGAAATCCTCGAAACGCTGGAGTGCGGCATCGAGCTTCTGGGCACGGAGGTGAAATCGATCCGAGCGGGCCAGGTGAACCTGCGCGATGGCTTCTGCCTGATCCGCAACGGCCAGCTGCAGCTGCACAACGTGCACATCTCACCCCACAGCCACGCCGGCGCCTACTTCAACCACGACCCGCTTCGCATGCGGCCGCTGCTGGCCCACCGCCGCGAGATCGACAAGCTGCGCGTGGCCCTCGATCAGAAGGGCCTCACCCTGATCCCGCTCAACCTGCACCTCAAGGGCTCCTGGATCAAGGCCACCATCGGCCTGGGCAAAGGCCGCAAGCTGCACGACAAGCGCCAGGAAGAACGCCGCAAGCAGGACATCAAGGACGCCAAGGCCGCCATCGCTCGCTACTGAGGCGCTCCTGGCAGAACACGCGCGACGAGGGCGGCGGCACCCATGCCCCGCGCCCCATGCCTAAGGGCCCACGCCACATCAGCGTCCGGAGATCTGTACAAGCCGTACGGAATCCTGGACACTGCTCAGGATTGCGCCTCATTCAGAGCCAGCGCTCCAGAGGCGACGCCGCGGAGGTCGCGCCCCGCCCCGACGGCACCGGCGCTCAGTTCGCCGAACGCTCCGCCTCTCCGGAACCGGCAGCTGAGCCAGTGCCGGACGTTGGAGGAGCGGCAGCGGGCTCGGGGCGCGGCTGCGCCTGCAGGGGCTGCGACGGCGCTGTGAC
>Ga0194122_10005255_pt1 | contig 12199 bp, 10 predicted proteins | sample TA2MahCa10mmetaG_FD_155487 | JGI IMG/M metagenome (GOLD analysis project Ga0194122, IMG submission 155487) | Freshwater microbial communities from Lake Tanganyika, Tanzania - TA2015021 Mahale Deep Cast 10m | ecosystem: Environmental > Aquatic > Freshwater > Lake | place: Tanzania: Lake...
GGTCCGAGCCGAACCGGCTCCCCGCCTCTCCCGTGTACGCCCAGCGACCGTTTAACCCAAACCACCAAAATCATGACCAAGATCAAAATCACCCGCGAAGAGTTCAAAGTTCCGGCCGTCGCTGAGACAGCCGTTTCCGACACGGCCGTCACCGTGATGGACCGCCCATCTGAAGCAGACCGCTACGACGACATCACCCGCGACGTTGTGGTGCCGGTGCTCGGGCTCATCAACAAAGTCGGCAAGCTAGCCGAGAAATTCGAGAATCGCGGTGGGAACTTCGCCCTCGGAGATGCGCTGCTAGGACAATCAGTGGCTGTGATTCCCGTCAGCATCGTTAAGCTAGTCGAGGAGGTCGCATATCAGGGCCGGCCCCTCGTCTACGGGGAGTCCGTGCCGAAGGTGTTTTCGTCCGCAATGGAAGCTTACTCCGCCGGCTATGTAGTCGATAAGACCCGCCTTGCGCCGAACCGCGTCGAAGAGATCGCCAAAGTCGGTTACTTGGTCATCGCGCCGCAGGACAACAGCAGCAGCGACTTCATGCTCGAGGTAGGCGGCCTTCGTCTGCAGCCGGCGCAATGCACCTACCGTCGGAGCGCGTTCGCCCGCATTTACTACCCTCTGTTCAACCACGCGCACGGCATCTGTCTTGGACGCGGGCTGGAATACCGCGGATTTAACGCGTCCAGGGTGTTCGCTCTCGCCGAAGCCTGGACCCACCAGTGGACACTTCAATCGAAGCTCGAGAAGAACGCTAAGAACTCGTGGTGGGAGCCCAGAATTTCGAAGGGCTCAATTCTTAGCGCCGAGGTTCAATCCTGGGTCGCCAAAAATTACGGTGCTTTCGGCACCTGAACCCTGCCCCGTGAACAAAACCGATATCCATAGCTTTATCACACAGTTGGGGCCGGCGGAAGAGATGCTGAGCACGAACGGTGGTCCTATTCCGTACATCAAGTGGCTCCGCTATGAGCGGGACCGCATGATGCGGAAGGGAATCCTCTCGGTGACAATCTGGGAGGATCCCGCGACCAAGCACGTCTGCCTCGCCCGGCTCCGCACGGAGTAAATCGAGGAAAGATCCATGCAGGACAACCTACGCCAGAAAGCGGCGCAGGCGGAGGAACTCCTTGCCTCAGAGGGCCGGGACCTTCGCTTCGTAGCCGTCGATTTCGAGACATTCTATCGCGGAGAGAAGTCAGCCGCGCGCACTGGAAAGTCGCCTTGCTCAGTGGATGAGTCCGGAAACTGGGCCTATTGCCGTCACCCCGAGTGGCACGCCTACCTGGTCTCCATCTTCTCGCCCGCGTACGGAATCGAGTATGTGGGCCCGGTGGAAGAAGCTCCATGGGTGCGCATCGCCGGGTTCACCTGGTGTTCGCACAACCGGAACTTCGACCGGCACGTCTACGAGCGCCTAAATGAACTGGGCACGGTGCCCACACCCGCATGGGGCGTATGGCATGACACGGCCGACCTAGCCGTGTATTCGCATTTGCCCCGTTCTTTGAAGAACGCTGCGGCAGCCGCGTTTGGTGTGAAGCTCGCCAAGGAGAACCGCGCCATGATGGACGGGAAGCGGTGGTCGGATCTCTCGCCCGACCAGCAGGACCAGTTACGTGAGTATGCCCTGACTGACGCGATCACCTGCTGGCTTATCTGGGCGCAATTTGAAGCCTGTTGGCCGGAGCACGAACGTCAGGCTTCGCTGCACACCGGCGACATTGAATTCCGGGGAATCCCCGTGGATCTTGCGGCCCTTAAGGCTGACATCTCAGTGCTCGAGACAGCCAAGTGGCATTCTCGTAACGCCATCCCGTGGTACAACGCTGAGGATGAGAACGGCGAGTCGATCGCCCTCGGCTCACGCAAGGCTCTGAACGAGGAGTGCTTAAAGAACGGGGTGACACCTCCTTCGACGACAGCCCGGAAATCAAAAGAGTTCATCGACTGGCTGGACAAGTTCGGGGCCCGCGTTCCGGCCGTTCTTCAGCTGAACCGCTACCGTCGAATCGACCGGATGCTGAGTGTTTATCGCAGCTTGCTCGCGAGGATTCGTCCGGACGGACGCGCCGCCATCGGCCTTAAATACGGAGGGGCCGAACGAACACTCCGGTGGAGCGGAACGAGCGGATTCAACATCCAGAATCTGGGAAAGACACCCCTCTACTTTGACCAGGAGGGAAAGTGGCTTGAGCCCGAAGTGGCGACAGATGCCTCGCTGGCCGTAGACCTGCGTTCACGTTTTATCGCCCCAAACGGGCGCAAGCTGATCATTGCCGATCTCTCCCAGATCGAACCGCGGGTCCTCAACTGGCTCGTGTGCAACGACCAGTTCCTGAAGCTCTGCGCGGCGGGCATGTCTCCTTACGAGGCTCACGCGCGAGCCAGCATGGGATGGACCGGCGGCAATCTGAAGAAAGAGAACCCGACCATGTACGCGCTGGCCAAGGCTCGGGTGCTCGCACTCGGCTACGGCGCAGGCTGGTCGAAGTTCATCGAGATGGCGCGTGGCTATCTTCCAACCGAACAGGAGTTCCTCGACGTCTTCGGTGTAACTCCAACCGCGGAACAAACCGACCAGTTCCTGGCATACCTCCGTTGGCTCAGTATCGATTGGGAGCACGGTTCGGCCACCAAGGCGCTCCTCGCATGGCGTGATCTGGACGACCGCACCCGCAGCATCTGGGTGAACTCCTGGCTGCAGGTCCGCGAGTTCCGCCGAACCAATCCCGGGATCTGTGGACTCTGGGAGAAACTGGACGAGGCGCTCAGGTCCTCCGAGTCAGACTCCATTCTGGAGAACACCCTGCCCTCAGGGCGCGTGCTCAAGTACTTCCAGGTGACCAGCTGCCTGGGCTGGCGGTCATCTCCTGGAAATATCTTCAACCCGACGCAGAGCACGTACGGCGGCCTTCTGGCGGAGAACATGGTCCAGGCCATCGCGAGGGACTGCTTCCTGCACGGGATCCTGAACCTTGAGCGTGCGGGCTTTCGCGTGCTCTTCCACGTCCACGACGAGGTGGTCGTCGATGCCCCGATGGACGCACGGCCCGAGCAGGTCGTCGCAGAACTCACCCGCCTGCCCTCCTGGGCCTCCGGGCTGCCAGTCGCGGCTGAGGCCGAGGAATCAACCCACTACAAGAAATGAAACGGAAGAACTACGGACAGCTGCTGATTCCGCTCGAGGGACTCGAAGATGATGACTTTCGAGCCGCGCGAGATGTGGCCCAAGACCGTGTCGAGCAGGCTGCGGGCAACGCGTTCGTCGAGGCCGCCTGCGCAATCGTGCTCGAGCACCTCACCTTAAACGGGCCAACGACCGCTGAGGCGCTGACCAACGAATGCAAGCGACGCGGGGCGGTTCCGCATGACGACCGCGCGTTTGGACCAGTCTACCGCCGCCTGCTTGGTCGCCGGCAAATCGAGCCCTGCGGCACCGCCATCAGAACCAAGGGCCACGGCACCGCCGGAGGCCGAATCTGGAAACTTACTTCTCAATGACCACCAAACCTCAGGCATTCTACCTTCACAATCAGTCCAGCTCGGAACTCCACCAGGCTGACCTCGAGTCCCTGCCTTCACTGGCAGCGGCGCACTCTTTCACCGACAAGGACAAGTTCCGCAAGTGGTGCCAAAGTTCAGACACGCGGCATGTCTTTTACACGCTGTATGAGCCGACCCACCCGGGGATGCGCTCTTCGGCCTCAAATCAGATCAAGATGATGCACGGCATCGTGGCCGACTACGACGGCGTGCCCTCAGCCGTGCAGGCTGCAGTCGCGGCCATGAAGTTCACCACGGACAAGGCACCCACCTGGGTCACCACCACCTTCTCCGGGAAAGCACGGCTCGTCTGGTGCTTCGAGCAGCCGGTTCCGGTGTTCAACGACGACGTGTTCCGTCGATTCCGCTCGATCCTAGCCAAGGAGCTTAAACTCAAATCGCTTTTGCCGGGCTTCGATGAAGGGGCGTGGGACAACGCCCACACTCCCTTCGAGGTCGGAACCGACTGGCGGCAGCCCTTCGGGGATACCCGGCTGATGCAGGGATTCGTGCTGACTGCGGTTCATGACGCGAGCAACCGCGCCAAGTTCAAGACTGAGGGCCCCGAAATCTCGATGGAGGCGATTGGCGAGGAAATCACACGCCGGTTTCCCGGACGCTGGAAGTCGGCGTTCCTGGAGGGAGCGCGAGGACTACGTTTTTGGGACGACAAGGCGGACAATCCCAGCGGCGCAACGCTTCGCTCGACTGGAGTCCAGGCATGGACCGGGGAATGCCGTTTTCTGCCGTGGGCCGAAATCCTCGGAGCGGAGTTCGTGAAGAAGTACCGCGAGAACCGAATCGGCGCCGCGATCGAGGGAATCCACTTCGATGGCATGCACTATTGGCAGAAGGACGCCACGGGCATCTACCGCTCGCACACCTCCGAATCCATCAAGCGCCACCTAAACACCGATTTCGGCCTTTCCGCGGAATCCAAGCGGGGCAATCCAAGCGAGGTAGCGGTGGCCCTTTCCACAATCGACCTGACCAAGCAGGTCGACGGGGCTTTCCCCTGCCTGTTCGTCCAGACGGATATTGTCCGGGACCAGAACTCGAACTTCCTGAACATTTCGAGGGTGAAGCCCATGCCGGCATCGGGACGCGGGGCCCGATGGGGCGAAGGATTCGGATGGCTGGCCAAATACCTCGAGGGCCTTTTCGGGGAGCACCAGCTGCCGGTATTCCTGTCGTGGATCGCTCACTTCTACAACAACGCGCGGCTCGGGACCCCGCAGAAGGGTCACGCGCTGTTCCTGGCGGGTGACGTCTCTTCAGGGAAAACCTTTCTCTCACAGAGGATCGTGGGATCCCTGATGGGCGGGTTCTGCGACGCGAGCAGCTACCTGCTCGGACATACCAGCTTCAACGAGCAGCTCTTCCACGCACCGGTATGGGCGATCGATGACGCAGTGGCATCAACGGAGATGAAGCGCCACGCGCAGTACACCCAGATGGTGAAGAAGTTCGTGGCGAACCCCTATCAGGAGTTTCATCCGAAGTTCAAAAAGGCCACTTCCTTCAGGTACAACGGCCGCCTCATCGTCACCATGAACGACGACGAGGAATCCATTAACATGCTGCCCTCGATCGATCGCTCGATCCTGGATAAGATTCTGGTGCTGCGGGCCGGCAAGCCAGGCACCTCGTTTTCAGGGGCCGACGAAAACGCGCGGAGAGAGCTACCCCACTTCGCTGAGTTCCTCTCAACGTGGAAGACACCGGAGAGCCTCCTGACCAAAATGGACGAGTGCCACCGCTTTGGCCACGACTCCTGGCACAACGAGAGCCTGATGGAGACCGCACGGAACTCATCGTCGTCAGCGGGACTCATGGAACTGCTCGACCTCTGGCGTCCACTGTACTTCCGCCAGAGCAAGACCGAGGAGTGGGTCGGCACCGCCACCGATCTCCTCGGCCAGCTGAAGCAGACCGAAACCATTGCCGGACTGATCGGCGGCATGAGCCGCAACAGCCTCGGCATCCAGCTCCAAGGGCTCGCCCGTCAGGGCGTGCGATGGGTCCAGTACCGCCGGGGTAACCAGGGGCGCCAGTACCGCATCGCACGTCCTGAGGACATGCCGATCTACAAGTGACGCTAGTCGTGCGCCTCGAATCGCACAGTCTTTGCGGCCTCGAGCGAGTGCCGGTCCCGCAGGTGGCGGTACGTCCTGATGAGCAGGGCGCCGCCATCGGAATGACCAAGCCAATCTGCCACGGTCGGGATCGGCACTCCGGACTCGATGCACACCGTCGCGAAGTAGTGCCGGAGGTCATGATGCGTGAGCGCCGGAATCCCGAGCCGGCGGCAAGCCCGCGCAAGGGCCAGCCGCGCGGACTTGATCGCCAGCATGGAGCCGCTCTTCCGCTTCAGCCGGATTGCGTCGATCACCTTGCGCAGGGCCGGAGTCACCGGCACCACACGGTAGGCGGACTCGGTCTTGGTGCCGCGGACCAGCAGCGTGTCACCATGGTCATCATCGACCTGGCAGGCCTCGGCCTCGCCTCGCCGCAGCCCGCTGTAGGCGAGAAAACGGCAGTACTCCTCGGCGTTCGCCGCGGCAGCCGTTCGGATGGCACGCATTTCCGGATCCTCGATTTTCTCGAGGTCAGGAACCGTGCCGACCGCACTCAGGAGCCGCTCCATCACCTCGCTGGAAGGCAGCTGCGGCCGGCGCGGTTTGGGCGACAGAAGCAGCGAGCCATCCAGCACTCCACGCTGATCGAAGGGCGTGCTGGCGATCGCGTGGGTCTTTACCGCGAGTTCCAGAAGCAGCCGCAGCGCGGTCAAGGTCTGGTTCACCACCGCCGGCTTGTATCCGCGGGTCTCGGTCTTGCCGCGTTGGACGATCGCACGCGTGGCGAGATGGTTCCTCAGCTGGATCACCGTGTCCCGCGTGACGGAGCGAGCCAGCGCAGTCTGGAAATCCGCCGGCCAGTTCAGTTCCAGCCGGTCGAGCCAGACGTGGTAGCCGTCCTTGGTCACCTGAGTGACCGCGGAGGCGTCGATCTGCCGCCGCAGTTCCTGCGAGAGGGCGCCGAGGGTGCGAAGGTCGGTGTTGATCCGCTCCGCGCTCTGCCGGGACGTCTCAAGTTCGCCGCGGCGTTTCTCGTGCCGAAGCCGTGCGACCTCGGGAACCTCGGTGTCGAGGCTCCTCCAGGTGCGACGGCCGTTCAGGGTGTAGCGGGAATAGTAAACGCCGTTGGAACGGCGGTAGAGGCCCGGCGTGGCGGTTGCCTGCCAGGCGTGAGTATCGGTCGTGCTGACCATGGAAAGTGCTCCTCCAATTTTTCAGAAACCATAATCTAGTCATGAACGTAGCCACCGATCATCAGGCCACTGCCCAATCACCGCTGGATCGTCGTGCTCTGGTGCCGCTGCGCCTCACCGTGCAGGAGTTCAGCACGATAGCTCGGGTGTGCTGCGAAACTGTTCGGCGAGACATCAGGGCGGGTATCATTCAGGCGAGAAGCCGTCCGCACCTCATCAATCGACGCGAACTCTCAAAGTACGGCATCGATTGGACTGAGGTGACGGAGGCCGATTTTCCTCCCAAGGAGGCTAGGCCGCGCTCGCGGCAGCGTGCTGTTGCGGCATCGCGGCCACCGGCAGAGGGGAATCCTCCGTCGACTTGGCCGGCTTCCGGCACGACTCCGGCGTGATCGCGAAGTACGCGACGCCTGAAGTCTGCGTCGCCCGTCCGTTGTAATTCGACCAGAGCATGGCCTGATCGGTGTGGCAGAGCATGGTGGCCGTTTTGCCCGGATCCTTGAACGCGGCGACGTGGTACGTGCACGCCGAATGCCGCAGGCAGTTCTTCGGATGAGGAACCTTGGCGTCGGTGAAGAGACGCGACTTGTGCCTCATGTACTGGCGTTGGGAGAGCGACCAGGTGCGGTGATCCGCGAGCTCGATCCACTGCCAGAGGTTATCGGGCAGTCCGTCGATGTAGTGGCGACGGCCGGTGCGCATGCCTGTCTTGAGTTTCTTCGCCGGCAGCAGAATGCCCCGGTCGGAGACGTTCACGTCTTCCTTTTCCAGCCGCACCGCGGAGGAGTAGCGCAGGCCGGCGAACGCCTCGACGGCGATCCGCGGCATGAGCCATACCATGTGCTTCAGCCCGTGGCTGAAAAGACGTCTGGTCTCCTCAACGGTCAGGATCGCCACCTCCTCCGGCGTGGCGTTGCGGTAGCTGACCTTCTTCGGGATGTTGGGATTGATCTCGGCCGAGTTCCACACGGCCCGCAGCACCCGCAGGTACGAGTTGAAGGTGTGGGGAGAGTCGTGCTCGAACTCGTCGAGCCACTCGGTCAGCCGCTCGGCGGTCAGTTCTCCGACCTGCAGCGACCCGAGGTCCCGGGCGAGTTCGTCGGCGATCTTGAGGTGCCGCTTCTTCGATCCCTCGTCGAGTTTCTGGGCTCTCACCTTCTCGGTCTGGCTTTGGCGGTAGATCTCGACCATGTCGCGGACGGTCATGCTGAGGCCCTTGAACGAACGGGAGCGCCAGTAATCAACGACGAGCCTCCAGTCATCCGCGCCGATGGCGGACTTGAAGGCGCGGAACTCCTCGATCTCGCGCGGCCCGGGAACAATCGAGAGCGAGCGGGCGCGTGCGGCGCCGCGCCACTCCGTGGCGAGCCGGTCACGATCCTCCGCTCTCGCGAAACTTACCGTCTCCCTTTTCCCCTCAACATTTCGCTGCACGCAGTAGGGCGCGTGCGGCCGCTCCGGGCGGTCAAAAACCCATACACCAAGGTTCGACCTTGGTTGGCGTTTGGTTGGCTTCATCTGGTTGGGTCCTGGTTGGTTTCCTGACGTGTTTTTGGGTAGGGTCGGATTGCACCGAGTCGCCTTCCCCCGAGGAAACCACCCCGAAACGTCGCAACGTTTCGTAAGGTGGTGGACCCTAGCGGGTTCGAACCGCTGACCTCCTCAATGCCATTGAGGCGCTCTACCAACTGAGCTAAGAGCCCGAGCCACTGCCGGAGGGACAAGAAATCCACCATCACCCTCCGAACGCAAGGAATTTTTCAGCCCTGGTCGCGCTCGCGCATCGTGAAGACAAACTCGAAGGTCTCGGCGGCGCGGTGCTCAACGGGGCGCGCGGGCATCCGCACGCGCCGTACTGCTGCCAACACCGCTTGGTCGAACTCGCGGCTCCCGGATGACACCGCGATCCGCGCGTTGCTCAGCGTACCGTCCGGATTGCTCCGCACCTCCAGGGTCGCCTTGAGCGAGTCGCTCAGACCCGCCGGCGGCTCGAAGGCCGTTCGCAGCTCGCGCTTAAAATACGCGTAATAGCTGTCGAGCGCGCCCTCGCCGGTGCTGGAGAGCGCCTTACCGCCCGCCCCGCCCTTGCGGTTAGCGGTGGAGCCTCCAACCACACCCTTGGCAATGCCCTCGCCATCGACGCGCGCGACCTTGGTGGGGGCGCCCTTAGCAGCGCCGCCCTTGGTCCGCTGGGCACGGTCGAATTCCTCTTTCGTCATCCGCTTCGCGTCCTCCGCCGCCCGCTTGCGCTCCTCGGCCTGCCGCTTCTGCTCAACCTCCCGCTCGCGCCGCAGCTGCTGCTTGGCCTTCGCGTCACCGCGCACGATCTCGTACTGGATCTTCTTCTTAAAGTTGGGGACGGCCTCGTTGCCCGGGGAGGAGGGCGCCTTCTCCGCGGGCGGGGCGGGGGTGTGTGGCGCCTTGGCGGTAGGCACGGGCGGCGGCGGGACCGCCATAGGGGCCGGGGCGACCGGAGTGATCTCCGGCTCCGGTTCGGGCGGACGCCGCAGCGCGGTCAGCTCGGGGCGCGGCGCGGCGGCGCTCAGCTTCACCCCGCCCTCGACCCCGAGGGCCGGCGCTTCCGTGGCAGCGTAGTTGTCGCCCTCGCCCGCAACCAACTCGATGACCCGCGAGGACGCCGGTTCCCGATTCGCAGCGAGGAAGCCGAGCCCCAGCACCAGCGCGACCGCCGCGCCGTGCAGCACGAGCGCTTGGAGGAAACCGCGGGAGGAGCTGTCGGTCATCGCCGGGGGCGCAGGCGGCCGCTCACGAATCGGTCTTCGAGTCGATGGTGATCCGGCTGAGGCCAGCGCGCTGGAGCTCGGTCATCACCTCGGCGACCTTCTGGAACGGCACCGCGGCATCACCGCGCACGCGGATAACGGGTGGCTTGGGCTCGGCGGCAAGCGCAGTGAAACGCGTGCGGAGCTGGGCAAGCGTCAGGGGGGTCGGCTGGTTGTCCACGTAGAACCCGCGGGCGTCGATGGCGACGGCCACGTGGCGCTCGTCGGATTTCATCTTGGGCTGGGGCGCCTTGGCCACGGACGGCAGATTCACTCCGACCGTCTGCTCCTGCTGGATCAGGGGGGTGGCGATCATGAAGATGACCAACAAAATGAACCCGAGGTCGATCAGGTTCGTGACGTTCAGGTCGGCGATCGCGTGGGAAGCGCGCGGACGGCGAAAATTGCGGGCCATGACTGGGCGGGTCAGCTGGACTCGAGCTCAAGGCGGTCGGCGAGGCTGGAGGCATAGTTCTCCAGCTCGGTGGTCATCCGGCGGGTGTGGCTGAGAAGGAGGTTGTAGCCGAACACGGACGGGATGGCGACCACGAGGCCGGCGATGGTGGCGAGCATCGCGCCAGAGACGCCGGGCGCGAGCTGCTGGATGCCGGCGGTCTGCTGCGTGGCGATGGCGCTGAAGGCCTCCATCACGCCCCAGACCGTGCCGAGCAGCCCGATGAAGGGGGCGCCGGAGACGATCGACGCGAGGAAGATCATGTTCGACTCATAGCGGAGCGTCTGGCGGGCGATCGCGCGCTGGATGGCGTTCTCGGACTGCTCGAGCCGGGCGCGGGGGTCGTCACGGCCGCGCTCGCGGTCGTGGGCGACGGCGCGGCGGTAGCACTCGATGGCGTCGGCGAACAGATCCGCGTAGGGGATTGAGCGTGGCGCGCGGAATGTGTCGGGCACGTCGAGCAGGGAGCGCTGGTCGCGCAGGTGCTGCTCGAAGGAGAGGTTGAGCCCGCGGAGGCGCTTCAGCTCGTGGTGTTTTCCGAACATCACCGTCCAAGCGACGAGGCTGAAGAGCGCGAGGCCGAGGACGATGGTCTTGTCGATCGTCCCGCAGCGCTCGAAGATCTCGATGATATTGGCGGCCAGGACCGGCGAGGCGAAGAGCTGCACAGGCATATCAGAAGAGAATCGTTGCCCGCTTTGGCCGGGCGCAGCAACGGAAAACCCAGCGGTGGCTGAATGAGGTTGCCGCGCGCGCCGCCGGCGGCTTCCTCCGACGCTCCGCATGTTCCGCACCCGCACCCTCCGCCAGCTCGCCTCCCGGCCCGCCCGCCCGCGCCGAGCCCTCGTCGGCTTCGACGGCTTCGTGGACTCCATCGTGGCCCCGGTCGGGCTGCGACGTGGGCCGGGGGAGAACTTCACCCCGATTCCGACCCTCGCCGAGTTGGGCACGCGGATCTCCGCGGCCGCGGGGATGAGCACCAACCTCGAGCTCCACCCGCGCGGGGACAAACTGGGCGGCAACGGCCCGATCATGGCCAACGCGCTCCTCGCGCTGGGCAGCGGGCTTACCTACGTCGGCGCGCTGGGCCGGCCGGCGGTGCACCCGGTCTTCGCGGACCTTGCCGCCCGCGCGCGCGTCTTCTCCGTCGCCGACGCAGCACACACCCTCGCGGTCGAGTGCCGGGACGGGAAGCTGATGCTCGGGCGCATGCGCAGCCTCGACGAAATTACCTACCCGCGCCTCGCGGAGGTCGTGGGCGAGGACACGCTCCGCGCGGAGCTGGCCGGGGCGGACCTCGCGGCGTTCGTCAACTGGACTATGGTGCCGCATCTGACCGCGGTGCTGCGCGAGCTGCGCGGGAGGATCGTGGCGGGGCTACCGCCGGCGGCGGAGGCGCGGCGGTACTTCTTCGACCTCGCGGACCCGGAGAAGCGGGCGGTGGCCGACCTGCGGGAAGCGTTGGCGGAGATCGCGGCTTTCGGAGCGCACGGCCGGGTGACGCTGGGCCTCAACCTCAAGGAGGCGCGGCAGGTGGCCGCGGCGCTGGGCGTGCCGGAGCCCGACGAAGGTGAAGCGGCGCTGCGGGGCGCGGCCGCGGCGCTGCGGGTGCGGCTCGGGGTGGACTGCGTGGTGATCCACCCGCGGGGAGCGGCGGCCTGCGCGGGTGCCGGGGGCACGGCGTGGGTGCCAGGCCCGTTCACGGCCGAGCCGCGTCTGACCACCGGCGCGGGCGACCATTTCAACGCGGGGTTCGCCACCGGCCAGCTCCTCGGGCTCGACGCGGAGGGATGCCTGACCCTCGGTGTGGCGACCAGCGGGCACTACGTGCGCACCGGAGAGAGCCCGGACCTGCCGACGCTCGAAACCTTCCTCGCCAACTGGCGCTGAGCCCGCCATCACCCTGCCGATGCCGCTTCTGTACAAGCCCGCCGGACGCCTGGTTTCTTTCGAGGGATCAGAGGGAGCCGGGAAGTCCACCCAGATCGCCCGGCTCGCGGCGCAGTTCCAACAGGCGGGCCGCGAGGTGCTCACCACGCGGGAGCCCGGCGGGACTGAGATCGGCGAGCAGATCCGCAACCTGCTGGTGCACAATTCCAAGGGCGACGAGATGTGCGCCGAGACGGAGCTTCTGCTCTTCGCCGC
>Ga0194122_10005267_pt1 | contig 12175 bp, 7 predicted proteins | sample TA2MahCa10mmetaG_FD_155487 | JGI IMG/M metagenome (GOLD analysis project Ga0194122, IMG submission 155487) | Freshwater microbial communities from Lake Tanganyika, Tanzania - TA2015021 Mahale Deep Cast 10m | ecosystem: Environmental > Aquatic > Freshwater > Lake | place: Tanzania: Lake...
GGGAGCATTGAATCAGGTCGACGATATCCACATCCCCCGCCGGTAGCGGCAGCCCGCGATATGCCCATCCGCCGTACATCGCCAGCTCGGCGCCCGTCCCTCGCCGCATCGCTTCTGCGATCCAGGCGCCCAGCCCATCCGTCATCGTTATCGATTTCGGCAGCGTGCCGACGCGGTGAGTTCGCCACGTCAGCGGGCGCGGGACCCGCTTCTCCAGCGCAGCGGTCCATCCCGCCGTGATACGCAACTGGGAGTCCAGCGGAATCGGTGCGCTCCAAATCACCACGCCGTGCAATGCCACGTTCACCGGCCGGGTCCCGTCCAGGAAGGTCTCATCCGGCACAAACGTGAACTCGGCTATATTCGCGGGGCGAAACTCCACGCGATTGCCGCCGGGCGCCTCCGCATGCAGCGTGCCGATCCGCCCCGGCACGGTCAGCGTTTCGACGCAGATCCAGAACGCGCAGCCATGCAACGGCGTGTCCACTTCAAACACGAACCGGCGCGGATGCGGGTCCCGCTTCACTTCCACTAGAAATTCGAAGACTCGCTCGAAGTATTTCACCGGCCCGCCGTGCCCTTCGCCGGGCAGCGTTTCCACTACCACGCGCGAGCCGAATTTACGGAGCCGCTCCACGCCCGGCGCCACGCCGCGATGATAGTACTCCGCGTCCTCCGCGCCGCCAATCCACAACGAAGGCAACGCCGCCGCGTTGCGCGCGATCCACGGATAACTGTAAGCCGCCGCCAGCGGCGCGTAGGCAGCGAACACGTCCGGATGCCGCATCGCCAGGTACGCAGAGCCCGTTCCACCCATCGAATGGCCGGTCAAATAGATACGCCTCTCGTCGATCGAATAGCGCGACCGGACGTCCCGCAGCGCCTCCAGTACATCTAACTCGCCAATGCCCCGGTACTCGGTGACGCCGCGCCCCAGCGGCGCCATTACGATCACGCCAAAGCGATCCGCCGCGCTTCGCAGCGAGGGGTGCGAATCGAGCAGTGTATTTTCGTCGCCGCCCGTTCCGTGCAGGGCGATCACCAGTGGCGCCGGATCCGGTACTCGTGCCGGTCTGTAAAGCCGGTACGGCTGCATCGTTCCGTCCGCGATCGAGCGGAACGAAAGCCGCCTGTCCTCTTGCGCGCAGAGCGCCCCGCAGATCAAGACCAACAATAGCCGCATGCAGAGAGCTTAATCGATTTTGATATCGTGTAGTCCAATGTTCCGCCGAAATTTTCTGGTCTCCGCGCTGGGCGCCGCCGCGGCTCCTTCGAAGAAGCCGTTGAATGTGCTTTTCGTCGTTTCCGACGACCTGACGTCCACTGCGCTTGGTTGCTATGGTCACCCCATCGTGCAGTCTCCGAACGTCGACTCGCTGGCTCGCGCCGGCACGCGCTTCGACCGCGCCTACTGCCAGTACGCGCTCTGCGCTCCCTCGCGGGCCAGTTTCCTCACCGGACTTCGGCCCGACACAACCAAGGTCATCACCAACGGCCCGGACTTCCGCGACTTCATACCCGGCCACGTCACGATGCCGCAGCTATTCAAGAACAACGGCTACCAGGCGATCCGCGAAGGCAAGATGTACCACATGGGCGTGCCGGGCACCGTCGGCACAGACCGCTGGCAGGACGCCGCCAGTTGGACCCACAACGGCAGTCCGCAAGGCAAGGAACACAACTCCAAGGGCGAAGGCAGGAATCTGACTCCGGAGATCGCCCAAGGCGTCGCCATGCAATACGTGCGCACGCCCGACGCGACCGAGCAGGCCGACTACGATGCGGCCAACCGCGCCATCGCCCACCTGGAAAAATATCGTAACGATCCGTTTTTCCTGGGCCTCGGCTTCGTTCGTCCCCACGTTCCTTTCGTCGCGCCGGGTGAGTATTTCGACAAGTACCCCCTGGCCCGAATCAAGCTGACGCAGAACCCAGCGAACGATCTGGACGACATTCCCAAAATCGTCACGAAAACGCTACCCAACACTTCTTTCCACATGAAGATGAACGAGGATCAGCAGCTTGAGGCGCTCCGTTCCTACTATGCCGCCATCTCGTTCATGGACGATCAGCTCGGGCGCGTTCTGAAAACACTCGACCGCCTGGGCCTCCGCGAAAACACTGTTGTGGTCTTCCAAAGCGACCACGGCTGGCATCTCGGCGAGCATACCTTTTGGCAGAAACGCAGCTTGATGGAGGAGTCGGCGAAGGTTCCGCTCATTATCTCGGCGCCGAACCAGCGGACACGCGGCAAGGTCTGCACCTCGCTCGTCGAACTTGTCGACATCTACCCGACGCTGGCCGGCCTGGCAGGTCTGAAGCCGCCGGAGAATCTGCATGGCCAAACGCTGCAGCCGCTGCTCGACAACCCGGGCAAGGCTCATAAGCCAGCCGCACGGACGCAACTGACCACACCGGCCGTGGACGGCCGGGCCGTTCGCACCGCCAACTTTCGGTATATCCGTTGGAAGTATGGCAACGAAGTGGCCGAAGAACTGTACGACCACAAGAAGGATTCGCGCGAATTCTCGAACGTAGCCACCAAACCCGAATACGCCAAGGAACTCGCGCGCCACCGTTCGCTCGTATGACCGGCCTTCAGGCGCTTACCATCGATTTGTTCTCAGGGCAACAATTGTTCAGCCGTTTCTCACAACGCCCGTCGCCGCCCATGAAACTCTTCGCAGTTCTCCTTTCCGTCCTCACGTTGCACGCGCAGGACGCGCGCGGCCGAATCTCCGGCCGCATCACGGACTCCTCCGGCGCGGCCATCGCTACCGCCGAAGTCACCGCCACCAATCCCAGCAACGGGGTCACCGTCAACGCGAAGCCCGCTGAGACCGGAGATTATGAGCTGCCCTATCTTGCCCCCGGTGTCTACTCCTTGCGCGTTACCGCCAGCGGGTTCAAAACCTATGAGCGTTCCAGTATCGAGGTTCGTGTGGCGGATCGCCTCACCATCGATGCGCGCCTGGAGATTGGCGCCGTCACCGAATCCATCACCGTCTCCGGACAGGCATCGCTTCTCGAAACCGCCACTGCTTCGCTCGGACGAGTCGTCGATACCAAACGAATTCAGGAGCTGCCTTTGCCCGGCGGCAACGCGTTGTCGCTGGCGCGCCTCACGCCGGGCATCGTCAACCTCTCGTCGCCGAATCATCCGAGTCTGGGCCCGGCCGTGGAAGTGCTCTCCAATTTGAGTGTCAACGGCGTCCGAAATGGCAACGTCGAATTCACGGTCGACGGTTCGCCCAGCATGTGGGGCCAGAACGCCGCGTATGCGCCGCCCACCGATATGGTGGCGGAATTCAAAGTACAGACCGCGACCTACGACGCCAGCTCCGGCCGCGCCGCCGGCGGCAACGTGAACGTCGTGCTTCGTTCCGGCACCAACAAATTCCACTCGACGCTCTACTTCTTCCACAACGATCAGGTCATCACCGCGCGCGACCTATTCCAGCGCCAACTGCTGGCCAATCCCGCAACCGCGCCTACCGAACAGGAACGAAAGGCCCGCTCTAATCCTCGAAACATTCTCAACCGCTACGGAGCGAATTTAGGCGGACCGGTGGTCAAGAACAAGACCTTCTGGGTGTATGGCTTTGAAGGTCTCACCCGTCCCGGGATTGAACGCGGGAACTCCTTTTACAGCGTACCCGTGTCCGCACACCGCACTGGCGATTTCAGCGATCTTCTGCGCATCAACAACTCGTATCAGATCTTCGATCCCGCCACCATCGCCGCCGCGCCCGGCGGCCGTTTCTCGCGTCTGCCATTCGCCGGAAACGTGATTCCGCGAACCCGTTTGGATCGCACTGCTTCGAATCTGCTCCAGTTTTGGCCGGAGCCCAATTCGCCAGGCACCGTCGATGGCCGCAATAATTTCCAGCGCTTGCCGCAGTCCTGGAACGAATTCCGTTCGCACACCGCCAAGGTTGACCACAACTTTTCGCAGCGCCACCGCGCCTTCGTCCGCTACAACCAAACCTACAACCTCTTTACCAGCGGCCAGCTCTTTGACAACGCCTACACCGGCAACGATCGCTACCGCCGCAACAAGGGCGTGGGAATCGACGATGTTTTCGTGTTCACGCCTCGCCTGCTGGGAAACTTCCGCTGGGGCTTTACCCGCTTCGAACAGAGTTTCGTGCCACTAGCCGCGGGCTTCGATCTCGCCAGCGCCGACTTCTCCCCGGCGCTCGCTGGAGCCATCGATCCCCAAGCCAGGAATTTTCCGCTGATCGCCATCAATGGGCTGCAGAATATCGGCACCGGCACAAACTCCAGGAATTTCACCAACAATCACGTCTGGGCGGCCGACATTACATGGTCGCGCGGCCGCCACAACCTCCGCTTTGGCGGCGAGCACCGGGTCTTCCGTGAACACAACTACAATTTCACGCCCATGAATCCGTCCATCACGTTCGGGCCCAATTGGACGCGCGGGCCGCTAGACAATTCCCCTGTGGCGCCGGCCGGCCAAGGCTTCGCGTCCTTTTTGTTGGGCATTCCAACCGACGGACAGATCAACGTCAACGATTCCTTCGCCGAACAATCCATGACCACCGCGTTTTATGTTCAGGACGATTGGCGCGTGTCTTCCAGACTTAGCTTTAACATCGGTGTCCGTTACGACTTTGACGCGCCGGTCACGGAGCGCTACGACCGGGCCATCGCCGGATTCGATTTCTCTGCCGCCTCACCCGTTGAGGCACAGGCGCGGATCAACTACGCTCAAAACCCCATTCCGGAAATTCCCGCCGCAGAGTTCCGTGCGCGCGGCGGTCTGCTGTTTGCGGGCGTTAACGGCCAGCGCCGCGCGCTCTGGTCCGGCGACCGGAATAACTTCGCGCCGCGTTTCGGCCTCGCCTGGACGCCGCGCAAATCCACCGTCGTCCGCACCGGCTATGGTGTCTTCTTCGTTCCCATCGGCGTCGACCGTTCGAATGTGAATCAGAGCGGCTTTAGTATTCGCAATGCCCTGGTTCCCAGCTTGAACAACGGACTCAACTTTACCGCGTCTCTTTCGAATCCGTTCCCCGGCGGCATCGGCCAACCGGCCGGCGCGGCCGGCGGTCTCGGCACCGATGTGGGCCGTTCCGTCAGCTTCTTCAACCCCGCGCCGCGCAACGGCTACATGCAACGCTACAGCTTCGGCGTTCAGCAGGAACTGCTGGCGCAAGTCCTGCTTGATATCGGATACGTTGGCAATCGCGGCACCAAACTTGCCGTCACACGCGGACTCAATCCCATTCCGAACGAGTTCCTGAGCCTGTCCCCCACCCGCGATCAGGCCGCCATTGATCGCCTGAGTCAGCAGGTGCGCAATCCGTTCTTCCCATCGCTCGCGGGCACCGACTTAGCCGCACAGACCGTGGCCCGCTCGCAACTTCTCCGCCCCTTCCCGCACTTCAGCGGCTTGAGCGTGGATCAGCCGATCGGCTATTCCTGGTATCACTCGGTGCAGGCGCAGGCGGAGCGCCGTTTCCGCAAGGGCTTCACGATGCAGGTGAGCTACACCTATTCGAAATTCATGGAAGCCACCGGTTTTCTCAACGGCGCCGACCCTTTTCTCGAAGAAGTTGTATCCGACCTGGATCGTACTCACCGAATCACTGGCAGCGGGATTTACGAACTCCCCTTGCAGCGTTTCATCGGCAAGGGCTGGCAGATCCAGGCCGTCTGGCAGCGCAACTCGGGCGCGCCCTTCGGCGCCGGGAACGCATTGCTCACCGGCGACATTCGCGACGCCCGTTTGCCCGGGGGCGAGCAGATGCTGGACCGATGGTTCAATACCTCGGTCTTCAACCGCGTCCCCGCGCAGCAGCTTGCTTCGAACGTGCGCCGCCTCTCGACGCGCTTCACCGGCCTTCGCACACCTGGCCAGGAAACCTGGGATCTTTCGCTTGTCAAAGATACGCGCATTCGCGAGCATTTCCGGCTCCAGTTTCGCGCCGAATTCCTGAACGCGTTGAACAAATCGAATCTCGCCGGCCCGAACACGGATCCCGTCAATCCACTGTTCGGCCGCATCACGGCGACCAACGGATTTCCCAGGCAAATTCATTTGGGCCTGAAATTGTTTTATTGACGGTCGCCCGTGATAGCATCGTCGAAAATGCTATCCCGACGTGGTTTTCTTCGTGCCGCCGCGGCTCTGCCCGCGCTCGCGCAGTCCTCTCCGCGCAAGCACAACGTTCTCTTCATCGCCATCGACGATCTGAAACCCGCCATCGGCGCCTATGGGGATACCAACGCGATCACCCCGAATATCGACAGGCTTGCCGCGCGCGGTCTGACGCTGACCCGCGCGTACTGCCAGCAGGCCGTCTGCAGTCCCACGCGCACCTCGCTTTTGCTCGGCCGCCGTCCGGACACGACGAAGATCTACGACCTGCAGCACCACTTCCGCGGCACGCTGCCCGATGTGGTTACGCTGCCCCAGCACTTTAAGAATCATGGCTACGTTACCGCCGGGCTCAGCAAGATCTGGCACGGCGGACTGGAGGATGGCCGCAGCTATACGATCTCGCATTGGACTCCCACGAGCCCCGGCTCATGGGGGAGCGTCGAGAACGCCACTTGGCAGTCTCGCCGGGAGGCCGGTGTCATCGCCGCTGGTTGGCAAACGCCGCCCGCTCAGCAAAACGCCCAGAAAAAGAAGCGCAACGCCGCCAACCGCTCCCACGTATGGGAGTCGCCCGATGTCGCCGACGAAGAATTGGCCGACGGCCAGACCGCTGTCCAGGCCACCCGCGCGCTCGCTCAGCTCAAAAACGAGCGCTTCTTCCTGATGGTTGGATTCCTCAAGCCGCACCTTCCCTTCATCGCGCCTAAACGGTACTTCGACCTGCATCAGCCCGAGAAGTTCAAGCTCGCTCCGTTTCGAAAACCGCCGGCGGGCTCGCCGGACTTTGCCCTGCATACGAACGGAGAGCTTCGCACCTACAAGGGCGTGCCGGAGGACGGGCCAATCCCGGAGAAGCTCCAGCACGAACTGCTTCACGCTTACTACGCATCCGCCAGCTATACCGACGCTCAAATCGGCAAGGTGCTTGCCGCATTGGATGCCAATGGCCTTCGCGACAACACGATCGTCGTTCTTTGGGGTGACCACGGCTGGCACCTCGGCGATCATGGTCTGTGGCACAAGCACACCAACTTCGAACAGGCCACCCGCGTTCCTCTCATTCTAAGCGTGCCCGGCGCAAAGACGGCGGGCCGCAAGTCGGCCGGTTTCACGGAGTTTGTCGATATCTATCCGACGCTCACCGAACTCTGCGGACTTCCACCGTCGCCGGGAATGGAGGGCGTCAGCTTCGCGCCGCTTGTCGACAATCCGGACCGCCCCTGGAAGAAGGCCGCCTTCAGCCAGTACCCTCGCAACACACTGATGGGTTACTCCATGCGCACGGATCGCTACCGGCTCACACTCTGGAAAGACCGGCAGACGGGCAAGGAGGAGGCGGCTGAACTCTTCGATTACGAGAAGGATCCGCACGAACAATCGAACCTCGCCAACTCCCCGGCCTACTCTCAAACGCTTCAGGATCTTCGCGCCCAATTCAATGCCGGCTGGCGCGGGGCGTTGCCGCGATAGCTGGCACAGTCCGGACGAAAATTGGAGAGTAGGAACGGCGAAGCCAGCAGTCGCCACTCGCGTTCTTGACTGGGCACGGTTCCCCGCCGTCGAGAGCGTTCCAGGCCGCAGCATGGAGCCGCCCAACGTAGAATAATAGTATCGATGCCAGAAACTGAATCCCTCCTGTCCTTTCTGGCACACGTGCGCCGCCGCTACGTCACCACCGAACTCGTCCGTAACGGCATGACCGCTCTCACTTTTGGCCTCGGCGGCCTTGTTGTCCTTCTCCTGGCGGGCACGCAGATCTTCGACTGGTATTGGCCCGCGGCCCTCTTCGCCGGCGCCGCCGTTGCCGGCATCGTACAGTTTCGGCGGCGCATGCCGGACCGCTACCGCATCGCCCAGATCGCCGACCATCGCCTGGGCCTGCACGACGCATTGTCAACGGCTCTTAATTTCCTTCCCGAAAACGGGCCGCTTGTCGAGTGGCAGCGTGCGCGAGCCGGCCGTCTGGCCGCCACCCTTTCAGCGGGGCATGCCGTGCCCATGATCTGGCCCCGGACTACCTATGCCGTCGCCGCCCTCGCCCTAACCGCGTTCACGCTGCTTGGCATCCGGTACGGCATCCTCCATACGCTTGATCTCTCTGCGCCCGTCTCTGAAGCTGTCGTCGATGCCTTCCGTTTCTGGCCCAGCGAGGACAAGAAAAAGTTCGCCGGCCAGCGTCCGAAAGATATTGATGAAGAGCTGAAGAAACTCGGCCTGTCGATCGACGACGGCGCAAAGGACGAAATCACTAAGATCGAGCAGGCCAAGGAAGGCGAGATCACGACGTCCGATATTCCCGACGTCAACGATTTGAGCGATACCGCCCGTGGCGAAAAGGCAAAGGCCAGCACCGACGGCAAGGGAACCAACGAAGGCGATCCCGATGGCAAAGGCGGCGAGGGCGAAAAGGAGGCGGATGAGGGAAACGCCGGCGATCCCGATCAGAAGGGCCGGCCCGATAGCAAGCAGTCCGCCAAGGATGGCAAGCAAGGCCAGAAGGGCGGGGAACAGGGCAATCAACAGGGCCAGAACTCCTCCATGCTCGACAAGATGAAGGACGCTTTCGCCAACATGATGAATAAGCTCAAGCAGCCCAATCAGGACGAAGGCCAGAAACAGGCAGCCAACCAGAAGGGCGGCGAAAAGGGCGGGGCCCAGCAAAAGGGCGGTCAGCAGGGCGGCAAACAGCCTGGTAAAGGCGAGAACGCGCAGAATGGAGCCGAGCAGCCAGGCGATGCGTCCGACGCGGCCGAGAAACAGGCCAACGCACAAGGGCAATCCGGCGACAAGTCGGCTGCAATGCAAGCGCCTCCGGATGCCAAGAGCGGCGTCGGCAAGGCCGATGGCGACAAGTCCATCAAGGAAGCCCAGCAACTCCAGGCCATGGGCAAGATCTCGGAAATTCTAGGCAAACGGGCCAAGGATATCTCGGGCGAGGTGATGGTTGAGGTCAACGGCGGCAAGCAGCAGCTCCGCACGCAGTACGGCAACTCCAACGCCCGCCACTCCGAATCCGGCGGCGAAATTCATCGCGACGAAGTGCCGCTTCGGCACCAGGCCTACGTTCAACAGTACTTTGAAGAAGTGCGAAAACAGGCCGCGCCTGTTACCAAGAAACAATGAAGCTTGCCCTGCTGCTGGTCTTGGTGGCCGCAACGAACGCCCAGGACTGGAAATCGCTCGAGGAAGAAACGATGCGCCACTTCCAGGCGCTGCTCCGTTTCGACACGTCCGACCCGCCGGGCCGCGAGCAGGAGGCCGCCGATTATGTGCGCGGCGTCCTCGCCGCCGAGGGCATCGAGACCAAGGTTTTTGCCGTCGCCAAGGGCCGGCCTAACATTGTCGCCCGCCTGAAGGGCACTGGAAAAAAACGTCCCGTTCTCATCCTCGGCCATACGGACGTCGTCGCCGTGGACGCTAAGAAGTGGACGCACCCGCCCTTCGGCGCTGTGCGCCAGGGCGGCCACGTGTATGGGCGCGGCACCATTGACGACAAGGACAACGTCGTCGCCAGCCTCATGACTATGCTCGTGCTCAAGCGGCTAAACGTCCCGCTCGATCGCGACGTTATCTTCCTCGCCGAGTCCGGCGAAGAAGGGCATACCCGCGTCGGAATTCAATTTATGGTGGGCGCGCACTTCAATGAAATCGACGCCGAGTTCTGTCTCGGCGAGGGCTGGGGCGGCGTCCGCGAAGGCGGCAAGCTTCGCTACGTCGGCGTCTCTACGACGGAGAAAACACCTTACCGCGCCGTCCTTACTTCGCGCGGCCCGGCCGGTCACGGTTCGAAACCGATGAAGTCAAACGCGCTGCTCCACCTCTCCCGCGCCGTCGTGAAGGTCAGCGAATTCCGCCCGCCCGTGAAGTGGAACGATACGACCCGAGCTTACTTTGAGCGCCTCGCCACCATTTCTTCGGCCGAAGACGCCGCCCGTTTCAATGGTCTCGTCGACCCGGCCCGCACCGAGTCGATTCAGGACTACCTCGCCGAGCATGACTCCACCAACTATGCCATGCTCCGGACCACGATCTCGCCGACGATTCTCCAAGCTGGTTTCCGGAGCAACGTCATCCCCTCCGAAGCGCAGGCCACCCTCGACATTCGTCTCATCCCCGGCGACAGCGGGCCGGCGTTTCTAGAAGAACTTCGCAAGCTCATCAACGACCCGCAAGTTGAAGTCACCCGCATGGTGGCCGACATTCGTCCCTCTTCTCCGCCTTCGCCGCTCGATACGGAAGCCTTCCGCGCGATTGAGGCAGCGGGCCGGCGCGTCTATCCGGGCGTTCCCACAATTCCCGCCATGATGACCGCTTCCACCGACATGGCAAACCTGCGCGCCAAGGGCATGGCCTGCTATGGCATAGGCCCCGCCCTCGATATTGAGGACGGACCGCTCGGCTACGGCGCGCATTCCGATCAGGAACGTCTGCTCGAATCCGCTCTGCACGACTTCGTCCGGTATCAGTACGAAATCGTCGAGAGCCTCGCCAAAGCGCGGTAACTACTTGCCCTCGGCCAGTTGTGCCGTCGTCCGTGCCAGGTAATTTTCCACCTTGGCGTCGTTACGCACGGCTTCCAGGTACGCACCGCGAATGAGTTGGTCCTTGCGGTTCAGCAGCGTCTCTCGAATCGTCTGCTGCACTCGTGGATCGCTCAATTCGCGCTGCCCCGCCGGTTCGCGGCTCAGCAGTTTCAAAATCCGGTACCCCTCATTAGTCTTCAAAATGTTTGAAACCTGCCCGGGTTTCATCTCTGAGATCACCCGCCGCAGATCGGCGCTGGCCTTCGTCAATGCGGACTCGGCGATAAACCCGAGATCGCCGCCGTTCGACGACGAGCCCGGATCCTCCGAATAGTTCTGCGCCAGCATGGAGAAGTCCTCGCCGTTCCGCAGCCGCTGCTCGATGTTCATGATCTTCCGCCGGGCCTGGTCGTCGTTTTGCGCCTTGTCGTTTTTCAGATTGCGAAACTCCGCCTCGGCGCTCGGTGTCGTAAGAATCTGCGCCAGATGCACCGTTGGCTCCACAAGATTGAAGCTCGCGCGATTCGCCGAGTAAAAGTCCGCGATATCTTTCTCGGTAATGTTGATCTTCGAAGTGATGTCCTTGTTGATCAGCTTTTCGATCGACAACTTCTTCCGGATGTCGCTCTTCAGGTCCTCCGGCGACATTTTCTTGGCCGTCAGTTGCTTCTGAAACTCTTCCTGCGTGTATGGCGACTTCAGCTTCGTGAAATCCGCCTCCACGTCCGTATCTGTCGCCAGCAGCCCCTGCTTTTCCGCACGCTGCATCATGATCTCCTGGTCGATCATCGCCCGCAGGACTTCCAGCTTGTTGATCAATACGCCGTCGTCGTTCGCCGCTGCCGGACCCGCTTGGGGAAACTGCACGTTGTACTGCTTATCCACATCCGCGAACGTGATCGCGCGGTTGTTCACGATCGCCGCCACGTTGGCGGGCGGTGCCTTCTTGCATGCCGTGAATACGGCCAGCGTGGCCACAAGAATTGAGAGCGAGCCGCGTGAATGGATCATTGTAGTAGCAATCGCCCATTGTAACGCGCATCCAGAGCCCAAGAGTTGTGAATTCTGGTCGAACTGTTATAGTGAAATTGGATCGCGCATGAAAAGAAAAACGGCCGCCAAAGTCATCGCACCGGAAATTCTTGTGAGCGCCCGCGCCAGCGCGGGGATCGACAGCCGCTCCAAAATCGCCCCAAAGTGTGAGGTTTGCGGCTCAGACTCAGCACCGAACGCCATGGAGGCGCTCTGCTGGGTTTGCCGCCGTCTGAAGATCAGCGCCTGGCGCGACTCCGATCTCCAGGCCTCCAGTTCGCCCGAGTAACCTACCTCATTCGCATCCGGAGCGCCTTCCGGTAGACTTCCAGGGTCTCTCGCGCCGTCCTTTCCCAACTGAACACCGCGGCTCTGGCCACACCGAGTGCGCTCAATTCCGCCGCGCGCCCGCCGTCTAACGCCAACGTACGCATTGCCGCGGTCCAGGCGCGACCGTCGCGCGCGTCGCAATGCATCGCCGCGCCGCCCG
>Ga0194122_10005284_pt1 | contig 12148 bp, 11 predicted proteins | sample TA2MahCa10mmetaG_FD_155487 | JGI IMG/M metagenome (GOLD analysis project Ga0194122, IMG submission 155487) | Freshwater microbial communities from Lake Tanganyika, Tanzania - TA2015021 Mahale Deep Cast 10m | ecosystem: Environmental > Aquatic > Freshwater > Lake | place: Tanzania: Lake...
CTAGCGAAAAGAACCACACAGAGGTAAGGCGCGGTAAAGAACAAGAACACACTTGCTGGTAAGAGGGTCATCAATATTCCATCAAGACCAACTCTCAAATGTGTGCGTAAGGCTGAATCATCAGAGCTATTGGCTGCCTTGGCCATTCGAGGAAACAACGCTGTTACCAGCGAAACCGTTATCACCGCATAAGGCAACAGAAAGATGAGTTGCGCATTTTGAAAACTTGTAAAACCAATACTCGTTTCACCGAGGTTAGTTGTTGCTACGTTGGCGCTGGCCGAAAGCCTTGTTATAGCTATGTAGCTGATCTGGTTGACGGCGACGAAACCTATAGACCAAAGAGCAAGCTTTAATGGCTTTAGCAGACCTGCGTTTTTGAATTTAAAGTCAAGCCGAAACTTAAAACCAATGCTGCGTAGTGCTGGTAACAGAATCAACACCTGTATTAGTAGCCCGGCCGTGGTGCCCAGCCCAAGAAGCACAACTTCAGTTTCACTTAATGTGCCTGACCTGGAGCCGTTGATGCCGAGCAAGAGCGCAGCTGCGACCGATATGACGACTAAATTGTTTGCGATAGGCGCATACATGGGCATCGCAAAGTGTTGGCGAGCATTTAGTACCTGCTGAAGCATGGCAAAGAGCCCAAATAAAAAGATTTGCGGAAGTAAGAATCGGGCGAAGGTATTTGCGGTGTTTCTAACATCAGCGGGCCAATCAGCTGGCCCGTAAATGTTCATGAGTAGAGGGGCGGCTAGAAAAGCGATCAACGTGAGCAGCAGCAGTGCCAGCGCGGTAGCTGTAAGTAATTTGTTGGTGTAAGTAAAGCTCTTCTCGACCCCGCCCTCTATCGCTCGCATGATTTGTGGCAGAAACACAGCGGTAATGGCGCCACCGAGAACGATCGTGTAGATGATGTTCGGTATCGCGTTTGCAATCGTGTAAGCGTCGGCGATCGGCCCAAACCCGATTACTGCAACTATTGCCGCAGTTCGAGCGACCCCTGTGATTCTGGACAACACGGTGCCAAAAGCCATGACCGAACTCGACCGCAGAACTTGTCGCGCGTCGTTCAATTTGGGTCACCCAATTTGCATCAGGCTTTCATTCTTCGCGCCTTGGTGATTTTTTTGGTGATGCTCACACCCGCGAATATCACCAGCAGCACCAGCGCGGCAATGGAAATCCATTGGGCTACTTGGGAATATGCGGTGGTTCTAATGCTTATGACTGCACTGCCCCCGACCCTTTGTCCTTCGCTATTTTCTAGGTAGAGCTCAATTGGGGCGTTGATGTTGGCCTGAACTTCGATGGGAATGTCGACGCTAGTCACCTGTTTTGCTTCGACGACCAAGTCTTGACTAGCCGAAAGATCTATAGAAGTGCCTGCTGGCACATTCGCACCAAGATTTACTCGAATGGGTGCATCTAAGTCGTTATTTATTGTGACTGGTAGCGCGCCCAGGCGACCCGTCAAAGTTAATTCCGGCGAGGTTATTACTGCGATGTTCTGGAACTTGCTTTCAATCTTGGAGTTAACTGCGCTGGTTAGTTCGCGACCCAATTTTGGTTGAGCCACCCACGAAAATGAGAGTCCACGAGAAAGAGCAACCTCTAACTCACTTAGTTCAAGAGAAGGCAACTGAATGACCGACGCCATCTTTTCGAGTCGGTCTTGGCTTTGTTTGAGTAATTCGACTTGTCGTGGCCGTAGTCCTTGGTTTTTTCGAGTTTGTTCGGGCGAGGCGTTTTGTCTTAGAGTTTCATCTAAACGTTGATCAAAGGCGTTCTTTAAAGGAACCAGCTCTGCCCACGGGCCGTCTGCAATCGCACGAGCAGCTGATTGAGCTAGTTGTTTACCCGGGCTCCACCCCGATGGTGGCACGACAACAATCAAGGTTTCTGTGCTGGGTCGCTCGAGTGCGATCAGCGTTAGGTCAGAGGCAATCTGTTGCCTCACCCGCAAAGCTACTGCCGAATCGCTAGAGCCTTTGTCTTCTTCTAAAGGTTCAAATAACCCAGTCACTTGGTCATCGCTAACCAAAATGGGTGTTGAAACGCCACTTAAGCCAATAGAGCTTGGTGAAACATGCGCAGAAGATGTGTAGTTCACTTGGTCTACGAGTGGCACAAGGCGAGACGACATGATGATTGAAACATTTTGTTTTGAAAGAAACCCAATCGACTCAGAATCAAACTTTTGATTCACCACAGCCAAGAGACCTTGCGCGTTGAATTCTGATAATTCTGCTTCTGCGAAGTCGTAGGTGCTTTCTCTTAATTCCGAGATTCGATTGCCCTTGGGGGCCCAAGTCACAGGGTTCGCGAACCCAGTCAGCCAAGTTGAATTAGTTCGTGAAACTGCGTCAAACTTCGTCCACCAATCTTTGATTTGTGGGGAGTTTGTTCCAACTTGCGAGGCACGACCATCACTTACTACGTAGCCAGCTTGTGCTTGTTTTGCGAAGTTCAGCACTGAGGGGTCAGCCAAGATGTTGAACCCCGTGCGAGTTGCGGCGAGCATGTTGGCCAACGACCCATCAGACACAAATTGATTTGGTAATGCTTGCGTAAATGCCACGTCGTCGCCGATTTGGGCGGGGGCACTAAGTAGTGGCCAAATACCAACGACCTTGAGGCGACTTTGCTCGAGCGGGTAATAGGGAATAGCGAGATTTGATCGGGTGGAAGAACCCTCTGGTGGTGAAACAGACACAGATACTGGGTAGACACCGGGGGCGGCGAAACCTAATGCACGCGCAGTAGTGGTTAGAGAAAAGCTGCCCGATCGGTTGGCTGCGATCGAAGTTGGCGTGTTCATGTTCGTGATGGCCACTGGTCGTGATGCTCGCGAAGACTCTGCTGAGAAAGTGCTCGCTATTTCGGAACGACCGGCGAGGGGTTGGCCGACTTGTAGTGAGAGAGAAAGGCCCTCAAGACTTTGTGAACCTTTGTTGGTGATATTGCCCGAGATTCGAATTACTGAGTCGATTGTTGGTGCTAGCGGGCTTAATTGGGTGATTTCTATGGCGATGTCGCTTCGTGGTTGCTCTTGGCCTTCGGCGGGGGCGCTAGCAGTTGCCGCGCTCACGGCCAGAATCAATGTGGTTAAGGCGCTTGCAATTAGTCGGCTTTGAAAACGGGGCTCGGTTTTCAACCTAGATCCGCTCTGCACAAGTTGAGACTAAGGGTGTAGCCACAGACAGGTTGAGCTTTTAGTAAGAGACTTGTGTAAAGGTTCAGTCGTGCAAAACACGTTGATGGTCAATTCAGCGAGAGAACGAATGAGGCCTCAGGTGGCGCGCATAAAGCCGCTTGTCGAAATCTTTAACAAGAGTGGCTTCGATCTCTTCTTTGTTGGTGGACCAGTTCGTGATGCCTTAATGGCACGGCCTGTGATTGATTTGGATTTCACTACCAACGCTAAGCCTGCTGAAATCAACGAGCTCTTGAACCCGATTGCTGAGACAGTGTGGGATGTTGGGGCCAAGTTCGGCACAGTTGGCGGACTAGTAAACGGTGCCAAGGTGGAGATAACCACCTACAGAAGTGATGTTTACCAGCAGGGTTCGCGAAAACCGGACGTCGTATTTGGCACCAAGTTAGAAGATGATCTCAAGCGACGCGATTTCACGGTTAACGCAATGGCGTTGAGCACCGACCTAGAGAACTTCGTTGACCCCTTCAATGGCGTACAAGCACTTATTGACAAGGTGTTGGTGACGCCTACTGACCCGGAAATCTCATTCGGTGACGACCCTCTGCGAATGATGCGTGCAGCGCGTTTTGTGAGCCAACATGACTTTGAGATTGAGGCGCAAGTGTTTGCGGCAATGAAGGCAATGGCAGAGCGAATCGCCGTCGTTTCGGCAGAGCGAGTGCGTGACGAATTGGACTTGATATTGCTCAGCCCAAACCCTGACGCTGGCCTGCGGATTCTTGTTGATACAGGCTTGGCTGATCAGATCTTGCCCGAGCTATCGGGAATGCAAAGCACTGAAGACGAACACAAGTTGCACAAAGATGTTTACGGGCACAGTCTGCAAGTTCTTCGACATGCAGTCGTGCTAGAAGCAGAGCATGAACCCAAACTTGAACCCGATTTGGTTCTTCGCCTAGCTGCTTTGCTTCACGACATAGCAAAACCAGCGACCAAAAAGGTTTCTAAAAATGGTCAAGTTAGCTTTCATCACCATGAGGTAGTTGGGGCCCGTATGGCACGTAATCGTCTTAAAGCATTGCGATACCCGAATGATGTGACTGAGCAGGTTTCTCGACTAGTGGAATTGCATCTGAGGTTTCATGGCTATGCAGACGGTGATTGGACTGATAGCGCCGTTAGGCGATACGTGCGAGATGCAGGTGACCAACTTGTACGGCTACATAAGCTCACCAGGGCAGATTGCACGACACGAAATAAGAAGAAAGCGCTGGATCTACAAAAGACTTATTCTGAGTTAGAGCGCAGAATCGCGGCCTTGGCAGCAGAAGAAGAGCTGGCCGCAATCAGACCCGACCTTGATGGTCGGCAAATTATGGACATACTCGGGCTACAACCTGGTCGTGAAGTTGGCGAAGCCTACGAATACATGTTGGAGTTAAGGCTCGAGCGCGGGCCAATGACTTTCGAAGATGCTCGTGCTGCGTTGCTTGACTGGTGGCAGAAAAGATAGCTCGCCGTTGAAATTCCCGTAACATTCGTTCATGGCAAAACCGGCTGAAGTTGCAGGGTTCGATGCGACAGAACCCCGTGGGCTAGTGGATTACGCGTTGCAGCGGCGTTCTGTGCTGGCCGAATTGCCTAGAAGCATGCACGTTCGTGATTCGAACTGCGATGCTGACCCGTACTTAAAGAAGGCTGCGAAGTTTCATGGCGAGAAAACTGAGCGCGTTTGCCCTGTTTGTGAAGATGGTCGTTTAGTCGAGCTTCAGTACGTGTTTGGCGATGAATTAGGCCCGTATTCAGGCAGACTGAAAAGCACCGCTGAATTACGGGCGATGGCCATTCAACATGGGGAGTTTCGGGTTTATGTGGTTGAGGTGTGTCAAGACTGCGGCTGGAACTTCTTGGTCAAGTCGTTTCAGCTTGGTGATGGTGTGCCACGTCGCCCACTTCGTAAGCCCAAAGATTGGATCGATTAACCAAGAGCGGCAGCGTGATTAGTTGAGGGCGCGCGCTTGGCTGTTCGTTCTTTTTGTCGTTCTAGTTGGTGCGGTAGCCGGCGGGGCATTTGCTTTTGCCGTACAAAGAACTGAGATTCCTCAGGCCAGTGATGTTGCGACTGCGCAAGCAACGGTTGTCTATTGGGACGACGGCACCACTGAGCTGGGGCGTTTTGGTGAAGTAAACCGAACTGACGTCGCACTTGGGCAGTTACCGACGCACCTACCTGCTGCGGTCTTAACGGCAGAAGACCGCGATTTCTTCGCACACACTGGCTTCTCGCCAACCGCAATCGCTCGAGCGATCGTGAACAACTTACGTGGTGGCCCTACTCAGGGCGGCTCAACCATCACTCAGCAATACGCGAAGAACGCTTTCTTGACCCAAGATCAAACAGTTGCTCGTAAGGCACGAGAGCTCCTACTTGCAGTGAAGCTCGAGACGCTAGCTAGCAAAGACATAATTCTGGAGAGATACCTAAACACCATTTATTTCGGACGGGGTACCTACGGCGTTCAAGCAGCAGCGCGCGAATATTTCAATAAAGACGCTGCCGACCTTGACGTTTCAGAGGCTGCCTTCTTGGCAGCTGTCATTAGGTCACCTGGAAATTACGACCCGGACTTCAACTTCGAACAAGCAGAATCACGGTGGAATTTCGTACTTGACGGCATGGTGGCTGAACAAGTGCTGCCTGCGGCCGAACGTGAAGGTCTGCGGTTTCCTAAGGTGCGAGCGATTGGTTTAAGGCAAGAGTTCGCAGGCACTCGTGGCTATTTGCTTGAAACAGTTCGGCAGCAGCTCTATGACTTGGGGTTTAGTGAAAGTGATCTAGATTTGCGCGGCCTTCGGGTGACTTCCACTTTCAATCGAGAGAACCAACGGGCATTAGTAAAGGCGGTAAACGACCAAGGCCCTAAGGGTGACACAACTGGTGTGCGGGTGGGTGCGGTTTCGGTGCGTCCAGGCACTGGCGAAATAGTGGCACTTTTCGGCGGTGAGGATTATTTGACTAACCAACTAAACAATGCGACGCAAGCAACCGCCATGGCAGGTTCGACGTTTAAGCCGTTTGCCTTAGTAGCAGCCCTTGAGAATGACATTTCATTACAGTCAAAGTGGGACGGCAGATCGCCAAGGCGGTTCTTCGATTACCGAGTTCGCAATTACGGGAATTTCTCTTACAAAAAGATTCCGCTTTTACAAGCGACGGTTAAGAGTGTGAACACGGTCTACGTGGCACTTGGCTTAGAGGTCGGGCCGAGTGCAGTCAAAGACGTTGCAGTTCGAGCAGGTCTGCCAGCCGACACACCAGGGTTACTTGACAACGCGACCATCGTGTTAGGAAGTGCGAGCCCAACCGCATTAGGTATGGCTAACGCTTATGCCACTTTTGCAGCCGCTGGGGTAAAAAGTGAGACGAGCGCAATCAAAGAAGTAAGAGGTGCCAATGGCGGCTTGCTTTACCAGTTTGAACCTCGTAAAGACCGGGTATTTCAAACCGACGTGATGGCTGATCTCAACTTCGCCCTAGTGCAATCAGTTAGTTCAGGGACGGGGGCGGCAGCGTCTGTGCCCGGGCACCAGGTTGCGGGTAAGACAGGTACTACCGATGACGACATGTCGGCTTGGTTTGTCGGTTACACACCCGAGTTGGCTACGGCTGTCTTTCTATCTAGACAGAACGCAGAAGGTTCGCCGATTTCGTTAAAGGGTGTTGGTGGGCTTGGGTCTGTCACTGGCGGAACCTTCCCCGCGCGAATCTGGGGTGCCTACATGAAGGAGGTCTTGGCAGATCGCCCACCAGTTGCGTTTGCTCCGCCGGCAAACGTTGGTGATACCACCGACACCGATTTGCCGTTACCAGACGATGTTGTCGAGGTAACCGAAGAAGGTTTGTTCCCAGAGACAACACCTGACAACGCAGAAATTACTGACCCGCTTGCGCCCCCGTCCAACGTCATTCCCCCAGTTGAACCGGTAGTTCCCCTACCCGTTACCCCTTAGCTTGGCTTGTATCAATTCGATGTCTTCGTTCATGGTGGCCTCGGCAGTTTCACAAATAGCGTTCGCCTGACAACTAGCAATCGCGGCTAACAACTCTTCTACGGGTATCTGACCGCTTAAGAAATTAGCGTGACGATCTCTACCTGAGCCAAAACTGTCCTGACTGTTATTAGCGTGAACAAGATCAATTCGGCCGGTTATGGCACGAATGGTTTCGCCAAGAGTCCTTAGGTCGATACCTGCAGCCCAAGCGTGACAAGTGTCAACGCAAAACCCCACGCCAGATTTACCCACTGCCTGCCACAGACTCGTGATCGCCTCTAACGTGCGACCCATCGAGAACTTGCCGCTTGCGGAGTTTTCAATAAATAGCGGCGCGCTTAATTCAAGCGTGGTGACACCCTTGTGCCAGTTTTCGTAACCGGCAGCGGGGTCGTCATCTTTGGTTACGTGTCCTGCGTGCACGACGACACCGGCTGAGTTGAACTCTGCGGCGGTGTCTAGCGTTGACTGCAGCAATTTGCGGCTTGGTATTCGGATCCGGTTGTTCGTGCTGGCCACATTTATGACGTAGGGCGCGTGAACGTAAATTGCCACACCGGCGGCTTCGGCGGCGTCTTTGAGCGCAGAGGTGCCACCGGGCATCGCGACCGCAGGTTTGGCCCATGACGTGGGGTCGCCTAAATTGATTTGCAGGCAATTCGCGCCAAATCGAGTGGCCCAAGCAATTGGGTCTGGCTCGTCGCCAATGGCCGCGCCTACCAAAAATGACATTTCGAGTGAGACTAATCCCGGTCTAACCCTGCAAGAAGCAACGTTTAGGCACACCAGTAACATTCGGGTTCGTTCTTTTTGCTTTTAGCTAGAAGAACCCCACCCTCCTGCTGCGGCTGTGGGCCGTGGCCAATCGACCAGAGGAGGTCGACTTAGCGTGCGTAAGTACGAAGTCATGGTCATCCTCGACCCTGATTTAGAAGAGCGCACTGTCGGCCCGAACCTCGACACTTTTTTAAACGTTGTTCGCCATGCGGGTGGGGTCATCGACAAGGTAGACATTTGGGGTCGGCGACGTTTGGCCTATGAGATCAAGAAACGTCACGAAGGCATCTACGCAGTGGTGGACTTAACCAGCCCAGCTGAGGCGGTGGCCGAATTAGACCGTCAGTTGCGGCTAAACGATGCAGTTTTGCGAACCAAAGTTTTGTGTAGGGAAGACTGAGCGACCATGGCTGCGGGGGACATCAACATCACAGTGGTCGGCAATCTCACCAATGACCCGGAACTTCGCTTTACTTCAAATGGTGCAGCTGTTGCTTCTTTCACGGTTGCCTCGAATAGCCGTTACATGGATCGCACCACCAACGAATGGAAGGACGCCGACCCTGTCTTCATGCGTTGCAACGTTTGGCGTCAGTACGCCGAGAACGTGGCCGAGTCGTTGACCAAGGGCACGCGCGTGATTGTTACTGGGCGCCTAAAACAAAGGTCTTACGAGACTCGTGAGGGCGAGAAGCGCAATGTGATGGAACTTGAAGTCGAAGATGTCGGCCCCGCTTTGCGAAACGCGACTGCCAAGGTTTCAAAAATTGGTCGGACGGGTGACTCAACTGGTGGCACAGCTGCGGCGCCGGCTACGTCAACACCTGCTGATGACCCTTGGGCGACACCTGCGGCTTCAGGTTGGGGCAACGCCGGCACGCCAAGTGAAGAGCCACCCTTCTAGTCATGGGCAGAAAAAGCAAAGTCGTACCCAAGAAGCGACCGAACCCGAATGTGCAACGGAAGTTCAAGAAACGACCGTCGCCATTAACTGAGGCGAAGGTCGAATATGTCGACTACAAAGACATTGCCATGCTTCGTAAATACATTTCTGACAAAGGGAAGATCCGCGCCAGGCGTGTGACTGGCAATACCCCACAACAGCAGCGCGCAGTTGCTGCCGCGATTAAGAACGCTCGTGAAATGGCATTGTTGCCGTACAGCACGACGAATCGATAGGGCGCATTGTTCGATGAAGGTGATTCTTACTCAATCAGTTGCTGACTTAGGCGGCGCGGGCGACGTCGTAGAAGTAAAAGACGGCTACGCCCGAAACTTTCTCATGCCACGTGGCTTGGCGATGCGTTGGACTAAAGGTGCTGAACGCCAGTCGGTGCAGTTGCGCCGCGCACAAAATGCGCGCGTTACTCGTGGCTTAGAGGACGCCGAAGAACTGGCTAAGACGCTTGCTGCAATGAGCATCATCGTGACTGCCAAGGTTGGTGAAGCGGGCAAACTCTTCGGGTCGGTTACTAACACCGACATCGTCGAAGCTGTGGTTCGAGCAGGTGGCCCCACTCTTGATAGGCGTTCGGTCGAGTTGCCGGTGCCGATTAAAACTGCCGGTTCACACCAAGTGCGGGTGCACTTACACCCTCAGGTCAATGCAACTATTTCTGTGGAAGTCACTTCAAGCTAGTTATCTCTTAGCTAGTTGCGCCACCAACCCAGCTGTTGCGGCTTCGACCATATTTAAGACATTGCGAAACTCGTCTATCGGGTGGTGGTAAGGGTCTGGCACGGCTAGTTGTTGGTGCCCTTTAGGTAGATGGCTTAGCGCGGGGTCGAATTCACGCAAGAGTCGAATCTCAGCCTTTAAGCCTTGCTCTTCTGCCATTTCTTCTAGGTCGTTTTGGTTCGAAAGATCCATGGCGATGATCAGATCTCGCTCGTTGAAATAGCGTGGCTTGAATTGCTTGACTTTGTGCTTTATTGCGTAGCCACGTTCTTGCAAGACCTTCAACGAGTTGGGGTGGGCGTTTTGCCCAACGTGCCAGTCGCCTGTGCCTGATGAGTCAACTTTGAGGGCAAGACCAGCGTCTTTGGCCTGGAAGGCCAACACGGCCTCGGCCATGGGGGAACGGCAAATGTTGCCGAGGCAAACCATCATGACTCGAATCTCATTGTTTTGATCTTTAAGGCTTGAAGGCATTACTTAAGTCAGACTAGTAGTCGCCAGTTTGTTTTGGTTAAGAAGTTAAGCCGCAACCAGAGGCTTATGCACCTAAGAACTAACCACCATCCGATAGTGACCCAGAGCCAGCTCACGTCTTGTTGAGTTTGGTAGACCCACCAGAGAACTGGTAAGAATGCGATTAAGACCCCGGTTTGAACCCACGCTAGAAACTTGAAATCACTAGCACCAATTAAGACCCCGTCCCAAGCGAAGGCCAAACTGGCAGGGGGCATTAGTGCAGCAACAACCAGCAGCGCTGCGGCGGTTTGTGATTGCACGATTGGCGCATCAGTAAAGAGCTCGCTAAGTGGGGTAGCGGTTGCCAGCAATATCAGAGCAAGGGCAAGACCTAAAAGAACACTCCAGAGAGTGATTCGCTGGTTGATCAGCGTCGCTTCGGCAGCTTGTCGGCTACCTAAGCTTTTTGCGACCAGGGCTTGCGCGGCAATCGCTAAAGCGTCGAGAGCGAAGACGGCAACCCCATAAATTGCGAAGGTCGCGTGGTAGGCAGCAAGAGATGTCGTGCCTAACGCGCTTGCTACTAAAAGTACGGCAATAAGAACCACGCGTAGCATCGCCGTGCGCCACAACAGCAACGAAGAGGCTTGTGCGAAATTCTTGATTTGAGCCAGTTGAGGGCGCCACTTATGCCAGTTTCCTTTGACATGGCGATTAATTGCTAGTGCATAACCGATGACGGCAACGACTTCTGCCACAACTGTCGACCAGGCTGAGCCGGCTATTCCCCAATTGAGAACGAGTACTGCTACCGCGCAAACGCCCGTATTGACGATTACTGCTAGCACGCTAACTATCAGGGTGGCCTTTGTATCTTGAAATCCCCGAAGCGCCCCCGTTAGCGCCATCGAAACCAACAGGAAAGGAATCGCCGCTGCGCATATGAGCAGGTAGGTAGCAGCAGGTTTTGTTACTTCTGATGGTGAGAGTGCGGCTGCTAGTTGATTGGCACTCGCAGCCAAAATGATTGCGACTACTACACCAATGCCGGCAGCGAAGATCACAGAGTTTTGTGTTTCGCGAAAGGCCTCGTCCAACTTTTTTGCTCCGACGAGTCTGCCAACGCTCGCGGTGGTTCCATATGCGAAAAAGATTGATAGGGCGATGACGGTGCCAATTACCGTTGCACCAACACCGAGGGCCGCGAGTTGATCGGGGCCGAGAGTGCCAACGATTACGGCGTCAGTGACCATGAACAGCGCCGGTGCGACTAAGGCGCCGAAGGCAGGTACTGCCAGGCGAAAGATTTGTCGGTCTAAGTCACGCATGTGGCAAGAATCGTTGAAGTGACTGGCGGTGTTGCGCCTGGTTTTCGAGTTTTGCTCCACTTGAGGTGCGGTGACTTTGCCCAAGTCAGAAGGGGTGGGTCGGGGGTGGTGTGCCTGGCGCCCACAGGCTTGTCCCCAGGTGCGGCAGGCAAAAGTGGCGTGTTTCCACATGCAATCATCGGTTGTTCACAGACTCATCCACATGTCTATTTGGTTTTGTCAGACGTGAAACCTACCCTCGCGATGATGTCCGTCGCGGAATTTCCGTACCCCGATGACCTCAGCCCAATCGATCGGTTACCACCGCAAGATTTGGCGTCTGAGGCTTGCGTCCTGGGTGCGATGTTGCTTAGCAAAGATGCTATTGCTGAAGTCGTTGAGCGATTGCGTGAGTACGACTTTTACCGCCCGGTTCATCAGACTCTCTATGCGCGAATTCTCGATCTTTACACCAGAGGTGAGCCTGTGGATGCGGTGACTTTGGCTGCAGAGCTAACTAAAACGGGTGAGCTCGTTCGAATTGGTGGGGCTGCTTACTTACACACCTTGGTTTCGAGTGTGCCGACTGCTGCAAATGCTGAGTACTACGCGCGCATCGTTAAAGAGAAGGCGATCTTGAGGCGATTGGTAAACGCCGGTACGCGTATTGCGCAAATGGGTTACAGCGAGACGGGTGAAGTTGATGACTTGGTCGAT
>Ga0194122_10005297_pt1 | contig 12123 bp, 9 predicted proteins | sample TA2MahCa10mmetaG_FD_155487 | JGI IMG/M metagenome (GOLD analysis project Ga0194122, IMG submission 155487) | Freshwater microbial communities from Lake Tanganyika, Tanzania - TA2015021 Mahale Deep Cast 10m | ecosystem: Environmental > Aquatic > Freshwater > Lake | place: Tanzania: Lake...
TAACTTTTATAAAGTTTATTCAAAAAATAGCCAGTTTGGAAGCCTCTAAAATAAACTTCCAAGAGCTACAGGAAAAAATCAAAATCAAAAAAGAGTAGCTGAACAAATAAGCGTTTTCATTGCTTGATTAGGAGGGTAGATTCAAAAAAGGAATTGAAGAAATAAAAAAGACTATAGTGAATATTCAAAATACAGTAAAGGAGAGTGTTTAATAGTAAGCAAAAAAAAGAAAAAAAATATAAGATGATCTAGAAAAATCACTTGATGATATCAGATCAAAAATCACAGAATTTTAAAGTGAATCTTAAAAGTTTGATAAATAAAACGCTGAACTGAAAGAAAAAATCGAAGGAATCAAAGCCAAACTGAGTGGAATTGAGTAAACCTTTAAAGTCAAAGCATAATAGAAAGATGAGTAAATCAAAGCATAGAGAGATGAACTGACTAGTAAATTGAAAGACCTGGAGGTTGAAGTTTAGCAAGCGACATAGTTAAATAAAGAGTATAGTACTTTATAAAAACAAAACTTTGATAATAAAATTGCTCTCTATTTGAAAACAAAGAAGTTTTCAGAGTTTTCATCTAGCTTCTAAAGCTCAGCCAATACTTTACAATCTTGTAAGGAAGAACTCCTAAAAGGAGTACATCGTATGAATGTAGCATAAGAGTCAATAGGATAGAGTAATAAAACAGTTGAATAGATAAATCACCAGTACTTGATTTAGCTCAAGAGACAACAAGAAAAGTAGCAAAAGATATAAGAGATAAAGAAATAGAAAGATAGTGTTAGAACACATATACTTTAGCTTCAGAATAAGCTGAAAGAAAAGAAAAGTAAGGTTGAAGCCTGATCATCATAAAATAGTATACATGTTAAATATTTAACAGATTAGACTTCAATAAAATAGTAAGAGGACAATCAAAGAGAAACTATTTTTCAGAATTCCTACAACACTTAAGGAGTAACTTTTCGTTATTTGAGATATTTGGTTATGAAAGGATGGCGCATAATCTGTTTCATCTCCATTCTTTCCTCCGGCTTTTTCTTCATAATACTGAGTATAAAATCTTTAGCCTCATCAGTGACATCTACATATTCAGGAAAGCTGATTTCATCTTCAACCTTTGTTAACAAAAAATACTATTCTATTGAGATCGAATTAAGAGTAAATTCTAAAAGGAATCTTTCCTAGTAAGCATTAATATGACATCATTCCGATCGACCATATGTCAATCTTTTAATCATACTATGTTTACAGTACGATTTAAAGAGAGTAGTATAAAGGAGAACCTGAGATTGTTTTACGTGTTCCATTTCCACAATGAACTGCCCATCCAAAATCACTGATCTTTACTGTGCCTAAATAAGCAAACATATACGAAATTAAACAGAATATTTTATGGCTTTATGTCTCTGTGGATGATCTCTTCTTTATGTATATAGTCCAATCCTTCACAGATTTATCTGATGATGGGGCTCACTTAGTTCTACTCCATTCTTCTATTTTTGCGTATCATATCTAGGAGTTGCCCATCTGTGCAAAACTATACGAGAAGATAGATATTTTCTGAGTCTTAGAAATAGCCATAGAGTGGAGCTACGTTTCTGTGCGATAAATAGAACTGAATGCTAAGTTATCTTGCGATTTGGTTTTAATAATTTTAAGATTTGATTTGTTTTTTGGACATTACTTTCATACCACAAATAAAACCAGTTAGCTTGTGTTGCACTAACATTACTTATCCAAACTGACCTTTACCCATTTTTTTACCAATTTTGAAGTCATCTTTCTTAAATTTTCTTGGGGTTGCTGTTTTATGATTGATTTTAGCATTGATATTTTTTTAAACGGATTTGTTTGGAACCTAGGATGAATGTATCTTTGTTGATTAAGTAGTAGTTTTTGAATAAAGGCTCTCTTATTTTGGAGAAGAGACATTGCTATTGCTAGATTTAAGATTTATTCCAAGCATTTTGAGTAGTTTTTAATCAGTTTTCTAACTCTCAATGGCAAAGGGACTTTTCTTTTTAAACATTTTTGTCTCTTTTTTATACATAATCTCTAACTTTAATTTGAAGCTGAGATACTTGTCGATAAATTAGACATTCTTTTCATCCAATCATCATCGAATTTATGATTATCACCTTACTTGACTGTAGTTTTAAATATTTGAGTTTGATTGCAGTTTATAGTAATTTTATAATTGTTTTCTTAAATATTTTGAACATTTAAAGTATTAGGAGAAGTCGCATTTATTAGATTTTGTCCATTTTGATTGCTATTCACAAATTTCATGTTGGATACTTGTTGAGTAAGTTTAGGAGGAAGAAAAGCTGGAGTATTTTTAGGTCTGCAACTTTCAATTTTTTGAGAAAGTTGGTTCATTTGTTGTTTTATTTCGAATATTTATTGATTTCTTCTATTCTGTAACATCTAAGATAAATCTCTTTCTTAGCTTACCACCTTTGCTTTCGATATTAGAAACTAAATTCCTTTTGATGATTCGTTCTGTTGCAGTGGGACGTCGGTAAGGGATGGAAAGTTATGAGTTTTTACATAGCTTTATTATTGAAGAAAATCATAGATGAGGCCATCTTGGGTTTTTGAGGTCGATCCTGTCTAAACGCAAGAGGTTGGGGAATTATATGTTGAATAACTGTAGTTTTTTATCCAATTTTGTTCGGTTAATCATCGATCTAATGAATAACTCTACCCATCATCTCTAGTTTGCCCAACCCAAAGGAACTTGAGAAAGTTTGACTATGAGTGTTATTAGGCAGTTGTATTGTAGACTTATGCATGATTCTTTCGTTTTGCTGGTGATGAAAGTTAGGAAAATTCTGAACAGTTTAGTTTTGCTAATGGGGAGTTAGAAATGTGGGGGATGTTAGGTTGGGTCTTAGCTGAAAATTGGGAGTGTTAGTATGTAGTTGAGTTGAATTTGTGTTGGTAAAGTTAGGCTGCATGTGACTATAATTCTTTTGATTATGAATCAATGAAGTCAATTATAGAAAATATAAATTCTAGCTCCATAAATTAGTCAAAAAGTCCAAATATTTTAATACCATAATTTATGAAAGTTTTATTCTTTTTTTACTTTTATTGTCAAACAAACCATTATGTTTTATAGATTTTGTGTATGAAGGTAGATAGTCTATTCATCTATATTTTTCAGGATAGAAATTGTGTGAAGTTAAAAATTAAGTTGAATAATATAATTCAATCCCATTAATATTTTTATTAATGACTTAGGTAGAGACGCACCATAAGAAAAGTCATCAATAACACTGTAGTTATCAATAGATACAGAAAATTGTGAGAACTGCATTCGTTAGAAAAAATAGAATTAAACTTGGATTAAAATCTATCAAAGACTCCAAGAAGTATAAAAAAACGCACAACGCATCAGCAATGCTGTCAAAGAACATAAACTGTCTAGTGACACTAACCGATCCTTCTATAAATCATACGAACAAAAGATTATTAGTCTGCCCAAAGTCAAAAAATAAGTCAACTCTTCTGCTCTATAAAATTTAGGATTTGAAGTAGCGATCAGGATTCTTTAAAAATAGTCGAAAAGCAAGGTGATTATTGATTAGAATAATAGACTAAAGAAAGAGCTTAATTAAATGTACTTTATTTTTCATTTAGTCGAAAATAACGTTGGGAAGAGTCACCTCGAAAAGCCAATCAGAGTATGAACTTCTCTTACTTCAGTGAGAAAAAGGAAGAGAGAAGTAATTTAGATGAAACAATTGTTTCACTAGGATTTAAAAGTACCTCTATTAGATAAAATGAGACTTAAATTTCTGAAAAGATAGAGAACAGACATTCTGAAGAGAGTAAGTAAAATTCTTCAACACAGTCCTCCTCTTTTAATCTTGGAAGAGCAAGGAATACTTTCGATTTGAGCAGATATAACGATCTTAATCTATGGCTCTACGAAAACGATAAGCATACCAAGCTGTAATAAGATTTGTTTGCTCCTAGAAATGCGACTAAAAATTCATTTTTGGGTAAAAGAACTTCTCAGATTCTACCATCGATAAGACCGAGAAAATGAGATTATAATTAAATTTTTTTAGTTAGATTGCTGTTATTATTTTTATCATTAAGTTTAGATGTTAAACAAGTCTAAAAAATACAATCAAGATAAAGAATCGAGCATCAAACGCCAAAATTATGCAGAAAAACATCAAGATTCTGTAAAAACCAGTCTAGCAGTCACCCGACGTAAAGGCGAAATCAATAACAAAGAAAATTTCATACAAATAACAGAGCCATTAGATGCTATTGGAATGCATTCACATTCAAAATAGTTTGTATTGTCAAGGGATAGTCTATCTACCAATGGGCGGGGCAAAATGAAAGATATCAGCAGTGCTAGTAATATAAAAAATGATTATGCTCGATAAGCATCAGCTAAGAAACAAAAGTAGAAATAATAATAGCTATTTGACCGTAGACTATCACTTAAGTGTACAGGCAATCATTCGCAACAAATATAGCATCAAAAATCACAAAGATTTTCAATGGCTCCTCTAAGAAGAGAATCTTTTTCTACACAATTAAATGCGCCAAGTAATCTTCTCGAAGAGAAGGAATCAACAAGTTCATTATATCAAAATTCAATAATAAGTAGTCAATCCAAAAGTCGTCAAACTTTGAAAAAATAAGTCATAATCACCAATCTTATGAACAAGCTAGACCATTAGGAAGATTTAAGGTCTATCATAGAATTGAAACTTAAAACAGGTTCAAGTTCAACTCAACTACATAAAGAAAAACGAAATCAAAGCTATATAACAGATTTTGCCGAAGAACCAAACAACCACTCTATGGCTGCAAAATTAAAACAATGCGAAACCTAAATAACTTATTTCAAAGAGATCATTAAAGAAATGTCTGAAAGTAATAGTTATACTATTTAGAAATAATTGACTTGACTGATTAGAAAAAGTTTGGAAAAAAGTCTACACACCATATTGTCCATTCCGCTTCAAAACCTACTTATAACAATTGTGAGCTATATGAGATAATAAAGAAAGTAAAGGATAATGGTTGCTAAAAATGTAAAAACTGTTAATGTCGGCAAAAATAAAGAGAAAGTAATGTTAAAAGTAGTCGTTTTTAAAATTCTGCAACCAAGATGAACAAAAGTTAATCAAAAGCAAATGAGTCATTTGATTTTTTGGATAATTTGGAGCTAACTTTGAAAGTACTAGAATGCAAAAAGAATTGAAAACTGATATTTTTACTTTGAGATACATCTATCTTTGATTATTGATACATTTCATGTTTGCCATATATAAAAAAAATACTGATAAGAATTGATCAAACAGATAACGATCTATTATAAAATCAAAGGTTGGCTATTATTGATAAGGCGTGATGGAAGTAAGATATGTATGTTTCATTAGGCCCTGTTAACTGCATGTTTACAGTGTTGCTTGTTTTGTCAAATATGACCTATGAGATGAGGTTAACTCCATTCACTAACTCACAACTGAAAACCATCAACTCATTGGGGCCATTTTCATGTCTAACTTGTAAATTTACATTGTTATCTTAGAGCTTTTGCTTGAACTCGTTAAGATTTAGTCTATGATCTAGGACTTATTGCTTCTTTATGTTTTGAGGATTAGATACAATTTCTTTGTATTGCTAGACAGTTAGAGTTTTTTTACCGAGCATTGCAACTGTTAAGCTGCAAGGTACTTTAAAAACATAAACATCATCCAAAACCTTCAAAGCACAGTCAATGTGATAAGGGAAGCCATCAAGTTCACTGCATTCCCCACCTATAACAAGATTTAGTTTCATTTCTCGAGATTATCCAGGCCTGAGAGTTAAACCGGGCATGTAAATCTAAGGATATGTAATTCTGAATGCATTTACATTCATTTTGAGTGCGAAATCCTAAATAATTACAAAAATACACTAAATAAGATTTGTGAAAGATTACTAAACAAAAGCTGTAGTAGTACATTATCTCCTTATCTTTGGAAAGCTGCTTTGATGTTCAATCCACTATATTTACTTTCTCTAGTGTAATCTGATTATGTTATAACTGGAACATATGGTACAACAATATTTTTATGAGTTTTAGCAGGCGCTTACATAAAATTGACAAACGAAGTTCCTTGGTTGCCTTGATTACCTTGAACTATTGAAGTTGAGAAATTGCTTTACTGTGATACTTGATTTTGAACTGAAGTTTGGAATGCTCTTGGAGCTGATGGTTCACTTGTTAAATCTAACAATGATGAACCCTGAGTTGAAGCTGTTTGCCTAACCTAAGGTTCAATATCTAAAAGGTTTACTGGCTTAGGAGCTTAAACTTGCTGAGGTTGAACAATATTTTGTACTGGTGGAGTTTCAATATTGAGTAAGTCAGAAGGAGAGTTATCTGCAAGTCCTTCATTTTTATTCGCAAAAGAAATTGTTTTTTCTTAGAAAAACACAGCTTTTTATTCTTTGACGTTCTTGGGAAGCAGCTATTCTGCATCTTCTTAGATAACTTCTTTGGAATTAGCATTATCCTTTAATCTTTTCACAAATTCTTCAGGCTTTTTAAGATAGACACTTGATAAATGGCCGATGTTTTAGATCAAGTTCTATAAAAATTATGTCTAAAGTGTGTAAGATTGATCAGAAATGAGTGGTCTTGGACTTAAGATGATCTTTTTAGCAAGTTGTGGATTAATTGATAGTAGTCTCCAGTAGATGAATCCTCTATCTCTTAAATCAGGATTTTCACATTCTTTTGTGATATATTTAAAAAGATCTTTCAAAATTTCTTGACCATCTTCAGGTCTAAGCAGATAAAGTTTCATGCAGCTAATTAAAATCTGTTGTTGTACTACATCTGGCTCGTCTTTGAAATTCTATACAAAGTTAGCCATTAGTTAGTCAGCATTATCAATAATTTCGATGTATTCTCCAATAATCCAAACAATTGAAGCCTTTGCCTGAGGATCGTCAAGATTGTTGAGGTTTTAGCAAATATCGCTAAGCAAACCTTAGTATTTGTTGGGGTATTTCCTAAAAATATCTCGAATAACAATGACAGCTTCTTGTACTACATAAGGAATCTTTGTTTTAAGGGTTTCCCATAAACATTGTACACATTTATCAGCCATTTTCTCCAATTTGATAGCACATTTACCCATTGTATTTACAGTTCTTCTCACAAACTCAACATCAACTTCATGGATGTATTCTTTGAGCTCATGTAAAATCATCAGAATATTTTCATTATTGGCTATCTTAGAAAGTACTTCTAATTTTTATAACTTGACATAGAGAGGATCATGATAGTTAACGAAAAAGATTTTTAGTTATTTGGGTAATAGCAAAGGTCTTTTTTGAAGTACTAAGTTTATTGTTTTTAAGACTAAGTAGCTTATCTCATTCTAACGTGAGATCATTGTTATTAAAGGTGCGCTTATCTTGTTGTTATATGTACGGATGGTTTCTGCATTCGAGAGATAGTCCATATATCTTATGATCAATCTGATTGAAGATAAAGCAACTGCCGAGTTTGTATGAGCCAATCTACTTGATACTCTCTCCATTATACTTTCAGCCTACTGCGGATCTTTGGGTAAATATCCAGCCAAAGTATCCAAAATATAAACAACACCCCACTCATTACAATCATTCATCGCTGTGAGTAGTTTTTGAGTCAAATTTTCGTTGAGTTTAAGAAGTGGCTTTCCTTTGAGCTAGCTGCATATGGAAAGGGAAACAAGAGCATTTGAGACGACAGTAGCGTTACCGTCATTCAGCAGATTTTCTAATAATTTCAAAAATCCTTGATCTTACATGATTTGTGGGGCGATTTCGAACATTTTGGGCACACACAAGGCTCCTGTTTTTCTAACATAGGGATCTTCATCCTTGAGTGCACTTTTTAAAGGGTCAAGCAAATACTCAGTTATATCTTTGATTCTGATACAGCCCATCGTTCTGACTGCTAATGCACGCAAAAAAGGATTTGTTTTATCGACTGCGTCCTAAATCAAAACGATCTTACTTTTCTGAAAGTGTTGACTCCGAGGATGGCGAGGTCGGGATGAGCTTTAGCGTAGCTCATAACGTAAAGATAAATGAGTTTTTTGAGCTGTAGCGAAGGTGTTGTGATATTTTTAAGTACATCCATAAAGAGAGATGAGACGTCTTTGCCGTTGGTCATGTACGAGATGATACCTCTAATGGCCTCTTGTTTTTGGTCGATGTCTATGCCGTTGAGTTTCTCTTTGAGTTCTCGAATTTATCTCGGTTTCTTCTGCTCCTTATTTTCAGATGTCATATATTTTAAAATTTGTAAATTTCATTTAAAACTCTTTAATTCGCTATACATGTGTTAACCAAAGATAGGCTAGTTTTAATAAACGATATTAAGTTGAGTATGATCAGATAAATTATATGAGTGCTTAATAATCACATTAAAAAGGCAAGGCTTGTCTAGGTTGTATCAATAATCGACTTTCAGCCAGAATCAAAAGACTATATGCTAAGCTATTTCAGGGAGGAAATCAGAATGAAACTTTGGTGATTTCAAACAAAAGATCTTTTTGCTAGGCTTTGATTAAGGGCAATAGTATTTAAGCTAATGAAGAATAATAGCAATTCAAAGAATGTAGGCAGTTTTTGAAAGAGATAGAAGTTGAGAAAGATATAAATTGACTGAGGGGGGAAGAGAGCATTAATCTTTTATATTTTATTAACAAATTCTGATCTCTTTTGACTAAAATCTAGATGTGAAAAAAATACAACAGATTATAGAGTGTTTGAAACTTCCCAAACCGATCTCTCTACTCCCAAGTATCTCCATCCCACCCTTATTTTCAATCCTTACCAAATAAATTCCAAATATTGTTTTAGTGTATTTGACTGTTATTTGTATATTAGAAATATTATTTATATCTTCTTTATCAGAAATTACAAAAATAGTAGAACATGCAACTCAAGTTCCACTAGATGAACCATACCTCATCTGCTAAATCACTAAAAAAGTGCACATCGATTCCTAGTTTCACATATACCAACCACTCCTCCTCAACCTCTTCCAACTCTATTGATTCCATCGATGATTAATATAGAAAATATGCCATCAAGTGGATTCTTTCTTATAATAAGAAAGTCACTCGAGATACGCAGTACCTTGCGATTTCCTATATTAATCGTCTCAATAGGAAGTCTGTTTCTATCACTGAAGAAAACTATGAAAAAGTAGCGCTTACAATTCTGTTATTGGCAAGTAAAATGAATGAAATCTATCCTCCAAAAATCACTTCTATGACGACTAAATGCAGAAGGATGATTCCTCAATAAGAAATCATTACCCTTTAAGGGAGTATTCTCGCCGCGTTGGACTTCTAAATGGCAATAGATAACAATGCCTATACTTATATGCACAATATTCTGGGCTATTTTTACCCATAAAAACTAGAGGAGTGCGAAAAATTGTTGAGAATAGTTGCCCCACATAAATAGTTTTATCAATATGGGGAGGAGATACTTGCTTACGCTATAATATACCTGATCATTCCTGATTTTGTGCGAAAGATGAAGTTACATGAAAGTCAGAAAATAAATACATTGGCAATTAAGATTTACAACATATATACCTAAACAAAGGAGAAATATGATAGAGAGAAAGAAAATAGACAACGATGAGTGATTTTATTTTTATTTTACTGTTTCAAATCAGATTACTAGAAGCTATAACTAAAATTTAAATATTTTGCAAAAAGGCAAATAGAGGAAACTACGTAGAATAAAGGCTATCACCTATTGAAATTCCAAAGCTACAGCTTTTCCTGCAATTACTTCTTCTTCCTACGCATATCACTCTCTGTGTTATTTTAGAACACGTACTACCAACGCAGATTGTTAGTCTCATCGAAATTACTTATGAGACGATAGAATTCTATGAAATAAAGTGAGAATGCTACGGTGTATATTAAAAATATGTGATAACTATTAGTACTATTAGTATTCGAGGTTATTTTTGTGTTTTTTTGATAATAGATAAGTCTCCAAGCAAGTAAGATTCCCAAAACGAAAGAGGTCAAATGCACAATTTTGGGGAGTATGATTTAAAATTTGACCCATTTATCGTTAATCAAATGAATTCTGAGGGTAGTGCCTGCGTAGAAAAACCAGAAAGGGACGAAAAACTGCATGCATAACTGAGAACCACTTGAAAACTATAGAATCTTAATGATCATTCCATTTGCTAAAATCCTGAAAAAAAATGAGATGATCGAGAAGATCTGGATGAGACTAGTGACATTAGTGAGGTCATAGCTCTGCATAATAAAATATTTGAGTATGCTTAATAATAGTTGGGTAAATAGGAATACGATAAATGGCAACAAGTCTGATTTGATACGTTTATGTTTGTTTTCCTGCATAATCTTCTCCAACTACTCGTATTATTGTTGCAGGTGTTATAAATAGACCTAGTTTCTTACATCTGCGAGTTGATTAACTATAAGCGTTTATTATTTACTAAAGATAGTAGAGGGACGTAATGAATTCTTTCTGTGAACATGACTATCTATGGAATTTTTTTTGTTCAGATGAATGTTGTGTATAGAGGAATGGCGTTTGTTTGCATGTTACATGATAATTCCGAGAAGTATTTCTAAAGAAATATAAAGATAAAGATAATAGAAGAAATTACAAATGATCAGTTAAAACTAGAAATAAAATGAAGATAGTAACATTTGGTATCAGGAATGGATATTGTTTTTTATAAGGTTTATTATGAGAAAAAATTAATTAATTGAGCACTGCACTATAGAGTATGAAATCAAAATATTTATAGTTTGGGTAATTCGTTTAAATAAAATCAAAAATAAATAATTTGGATTGGTATCTTTATCTAAACTTATAGTGTTAATTACTTATCACATGTATAAGCATCTAAATCATGTGGGCGAATTCGCCCTCATTCCCGAAGAGGCCTTTCTCTTCAAACCATACCACTCTCATCATCCAACTGTTCCCGATGACTTTAAAAGATACGAGGGTAAAGTTTTCAGAAGGCTCTTATTTGAAGGATGGGCATAGTAGACCTATTCTCCTCATTAGGTGCAGCAGTTACAAGCATTTCATGATTATCTAATACAAAATGGAATCCAATTAGATTAGCGATGGGACAATCCTTGGAGATTAAGGTTTTTGCTGTCAACATAATTCAAATTCGATGTTACTATCAGATAGATGCAAATATTTATGGCTTACTTCTAAAAAACACACAATTTAAGTTTCACATCGATTGTGTCTAAATGTTTGGTAAGGGAGTTGTTATTTAGCATTAAGGATTGTTCTATATTGTTGGAAGAGACAGCCATTATAGACCCATCATCGTTTTCGATGCTAAGAAGATCATTAAAGCCAAATTGACAGATGAACAACTTATGGAGGTGCAGATCTACTTTTTTTAATACATAATGAAGAACTATTTCATTCCTGGACAAGTAGAAAGTTGGGTTGCCATTATCGATTCCAACTATCAGGGCTTTTTTTCAATGATTGGTTCGTTACAAAATACCTTTACTTTTCTATCCTAGACCTATCGAATGCGACTCTATTGCTGTTATAATGTTCGTATAAACTATGTTATTAGGCTAGTGTGGGGGATAGTCCAAAAATTTTTGGATTAAGAGACAGTTAATAAGATCATACTTGTTGAATAACAGGTACCTGAAGAACTTTTTTCTTTCACTAATAGATCTCAAGTGTAACAGAAATTTGGAGGGACTTTGCCTGATATAAAATAAGGTCATTTTTGGCCTCCTCCCTACGAAGTTAGCAAATAGTATGCAGTGGAAGGTGAAAACAGACATCTAATGACACGAGAGTAGTATACAAAAAATTACAAATAAAAAGTACTGCATGATACAAAGATAAACTAAGATCTACTTATTGTTCCCGAATCTACTGAGCTCAGAACAAACAACCAGAAGAAGAAGTTGAAATAGATGTAGAGATAAATGGAGAGAGGATAGTAGTAATAATAAATTTTGGATATATCTATACCTTTAAAATACTTGAAAAGTTGGCCTAAGTCAATGGACTATAAGAGTCTAATCGTGATGTAGTA
>Ga0194122_10005302_pt1 | contig 12112 bp, 12 predicted proteins | sample TA2MahCa10mmetaG_FD_155487 | JGI IMG/M metagenome (GOLD analysis project Ga0194122, IMG submission 155487) | Freshwater microbial communities from Lake Tanganyika, Tanzania - TA2015021 Mahale Deep Cast 10m | ecosystem: Environmental > Aquatic > Freshwater > Lake | place: Tanzania: Lake...
TTCTTTCTTTAACTTAACGCGAACGGGGATGTTTTGTTCTCAAGTGTTAAACCTTTGTGTTATGCCAGAGGGGTGTTTGGCCGAACTGTAAAATGGTCGAGATGTAAAAACGGTCGAGATGTAAAATGGCCGAGATGTAAAAACAGTCTTGAGCCCGTATTCATGAACTTAGTTCAAAAAAATTTACGGAAGGCCGAAGGCCGATAACCATTGCCAGCTGGAGGCTGGCGAGCGGCTTCCCCGACACAACCGGTATCAATCTTGTTGATGTCTATTTTGGCTAAAACATGGTGGCAAACCGCTTGCGTGTTGTGACTAAAAATATCGCCTCTGAAAATGAGGAGCTTTTTTAAAGTTTGACCGTTTTTGGGTTTTTTACACTTGAACCGTTTTTACATCTCGACCACCTATCTGGGTAGGAGGTTGAGAGTGAGTGAGAGACTGAAGGATGGGGGGGATGGGGTGGAGGCTCAGAGTGGGCTTGGTCCTGATTTTGTCTAACCCGTTACTGATACCAACAGTATCGCAATATCAATTAGTCTTCCGGTCAGCTGCCGAAAGTAAACAGCTACAAGGCTATTTATAGCAAGAGTGGGTGGGGTTACGTTTGCAGACGCTAGGTACTGGTATTGATGATGCATTGCATATCAGTGTTGTCGGAGCCGGCCGTTTTGGCGGCTCCGGCTCTGGCTCCAGACTTTTTTATTTTGGCTGCTCCGGCTCCGGCTCCAGCTCCAGCTCCAGCTCCAGCTCCAGCAAAAAAGTGTTAAAAAATATGTAACCTGTAAAAGGCAAAATGTTTCTAAGAATTTGCTGACAAATTCTTTTGGAAAACTAACTTCGAACTTAAAGGTAAATGTAAAAGCTTAACTTGTACCGGTACGGACTTGGAGCTGGAGGTGGAGCTGGAGCTGAAACTGGAGCTGGAGCCGGAGCGGGAGCCGCCCATTAACGGCAGCTCCAGCTCCGGCTCCAGCAAAAAGGGCGGCTCCGGCTCCGCAACACTGTTGCATACAGTTGCATAGTCCGTACCGGTAAATTTTTTTCTCAGTACCGTACCGTACCTTTCGCCTTTTGGATCCGGTTCATAAAATGCTCGAGACGCTAAAATGAAATTGAAATAGCGTGTGGTGGCCGTTTTAGTCTCAACGAAAAGCCTCCCAGGCCATTTAGCGTCCTTTTTCATTTTCCTTCCCAGACTGTTTTGAGACAGCCTGCAGCTTGCGAAAGGCTTACTGTACATTGTGTCAGTTTTTGGGTGTCTATTTTTGCTCAAAATTTTTTTTAAACAGTTTGAGAAGCAAAATGAAAATTGACGAATAACGGCTGGTAAGGCTTTTCGCAAGTACCGGTAGTCAATTCGTAAACCAGACTCAAATATCGTTGCCGGTACCGATAGACTGGCAGCATAGATTTCCACCGGTAACGGTATGAGTTACTGTAATGGTACCAAGGATTCCAAAACGGTTCTTAAAATTTTCGTACAACGTCTACAGACCGAGTAATGTCGATGTTTGTAAAAAGTTTCTTGAGAGGAGAAAAACTTTACTTGCTAAGACTAAACTGGGGAATTTACTTACCCGGCTCAGACAAAACCGGGGAAGTGACTTCCCCGGCGAAGCCTTAGCCGGGGAAGTAAAATTTGAATCTAAAAGTCGATTATTTGCGCAAATTCGTTATTTTCGATAAATCATAATTTGCCACCTTGTTAGGAACCCCCAAGCATTTGGTTGAAAAACTCAAAAGGGGGTCACACATCTCGTGAGACAGTCCCTTTAAGAAAAGGGGTTTCTTGTTTTTTTATTTCAAGGAAACTGAAATGAAAAAGGTAATAACTACATACCTGGAGTGCCCATTACAGAGTGCTCATTGACTTGCACATGTACATTCCCTAATCTTGACGCCATTTCTTCCGCAACATCCAGGATGACATTCGGGTTTCCGCGAAGGATAGCATCCCCACGGACGAGATTATCGATCAGCCTCAGAAGGGTTCTGGCTCTATCACGATTCCTCCTATGAGCAAATGGGAGTTGAGTAGAATGAAGACGATGAATTGGAACCTAAAGGATGAAAAACGAAATAAAAAAAATCGGGTACTGTAGTGCAGGGTTGCGGAGACAAAACCGGAGCCGGAGTCGGAGCCACCCGGAGACGGCCTTTTTCCCTGGAGCCGGAGCCTGAGCCGGAGACGCCCAGTAGGGCGTCTCAGGCTCCGTCTCCGGCTCCAAGTCCATAACAGTTAAACTATTACCATTTCCAAAAAGATCAATTTCATACAATAATTGGTTTTTCAAAAAAAATGTAAAGTTCAATTTGAAAATTCTTTAAACATTTTGCCTTTTACAGGCAACAGATTATTTGGACACTTTTTGTGGAGCTGGAGCTGGAGCTGGAGCATTAGCCGGAGCCAAAGCCGGAGCCGGAACAGGAGACTCCAAAATTGAAAAGTATGGAGACGGAGCCGGAGCCGCACCTGCACAAATGGGCACACCGACAACACTGCGTGTTACAGTTAATAAATAGGGATCACTGTAGCATTACAGTATTTTGTTTCAATGTCTATCCGGAGTGGCCGAAGCACGGCATGCAGGTAACGGTGATCCGTTAGAATCATCTTTGCACTTATATTACAAGATAACCATTTTTATTTCCTATAAAAGTCCGTGTTTAAAATAATATAGGGAAAATTAACTGCAAATAATAATGTTGGAATTTTTGACATATTTCACCGTTTGTGCGTTGTCTGAGGCTCTTTGGCGTAGGCACACCCCCCATGCCATAATATCAGTGCGACTCGGGTTAACTCCCATAAACACACTTTAATTAAGGAAGTATTAAATTAATGGCTAAGCACCAAAAGAAAAAAGATTATTTCAGCCCGTTTCGTCAAAGTTTCCAATAGAAGGTAAAATAACAAAAAATAATTTGTAACAGATTTTTGGAAAAGTAACGAATACGGAACATAATTCGGATATATTGTTGACTCCATTAATATAAAGCCCATGCGAAATAACGATTTTTTTAACGGATTTTAACTAAAAAACAAGGATTTTTTTATAACGTATGCAATTTTATTTTTTTTTCATTTGGCTAATTGAAGTATAACTTGACAATTCACAGCGGAATTTTTTTTTAATGTCAAATAAAAGTGAATTTTGATGTACAGACTAACCAAAAACGAAATTGAATTCCATTTATTTCATAAAAAGTAACTTCATTTCCGATTGGGAGGTGATGAATATATGTTTAAAAAAAAAAATAACATTTGCCTTGACTGATTCCTGTCCAAGGAAATTTCTTCAATCCTCCTTCTAAGGGTCAGTAACAGGATGATGGGTCCGTACTGACCAGACATTTTTCTGAAACAAAATATTGTAACTCGCTCTGTTTGTTTCCTTATTGAAGAAGAGTTAGTCGTCTGCATGTCCCTCCCTCTCCTTGGTGGTGTTCCTCAGAACGGATGGTCCTTTTAAAGCAAAAAAAAAATTTTAAAATAAAAAACATAATACTCTATGCGTCAATTTTAAACGGACAGTATAACTAGATTGGGGAGGGCTACTGATGGTTGAAACAGATAAATTGAATTTTTTTAGTGTTGCCGGAGCACGTTCATTTTTAAATTTGACCCCGTTTTCGTAGCGAAATGATAAAAAACAAGACGAGCCGGCTCTTCATTACGACGGTGCTGCGCTGAAGATCGGTACTTTCCGGGGAATGCCGCAGTCTCGCGGTATGTGAACGAACCGCTGCTCAGGCTCCACCGGTTAGCTGCTGGCCGCTGGAAGCTCTGTCGGCAGGGTACTGACCGGGGATCGGCTCTCTCGCGGTGTTCTTTTCATCGTCACTTGCAGGGGACTGGTAGTCCAGCGGCAGGAAGTTACCTGGGACTGGCACCACCGCGCCGGGGAGCGCCGGGGAGCGCCGGGGAGCGCCGGGGAATGCAGGGGACCTCCTGGGACTGTTTTTTTGCAGATTTTAAAAAGATGAACAACCATTCAAGATTGTCTTTTTAACATTTATCATTAAAGATATACATTTTTCATTATTTTTATTTTTCTTTGCAGAAAATCTTAGTTTTAAAGACCTAGAGCTGCCCCCCACGTGGGCACTCCCCGGCTCGGTGGTGCCAGTCCCCGGAAACCTAGTGCCGCTGTACTGCCAGTCCCCGGCATTCCCATGCGATCCCCGGCAATGTACCGATCTTCAGCACAGCACTGTCAAAAAGAACTACCGGCTAGACACGTTTTTTAACATTTTCGCTACGAGAACGTGGTCACATTCAAAAATAAACGTGCTACGGCAACATTAAAAAAGTGCCCTTTATCTGTTTCAACCATCAGGAGCTATCCCCAATCTCGTAAGACTGTCCCTTTAAGTTATCGGTATCGGTCACAATATTTATGGTCACTGATACCCTGTCGGTATACTTTGATACTACGGTAAGGAACAAAAGAATTATAATTCAAAAAAAAACCGGGAACGGTAACGATGAAGGCAAAAGAGCTATTACGGTTATTCTTTTTAAAAAGAAATATTTATGATCTTTACAATGAACGATTTTCTTTAACGGGTAAGGTCATTGGTAGTATATCGTAGTAATTGGTATTAATTTTAATGTAAGGTAGTGTAGGTAACCGGTACTGTCTTTATTTATGTAACGGTATGTTATATATTAATATTTTTGGAAATGTAATTCTTATTTCGAAAACGTGCACAGGTTATTTTACAATGATAATTGTAACCTACCAGCATCAACGGCCTCAGAGCCTGAAGGCAGACCACCCGCTGACTGATTTTCCTCCGAAAAATCCTCTTCATCATCTCGGACTACCTGGGTAAAATGACAAACTTTGCGGTAGTGTAATTGACATGGATAAATGGACGTAGTGTCATTCGGACCCAAAAAATTATTATAAATTTTTGGTTTAGTTCAGTAAATCAGCTTCCTGGACACACACGTATCGTTTCACCTCCTTAAGAAAAACAATAGTTTGTTAGGATACGTTACCGGTAACTACACCATGAAATAATACCGTTACGTTCATGGTACTGCTAATGCAATTATAGTAAACCATCAGCCTTCTTTTAGGTAACACAAAGATTTCTAATCCCCAACATAATGATTGACATAGTTCGCATGGAAATTTTTTCTAATAGTACAACAAAAAAAAGTGTTGCAGTGCCAAAACCGGTTTCTGATACGGAGAACACCGGAACGTGCCTTTCTATTAGAACCGGTTCATAATCCGAAATTATAAGAAAAGGAACATAACCCGGGAACAAACATTAGATGTCCGGCTCCAGCTACAATTTGTAGGTAAAGAACTGGAATGAAAAGAAAAAAAATCAGACAATGAAAACATAAAAAATGAAAAGTTTATACCTAAAACATGGACTACTTATAAGTGCAGTGTTCCGGATCCGGTACATTTTGGACCGGATCCTTATCAGTATCCGACATACTAACCTCAGAACGGATCCGGTTCAGGATCCCGCTTGTAACTTAACAGGATGTTAAATAGAATTTGCAAATAAATTTATGAAAAACACACTGAGCAAAACTCGAGGTAATAAGAAAAGTGGGGTAACAAGTTTTCAACTCTTCTGATTAAATCGTCATGGTTAGAAATTATTTCAAGTAAACTGTTTCGTGAAAAAAAAAAATTCGGATGAGGATCCTGATCAAGTTTGAAATAAAAAGTCCGGACCCGGATCCGGATCCTTCAAAAAAGGTACGGATCAACTATGAGTCGGCTCCTGATCCACTACACTGTATTATAACTTATAATTAAAACAGGGAATCAAAGGTTCAAGAAAAGGATGACGACACTGTTCGGAAAAAAAACAACCAGGAGGTCAACCCAAAAAAATGAAAGACGACCACATGGGCATACAAGACGTACTTGATACCTAGAAGATTACAAGAATGACAAAGAATACAACGTCTAGGAGGACTACGGTACACTTCAACAATTTTAATATTTTTTAAAATAGTGTTAATGTTTCCCGCATACGCATACGGTATCCTGAGTCATATCCGACAAAACTTATCTCTGGAGACGGAGTTGGAACCAGATCAATAATTTTTTTGGGTGGAGTCGTCGGCGGTAACGCACAATTTTGTGGGTAAACCTTTATCCGTATTTGTCTCAAAATAATATTTGTAGTGCCGGAACCTTATTCCGTCAACGGATACCGATACCCAAATCTTAGTTTTTCAAACAACTTTTCGAAACATTCGACAGATATTTCCAACACTATTTTTGGGACCAAAAATCAGTATCAGGGACGGGTAGAAAATAATTATCAAACTAATTTTTAATTTTTTTTTGCTCAGTCCAGTTGAAAACCAATTTGTAAATTCGTTTGGTCTTCCCGTAACGGTAAATAACCAATAAAAAAGCACCCAAAATACTTTTAAAAAATTAAAAAATAAATTACAAAAAAAAAGGTTTTCCAGCGATAAGTAAGTTAATAACTCCGGCTTTGGGTAGCACGTTTTAACAATGTTCATTTGGGAAAAAAAAGGAATTGATAAATTAATAGTAGAATATTTAAAATACGGGACATTTATAAACAAAAATATTGTACATACTTACCTCAATTACAGGTATTGGTGGCTTCCCACCAGTACTCATGGCCATCATTTTACGCCGGCGACTTCTTTTCTTTAAAAAAAGGAAAACATACTTTCAATATTTTATTGGTTCTTAAAGAAAACTATTGCGCTTAAACGTGCAGGATCTCATGAGATTTTAACATTTTCATAATTCGCGGTAGTTTTTAATGTATCTATTGAATGTATTGGATAAAAAAAAAATTGAAGTTTAAAGTATTGTATTTTCTGGTGTTACTTTTGTGTTTGTATAAAATAAAAATCAATTTAAAAGCCAAATTTTCAGAAACTGACAACAGAACAGAAATAAATCTCAAGTAAATTAAGCACAAAAATGATACCGGTAATTAAAGGGACAATGACACGTGCTTTTCGACCATTTTTTGGGCTTAGTTGAACCAACCAATACCCGTGACTCATTACAAATTTTTAATTCCTGGCAAGAGCATACTCCCAGAAAGTCGACTACCTGGGAGTAACATACTCCTGGCGAATCTCTTCACGTATGAATTTCATCGAAAATTTGAAGGGTAAATAAAAAAAAAATGGTTGCTTAGTTAGGGTCATGGTGTGGTTCAAATGGGAAAAAAATATGGTAAAAAATCTCGTGTCAGCGTCCCTTTAACATGAGTTATGAAGATACTGTGTTATTCATTAGAAATAAAAATTTTGTACCGTTATCGGGAGTTTAAACAAGTAAAGGTTATGAAGTTCCGGTCTCTTAACAAAGAAACGCTTCGGAACAATGAACAACCGGATCCACTACCGGTATACCGGTACGGGTGGGAGAAGAATCGTATACTCTCATATACCGTAACAAAAATCAAAACAGAGATTTTTCAAACACGTTTGTCAAAGATTCAAAATCTTGAGAGCGGAAATATACTAAGATTAACATCACTTCTGCCATTTAACTACCATGTTCTACAATCTGTTAAAGTACCGGTACCGATACATACACGTTCTGGTGGAGGCATCGACCCCAAGGCTGGCGGAAATCTGGTGGGACGGGTCATCTGGTCTTTCATTTTTATTCACTTTGGAACTAAATGTCTTTAGATAGTAAATTTATTTCAACTCAGGAACCGTTGCAAACAAATTGTACAAGGACATGCAGCTTACTTGCCAGAATCATAGAAAACATAATTGATCCCTACAGGTAGCGGTAGTCGTTGCACACAATTCGGTAAAGAATACCACTACTCCAGGCACCGGTACGTATCCAGCGCAAAAACGTCCAAAACAATTCAACTTTTCTTTTTTCCTATAAGAAATGCAAAATACATTGTCTTATTTGGATACTAAGGTACAATAATATGTTTTGCAAATATTCAATAGTGATTGTGCATTTTCAATGAAATATGGTGAAAAAGGGTGAGAAATAAATAAAATTTGAAATTGGAGCCGCATCCCGACAGGTCCCGTCTGGGACTAGAATGAGTCATAAACACTGTTGCCAGACACTTTTGAGATTTCGCCGATACTTTTTAAAATGTTGCCGATACTTTCTCCAGTACAACGCTACTTATTACCGACAACTTCATGCACTGTAATGTAAAAACTATAGACACAATATACGATTATCCAGACAACCCTGTAAAATTGTTCAATTTTATTTTTCTTGTTTTAATAAAAATACGTCACCAAAGCCGAAAATTGTTTTATAATTTTGAATGTTCCAAAACACAAATTTTTATTTCGTTCGGAATTAATTTTGGTTCTAAGCTTGTGGTTGAAAAATATGGATATGAAAATAAAGAGGTAACAATTAACAAACTGAGGAGTAATTTTTATTTAGGAGCATAATTTCCATTTTGGACGATGCATAATTGTAGAAAACACTATCTAATTTTAACTTATTGAGCTAGACTTTATTGTTGTTCCAGGCTTTGCGGTGATGAAACATGTTATTTATTTTCAAAATCAAAACTACAGGAAAACCAACTATGAGATAAACATTTTGATTCGCAAGCAGTAATGAATTAAGAAGTATAGCAATGTGGTGGAGATATAAAATAGAGTTAGTAGGTTGAGCTGGAGTTAGGAGGAAGCATTGAGAAGGAGGTATTACTGCAGGAAGCAGCTGCATTAACGAGCTTGATCCAGGAGGTGAACGTATGAGCTGAAGCAAGTATCTGCCTAAAAAAGCTGAAGCCAGGAGCTAGAACCATGATGTAGAACAAAGTTGCGGAAGCTAGGAGTTGGAGCTATAGGAGCTTAAGCTAGGAGAAGGAGCCATTAGCAGTTAGCTATGAACATAGCTATGAATTGGAGTTACAAGGTACAGTTATTGCTGGAGCTAGGAACTAAGGAGCTACGAAATGAAGCCAGGAGAGCTAAAGATAGGAGATGAAACAAGAAGCATAGGCTAGGTACTAGAGCTGTGACCTGTATCTACTATGTTAACCTACAGTTATAATTGAAAGCAGTAGCTATAGCATGAGCTCAGAGATGGAGCTAGGATCTAGAGATGGAAGGAGGAGCTAGGTGTTGGAGCAGGAACCATGAGCTGTAGCTTCAACCTTGGAGTAGGAGCTAAGGATTCCCAAAGCCACTGTGTGAATCAACTGTTGTAAGGGAGAGCCTAATGACTCTAATGGTGGTAGCTTTATTCCTTGCCTTTATCAAAGCTTTCAAGAATGAAAATAAAAAAATTAACACTTATTGAAATTAGCAATTGTGGTTGTGAAAAAACGATATTTGGCATTCTAATTTAATTCTTGAGCTACAGAAATTCGGATTGTTTGGTTTTTCAAAATCACTCCCATATACTCCACAGCCTCATCTCATCTTTTAATAATTTAAGATGTTGTAGCGACCCGAATTTCTCCTATTTTCGATATAAAATCTTTGTGATGATTTGTAAGAAATCCGCCAAATCATTGTAGAGAATAAAATCAGTATTACTCCAAACCTCGTGTTATGTGCAGCCTCCAAATCTGGTGACCTAGCATACGTTCAGTTATGTCAGATAGTGAGCACGAGGAAAACGACGCTGCCGGTCCTGGGCCCGACGCCCCCGCCTCAGGAGCTGGCGAAGCGCCCCAGGCCAATCTACCCGCTGGCAGAGCAGAAGAAAGGTACTTTAAACTCCCTGAATTCTGGCCATCATCAATCGCCACCTGGTTTGTCGTCGCCCAAGCGCAGTTCGAGTTGCGCGGCGTCAATTCTCACCGCGCCAGGCTCGCTTTAGTGACCAGCATCCTTCCTGAGGCTTCTGCGAAAAAGGTGACTCATCTCTTGCAGTCCCCTTCGGCGACGTGTTACGACGACCTTAAGAAAGCCCTGCTGTCCTCCCACCTGCTCTCAGAGGTCCAGAGGATTGAGATGCTCTTCAACATGGATCCCCTAGGCAGCCGCCGCCCTTCAGACCTTCTGTCAATGATGTTGGAGCTAGTGGACCCTGGCGAAGAAAAGATCAGGTTGTTCGCCCGCCTCTTCCTTCGCCGCCTTCCTCCCCCCCTTAGAGTTCAGCTCACAGAGGACGACCTCACCGATCTCCGCGCCTTGGCAGAGAAGGCCTACAGGAAGGTCGCCTCTTTGGCGAAACAGCCAGCCGACGCCTACCAGGTGAGCGCCGCGGTTCCCGCCGCCGAGGCTGACACCGTTTCTCGAGCCTTCGAAGATCTCACGGTTTCCGCTGCTCGTTTCAAATACCGTGGCAGGGGAAAGGGGAAAGGTAGAGGCGGCTGGCAGAAGAATCGTGGAGGCGGCGGCAGAAAGAACAACGGCGGTAAGCAGGGTGGCAACGGCGGTCAGCAGGCTCAGCAGAGAAGAGAAGCCCCAGTGGACATTGCCATGGCCAGCTCTGGCCTGTGCAAGCCGCACTTCCTCTACGGCGACACTGCCCATTCCTGCTACCAGCCCTGTGAGTGGCAGGGAAACTAAAGTGCCAGTGTGAAATAAACGCCGTTCGCCACAGCCCCCTGGTCTATATCACAGACCAGCTTTCAGGCGTCCAGTTCCTGGCAGATTCCGGAGCTTCAGTCAGCCTAATTCCTGGCAACGTCAGCACAGAGTCATCCATTCCCCTTGAGTCCGTCAACGGCGGCAAGATCCTCAACTTCGGTGAGAAGGCGGTGGATATCCAATTCAAGCACTCTTGGGGAACAGACAATTTTCAGTATGATTTCCTAGTTGGCCAGGTTTCCGTCCCCATCCTGGGAGCTGACTTTCTTGATCGCCACCAGCTCATGGTCGATGTAGCTGGAGGCCGCCTCATCTCCATGATCGGCGGCAAAGCGTACCCCTGTCAGCTGTCCTTCACTCCCTCAACCCCGTCAGTATCAGCGGTCATTCCTGACCGTGTCTACCACCTCTTAGGAAAGTTCAGCAGCGTCCTCAACCAGTCCTCCAAAATGCCGACAACCGTTTACGGTGTGCAACACCATATGATCACCACAGGGCCGCCTGTCTGCAGTCGCTTTCGCCGACTGGACGGCGAGAAGCTGGCTGACGCCAAGCGCATCTTTGGGGAGTGGGAGGAAGCGGCATAGTGAGGAGATCTGGCAGCTGTTGGAGTTCGCCACTTCACATGGTCAAGAAAAAGGATGGCAACTGGCGGCCATGCGGCGACTTCCGCCGCCTAAACCTCATCACATCGGAAGACCGCTACCCAGTGACCAATATGAACGACTTTTCCGCCCAACTGGCTGGCTGTACAGTTTTCTCTACCCTGGATTTAAAGAATGGATACCTCCAGATCCCACTGCATCCCGCCGGCGTCCCAAAGACTGCCATCATCACCCCCGTTTGGGTTATTCGAATTTTTGTGGATGCCGTTTCGCCTAAAAAATGCTGGCATGTCCTTTCAGCGGCTGATGGATCAAGTCATTGCGGGCTTGCCCAAGGTCGTCGTTAATATCGATGACATCCTCATCGCCAGTCCCGACACCGCCTCTCATCTTCTTCACCTGTAAGAGGTTCTCCGCCGCCTCAGCACCGCAGGTCTTCTCATCAACCTGGAGAAATGCAGCTTCCTCCAGTCAGAGGTGACCTTTCTTGGCCACAGCGTGTCCGCAGCTGGCTGCCGCCCCCTACCGACAAAGGTCATCGCCCTTCAGCAGCACCCTCGCCCCACTACCGTGAAAGGACTACAACAGTTCGTAGGGCTGGTCAACTTTTACAGAAAGTTCCTGCCCAGCGCCGCCCGTGTCCTGGCGCCCCTCACGGACGCCCTGCGCGGTTCCCCCGCCGGTTCAGCGGAACTCACCTGGACACCAGCGATGGCGACGGCATTCACCACAATCAAAGCTGTGCTGGCGGCATCCGTGGCCCTGGCCCACCCCAGCACCACCGCCGAGTTCTCCCTGGCCTGCGATGCGTCGGCGACGCACATTGGAGCAGCGCTTCAGCAACGGTGGCGGGGTTCTGACAGCTGGGAGCCCCTCGGTTTCTTTTCCAAAAAGTTAGACAGCACCCAGCAAAACTACAGTACCTTCGACAGGGAACTGTTCGCCGCCTTCGCCGCCATCAGATACTTCAGGTATCAGC